>ENA-ORTH01000292-ORTH01000292.1-human-gut-metagenome-genome-assembly--contig:-NODE-292-length-64836-cov-4.053395_pt1 | contig 64836 bp, 56 predicted proteins | sample MGYA00241914_ERZ509192 | MGnify/ENA primary metagenome ERZ509192 (study PRJEB26280, sample SAMEA2338826) | human gut metagenome | biome: human gut; feature: human-associated habitat; material: faeces...
CCACGTTGTGGACCTGGCCCGCGGCCATGTGGCGGCGCTCGATTGGATGGCCGGACGCGTGGGCACTGGCGAGCCGATCGGCGTCGGCTCGGTGGCCGGCGAGCCGGCAGAAGACGGAACGCGCCGGGGCGTGGGCATTTTCAACCTGGGCACGGGGAAGGGCTCTTCCGTGCTCGACGTCATTCACGCCTTCGAGGCTGCGTGCGGCCACGAGATTCCCTACCGCATCATGGCCCGGCGCCCCGGCGACATCGCGGAGTGCTACGCCGACGCCACGAAGGCCCGCGACGAGCTGGGCTGGACGACCGAATACGACATGGCGCGCATGTGCGAGGACGGCTGGCGCTGGCAGTCCCAAAACCCCGACGGCTACGGGGACGCGGAGTAGGCGCAGGAGCTCCTCGCGCCCATTTCTCGCAGGACTAGCACTTTGCGAGGACAATAATTTCGACTTGTTAGAGTTTGCCAGGCGCTCAATAATAGTGCGAATTAGATGATCGTATTCGATTCGCATATTAATACATGAATTACATTATACATAGCAATTCGGTGCGTACTTGAACCTATGCACATGCCTAACAAGTCGAAATTTCCGCCCGAAATCGCCCTCCAGATCTGCCGGAGACTTTCGCTCTCTGATCCCGCCGCTTGCCTCGCCCGATCAACCCATTTGCCTCTTTGCCAACATCTTTTCAAGCGCAAGAACAGCAGCGCTAGCTCCTAATGCGGCTCCCAGGGTGTCGGTGAGCCAGTCGGCGGGGTCGCACACGCGGCCGGGGACGAAGGATTGGTGGAACTCGTCGGTCACGGCGTAAAGACTGGCGAGGGCGATGACGACGAGGGCGAGCTTTCCCCAACCCAGCGCAGGCCATGTGCGCCGCGCGGCCAAAACGAGCAGCCCACCAAACACCAGGTACTCGGTAAAGTGGGCCGCCACGTTCACGATGTCGGTGTCGGGGCCGAAAACGGGGGCCGCCAGACCCACGAGCCAGCGTTTGATCGCGGCCAAGGGGCCGGTGCCGTCGAAATCGCTGCCGGTATGGGCGGACATGAAAAAGATCACGGCCGCCCACAGGGCGACGATAACCCAGGAGAGTATGAGGTGGGCTCGCTGCGACACAGGCGCTAGACTTCCGGAGCAAGAACGAGAATCTGCTTCGGATCGCTCACGAGCAGGTCGGGTTCCCAGCCTTCGGCGGCGAAATCGGCCGGGTCATGGTAGCCCCAGTCCACACCGACCGCATAGCAGCCGGCATTGCGGGCCACGTGGATGTCTCCCGGAGAGTCGCCGATATACACCGTGCGCGCTGGCGTGCTTCCCAGCTCTTCAATGGTGGCGAGCAGACCCGTGGGGTCGGGCTTGCGCGGAAAGTTCTGCGGGCCGCCTTCCCCATGCTGCACATCCACAGCGTCGGGGAGACACTTGTTCATGATGAACTGCACGCCGCCATCGAACTTGTTCGACAGCACGCCCAGCTTGCAACCGCGCCGACGCAGCTCGGCAAGCAGGGCGGGGATGCCCGGGTAGGGCTTCGTCAGGTTGTTGGGATAGGTGCCGTAGTTCTCCTTCCAGCGGGCGAGGCAGGCGTCGGCCACGTCCTGGGGCGTCCCTTCAGGAACCGCCTGGTACATGAGCGCCTTCACGCCGTTGCCCACATAGGAGTTGATCTCCTCGCGGGTGCGCGGGGGCAGATTGAATTCAGCGAGCGCATCGTTAGTGAGCACGACGAGGTCGTCAAGCGTATCGAGCAGCGTGCCGTCCACATCGAACACGAACGTGTCGAAGGGCGGCGTTGGTTTTTCAGCAGCCATGAGGCTTTGGTCCTTTCGAGCTTTTATAGAGCCACATCATTGTAACGGTTGCCCGCTTCCAGTGCGGAAACAGCCTTCTGACTGTTAGGTTAAACCCACGGTTGTTCAGAAAAGAGACTTTCCATGAATCCTTCGAAACGAGTAGCCATCATCACGGGCGCGTCCTCCGGGCTGGGGCGCGAGTTCGCGCGGCAGCTAGATGCGCAGCAGGTGGCCGACGAGCTGTGGCTTGTTGCGCGCAACGAGAAGGCCCTGACAGACGTGGCCGGCGAGCTGGACACGCCCTCCCGCGCGGTAGCCGCCGACCTCACCAGCGAGGCCGACATCGCGAACATTCGCGCAACGCTTTCCGCGGAAGACCCCCGCGTCACGTTCTTGGTGAACGCGGCCGGCTTCGGCAAGTTCGGCGATTGGCAGACCATCTCCGATGCCGCGGTGGATTCCATGATCGACCTGAACTGCCGCGGGCTGGTGGATATGACTCGTGCGACGCTGCCCTATATGGAACGGGGCAGCCGCATCATCCAGGTGGCCTCCGCCGCTGCTTTCACGCCCTTGCCCCATATGAATGTGTACGCCGCCACCAAGTCGTTCGTGCTGCACTACACGCGCGCCCTGCGCTGGGAGCTGCACGGAACTGGCATCACCGCCACGGCGCTCTGCCCGACCTGGGTGAAGACCGGCTTCGAGAAGGTGGCGCGCACCTCCGGCGGCGGCCACGACGTGGGGCACCTCCTCGGCGAGCAAACGCCGCAGGACGTGGTGCACCGAGCGCTTTGCGCGAACAAGGCCCATTTCGCTGTGGCCTGCGCGAGCCCTCAGTCGGCGGCGCTGCGCCTCATCGGCAAGGTCGTTCCCTCTTGCATCACCATGGCCGGCTGGGACGTGCTGCGTCGGTTGTAACTTTCCCTCGAAAGGAACCCCCTCATGAACGATACCTCTTCCACGCCTTCCACGACCCCCATCCCCAACAACTACGGCGTTGCCACCTCCATGGCTGACGTGCAGAACCAGATCAACGAGATGGAAGCCTTCTTCGAGACCGGCGCCACCTTACCCGTGGATTTCCGCCTGCGCCAGCTGCGCCGGCTGCAAGCCTACTTGCTTGCCCACGAGCAGGAAGCCTTGGATGCCCTCCACGCCGACCTGGGAAAATCCGCCTTCGAGTCGTACGCCACCGAGTTGGGGCTCGTTTACGACGAGATTCGCCTTTACCTACGGAAGCTGCGTCAATGGGCGCGGCCGCGGCACGTGCCTACGCCACTTGCGCACTTCCCCTCCTCGTCCACGGTGTACCCCTACCCCTTCGGCGTGGCCGCCGTGCTCTCGCCGTGGAACTACCCGCTGCAGCTGACGCTCATTCCACTAGTGGACGCCATCGGCGCGGGCAACTGCGTGGCCATGAAGCCGTCGAAGACCTCGCCGCACACGTCGCAGTTTCTGCGCGATATGTGCCGCGAGCTGTTCGATCCGCGCTACGTGTACTGCTGGCACGGATCAAACGACATGAACGACTGGCTGTTGCAGGTGGAATTCGACAAAATCATGTTCACCGGCAGCCCGCGTGTGGGGCGCGAGATCATGACGGCCGCGGCCCAGAACCTGACAAGCGTCACCCTGGAGCTCGGCGGCAAGAGCCCTGTGTTCATCGCCGCCGATGCCGACATCCGCCGCGCCGCCCAGCGCATCGCCTGGGGCAAGTGCCTGAACTCGGGTCAGACCTGCGTGGGGCCCGACTACGCGCTTGTGCACGAGGATGCGGCCGACGAGTTCGTGGAAGAATTGCAGCGGTGGATTCACGAGTACTACGGCGAGGACGTGCTGGCCAGCCCCGACTACCCGCACATGATCAATCAGAAGCACTTCGACATGGTGTGCCGGCTCATTGACGACCGTCCCCAGGGCACCCGCATCGCCTTCGGCGGCCGGCGCAATCCTGAGACGCTGCAGATTGAGCCCACCGTGGTGACGGGCGTGTCCATTGACGACCCGCTCATGAGCCAGGAGATCTTCGGTCCGGCGCTGCCCGTCATCACCTGGCGCGATGTGGACGAGGCGCTGGACATTGTGCGGTCGATCAAGCATCCGCTGGCCTGCTATATCTTCTCGGAGAGCCGCGCGTTCCAACGGCACATCCTGGACGCGGTGCGCTGCGGCGGGGCCACCATCAACGACGTGGTCATTCACGCGAGCAGTAACGCCATGGGCTTCGGCGGCGTGCAGAACTCCGGTATCGGCGCCTATCACGGCAAGGTGGGCTTCGACGCGTTCACTCACTACAAGTCCACCATGAAGAAGTCGACCCTCATCGAGACCGGCATCCGCAACCCGCCCTTCAACGAAAGGAAGATGCGCCTGCTGAAGCTGGTCATGCCGGGGAAGTAGCGAGCGCTGCGCCCTTCTTCCCGCCGCACCTCCCCGTAGGGGCTGACCTTGGTCAGCCCTCGCAAGAGCGGGACAACCACTCACGACAAAACAGGGGCGACCAAGGTCGCCCCCTACGGGGATCTGAGCGGGAGCCAAGAGAGCGGTTCTCTTGGCTCTTCAAGTCGGTTATTCCGCCCAGCGGTAGAGGGCTGGGCCGGCGCCTATCTCGAAGTGGCACTGGGCGATGCCGAGATCCATCTGGGCAAATGCACCGCGCCTGGTGGACGCGCGCACCACCGGCACGTCGCCCACTTCACCGTCAAGCGAGAAGGAGAACTTCTGCTGGTTTAAGGCTGTGGGAGCGAGCAGGGCCGCGTCCACCCCGCGCTTGAACCACTCCGGTGCCCCGTCGTAGCCCGGGACCACCGCCTGGGGCGCCTTCGACCGGTGCGGCACCCCCTGCGTGGTCCCATATCCGAGCGCTATCACGGCGGCCAGCTTCTGGCCCAGATCCACATTGTAAGCGCGGTTCACCACCTTGTAGGTGCCCCCGACCCAGCAGCTGTTCAGCCCGAGCGACTGGGCCAGCAGCATCAGCTGCTCGCCGTAGTAACCCAGAATGCCGTCGAGCTCCTTGCACTCAGGCCCCACAAGCGCCAGGTAGTTGCGCACATTTGTGAAGTTCACAAGCCGCGCCTTAAAGCCGGTAAAAGCCCGCGGCTCATCAAGCACAAGCTGAATGTTCAGGTTCGCTTCCTCGTTCACCCGGGCGATGGCCTCTCGCAGCACCTCCACCGCCTCGGGCGCGAGGGGCTCGTCGATGTAGCTGCGCACGGCATGGCGCGCCTCAATCGCCTGCATCGGCGTGAGCTGTCCGGCGGAAAAGGGAAGGAGCGCACAAGAGTCGAGTTGCGAGACGGCCATGGAAGTCCTTTCAGCGAAGTTGCCGCGCCCAGCATAGCACAAGAAAGATGAGCTCAAAAAATACAGAGGCTGAGGCCTCTCCTTTTGTCTAAATATGCACTATTTACTATATAAATCAGAGATCCCGGAAGCAGTGTAGTCGAACAAGAAGAACGGGACGTAGATCCCTTTGATCGATTGAATTCGATTCTCATCCTTGAAGCGCCTCGGCAGAAACGGCCTTTTCACGTAATGCTTCTTCAGCGCAGCAACGGCCGCATCTTTCTCCAACTTGAACGGGATAACGAGATCGGGCCTGAGCGCGCCTGCAACCCTGGATCGGATCACGGTCGGATTGTCGCAGCAGGGACACGACGCGGCTATGGTCGCATGATCGCAAACGAGCTCGGCCCCGCACGAGGGGCAGCAGCATGATCGCATCTCCTGCTCTTCCGCATCGTCGAACCCCCTGTTCCCGCCAGGCTCCAAGGCGAACCGCCCTCTTTGGAACCCATGTCGGCCTTTTCAGCCGATGCCTCGGGTTCGGTGCGCACGCCATAGAGGGCCTCTATGGCGTCGGGGGCATACGAGCAACCCTGTTTCCGCATCGAATCCGAGAGGACCCGTGCAGGAAGGGCACTGGTAGTTTTTCACGCTCGAAGCCATGGCCGCCTCCGTTGATCAGTTGCCCGGTGTCCGATTCAGCGCGAAGCCTAATCGCCAAGGGCTCCGCCGCAGAACTCGCAACAGTTCGTCGTTGTGGGCGTTGTTGTCGCACCGCAATACGGGCACGCAACCGCTGCTTTGGGCGCCGCCGCCGCTGCGATTTCCTCACGTGCGCTTTGGCGGTTCTCAAGAAGGGTTGCTACTATCCTTTCGCACAGGTCGCGGTACGTACAGTACTCGACGCTGGCTTCGGGATTGAACGTCTCTACTCCCGAAAGCGAGCCGATAACGAGGTTGATGCTGCCCGGGTTCGCAGAAACCGCAGGCCCGCGCCTCTCTTCGACTTCGACGGTTCGGCTGTTCACCTTGAAGCGCATATCGTCGAAATACGGGTTGTTGACGTAAACGGTTACATAGAAATTGTAGGAGTGGGTGAATCTCGGAGGATCGTAGCTTACGGCCTCGTTGTTCTCGTCGAAACGCGTCACCTCGTCGATGCCCTCGTCGATATCGTAAGTGCATCCCGTGATATCGGAAAGCTCGAGCACATCGGGGTTCGCTTCCGAGTAATTGCGCGCCGAGGTAACCATGAAGCGGCCTACGTATTCGTCGAGAAGAACCTTGGCGGTTTCACCGAGCGATAGCGTCGTGCGAAACGCGGCGACGTTTTCCTTGTTAGATTCGCGGTATTCAAGCTGCTCCTCGATTTGCGCGACGGTCGAGTGCCGGCGCTCATCGAACCATGGCGACAGCTTGGCTGCGCACGCCTTGCACATGTTGCCGTCCTCAAGCTTGCGGTTGCCCAAAAGACCGATTTCTCCGCCGCAGATAGCGCACTCTTTCTTCTCGAAAAGCTTCCCGAACAGTCCCATGGTTCATCCTCCCTTACCGAATGCAGCATTCAGCCACTGCGACGCCACAGAGGAAGGGCCGCCTGCATTCCTAGCCCGCTTGATAGCTGCCGCGCAGTTCTTGGCGAGCGCCGAGACGGGGTTTGAATTGCGGGGCGAGGTCAGGGCGAGAGCCCTTCCGTTGACTGCATTATGCGGGGGGAGGTCCGCGAAGTTCCATTACCTTATTGGGTATTTCAACGCGAACGCGGGAAAGTACTTAATTTGATCAGGAGCCTGACCGGCAGCTAAGCCTCCGGATTCTGCGAAGCGCCCCCTTCGCCGAAGAGGGCATCGAGCTTCTTGCATCGGCGGAACAGCTCCAGATAGAGCACCAACTCTTCACGCGAGCCGACGTTCAGCTTGCGATATATGTTCGCATTGTGCTTGCGTGCGGTATGGATGCTGATGAACAGACGCTCGGCGACCTCGCTCGTTTCCAAGTTGTCGGCATAAAGCTTTACTATCTTGCGCTCCGTGGCGGTAAGCGTGGCGAAACGAGCCGAAAACTCATCGAGCAAAGAGGCGACATCGGGAGGAAGCAAGCTCGGCTTGATGCTCGCCGCTTTCGAATCCAATACTGAAACGAGCGCGTCTATTTCGGAAAAACCCGTCAGGCCGTCCCCGATGGATCCGTCCGCCTTGAGGGCGTCAACCGCATCGGATATCGGCCTTACGAATCGACGCGACAAATACCGGGACAGCATAAGCGCGACGACGAACAGGAGCGAAGAGGCGACGATGATCTTCATGCGGTCGGCGAAGGCCATCGCGCTGTAATACTCTCGGGGAACGAGGGTGATGGCGCACACGTCCTCGCCGTCTGTTGTCTGCAGGCCAAGCGGCGTGTGAAGGCCGACGAACGTGCCGTTTGACGCCTCATACACGTTGAAGCCGGAGTCCTCGCGAACGTAGAGTTTTTCGGCGTCGGACAGATACGTTGATTTGAGCTCTCCGGTCATGCCCTTGGGCAAGTCCACAACGTCGTTGCTTACAGGGGCTACGGCCGTCATCACAGAGCCGTACTCGCTATCTTGCGCGGGATAGGACAGGCTGAAAAGCAAATCGTTCAATTCCAGACCGCACACCCCGCGAACCGTTCCGTTCGAAGAGCAGACAGGAGCGACGACCATGGCCACGCCCTCCCAGGTGCCGGGAAGCTGCGAACGGCTTGTCCATCGGCAGCTTTCCGAAACCCTCCCGGTCGAACCGCGGAGCATCGTTTCGTATCCGGGCATAAGAGAGCTGTCGAACTCCAGCCTCCACCGATTATGGAGCTCGAGGCTGTTTTCCCGAGCGATTTGGGGCGTCCCGCGAAATAGAACGATATCTTGACCGACAACCTCGCTTACACTGAGATTCGCAAACCTGATGTACACGCCGGCGCGAGAGTTTTCGGCGTTGTCGATCTGTGTGTTGACAGTGGCGTCGATGATGACGAAAGCGCCGCTGCACGGGCTCGTCTCAAGCGCGGTGCGCAACACGGAGAACAACGCGCGTTCGGCGCGGGCAATGCCCTCCGGGTCGTCGTTGAGCTTGGATGTGGGATGGGTGAGCAGCTGGTGATCAAGGGCGTTCGAAGATTCCTGAGACAACGCGATGGCATGGGCGGCAAGCACGCTCGTTTGCTTTTTGACGCTTGCCACTGTGCTGGCATGATGGGCGTCGAGCGCATGACGGAGGTTGCTCTCCCTGATGGAGAACACGCCGAACAAGCTGGCGAGGATGAGCATCGCAGCAAGCAGGACGAAGATCATCGAAGCCCAATATGCGACAAGCTTGCGCCGCATGGAGACTTCCTTGCACGTCGCATGCATAAGCTCGATCGTCTGCCGTATGCGGTTCATGCGCGACTCCCTCCTTTCGCCAACCGAGAATCCGGTTTCAATCTATGGGAATCTGACCTCCCGACAAACAGATGCTAGGCCATCATTCCGCGATCGCATGGCTCGTAACCGGGATCCATGCTGCCGGATTATCAGACTCCCTTCTTGAACTGCTCGTAGCTATCGGCGATGAGCCTGTCGAGAGCCGCGCCGCTTTCGTCTCCTGATTCGATGAAGCTGTTGCGCGCCGCCGAGAGATGCTTTCGCACGTTCGACTCGAAAGCATCTTCAAGCTGCAGATACGAATCGGTTTGAGGGGCTTTGTAAAACAGGTAGTCCCGCTGGGTTTCTATGTAGGCGCGATAAAGCTCAACGTATCTTTGGTCGGTTAGCTTTTCAATGCATTGTGGCAAATAGGAATCGTACGCCTCCTGAACAACGGGCATATAGCCGGTGCTTACGGCAAATTGGCTATTGCGCTCGGGGTCGGTAAGCCACTTCAGGAACCGGATGGCGGCTTGCTCCTTTTCGGGCGTCGACTTTACCGTGCATATCCCTGCCCCTCGCTGCATCACCATCTTCTCCCCGCCGGCGAATGTCGGGACGGGCATGATGTCGAACTCGACGATTTCGGAGGTGTTGTCGGCGCGAATAACTTCGTTGGTGTAATACAGAACGCTCGCCGAAGAGCCAACGCTGGCAACCACCTCCCCCGTCCGAAGGGGATCGGTCGCATAGCCGCCTCCCAGCCACAGGCCTCCGCTGATTGCCGCGCGCGCATAAGGCTGCCACACGCGGGCGAACGTCGAGTTGAACGAGATGTCGTCACCGTCGAAAAACGACGTTCCGAGAGACTCAATGCCCACTTGGAAGTAATCGAAGTGGTAATCATGGGCGAAAAACGCCTTCCCATCGCTTTCGATATCCGGCGTAAGGCTGTCGGTCCATTCCTCGTAGACGCAACAAGCGTCAAAGAGACCCTCCCACGTTCTCAAACTGTCAAGGGTTACGCCTGTTGCAGCGGAAAAGCGGTCGAAATCGGTTTTGTTGACGAAGAACAACTCTGTTGACTTGGCAACGGGCAAACACACAAGATGGCCGTCGACTTCGCCATCTTCCAGAAAAGCCGGCACGAAGGCTGCAAGCTCGTCTTCGGTGAAGTAATCGCGATAATCGACAAGGATGCTCTGATCAGGCAGAGCAAGAACGGTCTTCGGATAGGAAACGAACATATCGGGCAGCTTCGGCGACCCTGGCTCTCCCGCCGCTGCGGCAATGATGCCGTTGTGGATGTTCTTGTTGTCCGACACCATGGCGACCTCAACCTGGATGCCCTCTTCGACACCAACCGTGTTGTTGAAAACATCGATGAGATCGTTGAGCGGAGAATCCGTCTGGCCACCGTAGACGTGCCAGATGGTGATGGTGGTCGGCTGGTTGCTCTGCGAGCGGACGCAGCCGGCACCGAGCAACAGCCCGCAGGCGAGCGCCAACGAAAGAATGATGCCGACTATCCTTCTCATACGCACAACCCCCCATTCATATCGTTGCTTGCAGCAGATAGGAAAAAGATCGAGTCTCACGGCTCATTATGCCAGCAAAACATTGTCCGCGCATCAACTTTCAGAACCGAAGTATCCGATTTAGGCCTTGGATTCAGAAATCATGTGATTGAACTGCGGTTATGCATAAGACAGCGACACTACTCAATTTAAGTATTTTTTCTTTTGCCCCAAGAAAATACCCAACGAGGTAATGGATTAGCAGACTTTCGAAGTGTATCAATAGCGGTGTGAGGCAACCGTCTCACGAACAAAACGTTCGAACTGAGGAGGACGGAAATCATGAAGAGACTGTTATCGATCACCGCGCTGGCGCTCGTAATCGCTTTGAGCCTTGCGTTTACCGGCTGCAGCGGCGCGCAAAAAGACGCTTCGGCGAACTTCCAGGGAAGCTGGAAGATGACGAACGTAGCAGGCGCAACCGAAGACGACATTGCGGCCATGGAGGCGTTCGGCATAAGCGTCGTACTCGACCTCAACGAAGACAAAACTGCTGTTCTTGATATGATGGGCGAGGAAATATCGGGCACTTGGGAAGCAAAGAGCAGTACCGAACTCACGCTGACCATCGAAGGCAGTTCCGCAACGGGCAAACTGAATGGCGAAGAGCTTACGATTGCTGTTGATGGCGAGGAGATGACCTTCCAGAAGGTCAGCGCAGAAGAGGCAGCGAAGATCAAAGAAGATGCCGCGAGCATGGAGGGCATCCTTAGCGACGAGGGAGATGACGCTACTTCTGCCGACAGCGGAGTGACCTACGATGCCTCCTTCACTCCCGTCACCGTTGTTGACGACGACATGTGGACGATTGACGTCGTGGCGAAGAAGAGCGACGAATGGGGAGGCTCGGGCTACGTTGTTGACGTGAACAATAAATCCGACAAGCCCATCTACGTAACGGTTCCCTCTGATGCGTGCTCCGTCAATGGCAAGATGGTCGATTTCTGGGGCGGCGAAGTCGTATTGCCTGGCAAGCTGGCAGAGGGCGCGTTCTTCTATGCCGATTCCGATGATGTCGCAAGCGTTAGCGAAATGACGAACGTCGAGATGGTTATTGAGGTCTGGGATAATGACACTTACGAGACGCTGGCATCTTACGACGTAACGTTGAACTAGCAATTGCGGCTGCCGCCTTTCTTCTGGGCAGTTGCAGATGAAGCATGAGCTCTTATGAAGACCGGCTCTTCCACTTGACCTGGCGATACCGAGCAGATCCGGAAAACACCGGATCTGCTCCGTCATTCAGCTCATCTGCACATCGCCGGGCGGCTGAGGCAAACGCGATTCAAGATTGAGCAACGCTACGGCCTGCCTATCAAATCAAACCAGCAGGGCTGCGATCGCCGGACCCATTAGCGGCCCCCATCGCTTTGGTATTTGAAAAAGCTGCTGAGATCCCCCCGCTCGTTTCTCCGTCTTCGGCTTTCCGAAAAGAAACATCCCTTCTTTGATGCTTGGCTAGATTATTGGGAATGGACGGGTAAGCAGCAAACGAGAGGGGTGTTTTTCGGTTCTATTCGGTTCTATTCGGTTCTATTCGGTTCTATTCGGTTCTATTCGCCCCATCGGAGGGGCGCGAGGAGATCCCAAACACGATGGAGTCGGCATATTGGTCCTGCTCCAAAGGGATGCCATTTATGCCAGCGAGAGACTTCCTTTTCGATACCACCATGCCGCAATCCTTCTCTCAACAAGCATATGTTTGCATCATAATACGAATGCTTTTCGCATAGCCCATCTTCCTCCGCGTCTCTGACGTCAATAAATGTGATGGAACGGGCGTTCGAGCAAAATTGGTTGCATTTTTCAGATGACCCCTGAACAAACGTAGCCAGGTGACTCCCGCATCGCTACATCCTTTCGTTGCCCTCATGTGTTCCCAAAATGGGAACAACCCGCCCTATAGTAGGCCCTTTTCCCCATACGTAGCAGGAGAATTGGTACGGTTTGCGACGATTCGAGAACCTCCAAGGGTTCGCGCCCCTGCGCCAGATGCCGGGAGCGAGCTCAGAGCAAGGAGACGGATGAACCAGGCCGATCTCATAGTCACGAGGATAGAGCGCGCCCGACAGGACCGCAGCATCAGCGTGGCCGAGCTCGCCCGCCGGATCGACGTGGGCAGGAAGCGCCTCTGGTACGTCCTCAACGGGCAGCACTCCATGCACGTCGATGAGTTCGTCCACCTCTGCGCGGTCATAGATGTTTAACGTAAGCTTCCGATTGCTGGTTCACCATCGGTGCTTTTCGATCGTCCTCAAGAAAATACTTCAGGTTTCATCAAAAGAGGAAGACATGCCGACCACCACGATTGATCATTTCTTCTGATTTCAATGGATTATACAACCGTATTCTGCGCTATTTAAGGCTAAGTAGCGCTCTGAGGCAACAGTCGGCATTCGTTGTTATTCCTGAGCACATGAAAGCGACTGCAGCACAACAGCTACTTGCCAGCACGTTTGCCCGGTGGGATAATCCCCGCGTTTGCAAATATCGACAGGAACAGCCATGAAACTCTGCATTGGGATGGCTTCGGGAGCATACGGACGAGACGCTGACCGGAGCAGAGCCTGAGCAATCGTCGGCCGTGAAAACCCGCCTCAGGTTGTTTCGGCTTGCGCACATGAACGATGGGCACGAGAACGGGCAAGCGTCCGTTCTCCTTTTGTATTCACCCCCATCGAAAGGCTTTCCATGTCAGTATCCGCAGATCATGCGCCGTCCCTTCTGGAAGGCAGCGGCGCCGGTTCCGCCCGCCCTCATCAGCTTCGCTTACCTCCGGCTATGGGCGAGAGGAAACTCGCCCGAGAAGCGATTGCCCTAGCCCCCGAGAGTTTCGACCTTTAAGTCACGAGTAGGTCAGAGGAACGGTTCCCTTGGCTCGCCTTTCATCATCCCAGCGACTTCAAGCATTCCATCGCATTCGCGATCCATTCCGTGGCGGCTTCCAGGCGGTAGTCGGTGAAGCCGGCCTCAACGAGAAGGGCGCGAATGGTGCGCGGATCCACGTCGAGGTTCAGCAGGTCGCCGAAGCGCACGCCCTTAGCGGCAATGTCGCGAGCGTGGTCCCAGTAGGTGCCGACGTAGCCGAAGGTGGTGGCGAAGGCGCGCGGGTCGGCGGCGGCCTTCCGCGCGAAGGACTCGGTGTCCTCGTAGAAGAGGCTGCGGCCGTTGTCGTAGAGAGGGTAGAACGACTCGCCGCCCTTAGTCACCAGCACGGCGATATTCGACAGGTGTCGGTCGTCCTGGCGCGTGATGAAGTCGAAGGCGATCATGCAGTAGAGGTCGTCGGCGTACTGGGGGCGCACGGCCAGCAGATTCTCCAGCTCGTTCTCGCCACGCGGGCCATCGAACAAACGGCGCATATGCACCAGGTACTCGCAGGTGAAGTCGTACTCGAATGCGCTGAACACCGCGTCGTCGCCGAAGCGCCACGCGCGGCAGCAGGGCATGCCCAGCATCTCGGCCAACAGGGACGCAGCCACCTCCGACTCGACGTCGGTGGAAAGCGGGCTGATGCGCTGCTTCACGATGCCGTAGGCGCCCTGGCTCGCCCCGTAGCGCTTCACGTTCGCACCCTCCGGCGTATCGACGCTGTCTCCCGCCGCATCGGTGCGCTGCAGGAAGATGGCGTCGAAGACCTCCGTGGCCGCCTCGGCCATGGAAGCATCGGGGGTGGGAGCCAGCCACAGCTCGTCGCGGGGGTTGATGGCGCGAGTGGCATCGGCGATCTTGAACACGTCGTACTCCGACAGGCCGCGACGGAACAAGAGGCGCTCTATGTCGCGCCGGGCCGGACTCATGATGCGCTCGGAGAGGAACTGCAGAAACTGGTCGGGCGTCCAGGACGTTTGGCCGTGGGTGTACAGGCCGACCGTCGTGTTGAAGCGCGGCTCCGCGAAGCGCACCGATAAGTCGGGCGCGACGAGGCCGACGACATCGTCGTTCCATTTGAGGTATCGGAAGGCTGCATCCATTGGGGTCTCGTTTCGCGCAAGGACGTTGCACTATGCGAGATTATCTCCAAAGAGCGGCCATCCGCGCCCCAAACCGTATCCGCGTCAAAAAAAGACCCCGCCGGAAGGCAGGGTCGGGAAGTTCATGGAGCGGGCGACGGGACTCGAACCCGCGAATACAAGCTTGGGAATCTTGCGCTCCACCAAGTTCCGCTGAAACCCGCATTTGTAGCTGAAACGATTGTAGCAGATGAAACGGGCATTTTGTCGAAACGGACGGAACGCGCATATTCCCAAATGGCTGGATGAAACCCCTGTTTTTCCCGCGCTCATCCCGTGCACATCCCGTCTTTTGACGATTTGCGAAACCTGTATTCTCTCTTGAAATACCTGAACTGACCTCCCGTTACGGCACACGCCGTAGAAGGGAGGCATGAGCCATGCCATGCAGAACCATCGCAGTCGCGAACCAGAAGGGCGGCACGGGAAAGACCGCCACGAGCTTGAGCCTGGGCGTCGCCCTGGCCCGGAGGGGCAAGCGGGTGCTCCTCGTGGACACCGATCCGCAGGGCGACCTCACCAAGTCTCTCGGGTGGAAGGACCCCGATGCCCTTGAGGTGACGCTCGCCAACCACCTGGGCGCCGTCATCGAGGGCGAAGGGCTGGAACCGAGGGAGGGCATCCTCGAACACAAGGAGGGCATCGACCTCATGCCCGCCAACGTCGAGCTCGCGGGGATGGAGATGCCCATTCTCATGGCGATGTCGCGTGAGCAGCTTGTCAATGTCTGGGTCTCGCCGCTCAAAGCGGACTACGACTTCGTGATCTTCGATTGCGCCCCCACCTTAGGGATAATCCCCGTGAACGCATTCGTCGCATCCGACAGTGTGCTCATCCCTGTATCGACCGAGTACCTTCCGGCATCCGCCATGACGGGGCTTCTGAAGACCATCGGGCGCGTGCGCAGGCAGATTAACCCGGCCCTCTCGGTCGAGGGCATCCTCCTCACGCTCTCGGACAGCCGCAACAACCTTGCCCGCGAGGTCGAGTCGACCGTTCGTGAGCAGTATGGGGATACCTACCGCGTCTTTGATGCCGTCATTCCCCGCGCCGTCTCAGCGGCCGAGTCACCCGCCGTCGGCGTGAGCATCTTTGCCTACGACGGCCGCGGCAAGGTGGCCCGTGCGTTCGAGCGCCTTGCCGGGGAGGTGGTCGGCCGTGGCTAGGAAGAAGGTTCCCATCACGCTGCCCACGGTGGACGACCTGTTCACCTCGCAGGGCGAGCGGGACGATGCGTCCGCCGAGCGAATCGCCGACATCCCGCTGTCTGCCATAGACTCCTTCCCCGGCCACCCCTTCCAGGTGAGGGACGACGATGAGATGGAGCGCCTGGCGGAGAGCATCGCCGAGAACGGCGTTCTCGTGCCGCTCACGGTGAGGGCTGCGGGGCCGGAGCGCTACGAGCTGGTGAGCGGGCACCGGCGCAAGAGGGCTGCGGAGCTGGCGGGGATGGAGAGCGTGCCCTGCATCGTGCGGGCCATGTCCGACGACGAGGCGGTCATCGCCATGGTGGACAGCAACTTGCAGAGGGAGACCATCCTGCCGAGCGAGCGGGCGTTCGCGTACTCGATGCGCCTTGAGGCGATGAAGCGCCAGGGGCGACGCACCGATTTAACTTGTGCCCCACTGGAGCACAAGTTGTCCGGCAGGAGGTCGCGTGACATTCTGGCCGACGAGATAGGAGAGAGCAAGGAGCAGATCAGGCGCTATATACGCTTGACTTTCCTTATCCCCGACCTGTTGGAGTTCGTTGACGAGGGCAAGATGAAGCTGCGCCCCGCCGTGGAGGTGAGCTACCTCTCCCATGATGAGCAGGAGCACCTTCTCGATGCCATGGGGGCGCAGGCGGCCACGCCCTCGCACGCCCAGGCGATCAAGTTGAAGCGCTACTCCAAGGAGGGCTCGCTCACGCCCGCCCTCATCCGCTCCATCATGGAGGAGGAGAAGCCCAACCAGATCGAGCGCGTGAGGATCCCGAGGAAGAGCATCGCCCGGTTCTTCGCGCCCGGAGCCACCGAGGCCGAGATCGAGGGCCGCATCGTGCGCGCCCTGGAGCTGCTTGAGCAGGCCGAGGCGCGCCGCGTGAGACAGGGCGGCGCGTGATGGGCAACGTCATCCACAGGGGCAAGGGCTCCTTCACCTTCGTCGAGAACACCATCTTCTTCGACCACGGACTCTCGGCGAAGGCGAAGGGGATCTACTGCCAGATACGCTCGCTTGAGAACAATCCGGAATGGGTGTTCACCATCAAGGGGTTCGCCTCCCTCGTGCGCGACGGGGTGGACGCCGTGACGGCTGGCATCAAGGAGCTTGAGGAGTCCGGCTACATCATCCGCGCCCGCAAGCGGAGCGTCAACGGGCGTTTCCTGAAGGCCGAGGAGGCCACGTGGGTCACCCTCGACGACCCCGCCATGCACGCCCAGGTGGCCGCAGAGCTCAAGACGGAGGGCTTCGCGATTCTCTCGGAGTTCACGCGCGAGCCTCCTGCCAACGTCGAGTCCGAGCCGCAGGAGAAGCCCATCGACCCTGAAAACGCCCAGGTCTGTGCCAGAACGGGAAAATCCGTATCTGGGAAAGCCATATCTGGAGAAACCGCCCCTATAAATCACTCATACGATAAAGAACCTGATTCCGATAAACAACCCCCCTCTTGTCCCCCCAAAGGTGATGCGGAAGCGAAGAGCGGGGATGATGGCTTCACGGAATACCGAAAGGGCGAGTTCCCGGAGGCCTTCGAGCGGCTGTGCGCCATGTCCATCAAGCCCGTCAAATCGCTCAAGTTTAAGCGAGACTGCCTTGCCGCTTGGGAGCGCAAGGTGGCCGAGGGGTTCGCGCCGGAGCAGATCATCGACGCCGTGGTGGCCGGCGTGGCGAAGCTCGACGAGAAGTCGGCGGCCCTGGCCGCTGCCAAGAAGGGAGCGTGAGAAATGACGACCTTTGAGCAGACCTTCGAGGAGCTGCCGCTGGCCGGCGTGCACGACTTGGCCGCCGCGCGCCATGCCGAGGGCTGGCGCTACGTGCAGAGCCGATACCGCCCGACCTGCTCGATGCGGACGGCGGGCCCTTGGACATGGTGTCGCTCGCCCAGGCCGACCCGGAGTTCGCGAAGCTCTGGCGGCGCGTGGAGACGCAGCGCTGCGTCATCCGCTCCTGGATGGCAGCCGACGGGAAGGTGCCTCCCGAGGACGAGGTCGCCGCCGCCTGCAAGGAGGACGAGCACTATAGGCGCTACTACGCCGCCTGCGAGGAGCGCTACGGGCGATACCTCAAGGTGTTCGAGCTGTTCCGCGACCCCGACAGGAGGCTGGAGCGGGCGCACGAGGACGCGCTGGCGGCGGCCGCCATGCCGTTCGGAGGGAGGTTGTCATGAGGGTGCTCTGGCGGTTCGTCAGGTGGCTCTTCCGCGCCGTATCCCGCTTCATGTGAGGGAAGAACGCGAATGATACCGCTTGTGAGGTGAAGCAGTCTGATGAAGCGGTGCAGTCCTATGGAACACGGCAAGTGCAGTTTATAATGGGTAGGTCACGCTAATTGAATATGTACACCAAATGCCGGACAGAGGGGCATCTGCCGTATTGGGTATTTGGTGTACATTTCCCAACAGCGTGACAACTGAGGTGGATGCCTCTCTTTTCATGCCCCGAGAGCTACCATCTTCCTCAGTGCGATGTACCGAGCGAAAGGCAGCTTATGGAAGGCAACCCATGCGCCACTCTACCCGATGACGTGGTGAATGCAATCGTGCAATCGTCGGAGAAGCTGGAAGGAGCGGCATCCCTTCTCGCCATGCTGGAAGACAAGGCCGACAGCCAGCGGATAACAGCCTCGGAGCTTTCCGCCGTGCGATGCATAGTGAAGACCTGCGCCGCCGATCTTGATGCAGCCTGGGCGAACGCCTAGACAAAACTAGAGCCAGTCCCAGCAGGACCGGCCCTTACAAAACCTCTCGGTTTTTCTACGTGCAGTTATCTTCTCAAATGTTGTCCATCGAGTCAATCGTCCTCGCCAGAAACGACAGGAACGACACGAAGGCGTTCTGTTCGCCATAGCGCTGAGAGCACTCGCTCAATCTGGCGGACAAACCAACAAGAGCGGCCAACGCCTGGGACGACCTATAGCCCACAATGGTATCGTAAGTCGCCAAGGTGGTCACAAACTGTTGCATGCCTCTGTTGCGCATCTTCGACTTACGCGTCTTGGCGCTTCCGACCTCCCGCTCGGATAGCCACTTCAAGACACCGTAGCGCGTCGTATGGGCCGCCTGGTTGCCATCGGTGAAGCCGTTGATGATGCAGCTCTGGTGCGCGCAGCAGTTTCGCACGGCCTTGACGCTGGTGAGCTCGTAGTGCCTGTCCTCCATCGCCTTATCATTCCAGCGCTGGGCGCAGAAGAGCAGGAACGCCAGCAGCGTCCCGAAGGGCACGACCTCCAGGAGCACCCAGACGGGCAAGGCTTCGCGATAGTGCCCGATGAGGGAACCGGTGTAAACGTCGAATCCCTCAGCGTCATCCGAGCGCGATTTCAGGTTGCGGACGATGGAGTTGCGATAGGCTGATCTTTGCGCCTGCATGAAGTCTGCGACGATGCCGTAGCCGTCCTCCGAAGGATCTTCAGCTATCCTCGCGCACAAAGTAGTCTTTGCGATCCTCTCAATGTCGCCTGTCACCGCTAGGAAGGTGCGCCTCAGCTTACCGTCCATATCATCCAAGTCCAGCAGGTCGGCGAAGTCAAGCCTTACGTACTTTCCGGCGTTCTCGCCCTCTCTATGTACCTGAAACAGCTTGCGGTACGACGCGATGTGCAGGAAGCTGTCGCGCTCTGTCAGAGCCTCGACAGCCTCCTGCTCGTCGCAGCGCTCGAACGTGACGCCCTTCGCCTTCAGCAGCTCCACCTGCTCCTCGGGCGTGAGCATCGGTTTGAGGTCACGTGCCTCGTGGGCACCGTCGTCAAGCCCCCACGCGATGTATGTCTCGTTCGTTTTCTCCATGCCCCCATTCTACCCGCCGCGTCATCGCCTTGGAACCGTGCGTTCCCGAAAGCGGAACATCGACGCAACGACGGGACCTGGGTCGCGCCATCAGACCACCTGCCCGCAGCTCTGCCCCCGGTCGCCTTGAGCCCGCACGTTCGCACGGCCGCGCCGCCGGCGCAAGGGCCGCGAAAACTTTTCAGGCGGTGGCGCCCCTTCCCATGTCCTCTCGAAAACTCGAAGCCCTCCGGGTTTCGCTCTCCTCCCTTGCGCGATGCGCCGCCTCCGTGCGGGACACGCGCCACAAGGCGAGCCCACAGGGGGCGAGCCGACAAGGCTAAAGGAGGTCTGAAAGATGGAAACGACCAAGATCCCGCTCGCGCAGTGCGTCGAGAGCAGCTACCAGAACCGCAAGGAGCTGGGCGATGTAACGGGGCTCGCGCGCAGCATCGAGGTGAACGGCCAGATCACGCCGCTCATCGTGGTGGCCGACGGAGACGCCTACCAGCTGGTCGCCGGGCACCGCAGGACCGCCGCCATGCGCTCGCTCGGACTCGAAGAGGCCGACGCCTACGTGATGGACGGCTGGGACGACGCTCGAATCGCGCAGGTGCTCAACGCGGAGAACAACCACCGCCGCGAGCTGACCGAGGCCGAGCGCGGGCGCGGCATCCAGACGATGCTCTCCCTGGGCGTGCCGGTCGCAGACGCGGCCGTGAGCGCCGACATCCCCGAGGACAAGGCCGAGTCCTACGTGCGCGGCACGAAGCTCGTCCCCACCGATGCGGTGAACCTCGACTTCGACGCCGTGGCGCTCATGGGCGACTACGACGACGTTCTCACCGAGGACGACGTGGTGGCCATCCTGTCGAAGAAGGGCCACTGGGACCGCGCGGCGATCTGCCAGGCGGCCCGCGCACGGGCAGCTGCGGAGAGCGCCAAAGCCGAGCTTGAGCAGCGCGGCATCCGGATCGTCGAAGACGCCGACATCCGCGAGGGCGGCTACCACCACTGCGACGGCGACTGCGGGCACGCGGGGCTCGTCGCTACCGTGTCCCCGAACCGCTGGTGCGAGGACGCGAGCGTCCACTTCTACTGCGACGACGGCTCCCACGTGCACCAGCCGACCCCCGAGGAGATCGCGGCGGTCGCGGCCTACGAGCAGCGCGCCGACGCCTACGAGGCGATGCAGGCCCGCATCGTCGAGTTCGCGAAGGATGCCCTTCCGAAGTTCCCCGCCAAGGGCCAGACGAAGCTGCGCCAGTGGGCGCACGAGGCCTTCGAGGCGGCCTACGAATGCGAGCCGGACGACGCCTGGGAGGGCTTCAAGGAGCCGCGGGGCAAGGCGCTCGACCAGTTCATCCTCATGCGCACCATCCCGAACTGCGTGCCCGACCTTCCCGGCGGCGCGCTCCACGAGGGCTACGAGGTGACCGCCTACTGGCTCGACGACATCCTCGGCTTCATCTCCTTCATCGACGACGTGCTGATGCCTGCAGGCTACGACCTCTCCGAGGACGAGCGCGACCTCATGGATCACGTCCACGGCCTGTTCGCCGGGGAGGACGAGGACGAGGTGTTCGGCGAGGACGAAGCTGTCGGGGACGCGCCCGAAGCCGATGACGGATGCCCCTTCGAGGCCGACGCCATCGACGGCGAGCCCCTGGGAGACCCAGCCATCGCGAAAGCCGCCTAGCGCGGCGCTGCCGCCCGGCCCTCCTCCACGGGTCGGGCGGCTCCCTTCTCTTCCATCCAGCCCTTGAAAGGAACCCGCCATGAAGACCACCCTCGAAGCCATGATCGTGCCCGTAGACGGGCTTCCCCGCGACGTCACCCTCGAAGCCGACGAGAAGGGCAGCTTCCTTCCCGCCACGCGGAGATGCGTCGGCGGCCCCATCGAGCCCATGGGGTTCGTGTTCGACGACGCGCCGACCGTCTACTGCAACGAGGAGGGCAAGCTCGACCCCGCCGCGAACCCTCCCAACCGCGCCATCTACGCGACTCGCGAGATGGCCGAGGCGGGATACGCCAGCCCTGCCGATCACGGCCGCCCCGTGCGGGAGGGCGAGGTCATCGACATCGCGTTCGGCGACATGCTCTGCGTCGGGTTCGATGTTGAGACCGGCGAGAGCCGCGACATAACGCCCGACGAGCGCGCCCGCGTGATGCGACGATTCGGAAGCGCGGCATCCATCGCCTCGGGGCTGTTCGAGACCATGCGCATCGCCTACGAGGCGCGCACGAGACAGCGCTAAGGCCATGAGCGCCCGAAATCCCATACGGCCTCCGCCACGCGCCCTCTCGGCCCGGGCATCCACCTTGGGGGCCAGGCTGCACGTGAGGGCACGGGGCGGCAAGGGCCGCGAAAAACCTTCCGCTGAAAGAACAAGAGAGCGACCGGAAGCTCAGGCCTGCGGTTTTCGCTTCCTCCCTTGCCTCCCCCTGCCCTTACGTGCGGACGCCGACCCAAGGAGGCGCCCCGGCAAGGAGGGCGCCCGTAACACGAGGAGGTCATCATGGGAAACAGGGCCGTCATCACCACGCCGGAGCGCAAGATCGGGCTGTATCTCCACTGGAACGGCGGGCGCGACACCGTGGAGCCGCTGCTCAAGTACTGCGAGCTCCAGGGATACCGGCCGCCGAGCTCGGACGAGTACGGATGGGCGCGCATGTGCCAGGTCATGGGAAACTTCTTCGGAGGGTCGCTCAGCCTCGGCATCGGTCCCTACACCACCGACCGCCAGATGGACCCCGGCGACAACGGCATCTACATCATCGAGGGCTGGAGGCTCGTCGACCACCTGCGGACCGAGTACGACGAGGACTGGAACGCCGTCGGGATGCGCTCGTTCGAGCCTTCCGAGGAGCACGACTGGCATGAGTTCGACGATATGCTGCGGGCGTTCGACGCGGCCATGCCCGAAGATCTGCGGCTCGACGGGGTGCTCGACTCGGTGGAAGTTCCGGTGTCCGAGGTGAGGCTCGGCGACGAGGTGTGGCTCTACGATGCCGTCTACGGCAAGTGGAAGTCGTTTCCCGTCGTGGGCTTCGGGCAGCCGAGCGGCAACCGCATCGCAGTCGAGGTCGAGGCGCAGAACGGTCGCCGCAAGGTGACCTATCCCGACTTCCCCTACGTTGCCCAGTATGACCACGACGGCGACTACTCGTGGAACTGCAACAACTATGTTCACGGCGACTTCGCCCGCATCAAGCCGCGCGACCAGCAGGCTGCCGCATAGCGTCCGGCCCGCCCAGCCCGTCGGCCCGCAAAGCCGGCGGGCTTTCCCTTCGCCTCTCTTCCATTCGCGCCAACGCTTCGATACCCGATTGGCTGCCTCCGCTTCCCGCACGGGGTCGCATCGACCTCCCGATGAACCCGGCAGCCCTCCGTCCGCCTCTCGCCCGCAGGCTCGCCGAGAACCGCGCGGGCGCGCAAGGGCCGCGAAAACTTTTCAGGGGAAGCGATTCTGGCCAAGGCCCCCGAAAACTCAAGGCCCTGGCGGGTTTCGCTTCCTCCCTTGCGCATCCGCGCGAACCTCGTGCGGCGCACGGGTCACGAGGCAGGACAAGAGGGCCTGCCCGAGACATTAGGAGGTCTATCATGAGCAACCTGAACGAGAGAGCGACGCGGGCGGCATCGAGGTATCTCGGCCTTCGAGGCTACGACATCCTGGAAGAGGGATGGGCGAGCCCGGCGGGAACATCCGACATCATCGCCACGGAGGGCGACACACTGGTGTTCGTGGACGTGAGAGCGCGCCGCGACACCGATGCGGGCTTCCCGTCCGAGCCCCCGACGGCCGCCGAGCGCACGAGGCGCGAGATGATCGCGCTGGCGTACCTGTCCGAGCACGACATGGCCGAGATGGCCGTCCGCTTCGACAACATCGCGCTGATGGTCGTGGGCGACGATCGTGCGCTCCTCAGACACCACATCGGGTGCCTCTCCGCAGAGGCCGACCTGCGCATCCCCGAATCCCTCCCGGAGGCCGCCTAGACCTCCTGGCCTCTCCGAGGGGCGAGCCCTCCGGCCTTCGGGCCGGGGGGCTTTTTCATTCCTCCTGCGGTATACTTGCCCCAGAAGGTAAAAACACGACCCCGTCGGGTAGTCGGGGTGCGGCCGCCCTCTTGCGGCGAGCCGTCAGTAACCTGCCTCCTTGGTTGTCCCTCCTTCAGGTTCGTCATCTACATAAAGGAGGAACAGCGATGAGCCTGTGCAAACTCACCGTGCGCTTCGAGGAGCCGTTTTGGATCGGTCTCGTCGAGACGGAGGACGGTGGCGGCTACAGTGTGGCGAAGTACGTCTTCGGAGCAGAACCCACCACGCCCGAGGTGTTCGACTTCATCCGCGACCACTGGAACGACCTTCGCTTCACGCACGAGGTCCAAGTCGAGGCCAAGGAGTTCAAGCGCATCAATCCCAAGAGGCTCCGCCGCATGATCGAGAAGGAGATGCGGTCGGACGCCTGGCGCGGGACCAAGGCGCAGCAGACGCTCGCAGAGCAGCGCACCATGGCGATAGAGGCCAGCGAGGCGCTTTCCCGGCAACGGAAAGAAGAGCATAAGCGCGAGCAGTTCGCCAAGCGGACGGAGAAGCGCAAGCAGAAGCATCGCGGTCACTAGAACCTCATCGAGGCCCACAGTCTGCGACCGAATCCCACAGCAAGGCCTCACGGCTCATCTCCGCACGAACACCCCTCAAACCAATGATGCCTTAGAAAGCCGTATCCTGACGGCCCTGGAATCCTCTCGCCAAAAACAGGGCATCAGCGTTGCGGAATTGGCGAGACGCATCGGCATCGACAAAAAGCGGCTCTGGTACATTTTCAATGGGCAGAGAGCTATGCGAGTCGATGAGTTCGTGAAGCTGTGCGCGTTCTTCGACTTTGGGCTCGGACGCTTCATTGACAGGAAGACCATCGAGCGTCTGCGCTCTCCAGAGCCGTTCCATGATGACTGAAACCCGCAAGAACGAGCCATCATGAAGGGCGGCTCGCCGAACAAAGCAAGAGGCCTATTCCGTGTACACAGCCCACGGAATAGCTCTTGGCCGCCGCCCGGGTCGTTCGCCTCAGCTTCCGCTATGCGCCCCTGTCGTGCGTCATCGCGACGGGAACGGAAGTCCCCGCCCTGATACGGCGGCGTCGCGCGCCTCGCTGCGCTCGGCTACGCTCTTTGCGGGGGATTCCCCGCGCCCCTAGAAGCGTCGGCTGAGCCTCCTTGGAAACCCAACTCGGAAGGAGGCACCGGTCGACGCCATGGAGCGGCACCCCAAGCAGATCCACGTGCGCATGTCGGAAGGAGAGATCGCCCGCGCCAAGCGGCTCGCATCATCCCTCGACATGACGCTCTCCGACCTCGTGCGCGTCCTCTTGCAGCTGCCCGCCGATGCGACGCGCGAGAGCGCGGGCCTCGTCGTCATCGACCGCGCGACCGCCGTGAAGCTCTCCCGCGAGATGCGCCGGTGGGGCCACCACTACAACCAGGCCGTCCATGCGCTGAACGCCATCGCCTACTACCTGCGGGCCAACGACATGGGCGCCGAGGACGTGCTCGAAGAGCTTGACCGCGCTTCCGGCAAGCTGGCCGCCATGCAGCCGGGAATCGAGGCGCTGCGGCGCGAAGCGGAGTCCATATCGGAGCGCGCCATCGCTGGCATCGGCCGGTGATGTCGTGCCGATGCTCAAGACCATAGCGGGCCATACCTCGGTTCGCGGCATCTGCCGCTACCTCACCCGCAAGGACCGAGCGCTCGCGAGCGACTACCTCAACATCGACAGCCCGGACTTGGAACATCCCGACGCGGCCTTCGACTGGGCGGCCGTCATGGACGCAACCCGCCGCGCCTACGGCAACGACCTTCCCTGGCGAGGTAAGCGCGTGCGCACCTACAAGCACTACGTCGTTTCCCCCGACCCGAAGGACGGCGTGGTCCTCGAAGAGCTGCGTGCGCTCGCCACCACCTGGGCGGCCGAGCATTTCTCGGAATACGAAGTCGCCATCGTCTACCACGACGACAACCAGAACGGCATCCCGCATGCCCACGTGGTCGTGAACAACACCAACCTTGAGTCGGGAAGGCGGCTTCAAGACCCCGACCCCAAGGCGCTCGCGTCCTCCCTCCAACGGATCGCGGAAGGCCAGGGCCTCTCAGCGCTGCGGCCTCCCGAGCCGAAAGGGATGGCCGCCCGAGCCGCCAAGCGCCATCCGAGGGCGCATCCAGCAACCTACAGAAGCGAGTACCTGCGCCGCGCGGAGAGGGAGCTCACCGAGCGCGGCGAGTACTCCTGGATCTCCGACATACGGGCCCGGGTGCGCATAGCCCGCGCCGCCTCCCGCAGCGTGGAGGATTTCAGGGCGCTGCTTTCCTCCATGGGAGTCGAGGTCTCCGACAACTCCCCGAAGGCTCAGAGGCGCGACTGGATATACGCGCTCGCCGAACACCCGGCGAGGCGCATCTCGGGCGAGCGCCTGGGACTCTCCTACAGCAGGGAGCGGTTGGAGCCGATGCTTCGCATGGGAGGTGCGAATGCCCTCTCCGGCGAGAGCCGCCATGCCGCGTCGGCCATCGCTGTCCGCGCCGTAGAGGTCGGCGACCTGGAACAGCTCGGGCTCCTCTCACAAGCGGTGGCGCTCATCGAGCGGAGCCGCATCCGCAGCCTTGCTGACCTCGATACCCTGGTCGGGAGTATGGACGTGGACGCCGCCGTAGCATCGTATGTGCGCTCGTCGAGGCTGCTTCCCGAGACGGCGCCGCCGGTGCAGGTGCGACAGCCCGCGAGGATGCGCGAGCCGCGCGAGGGCGGCCTTCGGGACGAGGAGCCTTTCGACAGGCGAATCGAGCCCACGGTCCTACGACAGGACCGCCAGCACGACGATCGAAGGGAAGGGCGATGATAATCAAGGCCTACTACGCGGGCGGCCGCATCGACGTGTTCGACACCGACCGCATGACCGACGGCATACCGCAGCCGGGCAACCTGCTCACCAACTACACCCTCGACCTCTCGGACGTCGGCGAGGAATGCCTGTGGCTGCGCTCCTATTACTACGAAGCCGCCGATGCCTATAAGGACGAACCGGGCCCGACCGGCCTTCCCATGGCGCGCCGTCGCGACGGCTGGAGTTTCCTCATAGCCGATGAGGAGGACCTGAAGGCTCTCAACCGGCTCACAGTGGATGGCGAAACGGTGCTTGCGCAGGTTGCGGGAGAAATTATCGATACCGGTACTCTTTCATGGATTTGCGATGTGGCTGATGTTTTTGCCCCTCGCATTCTGGCTGTCTATAAACTTCAAAATTATCTTGAATCTTCTGAAGAATTATTTTCCCCAGATGCACCAAATTCTCTAATCAATATTTCACCAGATTGCATTAACCACATCTTGAATATCTACTGTAGTGAAGATAAGACTTGATCGGAAGCTTATGCTTCGCATTAGGGGACGTTGGAAAATCCCCGCAATGCACCATTGTCTCTATAAGCTTATCATCTAAAAGACCCCGATTGCATCGGGGTCTTTTGACGAAAAATCGTTACCGAAACTATACTTGCAGCTTCTCGGAGTGCTGATATTACAGGAATAAGCTGCTCACGTGGTAGACGACGCATCCCAGCAAAAGCGACATGCCTATGTAGAACACGGCAAGGATCGCGGTCCATTTGGCCGAGTGGATCTCGCCGTAGGTGGCAGACACGCTTGCCGCGCAGGGCATGTTGAACGTGAAGGCGAAGATGAATGCAAGGGCCTGGGGTGCCGTGATTGAAAGAGCCAGGGCGTCGCCGAGGTTTCCCGCCACCACTGCTGCGCCAGTTGCCGCACCGATCAGCGCCGCGTTGGGTGTTCCCGTGCCGACGAAGAGCGCCGACAGGACTCCCAACGCCGACTCCTTCAGCACCAAACCGGAAAGCCAAGCGGTGAACGTCTGCCACGTCAGCCCGAAGAACAGGGTAACCGGCTCGATGGCTGTGCCGATGACGTAGAGCAGCGATCCTTCCACGGCTCCCGTGGCGGTGAAGGTGAGCGCCCAGATGGCAAATGCGAACAACGCGACCACGCGGATGGCGCGCTTGAACATCTGCCAACTCTTTAAGCAGGCGTTCCGCACGACGTTTCCCAGATGCAGCTTGTGGTAGGGAGGCAGCTCCATGACCAGACCGGCGCGCTCGTCCTTGTCGACCAGGCGCGGGCCGAAGAGCTTTCCCACCGTCCACATCAAGAGAATGCACACAACGAAGATCAGCGCTATAACAGCAGGTGCCCCGAAGCCGAAGAACGCCACGGCTATGACCGGCACCACGCCCCAGGTGGAACCGCAGGGGATGGCCCAGGCCATGGCCACGGTGAGCATGCGCTGGCCCCATGTGTCGATGACGCGCGAGCCGGATACGCCGCCCATGGTGCAGCCGAAGCACATGAGAAACGGCATGAGGGATTTCCCCTGGAGGCCGAAGCGGGCCATGGTGGAATCGAATACGTAGGAGATGCGCGCCATGTAGCCCACGTCCTCGTAGATGCCGAAAACCAGATTGATGCCGAACACGTATCCCACCATCATGATGCCGAAGCACAGCGAATTGAACACCACCCCGGAAAGGAAGCTGCCCAGGATCTCGGGGGCACCCGCTGCAGCTAGTGCGGCAGCGGCCTCTATGCCTAAGCTGGATACGGCACCGCCGATTCCCATGATGGGAAACGCCGGTATGAAGGCGAGCATGAATCCGAGCAGGATCATGAAGAGGGCCAGGGGCTTGGACCAACGTGACCCTATGGCGATGCGATCGAAGCGGGAGGAGCGGACCTGCTCTTCGGGTGCCTCGACAACCCCGTCCGGCAGCGACTCGATCCAGCGGAACCGGGCAGCGGCCTGTTTTTGGAGAGGTGCACCCTCGGTTCCGGGAACACCCGCGGAAAGCAGGTGCGAGGGACGTGCCTCGATGTTCGCTTTCTTGTCCGTTCCAGCAGATGCGGCGGCATCTGAACCGACATTCGAGTCGGCATCTCCTTCGGCACTGTCGAGCGCGCGCCCGATGGCTTCGTGCAGATCCGGGTGGCTCTTGCGCTCAGTTGCCACCAAGGGCAGAACAGGGATGCCGAGACGCTTCTCCAAAAGTGCAGCATCGATGGTTTTCCCCTGGGATTTGGCCACGTCCATCAAGTTCAACACCAACACCGCAGGCGTTTCAGTTCCTGCAAAGCTCGCGAGCATGTACAGGCTGCGCTCTAGCTGCGATGCGTCAGCGAACACCACCACCGCGTCCGTTTCGCCTCGAGCGATGAAGTCGCGGGTCACTTCCTCTTCTGGCGATGCCGCATCTAGTCCATAGGCACCGGGCAGGTCGACCACTTCGAAGGTGCGACCGTTGTGGCAAAAGGCACCGCTCTTGTGCTCCACGGTCTTTCCCGGCCAGTTGCCCACGTGCTGCCGCGCTCCCGTCAGGCCGTTGAAGAGAGTCGACTTTCCCGAATTGGGCTGCCCGAGCAGAGCGATGGTGAAATCGGCCTCGGCATGCTTTCCTGAGCTGCCCCTCGATGCCCGCCTCCTGCCCTTGGTAGGTGCCGCCGTTGCGCATCCACCGCAACCCTCGCAGCTCATCGCGACACCTCCACCTCAATGCGATCGCAGTCGCTGCGGTCGATGGCAATAGCACTATCCCGCACATGGACGAGAACCGGGTATTTTTTGCGATTCTGCACCACAGCGAAGCGGCATCCTTCGGTAACGCCCATCGAGAAAATACGGGACAGGAACCGATCATCCCCGCGAACAGCGCATACACATCCACGACCGCCTGTCTCCATATCTGTCAATCTCATAGCCTCATTCCTTTCCATGTCTTGCAAGTGCGAGGTTTTTCCAGAATGATAAGAATGAGATTTGGATTCATCTACTCCATATGCTCTGAACTGCTCCATTTCTCAGTCAAGTTTACCTAAATTAACAATTTCGATTATCCACTAGCTACTCTTCAAAATGTTGATTACAATCAAGCACGGTTGATGTTTTTCTAGGTGCCAACGCCCGAGCGAACAAATACAAGATGTATCGAGAAATGGAGCAGTATGCAGCTAGAAAGCAGTACATTCGATGCATCTACGGTAACGGGAGTTCCTAAGGGTATGGGCGTGAAAGCCCGCAAACCCCATGGGATGGTGCTAACGATCACCGAGCCCATAGGGCACGGTGAGATGACGCTGGAGCTCATCTCACCTTGGTTCGTTGCCGCGAAAGTCGATTTCACCTGTGATTATTGCCCTAATATGACGCAGAACCCCCTACAGCAGGGCGAGGGCCGTTGGCTGTCGGTCAACTACTGCCACGAAGGCCGCTGCGAAGTCGATATGGGCCCTGCAGGGTGCGCCGTGGTGAAAGCCGATGATTTCTGCATCAGCTGCGCTGATCGTTGGCCTGACGGGTTTCGCTATCCGGCCGGTTGTTACCGGGGAGTCGAGCTATGGATCAACACGGAGCTGCTACAAGACCCCTCGTTCCTGCTTCTGGCCGAAGCGGGAATATCCCTAGACGCCCTGGCCGATGCGGCGAATTCGGCCTCTGTGTTCGCCGCAGACGACTCACTGGATCGACCCATGCAAAACATCGGCGACGCGCTGGATTCAATGGAGACAGCCATGCCTCTTGCCATCGCCCGATGCAAAAGTGAGCTTATCGGGCTTTTACTGGCCGTTGCCGAGCATGACCTGGCGAATGCAAAACCGCAGTCCTTGCTTTCCCCTCATCAGCTGCGGGTTATCCGTTCTATTGGAGAATCGATTCGAAAGAATCCAAGCGTCACTTACGACGCAAGGGTTCTGGCAAAAGATGTAGGGATAAGCGCCGCGACCCTGAACGCATGGTTTACGGATCTCTATGGGAGGACGATCTCGGCCTACGTTCGACATGTGAGAATGGAGCGAGCTGCGATGCTTCTAGCTAGAGGAAGCTCAGTTGCCGACACGTCTATGGAGGTCGGGTATGCGAACCCGAGCAAATTTGCGGCCGTGTTCAAAAAGGAGTACGGGTTGACTCCATCGGAGTTCCGGCACCTGCATAGGTTGGGAACGTAACGTTATATTGCTTCGCTGCTTTTGGTGATCAATTCCTTTAGGAGTTCTATCTGATTCTTTGAGTCGTTCAGGCACGGCACGTACTGGAGTCTCCTGCCTGCGTCTTCGCATTTGTGGCGCAGGACGATGTCGATGTCGTAGAGCGTCTCAAGGCAGTCTATGGAGAAGTTGGGGGCGACCACGAACAGGTCGGAACCCCCGCCAGGGAAGTGCTCCAGCACCGCGTTCACGGAAGGCCCGAGCCACGAGCGACTCTTGTCGAAGCGGCTCTGGTATCCGACCCGCCAATCATCATCCAACAGGCCGAGCTTGTCGGCAACAGCCCGTGCCGTCTGCTCGGTTTGCTCAGGATAGGTGTCTCCGCCCTCGATGTCGGAGACGGGTATGGAGTGAAAGGCGAAGAGCAACCTGTCCGACACCCCTTGGCCGAACCCGGTCGCCCTGATCGTTTCTGTCACGGCATCGATGTAGGCTTCTTCCCTGTAATAGCTCTCCACGAAGGCGACCTCGGTCGCATCCCCCATCGTCGCCAGCGCCTCGTCAAGCTTGTCGCGCGCGGCGCCCGTCGTGCTGAAGGCGCTTTGCGGGTAGAGGGGGATAGCGACGATGCGGCTGCAGCCCCGGGCAGCTAGGCTGCGCAGCGCCTCGTCCACAGAAGGCCTTCCGTAGCTCATGGCACGGGCCACCGCCACGTCTTCGCCAGCAGAGTGAAACGACGCTTCCAGCTTGCCCGCTAGCGAGCCCATGGTCACGTCGAGCGGGGATCCCGCCTCCGTCCAGATGGTCGCGTACTTGACGGCGGAGGCCGCCGATCTTTTGGGCAGGATGAAGTGTTCGAGTATGAAGCGCCAGATGCGCGGGTTCATGGGGCAGATCCGCGGATCCGTGAGGAATCGCGCCAGATACTCGCGCACCGCTTCCGAAGTCGGGGCCTCGGGGCTTCCCGTGTTCGTAATAAGAACGCCAGCTTTCTCTATCTTATGACCCCCTGCCCGTATGGTTGATTGTCTTTATCAAGTCTAGCATCAAAAAAGACCCTGAAGCTCAGGGTCTTTTGGTGAAGGACTGATTGTTGCGAAGCTATCCTTGCAGCTTCGCAAAGTGCTTCTTGAACACCCGGAAGCCAAGAAGGCTGCCGAACAAACCGCAAATGAAGGTCACAATGCCACATACATAGAATATGGGGCTCTGCGTCCAATTGACAAGACCCCATCCGTATTCCTCAGTCATTCCCATCTCCACGACCATCTGCACATAATCGGCACCGGAGAAGAGAATGAGTGCCTGCATGCCGAACCACCAGCAAAGCATGAAGACGGCAAATCCGATGGCCATCGACCATTTGGAACGTTTTCCGATTACCATGATGGCCTCACAGAGTACGGCGCCGATTGCCATGCCCAACGGTCCCGTCCAGGCCATGCCCATCAACATCCCCAGCAGAGCCATGACGCACCCTGCGATAAGGGCCGATCCCTTTTTTGGCACACGCGCCATGAGGTACATCCACACGATTCCGCAGGGGATTGCAGCGACCGCATGAGTCCACCAAGCGAGATTGGTGTTGAAGCTGAACACCATGGCTATAGCCATGGCTATAGCGAACGTGACGAGGCCAAAGACTGCGTCCAGCAATATGTCTTTGGCCGTTAAACCTCCTTTCGGCTTCTCAGTAGCTTTGGGACTGCCCGTTGTAGCATTGCTTGCCATATGAAGATCCTTTCTCTTGGATGTATCCACTGATTCAATCGACGCAGAAACCGAACCGTGTGGCAACCTGCGTGCATCCCTCGCTGTCAAGGGGATAAGCCACGCGAATGCACCCATCCTCAACTTCGACGATCTCGTCGCAGGTCTCGCATAAGAACTCGAGGTCGTGAGTGACGATGCAGATGGCACACCCCTCTCTCGCGGCATCGCGAAGCGCCGCCGCGACGCTTCTCATGTTGCGATAATCAAGACCGCTCGTTGGCTCATCGAGGAGCATAACGTGCGACCCTCGCAGTATTCCCACCGCTATGGAGAGGCGTTGCCTCTCTCCGCCGGAAAGCGAGAGAGGGTGGCGGTCGACAAGGTCGAGTAGGCCGAAGCGCTCAAGGACATCATGGATTCTCTCGACAGCATCCGAATCCCCGCATGCCGACTCCACCTCCTTGAGCACGCTATCTGAAAAGAGCTGATAGCCTGGCTCCTGCATCACAAGATGTACGAAGATGGGACGCTGCTTTCGCTTGTACGCCTTACCTCCGATGAACACTGTGCCTTGGCTCTCTTTTTTCAGTCCGCAAAGACAGCGCAGCAGAGTGGTCTTTCCCGCACCGTTCTCGCCGATTATCCCCGTGATGCAGCCGGGAGTGAGCACGATGCTAGCGCCCTGCAGGATGGACGTGCCTCTCTTGTATCCCGCAACCAATTCTCGCGCGTGAAGTCCAGCATTCTCCTGGGGGGAGCGCCCCGCGCATACCACATCCTCATCTAGCTTTGAAGTAGGGGGCTTTTCGCAGAGCTCTTGATTCGACCAGGCGCGCAAACCGCGGCGACGCCTCTCCTCAATGGAGAGGCTCCCAAAATCTACGGCATCCCACTGAGCTCTCGGTCGGCCATTTTCCATGGCTACGATGCGGTCAGCGATGCCCGCTAGCCACCAGAGGCGGTGCTCCGAAATAAGGATGGTCTTTCCTTGAGATTTCAACTGGGACAGCACACGGGCGAGGCGGCGCATGGACTCGGTGTCGAGCGATGCTGTAGGCTCGTCGAGCACGAACACGTCCGGATACATCGCCCAAGCCGAGGCAAGTATCACGGATTGCTGTTGGCCGCCCGAGAGCTCCGTAACGTCGCGGCCCGCAAGCTCCTTGACTCCCAGAGCCGCAGTCGCCGACGCAACGCGCCTGGCTATTTCATCGGGTGGAAGCCCCAGGCACTCGCAACCGAAGGCGATCTCGGATGCAACATTGATGTCCACGAACTGCCCTCTGGGATTCTGGAACACAGATCCCACTTCTACTCCGAGCTCGTCTGCGGTCCATTCAGATACATCGCGCCCGTTCACGCAGACGCGCCCGTACAGCTCGCCTTCGTAGGCATGGGGGATGAGACCGTTGACCAGACGCGTCAAAGTGGTTTTTCCGCATCCCGATGGCCCGGTGAGGACGACGCACTCGCCCGGTGCGACCTTCAGGCTCACATGGTCGAGGACGAGCTTTTCCCGGTTGGGATAGTGGAAGGAAACGTCTTCCAAAACGATGGCGGCATCCATGGTCATCCTATCCGGCCAGCGATAGTCCAAGCGAGCAGTATCGCGAGAATCAGCACGACGATATAATCCGCGATTCCCAGCCGCATATCGTAATAGCTCGTGCGCTTGCGCGAGGTATCGGCGCCCCTGCACGTTATGGCATCCCCGAGCTCATCGGCAACGATCGAAATCCTGTGGACAAAGGGAACAATGAAGCACTCAAAGACCTCGCCGGGATGCCTAAGCGCCCGTGCAAGGGAGAATCGCTCGTTGCGCAGCGCCATGGCCTCCCGCACCGAGTGAGCCTCCCTCCCGATGGTCGGAAAGAATCGCAGCGCCACGCAGGTGGCGACTGTGACGCGGCTTGGAATGCCGAAAGACTGGAGGCCGAAGGCGAGCTCTCCAGTATGTGTGGTGGAGATCATTGCAGAGGCGAACATGGCGGCAGGAATTATCTTGCTCATGTAGAGAAAGCACGCTCCAAAAGGATTGAACGCCGGTCCAGCGGCGACGCATCCATACCAGATCGCGCTCAAAGCCGCATAGCCCAAGAGCCAATAAAAGGCGAGTTTGGGTTTGCCGCACCAGATCAAAAGGACGGTATCCATCGCTATGGCGGCGACCAGAACCCAGAGCGAGGAAGCTGTAAATGCGATCACGTTCAGAAGAACGAGGGCTACTAGGGAGACGCGGGGATCCAAACGGCGACGCGCTGTAGCTTTCTCACTGCATTCTTTTGCTTGAAGCGAAGAAGCCGATTCTTCTTTCATATACAAAGTCCAACTTTTTGTAGATATGGACTCGGTGTAGCAATTCTGTTCTTCCACCTTGCTTCCTCATGAATGGTCGGATCAGCAGAAGGCAAACAGGGTGCTTCTGCATGGAACGAGGCAGAAGTATAGTTGTGCTATGCAGGGATTTATCCAAACGATGCCGCAACAGGAACGTTTCGCAAAAAACCGCGAACGCTCTCCTAAAAAATAGAGGCTAGAATGTCGCCAGGTGCGCTCTCCCCGGGTAAAGAGGATGGATTCATCGCAGTGGACACTCGCGCCATTGCTTCGGCGTAACTCCGCATTCTCGGCGGAAGGCCTCGGCAAAGCTGCTTTGATGCGTATATCCGACGATGCGCCCTACTTCCCCCACGCTAGAGTCGGTATTCGCAAGCAGCTCCTTTGCTTTGGATATGCGCTTATCGCGCAGGTATTCGGCCACGCAGCATCCGTACTCCTTTTTGAAGACACCGCAGAGCCGCGTCTTTCCTACGTAGAGCTGCTTTGCGATGGACTGGAGCGTCAGGGCCTCCGAGTAATGATTGTCGATGATGATCTGGGCCTCACGCGCGAGACGGCGCTCCTCGTCGTTCGCCTGTTTCGGCAAACCGTCCCCCTCGGCCATCGCGTCGCAAAGGGACACTGCCAGAATCTCGTTCAACTTCGCCCGGCAGAAGCAGTCGCCGCCCGCCTTATGCGCCCATTCGGGGCCGAGGCTTTCCAATGCTCGCACGACCTCCGGTGCATGCGTGTTCACCTCCTGGCCCGCGAGGAAGTTCACCAGGCAATCCTTCTCGTGATCCGATAATCCTTTCATTTCATCAAAGAAGGCGGGGGATATGCAGAACGTGAAGGAGCGGTGCCGTTCTCCGGCCTTCAGCTCATAATCGACGCCGGAATGCCCCTTCTGCTCGTAAGATACCGTGTTCCGCTCCTTGAAATACGTCTTGTCCACAGGGCACATCTTGGCGGAATGACTCGTCATGGAGGCAATGCAAATATAGTCGTCCGTATACTCGGTCAGATTGACGTTCTCGCTCAGGCACAAGTCGTGGTATGTGAACAGGCAGGTGTCGCTCAAGCTGTGAGCCCACAGGATGCCATGGCCCCAATCTGCCTCTACGGTGCTGAACGATCCGTGCCGCGACCACTTTTCCTTCAGCCCGAGCTGTTCCATTTGCGGAACGAAGAACGTCTGCATGCTCGATGCCACATCTGCAACCATCAAGTCTCCTTCCCTTGGTGACGCATACGGAGAACGTGCTGGCCGCATCAGTAGTATTGGCCTTGCTCGCGATGCTTTCCCTAGATCTGTCCTCTTTTTTAGAACACCTAATTCGATTCCTGCATCATAACCGCAAATGTTAGCCTTTGGAAACTCTTTGACTCTTACTGGTGGCTTTAACCCTTAAGCGGTGTGGCTACCGATCATTCGTCGTTCGTTCGCATCTTTTCGCCAACCGTTCGTTGTTTCGCTTGATCTCTCTTTCTAATTGGAAAATGAGCGCCTGCATCACAGTCGTTTCAGCAATAAGGAGGAACTTTGGAATCGAACGACCCCACTCGAACCCCGACCCCAGGGGGTCAAGAAGATGGGAGCAAAAAGCTGGGGCTTAGCTATCTGCTCCGATTCGCCGGCAGTCGCTGCGCGCTCTTGTACGTGGGCTGCCTCTTATCTGCAGCCTCGATGCTCCTGGGCTTTGGGCCCTACATCTGCATCTGGCTCGCCGCCCGCGACCTCATAGCCGTCGCTCCCGACTGGAGCACGGCGCCGGACCTCGCTGGATATGCGTGGCTCGCTTTCTGGCTCGCCGTGGCGAGCCTCGTTTCGTATTTCTTCGCGCTGCTTTGCACCCATGCCTGCGCGTTCCGTACGGCGAGCAACGTACGCAAGGCGTGTCTCGCTCATCTTATGAAGGTGCAACTCGGGTACTTCGATACCCATCCTTCGGGAGCCCTGCGGCGCGTCATCGACGGATGCGCCGGGGCGACAGAGGGGCTGCTGGCACACAAGACTCCCGATACGGTAGGGTCGATCGCCATGGTGCTCGGTATGGTCGCAAGCCTGTTCACATTCGATTGGCGCATGGGCCTGGCCTGTCTGCTTGCCGCCGTCGTCTCCATAGCTTGCATGTTCTCTATGATGGGGGGCAAGAACGCCCACTTCATGCAACGCTATCAGCAGGCGCTCGTCGACATGTCGAAGGCAGGCACGGAGTATGTGCGTGGCATTCCTGTTGTGAAGGTGTTCCAACAGACGGTGTACTCCTTTAAGGCATTCCATGATGCAATCAAGGAGTATTCGGAAATGGCCGAGAACTATGCGGTGAAGGTCTGCGCCAAGGCGCAGGTCACCTCTCTCACGGCCATCAGCGGCGTGGCCATCTTCTTGGTGCCCGCCATCCTCATCTTTGCCCCAAGTGCGCTGTCGGGGGGAACCGACGCTTTTATCGGCTTTATCGCCGACTTCGCCTTCTACGCCATCTTCTCTGCCGTCATCGCGACCGCCTGCACGCGCCTCATGTTCGTAGCGGAGGAAATCGAGATATCAGCCGACGCGGCGCACAGGATCGAGGGAATCCTCTCTGCACCCATCCTCGCAGAACCCGAACATCCGAAAGCACCCGCAAGTTATGATATCTGTTTCGACGATGTCTCCTTCAGGTACGAAGGCGCAGGGCGGGATGCACTTAAGAGCGTGAGCTTTACGGTTCCACAAGGCGCTACTGTCGCGCTCGTCGGCCCCTCCGGTGGCGGCAAGACGACTGCCGCATCGCTCGTGCCGCGTTTTTGGGATGTTACCTCCGGTTCTGTGAACATCGGCGGCGTGGATGTCCGCGCTATGGACACAGCAAAGCTCATGGACGACGTTGCCTTCGTGTTCCAGAGCAACAGGCTCTTCAAGATGTCGATCTACGACAACGTCGCCCTGGGCCGCAGAGACGCCACACGCGATGACGTGATGATGGCGCTCGCCGCCGCCCAATGCGACGACATCTTGGCCAAACTCCCCAAAGGGGTCGACACGATTGTCGGCACGCAGGGCGTGCACCTGTCAGGCGGCGAGATGCAGCGCATCGCCCTCGCGCGGGCCATCTGCAAGCAAGCGCCAGTCGTGGTGCTCGACGAAGCGACGGCGTTCGCCGATCCCGAGAACGAATCGCTCATCCAGAAGGGCTTCGCGGAGCTGGCGGAGAACCGTACCGTGCTGATGATCGCCCACCGCCTGTCCACCGTCGTCGGCGCCGACAAGATCGTCGTCATAGACGAGGGCCGCGTGGTGGAGGAAGGCACGCATCCTGAGCTGGTGGCGGCAGGAGGCCTGTATGCATCCATGTGGGACACATATCAAAGCGCAGCCCTTTGGCGCATCGAGTCAAGAGCCGATGGGAATGCCGTCCTCTCGGTTGCGCAAGCTGAACCGGCTGCGGAAGGAGGAGCCCGATGAAAGACATGAAGCGCAAATACGCACTCACCGATGAGGGCGCAAGGAACATCCGTCTCGGCGCCTTCTGGACCGTAGTGGTGAATATCGTATCGGCAGGAAGCGTCGTGTTCTTCTTCCTGCTCATGGAACAGCTCATGAGGACGCTCCTCGACAGCGCACCGCTGCCCGATCCGGTGCCCTACATAGTTGGACTTGTCGTGTTCGCGGTCGTGTTGTGGGTTGCTCACTGGTTCCAATACGACCACACCTATGGCAAGACCTATCGCGAGAGCGGAAAGCAGCGTATCGGTCTAGCAGAGCGGCTGCGCGTGCTGCCGCTGTCATTCTTCGGCAGGCGTGACCTTGCCGACCTCACAGAGACAATCATGACGGACGCGACCACGATGGAGCATGTCTATTCCCACGTCCTCCCGTACCTCTACGGATCATATATTTCCACAGCCATAATCGCTATCGGTCTGCTCGTGTTCAACTGGCAGCTCGCCATAGCGGCGCTGTGGTCGGTGCCGGTGGCCTTCGCTCTGCTGTTTGCCTCACGAAAGCTGTCAGCACCCCTCATGCGCAAGGCGCGCAAGGCGGGGCTTGCCATGACAGAGAATACCCAGGAGATGCTCGAATGCGTCCGCGAGATACACGCGACGAACCAAGAGGCATCCTTTCTGGGCCGCGCCGACCAGCTGATAGCCCGCAACGAGAAGGACATGATGCGCTCGGAAATCGGAGCAGGTATCCCCGTGCAGCTGACCCAGGCCATCATGCGCCTCGGCATAGCAACGACGATCCTCTTCGGCTCTTATATGCTGGTTAGCGGCTCCGTCAGCTTCATGGTCTTCTTCGGCTTTTTGCTCATGATCTCGCGCATCTACGCGCCCTTCGACCAGACTTGCCTCATGCTCGCCGAGCTTTTCATGGCGACGGAGGTCGCAGCGCCTCGCATGCGGGCGCTCTACGACGAGGCGGCTGCGACGGGCTCAGCGGAGTTCAAACCGCACGGCAACGATGTGGTCTTTAAGGATGTGACGTTCTCCTACGATGACGACTCCAACCCCGTCCTGAACAATGTAACGCTCACAGCGAAGGAGGGCGAGGTTACGGCCTTGGTGGGGCCCTCCGGCTCGGGCAAGTCCACACTCGCACGGCTCGCTGCGCGTTTCTGGGACACAAACAGCGGGCAGGTGCTCGTAGGAGGCGTCGATGTGGCCACGGTAGATCCGGAAACCCTCCTGCGCGACTACGCAGTCGTGTTTCAAGACGTGCTGCTGTTCGACAACACAGTGATGGAGAACATCCGCCTGGGACGGCGCGATGCAACAGACCAGGAAGTGCTGGCCGCCGCGAGCGCTGCCAATTGCGACGAGTTCGTGTGCAAGCTGCCGAACGGCTACCAAACGATGATCGGCGAGAACGGCAGCAAACTCTCAGGTGGCGAGCGCCAGCGCATTTCCATCGCCCGAGCCCTTCTCAAAGGGGCGCCTATCGTGCTTCTCGATGAGGCCACCGCATCCCTTGACGTGGAGAACGAGTCGCAGGTGCAAGAGGCCCTATCAAGGTTGCTCGCAGGTAAAACCGTCATTGTCATTGCCCATCGTATGAGGACGGTGATGAACGCCGACAAGATCGTCGTGTTGGACGAGGGTCGCGTCGTGGAGCAGGGCACGCCGCAGGAACTCCTCGATGCCGGCGGCCTCTTCTCCCGTATGGTCCAGCTGCAAACCGAAAGCGCCGGCTGGACATTGAGAGGACCACAACTCCAAACTGCGGAGGTGAGCTGATATGACCGAGGAAAACGAACGCAAGAAGTTCTTGCTTTCCGCCTCTTCCGGGCGGCTTATGGTCTCTCTTAGCCTTCCCGCCATCGTTGGCATGGTGGTCATCGGTCTGTACACTTTCGTCGATGCTATCTATGCGGGGCAGCTCATCAGCACCGACGCCATGGGCGCGGTATCCATCGCCTATCCGTTCACATTCATCAACACAGGCATCGCTTGCCTGATCGGAATGGGCTCCGCTTCGGTGCTTTCCCGGGCTATCGGCGCCGGTAATCAGGATGTCATTGACGGGGTGATGGGTAATTTGATCGCGATGAACCTCATCCTGTCGATTGCCGTCACCGTTCTTGGCGTGTTATTCGCGCAGCCACTTCTGGCCCTGACGGGCGCCGAGGGGCCAATGCTCGACCTGGCCACGGCATATCTGCGTGTCATCTTCTGTGGCAGCTTGTTCGTGAACTTCGCCCAGAGTTCCAACATGGTAATGCGCGGCGAGGGTGACATGGTGAAAGCCATGCTCATCATGGGCGGAGGCGCTGTTCTGAACATGATCCTCTCTCCCATCTTCATCCTTTCGCTGCGCGGCGCGGGGCTTGGGCTTGAGGGAGCCGCGGTGGCCACGGTGCTCTCGCAGTTCATACAAGGCGCCGTCATGCTCTGGTGGTTTGTCAAAAAGGAGAAGGTCGCCCGCATCCATCGCATCAAGCTCAATCGAGATGTGCTGCCTGATGTAATAAAGGTGGGAGTGTCTGCCATGCTCATGCAGGTGCTCACACTTGTCCAGCAGGCAGTCATTTACCGAGCCGCCGCTTATTGGGGCGGATCCGAATGGCAAATCATTTTCGGCGCCGCGCTCCGAATTCAGGCCTTCTCGTTCATACCCCTCTGGGGCATGAGCAACGGGCTCCAACCTGCGATCGGCACGAATTACGGTGCCGAAAAGTTCGGGCGAGTACGCAAGATCATGGCATCGTTCTGCCTTGGAGCGACCGTGCTTTGCTTCGTGTTCTGGATTCCCGCTATGACTGCGCCCGACGCCCTTCTCTCGTGGTTCATCACCGATCCAGGTCTTGTCACTATGGGAGTAGATAGTTTCCGGCTGTTTTTCGCACCCTTCTTCCTCTATGGCATCATGATCATGGCCATCACGTTCTTGCAATCCATCGGACAAGGTGGTAAAGCAGCTGTCCTCACCATGGCTCGACCGCTTGTGCTTTTCGTTCCCATGGTACTGGCGGTGCCTGCCTTAACCGGAACAGGTATCCTCGGCGTTTGGATCGCGTGCGTACTGACCGATGTGCTGGTGCTTGTAGTAGCCATCGGCATGGTCTTAACATCGTTTAGCAAGATGAAGAAAAAGGCTTGATTCAACCTGCTGACATATATGTATCTAAACGAAAGTGGACATCTACCGATTCATCAATGAGAACCTGGGGCTCAAACGACAAGAACGTGGTATCTCAATTGCAGAACTAGCACGCCGTATCGGCATTGACAAGAAGCGCTTGTGGTACGTGCTTAACGGTCAGCGGGAGATGCGAGTGGATGAGTTTCTGAAGCTCTGCGTGGCGCTCCGGATAGACCCGCGCTCCTTTGTCACGAGGGAGGTGGTCGAACAAATCACCGAGGCGTCAAGACCCAAGAAGTAACGAGCGCCCCATCCGGGGCGCTCGCCATCTCAACTCCTTCCAGCTTAGTAACTTCTACCACTTGTGCTTATTCGTCCGAAGGCTCCTCCTCATCTGACCGAGCCTCCCCTGTGTCACCCCCGTCCTCTTCTCCTTTGCCCTTCCGCTGATGGAGGGCGGCCAGTACCGCCGCCAATGCGGCTACAACCGCCAGGCAGACCAACGGCACGATGTTGTTGGTGTCGCCTGTCTGGGCGAGCTTCGCAGCGGGTGTGCCAGGAACGTTCGGCTGTACTAAGTCGACGCTCTGGCCCTCGTCTTCGATGTCCATGTGCTTGGCGACCTCTACACCGTCAAAGGCAAGGCTCTCGAAGGCCACCGTGCGGTGACCCGCGAGTGCGGTGCCGTCGAAGGCGAACGTAACCTCTACCGAGCCGTTCGGCTCTTCCGGCGTGAATGCCACGACCGAGGTAAGCGGCAGGCCGTCCTTCTCCACGGGCTTGGCCGTGGTCTTGTCGATGAGGGTGCCGGTGAGCACGTACTCGCGGCCCGGCTCAAGGTTCTCGTAGCGCACCTCGTCGATGATGGCCACGTCGCCGTCGGCTGCGGCCTCGTGGTCGCCATCGTCCGCGTCGGTCGCGGTCGTGCCGATCTCGGGCACGGGCTCGGTCGTGCGCACCGTCTGGTTCACGTTGTCGAGGTCGTTGTGCTCGAAGACGGCTTCGCCGTTGCGGTACAGCGTCTCGAACACCACGATGTCGATGCCCTCGAAACCGGTGCCGTCGAACTCGAAGGGCACGGTCGTAAAGCCGCTCTCTTTCTCCGGAGTGAACTGTACCTCGCTCTCCACCGGGCTCCCGTCGACCGTCACGGGCTCGCCCGTTGCCCTGTCCATCAGGATGCCGTGCAAGGTGTAGCCTTCGCCGGGGACGAGCCCCGCGTAGAACACCTGGTCCTCGATGCGGGCGCTGGGGTCTGCCGAGACCTCGTGGTCGCCGTCGGCCGCGTCAGTTGCGATGGTGCCGATCTCGGGCTCGGGCTCCACCTTCACAGTCTGCCCCTCGTCGTAGATGTCCGCGTGCACCGCCACCTCGATGCCCTCGTGCTCAAGGCTCTCGAAGGCGACGATCTCCCTGCCTGCGAGCGCGGATGCGTCGAAGGCGAACTCCACCTTCACGCGCCCGAAGGGGGCGATGGGCGCGAACTCCTTCTCGGACGTGACCTCGGAGCCGTCCGCGATGAGCGGACGCCCCGTCGACTTGTCCATGAGGGCGCCCTTGACCGTGTAGGACCTGCCGGGCACGAGGTTGGCGTAGGTTACCTCGTCGACGACGGTGACGGTGCCTTCGGGCGAAAGCGCGTGGTCTCCGTCGGTCCTGTCGGTCGCCTCGGTGGCGAGCAGCGGGATGGGCTGGTCGTCCACCGTGCCCAGGTCGATGTCGAAGCCGGTGGCCGTGGTGTCGCGGTTCACGTTGAAGGCGTCCTCCCAAAGGGCGTAGCCCTCGTTCGCCTCGCAGCGGAGCTCCCGGATGCGGTACTCGCCGAAGGGAAGGGCGCCCAGCTTGTCATCGGGCTCCGCCGCCGATCCGTCCTCGCCCTGGCCGAACCAGATGCCGGAGCCCTCCACCACGTCGGCGGTGTCGATATAGTCCTCGTCGAGCAGCTTGTCGTTCGCGTTCACCGCATCCTGGCGGCTCCTCCATTCGGAGGAGGTGTTGAGCATGCCGTTGCGGTCGGTCACGGCGACATGCGCCTCTCCCGTGGTCACGTTGGTGATGAGGAAGGGAACGTGAGCGAGCTTGCTGCCGAGGATCGAGCTCTTCTTCTGCAGGTGGGCGTCGTGGCGCACTACCTGGTCGCGCCAGAGCAGGGCGTCGCCCTCGCGGTCGCATGTAACGGTCTTGCCGTCCTCGCGCACCTCGAAGGTGCGGGGAACGCCGTCAGTGAGCAGATAGCTGTCGTTGGTGGCCGTCTCGGCTATCGAATAGGTTCCGTAAGGCAGCGTGTCGGATGCGGTCTGGGCGGTGTAGGCTCCCTTCTCGGGGTTCCAAGCAGTCTCGATCACGGCCACGACGGTGCCCTTGGGCCTGTAGGTGTCCTCCACCATGACGCCGTGCTCGGATGCGTTCACGACCGTGAACTGGATGCCCTCAAGGGAGCTGCCGAGGTACCCCTCCGCATCGAGCGCGGAATGATCGGCTCCTCCCAGGGCCTCGCTCTTGCCGAGCTCAAGGTCGTCCTTCTCAACTTGGACGCCCCCGCGCACCACCTCGTTCAGCATGCCGTCGGCCTCGACGAGCTGGTCGAACTGGCCGTCTTCCCGGATCTCGATGACATGGCTCAAGATGCCCTCGCGCGTGTAGCCGACGGGGGCCTTCGCCTCGATCACCTCGTAGGTGCCGAAGGGAAGGGCTCGTGCGCCGGTGGTCGCCGTCCAGGCGTCGAGCGATTCGTTGTACTCGGTCGCGATGGCCATGACGGCCTCGCCGGGCGCGAAGAGCTCGGACTCCTGGAAGCGGCCGTCCCCGTTCGCGTCGTGCCAGACGGGGTTCTCGGAGCGGTTGTACACGGTGAACTCCGCTCCTTTGAAGGTCGCATCCCCCTGGGCGTAGTTCCAGAACGTGCCGTCCTCGTGGTCGTAGCGCTCCGCGTCGCCCTTGCCGATGAGGATGCCGCCGCGCTGCGGATCCTCGCCGAACTCGCCTTCGGGCTGCACCTCGATGACGGCGGAGCCGCCCTGGGCGTTCGCAGCAGTCATGCGGAGGTGGTGCGTTCTGCGGTTGAGCAGGTAGCCGCTGGACGGGTCGAGCTCGCGCACCTCGATGTCTCCGAGGGGGATGCCCTCGAACACCACGGTGGCGCCGTTCGTCTCGCCCTTGACCGTCTCGGTGCCGCTGCCCCGCTCGTAGCTCGCCTGGTAGAGCGCCCCGTCGAGGGTGGCGTCGCCCTGCGGGCTTCCGTGCCCCGTCTCGGCGTCGAACTTCTTGAGGACGAGGCGCACGGTTATGGGAGGCTCTGCGGACGCGAACGTGTAATCGTTGCCGGGGCCCACCTCGTAGACGTTGCCATCGAGCACGTAACCGGAGGAGGCGCGCACCTCCTTGGCGTAGAAGGTGTCGCGGGTGGCTCCGAGGCTGCCCGACTCCCCCGCGCCGCTCGCATCGGTGGTTATCGTCGTCAGCCGGTTGCGGTCAGCCTCGGCGTCGACCCGCGTGCGGTAGATGCCGTAGACGGCCCCCGCCAGCGTGTAGTCGGGGTCGTCTGCCGCCCAGGACTGGGATGCGGACTTCGACACCTTCACGGTGGTGTGGTAGGTGAACGAGAGGATGACCTGCGTGGACGATCCGGTGTAGAGCATGAAGGGCTCGAAGCTGGAGGGCACTTCGCCCGCCCGCCGCAGAATCTTCCTGCCCGTGGCGTCGTCGTTTATGAGCTGGCCGCTGTCGCCGAAGCCGATGACGTTCCACTGCACCCAGTCGCGGAAGCCCTCGGAGCACCCGAACATGGCGTAGTTGCCGTTGCTCGAGTAGGTGTCGGACATGAGGATGTGGGCGAGCGCCATGTAGCGGCCGGCCGTCATCTCCCCGCCGCCGTACCAGGAATCCGGCCACAGCGAAGCGTCGAAGCCGGGTGAGCCCCAGGAGAACCAGATGTCGGCCGCCAGCTCCTCGGTGCGCCCGCTGATGGCGGAGAGCGGGGACTTCTCGTAGCTGCCCGCCTCCGGCGTGTTCTTGGAGGGGTTCCCGCACCAGGCGGGCTGGCCGTCGACCTCGAACCAGGTGGTGTTGTAGGAGTCGTAGTCGATCTTCGAGCCGACGGTGAGCGTCGCGCCCTGGGCGGCGTGCGCCTTCGAGGGCGCGAGCGCGAGCGAGGGGAGCATCGCCCCGAGGGCGAGGATCGCCGCGAGCAGGGCGCGCAGCGCCTTGCTCGCCATAGTGTTTCGGGTTCCTTCCATCACATCACCCCTCATCGGCCTTCACGGTCCAAAGGGCGGCTCGCATCGCCCTTCTCCAGGTCGCTTGAGGCCTCCTTCGCCTCCTCTGCCCGCTCGGCGAGGCCGCGGTCGTCCTTGGCGTGCTCCTCGGCGTAGCGCTTGCGGGCCTCGGCGAGCGCCGTCTTGATCTCCTGGGGCTTCACCGTCAGCGTCTCCTTCTGGCGCTTGCCGTCCTCGCCGAGGACGGGCTTGCCCTCGGCGTCGAGCACCGACTTCTGCAGGCGCACCTCGCGGTCGGCCAGAAGCGGGATGTCGCGCCAGTCCTCGCCCCGGAACTTCGAGGGGTTCACGTAGAGCGGGCTGAACTCGTAGCCGCCCACGTCCTTGCCGTCGATCACGGTGTCTGCGGGCAGGCGCACCACGTTGAAGGTCTTCTCCTGCCCGGTCTTCTTGTCGGTGTACTTGATGTTCTCGTGGACGAACGCCTTGTGCAGCGATATGTAGACGTTCTTCTTCTCTTTGGGAGCTTGGGTCTCCTCTGCCATTTCTTGTCTCCTTTGCATCTTGGTCTTTGGTTCGGCCTCAGGCGTGGAAGCGGCCGTGCGGGTGTTCAAGGCTCGCCCCTTTAAGGGCCTCGGGCATGGGCGGGCATGGGGCGTCAGCCTCCCAGGATGTCGCGGGCCCACGAACCGCTCTTCACGAGCGACAGGATGAGCAGCACGCACATGGCGAGGTATTGGAGCGCATAGGAAAGGCCGCCGACGATGGAATCGACCACCGGCACGCCCGCGCTCGCGGCGTTGAGCCCTCCGAGCACGATGGGAAACGACACGAGCAGCACCAGGATGATGACCCCCGCCAGGCACACCGCGAGGAAGTTCTTCAAGTACCCGACGCCCATCTGCCGCGTCTCATCGAGGGAGGTGAGCGCGAGGGGGATGGGGCTGAAGGCCGCCATGACGTAGATCTGTATGGCGCGCGCCCAGCTCACGACGAGGGCGACCACGTAGGCCACGATGACGACGAGCCACGACACGAGGGCCACCACGAGCATCGCGATGAGGGCCGCCACGTCGTCGTCGGTCGTGGTGATGGACACCGCCGACAGGTCGAGCGGCATGCCCGCCCCGAACAGGCCCACAACGCGGTCGATGGCGAGCTTCACCACCTCGTATATGGCGGCCATGAGATCGAAGCTGTTCTGGATGAGGAAGAGGAATACGGCGAAGAACACGAGCATGAAGACGACCTCCTTCACGCCCGGCATGCTCGCGTTGCCGTCCATCTTCTGGGATACCTTCACGAGCTGGACGGTGAACACGAACGAGAGCAACCCGCATCCCATGGGCAGGATCGCGTGCTGCCAGACCCCGCGCACCAGGTCGTACATCGTGACGGTGCCCGCATGTCCGAGCATTTGCGTGAAGCCGGAGGAGAGCACCCCTCCCGCCCCGATGGATTTCAGCATGTCGGCCTGGCTTGAGAATATCCAGTTGCAGGTGTCGCGGAGGATCCCGCAGAGCCATGCGTTGATGTCGCCCGCGATGTCGGCGAAGGCGGGGCTCGGGCACGCGAGCATGAGCGCGCACAGAAGCGCCGTCGCCGAGAACGCCGTGGCGAACCCCCGGCTCGCCACGGCTTGTTTGAGGAACGCTGCCATAGAGGCCGCCTATCCTGCCACGGTGAACGAGCCGTTCTCGTACACCGCCGTGACGATGGTGGAGGCCGTGTCGTTCAGATGGAAGGTCGCGCTCACGCGCCCGTCGCGCACGTCCAGGTAGACCTCGCCGTCGAAGGAGGCCTCGGTGGCGGAGGGGGCATGGCTCTCGCACCACGACCCGACGGCGGAGGCGAGCTCGCCCGACTTCCCGTCGATGAGCCCCGTGTAGGGCTCGGCGAGCCCGGACACGCTCACGGTCGTCCCTGCGGGCTTGCCCTGCACATAGCGCGGTTCCACCGCGAAGGCGTCGCTCGCCACGGTGAGGACGCCGCCCCTCTCCTCCACGATGATCGAGGCGGGGGTGGTGCAGGGGTTGCCCTCGCGCATGAAGTCGATGTCGAGGTGCTTCTGTCCGCCCGTCTCACCGGCTTGCCTGACGTCGAACGCGGTGAGCCTGACCGACGCTCCGTCGCTCTCCACGAAGGCGCGGTCGCGGAACTCGATGGTCCTCTCGGGCGCGCCCTCGGCCTGCCATACGTTGCCCCGGAGCAGCTTCGCGATCTCCTCGGACTCGTCTGTTGCAGATGCCGCGTCTGCGGCGTCGGCGCCGCCGGCATCCTGCACGATGCTTTCGGCGGGCGCCTGCGCTTCGTTCTGCGCGCTCTCCTCGACCGTGTGCGCGATCGAGCAGCGGACCGCCGTCGCGCCGATGATAATGACCACCATGCCGATGGCCGCCGCGAGCATTACCTTGTTCTTCTTCTGCATTCTCTCTCCTTGTCTATCGGAATCGGATGGCGCACGTGAAGTAGGCGATGCCGTTCGCGCGCCTGCAAACGTCCCCGGTATGGGGCTCGTGGATGTACTCGTCGCCGCCCGCGTAGATGGCGACATGCCCCGGACGCCAGAGGATGTCCCCGGGCTTCGCCTCGGAGAGCGGCACGCGCCGCCCTGCGGAGGCCTGGTCCTCGGAGTTCCTGGGGATGGAGATGCCCGCCTGCGCGTAGCAGTACTGGGTCAGCCCCGAGCAATCGAGGCCGACGCCCGGCATCGTGCCTCCCCACACATAGGGGACGCCGAGCTGCCCCATGGCCGCCGCGACGATGGCGTCGCCGCTGGCCGCGCCGGATCGGAAGTCCTCAAGGCTCATGCCGTCGAAGCGGCGAAGGCCGTATGCGTCCATGGCCGATTTGAGGGATGCCACGTACTCCGACGAGGTGGCATATCCCGCGTCCTTCAGGCCCTCCGCCATCTTGTCGGAGCTCTTCTCGGCGATAGCCTGCCGGATGAGGGCGTTTCCCGCGTAGCGTGAGTTGGCCAGCAGCACGCGGCTCCTGAAGACGATGCACTCCCTGTGCCCCTTGAACACGGTGAAGTCGGCCATGATGCCGACGACCTGGCCTGCGTACTCCTCGTTGGTGGCCCACGAGCTCTTGCCCGCGACCTCCGGGCAGCCGAGGAAGGACGAGGCCCACTTGATGCCGAAGAGGTTCTTGTCGCGCTCCGCGAGCAGCGAGAGGTGGTCGCCCGCCCCGCTCTCGCAGATGATCTGGGCGAGCGTGCATCCGGCGGGGTGCCCGTACTTCTCCTGGCACTCAAGGGCCGCCTCCACCATCTCCACCGTGATGTAGGGAGGAAGGCCGTCGAGCGACGCCTTGGCCGCCTCGCTCTTCCAGAAGCCGAAGATGGCGCTCACGAGCTGTGAGACGACCAGTACCGCGAGCACGAAGCACAGAACGCCCGAGAGCGCCCCTGCCACGGGACCTGCTGCGGAGGCGGCCGCCCCTGCGAGGGTCTTGGCGGCGCCCTTCCTGGCAGCCTCCCCGGCTGATTTGGCGGCCGTTGCCGACTCGGAGGCGCGGGCCGCCCTGGCCCGCATCCAGGTGCGGCGGGACTGCGCGTGCCGCATCTCCGCCGCCCCCTTCGCGGACGCCTCGGCTTCCGTGCCCTTGCCGATGCGACTCGTCGCCTTGGCCTCCGTGGCCGCTTCCTTCGCAGGCGTGGCCTTCTCGGGGCTTGCGACGGGTGCCTTCTCGCGCCTGGCGGCGCGGGTCGCGGCTCTCGACGCCCGGTAGGCATCTCCCGTCCCCTCAAGCTCGTCGGTATCGTCCGCCTCATCGGCCGCTGCATCGGCAGCGAGCGCGGCGAGGTGCCTGCGCGCTTGGAGGGCCGACTTCGCCTCTTGAGATACGGTTTCGTCGGCGGCCGCGGCACCGCCTTTCCCTTCGCATTCGGAACGGCTCTGCTTCACGGAGGGCTTCGAGCCTTTGGGCTTGCGCCCCTCGGCCCTGCGGTCGCCCGACTTTCGGACGAGCCCGGAGGAGACGGCATCTGTGCGCGTCGCGCGTGCGACCTCGGCCGCATCGACCGCGCCCTCCTTGGCGGCCACGGCGGCTTCCGTGGCCGTGGCGGCCGCCTCCGCACCCTTGGCTAGATGCGTCACTGGTCAGCGCCCTTTCGGCGGCGGGCCCTCTTGGCGAAGTCGCTCTCGCGCTTCTTGGCGGCTATCTCCTCGGGCTTGGTGTTGAACAGCTCGTAGAGCTTGCCCTTCGGGAAGTCGTCCTTTATGGGGACGCGGGCGCCGCCCGCGATGAGCAGCCCCTCTCCCGCGCGCACGGACTCGTCGATGTAGGAGGCCTCCTGGGCGCTCATGTCGAGCAGTTCGGCCCAGGCGCGGCGATCGAGCGGGGACTGCTTGTGCAGGAGCACGAAGTCGGAGTTCAGCACCATGTTCCGGGCCTCCTCGTGGTCGAGCATGTAGACGCTGTTCTGCGTGATGCCCGTGGCGATGAGGTTGAACTTGCGGCCCTCCGCCCAGTACTTCGAGAAGTAGCTGATGATGGCGGGGTGCCCGAACAGCGACTGCACCTCGTCGATGTAGAGCCAGGTCGTGATGCCGCGCTCGTAGTTGTAGTACATGCGGTTCCGGACGCTCTCAAGGACGGCGATGATGCCGAAGGCGCGCATGTTCTCGGAGAGGTCCTTGAAGTCGATGTTGGTGATGCGCCTCTCGAAGCCTACGTTTGAGGGATGGTTGAAGAACGACAGCGCCCCTGTCACGTAGCGCTCGTAGCGAAGCGCGATGTCCCGGGCCTCCGGCTCGGGCTGCTCCTTCAGGATGCGGTGGAAGTCGCCCAGCAGCGGGTCGCGCCCCGTCTCGGCCGCCTCGCGGTAGGCCGCCTCCACGCACCGGCTGATGATGGACTTGTCGGCCTCGGGAAGGCCCTCGGCCCCTTCGGCCATGGTCGCGGAGGACAGCGCCAGGAAGGCGTCTATCTTGAAGGCCATCTGCGCCGAGGGCGACTGGTGCGCCACGTCGGCCAGGTCGAAGGGGTTGAGGTGGGTGTCCGAGTCGGGCGCGAACCTGATGGACTCGCCCCCGTTGGCGACGACCACCGGCGAGTACTCGCCAGCAGGGTCGAGGATGATGATCTCGTCCTCGGGGTATGCGAGGATCGTGTTCTCTATCTCGCGCTTGACGGAAAAAGACTTGCCGGAGCCGGGCTTGCCCGCGACGAAGCCCATGGGGCTCGCCAGGCGCTTGCGGTTGCAGAGCACGAGGTTGGAGGACTGCTTGTTCTGGCCGTAGTAGCCGCCGCCCGCCTGCGCGAGCTCCTGGGTCGCGAAGGGCATCTGTATGGCGACCTGAGCGGTGGTCATCATGCGGGAGACCTCCACGTGGTTGTGCCCGAGCGGCAGCACCGAGTTCAGGCCCTCGCGCTGCCGGAAGTCGAGCGCGTCGGCCTCGATGGAGTTTCGGCGCGCGGTCGATACGATCTGCATCACCTGGTCGTCCAGCTGCTCGCGCGTGGGCGCGTAGGTGTAGACGAGGCCCGTGTAGACGTAGAGGCGCTGGTTGCGGTTCTGCAGGTGGTCGAGGAGGTCTTCGGCCTCCTCCTTGGAGTACTTGAGCTCGGAGGGGAGGATCTGGAAGTCGTAGCCCTTCTTCACCGCGTCCATCTGCTCGTCGATTATCTCCTTGTCCATCCATGCGATGCGCTTCTTCACGAAGGCGACGGCCTTGGACTTGTCCATGGCCTGCACGTGGATGGAGATGGAAAGCGGGATGGGCAGGTCGATGATGTCTGCCAGGCAGCGGTCGGACAGTTCGCTTCCGAAGCGGTTGATCGAGAGCACCTGCCCCCAGGTGTCCTCGGTCTTGAAGCAGGCGCCCGAGCCCTCCGGCTTGAAGTCGAGGGAGGAGGGGCAGATGAGGTCCTTGCTCGTGAGGCCGCCAGCCGCGCCAACCGCCTCCCAAGAGAACAGGTTGGGCTTGCCGGGACGGAGGAGGCCGTGGATGGCGTCGAGCCTCTCCTCGCCGGAAAGCGGCCTGCTTCCGCTGCGCATCTTGGCGAGCGTCTGCTCCGCGTCGGTCCTCATGCGGGCGAGCTTGGGGATGGCATCGGTGATGCTCGCGGCACCGACGGAGAACGTGAGGTAGCGCTCGCGCACGAGGTTCGACACGCCCTCGCGCATCTTATCGTTGAGGATGCGGTTGTACTCCTCCGCATAGGCCGCCGTCGCTGGATCGCTCGCGTCGAAGAAGCGCTTGCGGCCGATGAGGTCGGCGGGGATGGGGCGGTTCACGACGGCGAGCTGCACGCAGCTTTCCGCGCCAAAGTAGTCGAACAGCTGGCACCACCCGCTGAATATGGCCTGCTGCGTCTCCTCGCGCGCAGACTGGTAGCTGATGTCGTCGAAGGCGAGGGTCTGGCTGAACAGGCCCTCCTCGACCTGCGCGATGCCGTTCTCGTACATGAGGTCGAAGCCCACGGCCCCGTAGACGTCCCGGGCCGCGCGGCGGCGCTTGCGCTTCTCCGCCATCTGGTCGGTGAGCTCGCGCTCCTGCTCCGCCATGCGGCGCCCCAGGGACTTGGAGCGCTTGGGGCCGGAGCCGGGTCTCACGAGGGCCCTCTGCTCGTTCTGGTTGCTAGAGTTCCGAGACATGCCGCTCCGCCCCCTTTCGCTTGGAGGCGCGACGCGCGCGGCGGTCGATCTTCGCGCAGCCGACGGGACCGGCGATGGATGCCGGGTGCGAGCCCGTGGCGTAGACGAGCTTCCCGTCGCCGAGGACGTGCTCTGCGAAAAGCGGCACGAACTTCTCGGGAACGAGGCCCTTCGGCCGCCAGAAGCCGAGCAGCCAGAACGGCATGGAGGCAGCCATGACGGGAAGCGTCACGGCGTCAACGGGAACGCCGAGGCCGACATTCGCCACTGCGGCGACGGCCACGGCCGCACCTAGCCCTCCTGCGGTGCAGGCGAGCGTGCGGGCGGAGAGCTTGCCCACCACCTTCTCGGTGTACTCGCCGATGTCCTTATGCACGGATACGCTCAACATGGCCGCCCCTTATGCCGGGAGCCAGCTCGTGTCGAGCATGCCGAAGTACACGGCGGCCGCGATGATGATGCCGCCGCCCGCGATGGTCGAGATGGCGCTCGCGATCTGCGCGCCGCCCTGCTGCTCGCGAATGGCGAGCCCGAGCGACACCGCGCCCCAGACGACGAGGAAGCCGCCCAGGAACGTAACGCATCCCGAGACGAGGTTGATGATGTTTGCCAACATGGGGTCTCTTCTCCTTTGCATCTTTTTAGCGCGGCGCAAAGCGGACGTGGAAGGCCGCGCTGTCCTGTAGAATCTGTTCTCGGGAGCGGGGTGCGCGCCCCGCCTCCTTTGCATCGCGGCGGCCAACGCGCTTCGGGTTGGGAAGCCCGGAGGGCGAACCTCGGCACCGTAGGGTGCGGCCGCCGCACCATCACCTCTTCTGCATCCTCCTTTCTGCGTACTCTGCGAAGTCGAAGGAACGGTCGAACGCCGCGCCCTCGTGCCCCGGGTAGACCGAGTGCCACCTGGGGTGGGCGGTGATGTCGTACTTCTTGTCCTTGAGGGGGTCCGTGCCCGCTATGAGCACGATGGCCGTATCGCGCGGCAGCTTCGCCACCTCGGCGGGCTGCATGAGGTCGCGCTCGATGGTGTTCCAGTTGCGCGTCGATGAGGCGGACTGCCCACGGCTCTCGTTCCAGGCGATCGTGGCGACGGTCTCCTTGCCGATCGACTCGGCTATCTCCTTCACCGTGTCGGTGGACTTGCCGCCCAGAAACAGCGTCGTGTCGCAGCAGTCGATGATCGTGGCCGCGTCGTCCTTGTAGGCGCTCTTGAGCTGGGAGAGGGATTGGAGCCCGAAGGCCATCGAGATGTTTCGGCTTCGCACCACGGCCACCATCTTCTCCACGTCGGGAAGGCGCCCGATGTTGGCGAACTCGTCCATGAGCATCACCACGGGCACAGGCAGAGCCCCGCCGTAGCGCTTGATGGCGCGCTTGCAGAGGATGTTCATGGTCTGCCACATCATGATGGCGAAGAGGAACGAGTAGAGCGATGAGGTGTCCGACATGACGGCGAAGATGGCGCGGCGCTCGCCCTCGTCGCCGAGGCGGTCCAGCTCCATCTCGTCGTAGCTCACCAGCTCGCGCACCTGCGGTATGGCGAAGGGCTCCATGCGCGTATTGCAGGACACCAGGATCGATTTCAGGGTCTTGCCCGCAGCGTCCTTGAACATCTTGTAGTGCAGAAGGCAGAAGTCGGCGTCCACGGGGGTCGGCTCGGACACGCGCACCCACCTGTGCGCCCCCGCATCGGGTCGGTACGACACGCGGCGCGTGGGGTCGAAGGGCTCCTCTTGCGCGTCGGGCGCCTTCACGTAGCGCATGCCCGTCTCAACTTCCTCGAAGAGGAGGTCGAGCGGGCTTCTGTAGTCCTCGTCGGACTCCTTGGCCTTCGCGAGCGAGAGCAGCGTCACGAGCCCCGATATGGATCGGTCCTCGGGCGGGCAGTGGTAGACGAGGTATCCGATGAGCGCCACGTAGAGCAGCCGCTCGGCGTTCTCCCAGAAGGGGTCGCCCGCATGCTCCTTGTCGCCCGTGGTGTTGTCGATAAGGCAGGTGACGAACTCAAGGATGTCCGCCTCATCCTGGATGTACGCGATGGGGTTGTAGTGGAGGGACATCGAGAAGTCCACGGTGTTGAAGGAGAGCACCTTGTACCCGGCGGCATCGAGCATGTGCCCGAGGCGCGGAAGCGACTCTCCCTTGGGGTCGGTCACGAGGTAGTTCGCCGACATCTGCATGACGTTGGGCTCGAAGAACCCGCGCGTCTTGCCGGAGCCCGAGCCGCCCACGACGAGCACGTTGCGGTTGCGTTCGTAGCGCCGGTCGTGGTCGGGGCGGCTCATGGCCATCCCGAAGTGCTCCGTGAGGATGATGTTGTCGAAGGCATCCTCGATGTTCATGAATCTACGGCCGCCTCGCACGGTGCCCCAGCGGGCGGATCCGTGCTCCTCGCCCTGGCGCTGCGCCGTCCCATGGGTGAGGGACCACGCCCATGCGCACCAGACCGAGCAGGCGGCCACAAGCCCCGTCGCGAGCGCGGCAGCCTCGAGCGAGAGGGGGCCGTGGCCTGTGAGATAGGAGGGAAGATGTATTAGCGCTGCGGTGAGGTTGGAGATGGGGCTTCCGGGAAGCGACAGCAGGCAGGCTGTATATGTGTTCGCAGCGAGAAAGGAGATGACCGAGAGGGTCGCCGCCCAGATGATGCCTGCCGCCGTCACTTCGCCCGCATCTCCTGGAAGCGGGGCTCGATGGAGCGCGACCTGCTGGTGGGCCTCTCGGCTTCGAGCGCCTTGGCGGCCTCGCGCGCATCCTCCGCGCGCTCGTCGAGCGTACGGTCGTCGCGGTCGCGGGAGGGGTTCTTGTCGTGCTGCTCCCTGATTCTCTCGGCGGCCTTGGCGGCAGCGTCGTCGGTCTCGCGGGAGAGCTCGTCGAAGGACTGCCACACCTCCCTCGCGTCCGCGATGCGGAACAGGAGGTATTCCTTGCCCGTCTCGGGGTCGGGAAACCAGGTCGAGTCGACGCCGTGCGCGGCGAGCCTGTCCCCGATGATCCCCTTGATGGCGTCATAGTCCTCGATTCCCTGGAACTCGTGCATGTCGAGCTTCGCCCATTCGGGCGCATCGCCCCCGGGCGCGTGGTCGCCGGACAGTTCCTGCGCGGAGCGGGTGGCATTCCGAAACGCCTTCTGCATCTGCGCTGCCCGGGCATACATCGCCCTCTCCCCCATGCGCTCTCCGAAGCGCATGAAGTCGTCTATCATCTTGCTCCCGGCCTCGTCGCCGTAATCGCTCGCCATTCCCTGGGCTCCTTCCCAAATGCGGGAAGGCTCCTTCCCGCGCTCCTACCTGATCGATTTTTCAGCTGGAAATGGATGTGGGAACGGGGATGGCTTCGCTGCGGCTCCCGTCGGAAGCCCGGCTGCCCGGCTCTTGCGGTTCAACTCTTCTGCCATATCGGAGGTGAGGAAGCTGCGCAGGCCCATGTCGAGGACGACGCAAAGGCGGACGAACTCGTCCGCCCTCATCTGGCGCTGACCGTCGAGGATGTACCAGAGCCTCTTGCGGTCGATGGAGGCGCGTCGCCCTAGCTCGGCGACGCTCATGCCCCGCTCGTAGCGGGCCTCCTCGATGCGAATGGCTATCAGCTTTGCGTGGTTCAACTTGTGTAGCGCCTGCAGTCCGTTTATCCGAGTCCCGAGGATGCATCGCACCCTCGGGACGTTCCGTTATGACGGCATCAAAGCTATCAGTGCTTCCTTTATCCGCGAATGGCTTTGCCCTAACTTCGGAACTTCTATTCCCAATTTAGGAATAGAAGTCGAGCCGTGATGACAACCGGTAGCGCTACCCCCGCTTCCTGTTTAGCGTTTCCGTTGTCGAAACCGAGGCTATTCCCGAAACCGCTGAAACGTGAATGGGCATCGTCTCGGACGAACGCACCTTGACAGACGAATGCGCTCACACATCAAGACACGCCGAGCAGCGCGGAAGTCAATCATGCGTCCGGGAAGTTCGCATCGTTGGCTTGCGGGGCGTTGCGGCGCACCATGCGCTCAACGCTCCCGCGCTGCTCAAAGAGAAGCGAAGGGAGGGAGAAATGGAAAAGGAAGGACAGATCGGCGGACTTGAGGTAGATGAGCAGCGCCTTGCGGCGGCCGACCCGGACGGGCTGTACCTGTTCATGTTGGAGGAATACCCCTACATGATGACGCCCGATCACGTGGCCGCTTTCACCGGCACCACCAGCCAGGAGATCCGCAAGCTCCTGGGACGCGGGGAGATGCAGGGATGCCGCATCGGTATCCGCTGGCTCGTGCCGAAGCTGGGACTACTCAACTACCTCTACAAGGATCGCCGTGTTGAAGAAGGTGAACCTTATGGGAATACTGAGATGCGACAAGCCCTACAATCTTGATGAGGTCAGAAAGCGGAAGGGGCTGCCGCGAACCACACGAGCCGATTCGCGAACAACCCTCTACGAGCTGACCATACGCATTCCTCGTGATTACCATGTCTATATCGACGGCAAGACGAAGTTCACGAAAAGAGTGTTCGTGCTCAATCGCAGGGAATTGCAAGACGAGACGCGCTTGTTCGAGGACGAGAAGAACGCTGAGCTAGATGCCGCGATTGCCGCTTATGAGCTTTCGTTGGAGGCCACCGAGCGCAAGGCAGCTTCCTTGCCGCTGAACGAGGATGGTTACTGCACGGCTCCTTTGACCGAGTACGCGGAGCGATACATCGAGGTCAGAAGCCATGGCTCCGTTTCCGAGAGCACCATCAAGAACGAGCTCAGCTACATGCGCTATGTTCGGCCGACCATCGGCGACAAAGCCATGCTAGAGATCACGCCTGACGACATTGAAGGCTGCCTCATTGAAATACCTCATCTGTCACGTATATGGGCGCGGGAGCGGGTAAAAGAATGGGAGCAGAATCGCCAGATTGCAAAATGGGCGCAAGACAAGAAAACGCTTGCAAAGCCATTTAAGGAACCCCGGATAGCGGGTTCGGACATGCAGGCAAAGGTGCTCAAGTTCTTGCGCGAAGTATTCAATTACGCATTGGACAAAGAGCATGTTCGTAGAAACCCAGCCCATGCTCGCTTTCTCAGTCGCGTATTCAAGCAAAGCAAGCCCCTCATCGACCCTTTGATGGCGGACGAGGCCGCAAGGTTCTTAGAGGCGGTTGAGAAGCTGCCGCTTAGCTGGTTCAAACTCAGCCTCCTATCCCTCTTTTGCACGGGCATACGACCGGAAGAGATGCAGGCACTGATGTCTGGCAGCTTCCTATTCGGTGAAGTTGAGGCTGCTACGCGCATAACCGGCGCCGTGAAGCACGGCGGCATCGAGATAACCGAGTATCCGAAGACCAATGCGGGACGGCGCACTATCCCGATCGCCTCGCTTCTGGCTGATACAGCAAAGGAGTGGATTGCGGTCAAGTCGCAGATGATGGAAGATATGGGTCTCCTTCCCACCATGAGGATGCCCCTCATGTCCAACGGGCCGAAGCCGCACGCTTACAACACATGGCGCAGACAATGGGTGAAGTTCATTGATGATAACGGCTTCTCGGGCATCCGACCCTACGCGCTGCGGCATACCTACGCGACGCAGAACCTTGCAAACGGCGAGAACATCAAGACGCTATCGGTGCTTATGGGACATGAGAGCCCTTCTTACACGCTCGATCTTTATGCGGGCTATGTTCCGAACACTGCCATGGGAATCGGCAGCCGTTACATCGACTACATCCGCTCCACCGCTAAAGATTGTGGTTTTGTCTAATAGACGAGGGAGATGGGAGCTGATGGCGTATAATGCTCACCTACGCGGGCGTGGCCAAGTGGTAAGGCAAAGGCTTCCCAAGCCTTCATTTCGCGGGTTCGAGTCCCGTCGCCCGCTCCATAGCAGCAAATCGAACGCCGTCTCTTCGACGGCGTTCGTGCATTCGTATGAGCATTTTGAATTGAAATGAGAATTGAACGAGATTTCCCGTTTTTCATCCCGTGTGCTTGGTACAATGGAAAACGGTATATAAATCTTACGAGGTCAGAGAGGCTTTTCAAGAGAAAACGCACGGAGTAGTGCAACAGCTTGGGAAGCCTGGGCCTTACCACTTGGCGACGCCCGCAATTCATTCGCTGACTAAACGCAGCGCTTGAATTATAACGCATCCCAAGCAAAACGCAGCGGAATACAAAAGTTCCAAAACTATGCGGCCTGCGGCAGCGATTCGAGCCGTGAGACGTACCTGTTGGATAGCTCCCTGCTTGTCGAGGGGATGTAGCCCACATAGAGGTCGAGCGTATAGGACGGCGACGCGTGTCCGAGGATGACGGAGATGGTCTTGATGTTCTCGCCGCGAGCGAGGTTGATGGTGGCGAACGTATGCCGCAGCGCGTAGGGGCGCACGCCCTCGAACCCCACCTTCTCCACGAACCTTTGCCACTGCTTCTTGAACACGTTGTAGGTGAGGGGCTTGTCAAGTTCTCCCACGAGAGGCGTGCTTGGGCCGGGCCTGATGCCCATGGCGCGCAGGCGTCTGCTCTTCTCCTCTATCCATCTGCCTATCTCGCGGGAGGTGTAATCGTCGATAGGAACCGTGCGGTACGACGAATCGGACTTCGTATACTCAACGATTTCCGCCGTCCCGTGTTCGAGCGACCCGGTGATTCTCGCCGAAGGGACGCCGCCGACGTTGACGCCGCCCATCTTCAAAGCGAGTGCTTCCTCGGGGCGCATCCCGCTGGAGAAAAGGGCGAGGCACGCCACCTTGAAAGGCGACAGGGGAAGCGCCTTCACTTCATGGAGGAACCGCGCCGCATCCTCCTCCATGAGAGGGTCGATGAGCGGGCGGCTCTTCTTGAAGTTCTTGGAGAGGAAGCGCGCCTTCGCCACGTTCTTCTGCACGAGCTCCCTATCCAGCGCGTCGTTGAGGATCTCGCGGCAGAATTTGAGGATTTTGTGCTGCATATCGGGCCCGGCAACGCGCGGGGAGCCGAGCGGCTTCTTCTTCCGCCGATTCCCCTCGCGCACCGCCTGCTCGCGTTTCCTTTTCCATTCCTCCACGCGCTCGTTTGCCCACCGCCGCGAAATCTCGGGCACCTGAAGCAGGCATCGCTCCACGTCCATCGCCGTCAAATCGCGAAGGGGGATAAGCCCTATTACCTCACGCAGGTACTCGGCGTATCGCCGCTCGTTGGCTAGGGTTTGCCTTCCTATGGCCCCATTGCTGCGGAGCGCAATGTAACGCTCAACGTACTCTCCGAAAGGCGTTGCGGGACTCAGCGGTGAAACGTCTTGCGCCCCAATGCCCACCCCCGTCGTCCTATCTTCAAGCATTCTGTTGGCATCTTCCTCGAACTCGGCGATGCGCGCCCTGAGTTCTTCGCGCTTGTTGCGGGCGAACACCGTCCGCGACAGCTTCTTGCGCCCCATGACCCCCTGGAACTCGGTGGGCACTCTGATGCGCAGTTCGTAGGCGGTCGCTTTCGGGTCGTCGCGCTTCCTGCGGGGAAGCCCCTTCGCCTTCCTCGCCTCATCGAGATCCACGGGCTTGTCGCATTTGAGCGTCTTCGTCATTCTCTCCTCCATCTTCGCGCCTGTTCAGATAGCGCAGGAGGCAGAGCTTGGGAACCAGCCACTTCGACCCGAACTTGACCCCGCGCATCTCGCCCGCCGCCAACAGCTTCCTCACGCCCTGCGACGTGAGGCCCGTGAACTCGGCTATCTGGCAGGGGGTCATCATGTAGGGGTACGGTTCGAGCGCGGGCAGGAACAGCCCGCCAGGGTCGGCCCCGCAAAGCGCCTCGTCGTCAAACGCCGCCTCCGCGCGACGCTCATAATGAGCCATTTCGGCAGAGCGCGAAACGATGCGATTTTCCGCATCGCATGCTTGACAAGGGACGAAAGGCCGCGCGGTCATCTCCTCACGACCTTGTAGTCGTAGCCTGTGCGGGTATTGCAGATGGTGCAGGGCTCGCGTTGCTCCTGCTCGAAGTCCGCGCGCCACACCAGGTAGTCGTCCGAGTCGCAGAACGTCTGATGGCACTTCCTGCACAGCGTGAGCAGCATGAAGTCGTCTCCCGGCCCTTTGAGCCCCAGGCTCACGGCGAGTGCAGCGTCCACAAGCCTCATCTGCTCGGCGCCGATGTGCCCCGCCCTCCCGCGCAGGCGCAGCTTGTCGATGGTGCGCAGCTGCTCCAGGAGGGCGACCGAGCCCTCCCTGAGCCCGGCCGACGCGGGCACGGGTACGTGCACGGGGAGGTTCGCCTTGGGCTTGCCGGTTATGGCGGCGACGATGATAGTTTTGCTGCGCCTGTTGCCCGCATCGTTTTGCACGACGAGGACGGGACGCGTGCCTCCCTGCTCGCATCCCAGAACGGGGTCGAGGAAAGCGAAAAACACATCGCCCCTGCGCGGATGGTCGTCCATGAGGCACCTCCTTCGTTTCGATATGTAACTGCGGCCGAGAGTCGGGGTCGTCCGACCCGCGGCCGCCTGAAACGCCGCTTCCGCGGCTCCCGCTCGCCCACGAGGCCCCTCATGGCGTGGCGCGCTCTTGACCTTGCAAGGGCGGGCGGGTATGGGGCTGTCAAGGTTCCATCGAGGGATTTCCTCCCTCATAGAGACGGACAGCTAGGTGGGCGAAACGGAACCCCGCACGGAGAAAAACACTAGAAACCGGAAGAGAGAATCTCTTTCAGGTTCTCTCGCGCAAGACTGATGCTGCGTCTCACTGCGCGATCGGAGCACCTCTCTACTTCGGCTATCTTCGCCGTGGGCATACCAAGCAAGTGCCTCATCAGAAAACGCCTGCGTTGTGCGGCGGGTATCTGCTGGAACGCTTGAAACAGCGCTTCGGATTCCAGTTTCTCCATAAAGATTAACTCTGGGTCTTTTTCGGGATTGTTAGGGGCAAGAGAGGCTTCGTCCATCGACGCCAAGTGTAGTGAGTGTCTTGTCTCGCGGCGCTCCGTTCGCCAGAACTCACGCTGAAGTTCCTCTATGCCCTCGAATACTTGCCTGGGCAGATTTATCTCGGTTCGTTTGCCGTCGGGCGTCCTCACCACAATGCGATATTGGGCTTGGGAGTCGTCAATGTTCCTGCTTTCGTAAAATCGGGCCATATATTGCTCCTTCGGTTCAGACCCGCAGGAGCAACCGGCCGAAAGCGCAAAAAAGGACGGGCAGGACGTTTGGCTCCTGTCCGTCTGGCGGATCGGCGGGTATTTATTTACATCCTCAAAGATGTGCTACGTTTTGGGCAAATTCGTTATGCGCATAGTCCCATTGCTCTCGAACGTAAGCACGGTAAGCTGGCCCTTGCGTACTATTTCTACGCGACGCAGCTTTCTATCTGCCCGACAGACGAGCTTGCCGAGCGCATTCCTTACGTCTTGCATACAGCCACCTCCTCTCTGACGGAGCATGATGTCATGTTTGACCACATAGCGTCCCGACTTGAAAAGTCAAAATTCTGTCTGGTTCGACAATGGTGCTCCGCAGACTGTCGATCTTGGGGTGCTCTACGAGACGGATGGGTAATGCATCGTCACCGCTAAACTGACGGAAGATTCTCGCTCGGTCTATCGGTTCGCAAGTGTTTAGGGTTGTTGCGGGAGATTTTGCTTACGCCACAACAACCCCTTGGGCGTCATGCTGCAGCACAATGCATAAATATCCAATATTTTGTCTTAAAGGTTGTTGGAGCGATTCTGCTACTTTTCGGTCTTTGGCATGAAGCTGGAACGGAATATCGAGCGGGAGTTTAACTCGATATCCTTTTCGACAAGCTTTAACAAGAAAGAAATGAATTGCATTATGATGCAAAGAGCCAAGCGATAGTCCTGATGAACGAAGTACAAAGCGCGACTTTAATCTGAGGGTGAAATCTGCGACTTGCGCTAAACTGCGAATGTCGACAGTTATAATACGGAGTGACGTATCGAATCAAGATTCCGTCAAAGAGCCTGCTGTTGTCGTTATGAGGAGATTGAAAAATGGCACAAATGCCCATTGTCCGTTGCAGGAATATGATCTTTTTGATTTAAGCAGTTGGGCATGGTAGCGCCCAACAACCAGTTCTTTGGGTTGGTTGTTGGGACGATGTGAATCCAGATAAAACATGACCTCGCAATCAGTGAAATCGAGCCACTTCCCATACGTTGGAAACCATGCCTTGTAGACAGATTCTTTCGCGCTGAAAGTCAGCCTATCCCAAGATATATTTGGCTGACTGCAGGTAAGCTCACCCACCTGTTTTATCTCCTTCTTGCTCATTATCAAACTGTATATCTCTGATTCAATGGGGTTATTCGGCTCGGCGTCAATCCCGATAGTTCGAAATCGGTAATCTGAGGTGACTGCGGCAGCGGCATATCCTCTGCAATGCGTAATGCTCCCGCATATGTTTTTGGGCCAAATCGGTTCTCGGTTGGTACCGATGAGGATAGGAGGGTCATTGAAGCCCAGATGCGAGAGAGCGTTGCGAGCACATTTGCGCCCAACGGAAAACTCTTTCAGGCGTTTAGAAGAAAAACTTCGTGATATTTCCTTTTCTTTCCCAATAAGAGGAAAACCGTAAAAAGACCCCAGGTATTCTGAAGAAAACACTTCCTCTGGTAGTAAGGAGGCTAAAAAACCGGAATTGAATTTAGGAAAGCCAATCACAGCACCACCCCTAGTATGAACTATACACCCTTGTATACACTTTAAAAGTTCCAGCTGTTCATGTAGGCGATCTGCTCCTCGGTGAGGGTGTCTATCTTCACGCCCAGAGTCTCCAGCTTCACGCGCGCCACGCCGTCGTCGATGGCGGCGGGCACGTCGTACACCTTGTTCTCCAGCTCGCCCGCATGCTGGAAGAGGTACTCGGCAGCGAGCGCCTGGTTCGCGAAGCTCATGTCCATGACGGACGCCGGGTGCCCCTCGGCGCAGCTCAGATTCACGAGGCGCCCCTGCGCAAGCACGATGACCGTGCGCCCGTCGGCAAGCGTGTACTCCTCCACGAGCGGCTTGATCTCCTCCACCTTCACGGCGTGCTCGCGCAGCCACTCCAGGTTGATCTCGCTGTCGAAGTGCCCGGAGTTGCACACGATGGCGCCGTCCTTCATGTTCTCGAACGCGGGCGCGTCCACCACCTTGCAGTTGCCCGTCACCGTCACCCACACGTCGGCGAAGCGCGCCGCCTCGGCGGCGGGCATGACCTCGTAGCCCTCCATGTGCGCCTCCAGCGCCTTGAGCGGGTCCACCTCGCACACGATCACGCGCATGCCCATGCCCTTGGCGCGCAGGGCGAGCCCGCTGCCGCAGTAGCCGTAGCCCGAGATCACGATGGTGCGCCCGCACAAAAGCCGGTTCGTGGCGCGCACGATGCCGTCGAGCGTGGACTGGCCCGTGCCGTAGTGGTTGTCGAAGCAGTGCTTCGTGTTCGCGTCGTTGACGTTGAACACGGGGTAGCCCAGCGTGCCCTCCTTCGCCATGGACGCAAGGCGCACCACGCCCGTGGTGGTTTCCTCGGTGCCGCCGATGACGCCTTCCAGCTTGTCAATGTGGGTGGTGTGCAGCGCGGTGTCCAGGTCGGCGCCGTCGTCCATGATGATCTGCGGGTTCGTGGCGATGACCGCGTCGATGTGGCGGCGGTAGGTGTCCATGTCCTCGCCGGTGACGGCGAACACCTTGATGCCGAAGTCGCGTACGAGCGAGGCGGCGGTGTCGTCTTGGGTGGAAAGCGGGTTGCTGGCGCACAGCGCCACCTCGGCGCCCGAGGCCGCCAGCGCGCGCATGAGGTTCGCCGTCTCGGTGGTCACGTGCATGCACGCGCCGATGCGCACGCCCTCAAGCGGGCGCTCCTTCGCGAAGCGCTCGCGGATGGACGCCAGCACGGGCGTGTCGCGCGCCGCCCACTCGATGCGGGCAAGCCCTGCGTCGGCAAGGTCGATGTCTTTGATGTCGCAGCTTTCGGTCATGGCGCTTCTTTCTTATGTTATCGACTGATCCTATGTCTGGTTTGGTGTCGATTAATCCTCAAACAATTCAGTGGAAAAATATCGTTCGCCCGTATCGGGCAGTAAAGTAACCACTGTCTTGCCCGAACCAAGTTGCCGAGCAAGCTGACGTGCGGCAACCACATTTGTACCGCCCGATACGCCGCAAAGCAAACCCTCCTCACGAGCAAGCGCGCGAGCCTCGTTGATAGCTTCCTCATCGGAAACCACGCAGATATCGTCATAGATGCCCTGATCAAGGATATCGGGAATAAGCCCATCGCCGATACCCATCTGCAAATGCGTTCCGACGCTTCCTCCCGAAAGAATCGCTGCGCTCTCCGGCTCAACGGCCCAAATGCATACATCAGGAAAAAGACGTTTGAGTGCCTGCCCTATACCGGAAATAGTACCACCTGTACCAATGCCCGAGCAGAATCCATGTATGGGCCCCTTCACGTCCTCTAAGATCTCAAGTGCTGTATGATAGCGATGCGCTAGTAAATTATCCCTGTTCTCGAACTGCTGTGGCACGTAAACACGAGGATCCTCGCTAGCCATACGCTTAGCCAGAGCGATGCATTTGGATATGCACTCTCCAATATCGCCAGCATCATGTACGACAATTACCTCAGCACCATAGTGGCGAACAAGCTTACGACGCTCTTCCGACACGCTGTCTGGCATAATGATGCGCGCACGATAACCGCGCACAGCACACACAAGCGCGAGCCCTATACCTTGATTGCCGCTTGTAGGTTCAACGATAATACTATCTGGCCCAATTTCGCCGCGGCGTTCGGCGGATTCAATCATCTGTAATGCCGTGCGCGTTTTAATGGAGCCTCCTACATTAACGCCCTCAAACTTAACGAGTATCTGTGCGGCATGCGCTTCAGATAACCGATTGAGACGAACGAGAGGTGTATGCCCCATGGCTTGCAGCACATTATCGTAAATCATGGAACTCCTTCCAAGGGGGTGCTAGCCCCTTATGCTAGCCTGCAGGTCTTTCGCAGATCCTCGGCGCGGTCGGTGCGCTCCCAGGTGAACTCGGGCAGCTCGCGGCCGAAGTGGCCGTAGGCGGCCGTCTTGCGGTAGATGGGGCGGCGCAGATCCAGCGCGTCGATGATGGCGCCGGGGCGCAGGTCGAACACCTCGGCCACCGCGCGCTCGATGGCCCCCACCGCCGCCTTCTCGGTGCCGAACGTCTCCACCATGAGCGACACGGGGCGCGCCACGCCGATGGCGTAGGCCACCTGCACCTCGCAGCGCGCGGCCAGGCCCGCGGCAACCACGTTCTTCGCCACCCAGCGCGCCGCGTAGGCCGCCGAGCGGTCCACCTTCGTGCAGTCCTTGCCGGAGAAGGCCCCGCCGCCGTGCCGTCCCATGCCGCCGTAGGTGTCCACGATGATCTTGCGGCCCGTGAGGCCG
>ENA-ORTH01000297-ORTH01000297.1-human-gut-metagenome-genome-assembly--contig:-NODE-297-length-64175-cov-7.844401_pt1 | contig 64175 bp, 62 predicted proteins | sample MGYA00241914_ERZ509192 | MGnify/ENA primary metagenome ERZ509192 (study PRJEB26280, sample SAMEA2338826) | human gut metagenome | biome: human gut; feature: human-associated habitat; material: faeces...
CGAGCGCCTCAACATGGACGGTGACGGAATCGGCGCCCGCATCGAGAAACCACGGCACCTGCTCGAGGGGATTGTCGATCATCAGATGCACGTCAAGCGGGAGCGATGTGGCCTTTTTTAACTGTCTGACCACCGGCACGCCCATCGTCAGATTCGGGACGAAATGGCCGTCCATGACGTCGACGTGAACATACCCCGCGCCAGCCTCCTCAATGAGCGCGATATCGCGCCCGAGATCCATAAAATCGGCCGACAGGATGGAAGGCGCTATCTTCACCGGTTCGAACATCAGGACTCCTCACGTTGATCGCTTCATCCATTCTAGCTCAACGACGCAAACGCGGCGTCTCTCCGACGCCTGGCGGCGGAGAAACCACATGCAGAAGCGATGGGCGGCGCCCGATGCGCGCAACGCCGAGATGCATGAGTCGGAATACGGCATGCAGTATAATGATGCGAAATCGACCGGAAGGGGCGATCATGGCTTCGAAATGCTTGACGTACTATCCCTACCAGACACCACTCGGGCACCTCACGGTAGCCTCGGACGGCTCGGCTATCACAGCCATCGCGTTCGGCAGCCCGCCGCTCCCCGGCGAGCGGCGGGCGACCGAGCTCACAAACCGCGCGGCAAACCAGCTGCAAGAATACCTTGCCGGTAAACGGCGCGCTTTCGATCTGCCGCTCGCTCCTGAGGGAACGGAGTTCCAGAAGCGCGTATGGGCTGCGCTCTCCGACATACCCTACGGCCAGACGCGCTCCTACAGCGAGGTCGCTGCAGCTATCGGCAATCCGAAGGCATGCCGTGCCGTCGGAGGAGCGAACAATAGGAATCCGCTGCCTATCGTCGTTCCTTGCCATCGCGTGATCGGCGCGAACGGCTCGCTCGTCGGCTACGCCGGCGGCTCGAAGATAAAAGCCTATCTGCTCGATCTTGAAAGCCGCGCATGCGAGGAGGACGGCGACTAGCCTCCATTCGATCGAATCGCGACCCACGGCATCTATCCAACATCCAGAAAGGCCCTCCTTCCCCCTCATGAACGTCTACGTGTCCAACATCGTTTTGGCGGCAGTTGCTTTCCCGTTGCTCGCCTTTGTCATCACGCTTCCCTACCTCGTCTTCCAATATCGCAAATTCGGTTCCGTTCCGTGGCTGCACACCCTCGTCGTGTATTCGTTCGTGTTCTATCTTCTGTGCGCGTACTTCCTCGTGCTGCTGCCCCTGCCCGAGAACCGCGCAGCCGTGGTGCCGTACGCCCAAACCCCGCAGCTCGTACCGTTCAGCTTTGTGCACGAGTTCCTCGCCGAGACGCCGTTTTCGGCAGGCGATCCTTCCACCTGGCTCGCCACGCTGCGCGACCCCTCCGTCTACGAAGCCCTTTTCAACGTGCTTCTTCTCGTGCCTTTGGGCATGTATCTGCGCTATTATTTCCGACGCACCTGGTGGCAGACGCTTTTTATCGGCTTTCTGGTCACGCTGTCGTTCGAGCTCACGCAGCTCACGGGTCTTTGGGGAGTCTATGCTCATCCGTACCGGTTGTTCGACGTAGATGACTTGATTTTGAACACGTTCGGCGCGATGATCGGCTTCTGGATGGTCGGACCCGCCATGCGCGTGCTGCCCGACATGCGCCTCGTAGACGAGGAGGCGCGCGAGGCCGGCGTGCGCGCGAGCGTCACCCAGCGAGCGCTGTCGTTCGGCATCGACTTGATCTTGGCCCAAGCGGCGGCGGGTGCACTCGCATCGATCGTCGCTTCGGCTGGGGCGCGCGAGACGCTCGAAGCAGCGGGCGGATCGTGGGGGTTCGCCGTGCAGGCTCTGGAGCTCATAACACTCGTAACTTTCTTCGTTGCCGTGCCCGCATGCTCGCACGGCCAAACGCTCGGCCAGCGGCTATTGAAATTGCGCATCGTGCGCTCCGACGCCTCCTGCGCCCGTTGGTACCAGATCCTCGCGCGCTACGGCCTGCTCTATCTGTTCGCCACGGTTCCCTTCGCGCTGCTGTTCGGCGTATTGGATCTCGATCCGTCGAAGGCCGGCGAGATGAACGCCGTCGCAGCGTTCGCCGTAGAGCATCGAGCGGTCGTCGTTTGGGTCTGGATCGCGTTCATGTCCATCTGGGGCGCATCGCTCATCGTGCGGGCCATGCGGGCAGCCGTGAAGAAACGTCCGTTCGTCATGCTCAACGGCTTGCTGTCCAACACGCGGGTTATGACAGTCGCGGGGGTTGAGCGCGAACGCGAGAGGCGCCAGGTGCTCGACGTACCCGAGATCGGGGAGCTCGAGCGGCGTATCGCGCAGGATGGCACACCACTTTCCGAGCTCATGGAGCGTGCCGGATGCGCCGTTGCCGACACGGTACGTGCGCACGTGCCCGATCCAGCTCCCGTCGTGGTGCTGGCAGGCTCGGGCAACAACGGAGGCGACGGGTGGGTATGTGCCCGCATCCTTGCGGAAGCTGGGTATCCAACGACCCTCGTGGCAGCTGAGCTTGCCGAAAGAATCCGTGCGGAACCGGCCCGCCAGACGGCAATCGAGACGTTCTCCGAGATATCGGCGCGCAAGCTGCCGCTCACGGTGCTCATCGCGCCCGACGCCGATGTGCTCATCGACGCCGTAGACGGCGCCGCCGCGGTTGTCGACGCGATTTTGGGGACAGGCTTTTCGGGCGACGAGGTGCGTGAGCCGTATGCAAGCTGGATCAGAGCCGCTAACCGGCGTCGCTTCGAGGGCGGGCGGGGAAAGGGCCGTGGACGCCACCGCCGCAGGCGGCACGAGCGTGGCGAGCACGAACTCGGCACGCGGCGCGCGCTCCCGGCCCGCGCCAAAGACGCCCCTTTCGCGGTCGCCGTCGATACGCCGAGCGGCCTTTCGGCTCAATCGGGCACCGCCGCCCGCCCCACCTTCGCCGCCGACATCACGGTGACGATGATCGCGTTCAAGCCCGGGCTCGTCTTGCCCTCGGCTGCGCGCTGGACCGGCTTGGTGAGACTGGAGAAGCTCGTCGATGCGCACATCTGCCTCGAGCGGTTGCGCGCAACCGACTCCGGGGATGAGCTGTTTCGAACGCAGGTATAAAAACGCCCTCCTTCGGATGGGGGGTCCGAAGGAGGGCTTGCAGTACGCACAGAGGAGAAGGGGGAAGGTGCGCATGCTCTTGGGCCCGTCGGAGGTTTGAGAGAGAGGGGGGGGTTCACACGAGAGACGAGACGACAGGCCCTGTATAGGTTGTATCAGTGTTCGTTCGCGGCGCAGGACGCAGGACGCACTTCCCTATCGCTTATTGCGGATAAGCGCATCGGGTCCAGCATCGCGATCTCCTTTCGACATCTGCATCCCAACAGCCGCGCTGCGATGGGGATGCGTTCGTTTCGACAAGGAGTACTCTACGATACGAGAATGCGTTGCGCGATGCGATCGGCTCGACGGTCAACGCGCGGTGGTCGATCCGACAACCGGACGAAACCTGCGCGCCGCCGCACCCGATCGCACCGTGCGCGAGTACGGCAAGCCCCCCCCGAAAGGGGCCTTCGGATCGGCGTGGGCTATGCGGTCCAGCGTCGCCCCTCCCCGGCATCCGAACGGCTGGCCGGGTGCGCAAAGCCTCCTACAAGCCGTAGAATTCGGTAGTGAGAGGACGGCTCGTCAGGGTCTTTGCCACATCGTGCGGGTCGGCGCCCTCCCAGACGATAGCGCGCACGACATCGGTTATGGGCAGCTCCACGTCGTAGCGGTCGGCCAGCGTTTTGAGCGTCTTGCACGCGAGCGCGCCTTCGGCCACCATGTGCGTCTCGGCGGCGAAGTCGTCAAGCGTCCTGCCGCCTGCCAGCATCTCGCCGAAGCGGCGGTTGCGCGAGTGCTCGGAGGTGCAGGTGGCCACGAGGTCGCCCGTGCCGGCCAGCCCCATGCAGGTGATCGCCTGTCCGCCGCAACGCACGACGAGGCGGCTCATCTCGGCCAGGCCGCGCGTCATGAGCATGGCGGCCGTGTTGTCGCCGTAGCCGAGGCCATAAGACACGCCCACAGCGATGGCGATCACGTTCTTGAACGCAGCGCACAGCTCCACGCCGCACACATCGTCGCTCACATAGGTGCGGAAGGTCTCGGCGGCGAACAGCTCTTGGAAAAACGCTGCGGTGCCTTCGTCCGAGCTGGCAATGACGGTGCCCGTCGGGATGCCGCGGATCACCTCTGCAGCGAAGTTCGGGCCCGAGAGCACGGCCAGACGGCTCGCGTTGCCCATCTCGGCCTCGAACACTTCGACCGGCAGAAGACCGCTTCCCTCCTCTACGCCCTTCGAGCATATGATGATCGGGAAATCGGCGTCTACGACGTCAGCCAACGCGCAGGCCACACCGCGCATGAGGTTTGACGGCGTGACGATGACGGCCGCTTTCGCGCGCAAGAGCGCGTCTTTGTACGAAGTCGTGGCCACGATGTTCTCGGAAAGCTCGACGTCGCTCAGGTAGCGCGGGTTCACGTGGCTGCCGTTGACAGACCGCACCACCTCGGGTTTACGGGCCCACAGCCCCACGTTGCAGCCGTTGCCCGCGAGCAGCTGCGCGAGCGCCGTGCCCCACGAACCCGCCCCGATAACCGCGATCTTCATGATAGTCCCTTCCACCGTTGTGCCGCGTCATCCGGAGAGCGCATCCCCCAGGGAAACGAAACGACTGGCGCCTCGAAGCGCCGATACCGTCGATCGTGCCGCTCAAAGCCCTCATTCGCAAGCAGAAGCGCGCTTCGCCCGGCGTTCACGGCCGCCTTGACCGTCTTGGTGCTCCACGCCGATGCAATCGGCGCTATGCGCTTTCTCAAGCTCTCTTCCTGTCGCCTATGCGGCTTTCCGTGCCGGCGCGCAAGCGCTTGATATTCTCCCGATGCGCCCACACCACGGTCAGGCCCGCGACGGCGCAAAACGCCACCGCCGCCCAATCGCCCCAGAAGAAGTACAGCGCGAAGAACGGGCACGCCGCCGCGGCAGCGATCGACCCGATGGACACGCGCTTGGTGGCGACGACAAGCACGATGAAGATGAGCAGCTCCAAACACGCACCGACCCAGCCGAACGTCACGAACAGGCACCCCACGGCCACCGCGATGCCCTTGCCGCCCTTGAACTTGAGCCAGGGGCTGAAGACATGCCCCCATACGCAGCCGAGGAACGCTACGGCGAGCATCGTGTCGTACGAGACGAGCACCCCGGGCGCCAGCCCCCCGCTTGGGAGAATGTTCCAGCTGAACCACCAGGCAAGCAGGCCCGACAGCAAGCCTTTTCCAAAATCGAGTACAAACACGGCGTAGCCGCCCACCTTGCCCATCGTGCGGATGGCGTTCGTCGTGCCGATGTTGCCGCTGCCGTGCTCGCGCAGATCGGTATGGTAGAACACTTTCGAGATGATGAGCCCGAAAGGAATCGACCCCAACAGGAAAGCCGCGACAAACAGTCCGGCCGCACCTAGCGCGTCTTGCATGCGCTCCCCCTTAATCCTTTTTCTTGAACTTGAACCTGATCGGCGTTCCCACGAGATCGAAGCTCTCGCGCAGGCGGTTCTCGAGGAACCGTTCGTAGTTGTCGTTCACGAGATCGGGACGGTTGGCGAAGAACGTGAACTGGGGCGGGCACGAAGCCGTCTGGGTGACGTATTTCACGCGCAGGATCGCCTTGCCCTGCGTCACCGTGTGGCCCGTCTCACGGATGGCCGCAAGCCAGGTGTTGAGCTTATTCGTGGGAATGGTCTGGCTGAAGTTTCCGTACGCTTCATCGATGGCCTCCCAGATGCGATCGACTTTCTTGCCGGTGAGCGCGGATACGGCGAGGACAGGCGCGTAGCCCACGAAAGTCATGCGATCGGCGATGCGCTCGCGTATTTCGGCCTTGGCCTCGGGACCTTCGACGAGGTCCCACTTGTTCAGGACGATGACCATGGCGCAGCCGCGCTCGGCGGCGAATCCCGCTACGCGCTGGTCCTGGTCTGTCAGCCCGAGTGTCGAATCGATGACGAGCAGCGCCACGTCGGCGCGGTCGATGGCGCGCATGGCGCGAACGAACCCATAGTATTCCACGTCCTGGTCGATCTGGGCCTTGCGGCGCAAGCCCGCCGTATCGACGATGGTGTAGCGACGGCCGTCGTGCTCGATCACGGTGTCGATGGCGTCGCGCGTGGTGCCGGCCACATCCGACACGATGGAGCGCTCGCCAGCCGTGAGCCGGTTCGTGAGCGACGACTTGCCCGCGTTCGGCCGACCGATGATGGCAACATTGATGCCCGGATCGTCATCAACATCCTGAGGCAGCTCGATGCAGCGCAGCTTCTCCACGATCGCATCCAGCAGATCCCCCGTGCCATGGCCATGCATGGCCGACACAGGCCACGGATCACCCAGTCCCAGCTGGTAGAACTCGTACATCTCGTCAAGACGGTTCGGCGTGTCCATCTTGTTCACGACGAGGAATACCGGCTTCGCCGTGCGGCGCAGGATGCGCGCGACGACCTCGTCGTCAGCGTTGATGCCCGTCTTGCCATCTACGAGAAACACGACGACATCGGACTCGTCTGCTCCGGCGAGCGCCTGAGCCCGGATGGAACCCTGAAACGCGTCATCGTCACCCATCTCGATGCCGCCGGTATCGATGAGCAGAAAACGGTGGTCCTGCCATTCGCAGTTGCCGTACAGGCGGTCCCGCGTGACGCCGGGAGTGTCTTCGACAATTGCCAGCCTCTGGCCTACCAGCTTATTGAACAATGTGGATTTGCCGACATTCGGCCGCCCCACGATGGCTACGATGGGTTTTCCCATAGGTCTTCCTTTCTTTTGTATCAGGCTTCCGCAGTTTTCTCACTTCAGCAGGGCTTTCAGCAGCTCCCCGCCGTTCTGCGGCAGGATGCGCACGCGCACGCCCAACGCCTTTTCCAGCTGCTTGACGGTAACGTCGTCCAGGAATTTGTCCTTCTCCTCCCGCAGCATCACCTCGGGGATGCCCAGCGTATGGCTGCGCAGCTTCCCTTTCAGCTGTGCGATCAGGTCTGTGCCGGTGATGAGGCCCGCAACGCTGACGTTCCCGCCGAAAAAATCGTTCCGGATGCAGTGGACCGTCACCTTTACGTTGCGGTGCAGGCTCTGGAGCGTATCCGCCAGCATGCGGATGAGCGGATAGGCCAGCGTACCCGTGGCCACATCGATGGCGCGCGGCAGCAGCGTATGCTTTTGGTCCGGCAGCGCGTTCATGAACTCATCGTGCAGCAAGCGCCACATGCCTACGCCATTCTCCAGCTGTACATAATCATCGTAATATTCATCCGGCGGGATGGGCCTGCCCGCCAACAGAAACCATTCATCGCCGGGATACACCACGCGCACGCCGTACTGCCGCTTATATTTTTCACCATATTCTTCAAGGATATCCAGCACCGCACAGGCGCTCTCCCTGTCGTACGGCTCCAACGGATACAGGCCGTCGCGGTAGCGTGTCAGGCCCGTGGGCACGGCCGCGATGCTGCGCACCGCCGGGTACAGGCCGCCCAGCTTTTCCAGGCTTTTGCGCAGGTGCCCGCCATCGTTGACGCCGCGGCACATCACAAGCTGGCAGTTCATCTCAATGCCCGCTCCGGCAAACTCGTCGATGTATTTCAGCACCTCGCCCGCGTGCCTGTTCGTCATCATTTTCACACGCAGCTCCGGTTCCACGGTATGCACGGAAATGTTGATGGGCGAGATGTGCATTTTTTTGATACGCTCCACTTCGTGGGCGTTCAGGTTCGTCAGCGTGATATAATTGCCGAACAGAAAAGACAGACGCTCGTCGTCGTCCTTGAAATACAGCGTCTCCCGCAGGCCGCTGGGGAGCTGGTCGATGAAGCAGAACATGCATTTGTTGCGGCAGGAGTGCTTTTTGTCGATGAGGTAGCTCTCGAAAGCGCACCCCAGCGGCGCATACTCATCCTTTTCCACACAAACATATTCCAGCTTCGCGCCCCGCACCAGGGCCAGCTCCAGCTTCGGGCCGGAGGAAAAGAACTCATAGTCCAGCATATCGTTGATCTCGTTGCCGTCGATGGACAGCAGCGTGGCGCCGGCAAGGCCCGCCTGCTCTGCAGGGGTACCCCTGTCCGCGCCCGTGATCTTTACCGCCATGTGCCCGCCTCCTTCTGCGGCAAAAATAAAAAGGAGAAGGATCGCTCCCTCTCCTTTTGCGGGAAGCTGATTACGCTTCCTTTTTGACGATTTCCTTGCCCTTGTAGTAGCCGCAATTGCCGCATACCTGGTGGGGAAGTTTGTATTCGCCGCACTGCGTGCACTTTGTCAGCGTGGGGGCGGTAAGCTTCCACACAGAGGAGCGCCGTTTATCACGTCTTGCCTTGGAAACCTTTCTCTTGGGTACTGCCACTATAAGCACCTCCTCATGATGTGAATCTAATCGTTGAGCAGTTGTTTCAATATAGAAAGCCTTTCGTCCACGGAACCGCTGGTTTCATGCCTGCAAGAGCATGGTTTTCGGTTGCCGCAAACCGGGCACAGCCCTGCACAATCGTCGCTGCAAAGCAGCACGGTGGGCACTTCGAGCACAAGCTCGGTGTACGCAAGCTCTCTTACGTCCAGCTTGCCGTCGGGCGTAAAGCTAAGCTCCGCATCCGGGTCGCTCAGATCCGCCTCGCGCACGCAATATGTCTTTACGACATGGAACCGCCGCGTACGTTCTTCCAGACACCGCGCACAGGCAAACGCCACATCCGCGGTGATATCCAGCGCGATCTCAAGCATCCGCCCCTGGAGCGTTGCAGTGATACGCGCCTCCACCGTGCCCGGCACTGTATATCCCGGGAAATCTTCTTCAGAGAGATCCAGTTCCAGCGCTGCGGTGACAGGCTCGTCATACGTACCAAAAATCTTTTTGATGTCAAGCAGCATGATGAGCCTCCTCAAAGGTTGCCTAGTTATTATACCCATAATATGGGGGCTTGTCAAGACCATTTGCACAAAAACTTGCGTCGAATCTCACAGAAACAGGGGGCGCGGCCTGCCGCGCCCCCTGCCCTTGATGGCGTTTGTTCTTATGCGTATTTTTTGACGCTCTCAGGCAGGACGTCCATGTCCGCCGACACGGTGACAACGACTTTTACACCGTCGCCCGCAAGCACGTTCAGTTCGTCCAGCAGCTTGCCGAGGCCATCCAGATCGTGGTTGCCCAGCTTCAGCACGCCGTCCAGGTAGACCTCCACGATGTCGTAGTTGCCTGCCAGGATGCCGGCGATAAAGCCGTACAGCATGTCGTAACCGGAAATTTTATACTCGTCAACGTCGATCAGGCGCGCCGCGTGGTCAATATCATACGTGAGCTTCATGGATTTTTCAATGCATACAATATTGCCGGGGGTGGTTTTCGCGGAATCGTTGATCATGTCGATCATCTTTTTCGTTTTGCCGGAGCCTTTGCCACCAACAATCAATTGAATCATAGGAATAGCCTCCTTTATTTTAACACCGTCCGGTGTGATTAACGAAGTTTCGCCTCAAGCTCTGCTTTCTGGGCCTCGTAGCCGGGTTTGCCGAGCAGGGCGAACATGTTTTTCTTGTAGCTTTCCACGCCGGGCTGGTTAAAGGGGTTTACCCCAAGCATATAACCGCTGATGGCGCAGGCTTTCTCAAAGAAATAAATCAGATAGCCAAGGTCGGCCTCCGTCAGGCTGTCGACCTCCAGAATGATGTTGGGCACGCCGCCGTCGGTGTGGGCCAGAATGGTGCCCTCCATCGCCTTGCGGTTCACCACGCTCATATCCTGCCCGGCCAGGAAATCCAGGCCGTCGAAGTTGTCTGCGCTTTTTTCAATGTACAAATCGCGCTGAGGCTGTTTGATATCCACCACCGTCTCGAACATGATGCGCGCGCCGTCCTGCACGAACTGACCCATGGAATGCAGATCGGTGGAAAAAATAACGCTGGCGGGGAACAGGCCCTTCTGGTCCTTGCCCTCGCTCTCGCCGAAAAGCTGTTTGTACCACTCGTTCATCATCGTGAAGTTCGGCTCATAGCAAGCCATCAGTTCCACGCTCTTTCCCTTGCGGTACAGGATATTGCGCGCCGCAGCATAGCGGTAGCACTCATTCTGCGTGCTGCACACGGCCAGTTCCTCCCGTGCTTTGGCGGCGCCCGCCATCAGCGCGTCGATGTCGCAGCCCGCGGCGGCGATGGGCAGCAGGCCTACAGCCGTCAGCACCGAATAGCGGCCGCCCACATCGTCCGGCACAACGAATGTTTCGTAGCCCTCGTCTGCGGAAAGTTCTTTCAGCGTGCCGCGCGCCTTGTCCGTTGTGGCGTAGATACGGCCTTTCGCTCCGTCCTTACCGTACTTTTTCTCCAGCAGGGCCTTGAAGATGCGGAACGCCAGCGCCGGCTCGGTCGTGGTGCCGGATTTGGAAATGACGTTCACGGAAATATCCTTGCCTTCGCAGGCATCCAGCACGCTCTGCAGATAGGCGGGGCTGATGGAATTGCCCACATAAAAAATCTGCGGCGTTCCCTTGCAGGTGTTGTTGTAAAGCGTTCCCTTCAGCGCTTCAATGGCGGCGCGGGCGCCCAGATAGCTGCCGCCGATTCCGATGACGACGAGCACGTCGCTGTCGGACTGGATCTTTGCCGCAGCCTTTTTGATGCGGGCGAATTCTTCTTTATCATAATCCACCGGCAGATCCACCCAGCCCAGAAAATCGCTGCCGGGGCCGGTCTTGCCGTGCAACGTTTCGTGTGCCAGGCTGACCTGCGGGAAAATCGCGTCGAATTCATCGTCCGCGACGAATTTTGCAAGGTGTCTGCCATTCATTTTGACACTCATTGAAAGCGCCTCCAACCATTCGTTTGATATATACTAAATATATAGGATAGGGCGGCGGGTGTCAAGCCGATATTGTGTATTTTCTACAATGTAAACAGCGCTTTTGTAAGAAGTGACAAGGCCGTGCCCCAGTCCATCTGCGGTACTTCGCTGCGGGTGGTGACGGGATATTCACCCAGTATTTCTTCCCCCGCCTTCAGCGTTACGGAAGCCACCTGCGTGCCTGCCGCCACAGGTGCGTCCAGCTTTTCCGGAAGCACAACGGCCGCCGTCAGCGTCTGGCCCTCGCCTTTTTTCAGCAGCATCTTTTCCGGCACGGTGTAATCCAGCGCCACCTGCTGTTCCACGCCGCCCGTCACACGCAGCGTGTCCGCACGCCCGGCGATCTGGGGAAATGCGCCGGCTTCAAACGTGGCGAAGCCATAATCCAGCATTGCCGTGGCGGATGCAAAACGCTCCTTGCTGGAGGGAGAGCCCAGCACCACGGCCAGCAGGCCCATACCGCCCCGTACCGCACTGGCCGAGATGCACACTCCCGCGCCGTTGGTGGTGCCCGTTTTGAGGCCTGTGATCCCCGCATAGCTCTTAAGCATTTTATTGGTGTTGGTGAGCTGCGTCTCGCCGCCCCGCAGCGTATCCATCCAGATTCCGGAATATTCCAGTATTTTGGGATGGCGCAGCAGCGCCAGAGACATGGCGGCCACGTCCCGCGCGCTGGAATAATGCCCCTCGGCGTCGAGGCCGCAGGCGTTTACAAAACGGGTATGCGTCATGCCCAGCTCCGCCGCGCGGGCGTTCATCATTTCGGCGAACACCGGCTCGGAGCCGCCCACAAATTCCGCCACGGCAACGGCCGCGTCGTTGGCGCTGCACACGCAGATGGCCTTGATAAGCTCATCCAGAGTGAACTGCTCGCCCGGCTCCAGCCAGATCTGGCTGCCGCCCATATTAAAAGCATGCTCACTGATGGGTACGATATCCGTCATGGAAATCTTCCCCGCCTCCACTGCCTCCAGTGTGAGCAGCAGCGTCATGATCTTGGTGATAGACGCCATGGGCACCTCGGCATCCGGCTCTTTTTCATACAGGATGTCGCCGGTGTCGATGGAAATGAGGATCGCGTTGCGGCACGGGATATCCAACTGCGGTTTTGCGAAGCGCGGGTTTTCCTGCACCGACGTGGCAATGGTCTCGTGCGGGTTGGCCGCGCCGGTCCCCGCGGCGCTGTCCTGTTGTGCGGCGTCCGCGCCGGGCAGCGTTGTTTCCTCCTGTGCGCCGTCCTGCGCGGATACTGCTGCGGGCAGATCCTCGGGCGGCTCCTCCGCTGTGGCCAGCGCCGCAGGGGCAAAGCACGAAAAGGCAAGCGCGGCCAGCAAAACGACTGCCGGCAGCCGCATCCCATTTTTCCGTTCCATCATAACCATCCTCCTCAGTTTCGCGGTCTTTCAATCATCTATATGAAACATGCACGCCCCGCATGCGTGGATGTCCGCACTGCTCTTGTGATTTCGGCGCGGTTTTTGTATAATAGCTTCATGACCGCCGCTCCAAAACGCCGGGAAACCGCCCTGCGTTTCGGGCGCGGCCTGATCTGAGGTGAAATTTTGAAGGTTGCATTTTATACGCTGGGCTGCAAGGTGAACCAAAACGAAACGGGCGCGCTGGCCCAGCTTTTTTATGAAAACGGCTTCGAGCCCGCGCCGGACGGCGGGGAAGCGGATGTGTATATCGTGAACAGCTGCACCGTGACGGCGGGCGGCGACAAAAAAAGCCGCCAGTGGCTGCGCCGCGCCAAGCGGCGGAACCCCGGCGCGGTAACCGTGCTGACGGGCTGCTTTCCTCAGGCCTTTCCCGGGGAAGCGCCGGCTGTAGAGGAAGCGGACATCATCACAGGCTCCGGCGCGCGCCGCCGCGTGCTGGACAACGTGCTGCGCTTTTTGCAGGAGGGTGGCCGTATTGTGGACATTGCGCCCCATGAAAAATCCGAACGCTTCGAGGAGCTTCCCATGGAACGTCTGGAGGGGCATACCCGTGCCTTCATGAAAATAGAGGACGGCTGCAACCGGCGCTGTGCCTACTGTGTCATTCCGCGCGCCCGGGGCAGCGTGCGCAGCCGCGCCGAGGAAAGCATCCTCGGCGAGCTGGCCGCACTGGCAAAGGGCGGATACGCCGAGGTGGTGTTTTCCGGCATCAACCTCTCCAGCTACGGCCGGGACACCGGAACAGATCTGGCCGAGATCGTGGAAAAGGCGGCGCAGGTGCCGGGCATCCGCCGCATTCGCCTGGGGAGCCTGGAGCCTGACCTTATGACAGAAGAAATGATCGCCCGCATGGCACGCGTTCCGGCTTTGTGCCCCCAATTCCACCTTTCGCTGCAAAGCGGCTGCGACGCCACGCTGCGGCGCATGCGCCGCATTTACGACACCGCGGGCTATCGCGCAGTGGTGGAAAAGCTGCGGGCCGCGTTCCCGGGCGCGTCTTTCACCACGGACATCATCGTGGGGTTTCCCGGCGAGACTGAGGCGGATTTTGAGGAGAGCGCGGCCTTTGTCCGTGAGATTGGCTTTTTGAAGGTGCATGTGTTCAGTTTTTCCCGCCGGGCCGGCACGCCCGCTTACGATATGCCGGACCAGATAGACGAAGCAGAAAAAGCGCGCCGCAGCCACCGGCTGCAGGCCGAGGCGGACGCTGTGCGCGCCCGAGTCATCGCCGGAATGGAGGGATGTCCTGTCGAGGTGCTGCTGGAAAAGCCGGTGAACAACACGCTGTTCACCGGGTACACCCGGGAGTATGTCCCCGTCCTGCTGAAGGCCCCCGGGCACAGACAGGGCGGCATCGTGCACGCGGTGCTGGGTGCGTTCGACGGCACGCGCTGCGCCGCAGCTCTGGCCGAATGAGCGCCGCCGTTTTCAATCAAAATGCCGCAGCCCCGTCCCGCGCATTTCGGGCGGGGCTTTTCTGTGCCCGTGAATACTGAAGATCTGTGAAAAAATGTGGAAATCCCCCGCGCTTGCTTGTGCGCCGCCGTTTTTTGTATTATGTTAAAAGGAAGGCCCCCGCGCCGCACTGCGGCGGACGGACGGCCACGGAAAGGAGGGTGCGCGGCATGCGCGCCGGAATAAAATCCATTCTGCTCATACTGGCCTGTGCCGTGCTGTTCGGCGCCGGGTTTCGTCCCCGCCCCCTGCCCGCCGCCGCTTATGCCGCGACGGGATATTCCTTCGCAGGAGCATTGCGCGCCTGGAAAGACTCTCTGGGTCCGCCTCTGCCGGAGGCCGTTCTGCTGGACGTCCCCGTTGTTTACCAGTGGCCCGAAATGCCCAACGGCTGCGAAGCCACCGCGCTGACAATGCTGCTGCAATATTATGGATTTGCCGCCGATAAGCTCTCCGTTGCATACGATTATATCCCCCGCTCGGACTTCACCTACACCTGGTTTTCCACCTACGGGCCGGACCCTGCCTCCGCCTACGCAGGCGATCCGGCGCTGTTCGGCTTTTACTGCCTGGCCCCTGCCGTGGCCGAAGGAGCAAACCGTTATCTTGCGGAACCGGACAGCACGCTGCGCGCGGTGGATATCAGCGGCGCGGACGGTTACGTGCTCCGAAGGAGCATCGCTCAGGGACGGCCGGTGGTGGTCTGGGCGACCATCGGCTTTGAGCCCGTGGTGTACAGCGATTATTCCTGGCGGCTGTATTCAGACAGCTCCGTCTACCATCCCTACAAAAACCTGCACTGTCTTGTGGTATGCGGCTACGACGCGGACTATTTTTATATCCGCGATCCGTTATACGGCGCGCTGCAGATTGAATGCGGCACCTTCCTGCTGCGCTACGCGGAAATGGAACGCCGTGCAGTCGTGCTCAGCGAAGCGCCGCCGGATGCGTCCGCTCTGTATCCGGGAGGTGCAAGGCTCTCGTAAGCCTCACTGTAAAAACAAAAAACGAAAAGCGTCCGGCTGCTTTGACGGAACACCGCCAAAGCAGCCGGACGCTTGATTTTCCAGCGCTGCAAATAAAACCTTTTCCTGATGTCTACAGCCCCGGGACAGCCCGCATGCCCGAAACCGCCATCCGGCCGCTTCACTTCATTCCGCGTCCAACGCAGGTTCCCCTACGGCCAAAGGAGGCGTTTCGCCGCGTTCCAAAGCAAGCATAGCTGCTTCGGCCCGCAGCTGCAGATCCCGCGCGGCCTGTTTTTTCGGCAGCGATGCATCCGCGTACAGCGGCGCGCCGATGCGCAGCGTAAAACAGGGCTTTTTGCGCCACGCCCAAAGGCCACGGGCCGGACGCCGGCACAGCATCATGGGCACCACCGGACAGCCTGCACGCACCGCGGTGGCAAACGCACCCGGATGGAACGCCCGCAGGCCTTCATGGTACGGCACCAGCATGCCCTCCGGGTAAAAATGCACGAAAGCGCCGCCGCGGATACGCGCTTCCATGCCGCGCTCCAGCGCCGCCATTCCGTGAATATCATCCGGCAGCGGCACGCCTCCGCAGAAGCGGATGAGCCAGCCTGTAAATGGCTTTTGCAGGTTGGACGCCAAACTGATAAACCACAGCCTGTAGGGAAACAGCGCCACCTTTGCCATGGTGCAATCCAGCGGATGAACATGGTTCATTATGCTGACCGCACCGCCCTGCACGGCGTCGAGATTTTCCCGGCCTTCGATCCTGGCGCCCAGCCAAAGGCGGTCCAGCAGCCACAGGATGGGAGAAAGCAGCGTGGTGAACAGCCAGAACAACAGCGTGCGCACTGTACCGCCCTGACAGAAATTGCGCCGGATGGCCTCGCAGCTGGGGCTTGTGCAGCGCCGCCAGCGGCTGAGGGGCACCTTGCGGTAGCCTTTGCGCCGCTTGTCCCGGATCGCCGAGGCGTACATCTCCTCGGCGCGGGCCACACAGGCTTCCACACGATTCTCATCCTGCCGGAGCGCGTACTGTTCGGCATAAGCGCGTTTTTCCTCCGGATGCTCCACCCAGTAATCGATCCTGCGCGCAAGATCATCCGCGTCGCCCGCACGGAACAGGCTCTCCGCGCACAGCGCGAACTGGCCGGTGGCGGAAAGCGGCGAATCCGAGATGACCGGCACCAGCCCGCAGGCCAGCGCCTCCATACAGCTGATACCCTCGATCTCGGCGTCGGAGGCATGGACGTAAAGGTCGCACATATTGATGAGCCGGCGCAGCTCGTCCTGGCCGTAGAAGCCGAACACGGGCGGATGCGCCAGCCCCGCGGCAAGCTTGCGGTATGCCTTTTCCTTAGGGCCCTTGCCCGCAAATACCAGCTGGAGCCTGTCTGCATATTTGCTGCGTTTCGCAGCCTCTATGATCAGATCCTGCCGTTTTTCGCCGGAAAGGCGGCCGATCATCAAAATCGTGAACCTTCCCTCCAGCTCCGGTGCGCGCGGCACCTGCGCGGGACGAAACGCGTCCGCAACACCGTTGGAGATGACCCACAGCTTCGCGCCGTAGCCATGGCTCTCCAGCTGCCGGGCGATAAAAGCGCTGGGACAGTGGATATGGTCGAACCGGTTGTAAAACACCTTGTAGAACCACCAGTACAGGAAATCATTCACGCGCCTGTTTTTGCCCAAAAAAATGCTGGAGGTGATATTCTCCGGCTGCACGTGAAAGGCCGCCACTGTGGGAATGCCCATCTGGCGGGCCAGTTCCTCTCCCCTGCGGCAAAAGCGGAACGGCATATAAAAGTGCACGATATCGGCGTCCTTGAAGGCCGTGTAATATGCCTCTTCATCGGGCTTCGCAAAGCACATGCCCTGGCTTTCGATGAGCTTCTGGAACACCGGGATACGGTGCACCGGAGCGCATATCTTGCCCTCGCACGGCGCGCCGCCCGCAAGAATGACAACCTCGTGCCCGCGCCTGCGCAGCTGGCCCGCAAAGCGCCGCGCCGTCACAGTGGTGCCGTTGTTTGAATCGTCGAACTGGTCGATCACCAAAACAATTTTCATTCAGAGCCTCCATTGCCCGGGGCGTTTTCACGCTCCAATATCTGCTGCAAAAGCAGCGCGGCGCGCGCTTTGCGCCGCTTTGTTTCCTCGGGCGCGGCACTCCATACGCCGTCCCTGTGCTCCAGCACATCCCCCTGCGCCGCACCGGGCGGCAGGTCTGCCGCAGGCACGAACGCACTGCCGCCCGCGTCATCCACCAAACGCGCCGTTCCGTTTTCCAACGCGTCCACAGAATAATACATCACGCCGCCTCCTGTCTGCTTACGGCCATCTGCAAGATCCCCGCCTTGTCTACATACGCAATGATTGTTCCCTCCGTATCGGTACGGTAGACCTGCGCCCCCACATTTGCAAACGCGGCCAGCGCCTCGCTGTGGGGATGTCCGTAGGAATTGCCCGCTCCGCAGGAGACCACAACGGCCTGCGGGCGCACCGCATCCAGAAATGCCTGGGTATTGGACGTGGACGAGCCGTGATGCGCCGCTTTGAAAACATCCGCATGTACATCCGCGCCGCTTGCCAGCACCGCGTCCTCCACGGCCTTTTCGCCGTCGCCGCTGGACAGGCAGCGCAGGCCCGGCGCCTCAAACAGCGTCACCAGAGAGATATCGTTGAGATTTTCCGCGGCCACACCGTCGCCCAGCACCGTGAGCGTCCCTTCTCCCAGCGGGAACACATCTCCCGCGCGGGCCGTCACAGTGGGGATCTGCTTTTCCCGGATGGCGTCCAGCAGATTCAGGAAGGTGGATGTAGTGGGCATCGGCGCTTTTGCAAAATCCGGCAGCACGGCCCTGTCCACAGGGAACGCATCCAGCACGGCCTGCATGCCGCCTATATGGTCCGCATGGGGATGCGTCATCACCAGCAGGTCCAGCTTTGCAACGCCTGCGGCCTGCAAGTACGCCATCAGCCCGTCCGCCGCTTCCCGCTCGCCTGCGTCGATGAGTGCGAATGCGCCGTTCTGTTCCAGCAGAACAGCGTCTCCCTGCCCCACGTCGATAAAATGTACTTTTGTAGCCGCGCCCGCCGCTTCCTCCGGCAGATGCGGCACGGGCGCTGCTACGCCGAACCAGCTGTACAGCTGCTGCCAGGTGGGCATCGCGCCGCCGTTTTCCTCACTGAGGCTGATAACGGCTGCCAACAGCACCAGCACCGCGACAATGCCGCACAGCACCGCCGTCAGCGCTTTTTCAAATTTTTCCTTCCGCTGTTTTTTCTTTCTCCTGCTTGCCGCCATGTGCCTGCTCCTTTATCTGGTCTGCCTGCCGTGCGCGCGCCGTTTGTGCTGCCGCCATGCCGCTGCACACCGCCCGCAGGCTGCGGGCGCGCCGCGCTACACGGCCGTGTGCCCGCGCTTTTCCCAGCCCCGCGCCCGCCGCACAAAAGCGGGATCAGGTCCTCCCGATGAGCCAGCTGCAGCGCCTTGCGCACCCGCGGCGTGTTCTTCGGCTCGTAATATTGCAGCAGCGCGCGCTGCATGGCTTTTTCCTCCGGCGTTTTCGCCACATACACCGGCTTGAGCGTGTACGGGTCCAGCCCGGTGTAGAACATGCAGGTGGACACCGTGCCCGGCGTGGGATAAAAATCCTGCACCTGCTCGGGCCTGATGTTGTTTTTATACAGATATTCAGCCAGCGTCACCGCGTCCCGCAGTGTACTTCCCGGATGGCTGCTCATCAGGTAGGGCACCAGATATTGTTTCTTTCCCGCCTGCTTCGTCAGCTCATAGAACCGCTTGGAAAATTTGTTGTACACCTCGATGGGCGGCTTTCCCATATAACGCAGCGTATCCGGCGCGCAGTGCTCGGGCGCTACCTTCAGCTGCCCGCTCACATGATGCTCCACCAGCTCTTTGAAAAAGCTCTCGTCTTTATCGCGAATGAGGTAATCATAGCGGATGCCGCTGCGGATGAACACCTTTTTCACACCCGGCAGTGCGCGCAGCCTGCGCAGGATGCCCAGATATTCCCTGTGGTCCACGATGATCTTGCCGCAGGGCTGCGGCGCCAGGCAGTGCTTGCCGCCCGCGCACATCCCGTTTTTCATCTGCTCTTTGCAGCTGGGCAGGCGGAAGTTTGCAGTGGGGCCGCCCACGTCATGAATGTACCCCTTGAAACCCGGCGCATGCGTCATGGCCTCGGCCTCGCGCACCACGCTGTCCGCGCTGCGCGAGGTGACCCTGCGCCCCTGATGGAGCTGGATGGCGCAGAAATTACAGCCGCCGAAGCAGCCGCGGTTATGGATGATGGAAAATTCCACCTCTTCAATGGCAGGCACGCCGCCCAGCGCTTCGTAGGAGGGATGATAGCGCCGCGTAAAGGGAAGTGCATACACGGCGTCCAGCTCCCGCCGGGTGAGCGGCGCCGCCGGGATGTTCTGCACCAGATACCGCTCCGATTGTTTTTGCACCATGGGCTTGCCCGAGACAACGTCCTGGTTGTCCATCTGGATGCGGCAGGCTCTGGCATATGCCGTCTTGTCCGCGCGCACTTTGGCAAAAGAGGCGCACTCCACATAAGACGCGGGCAGACCGGCGAAATCCGTCAGATAACAGGTCCCCGCAACGCCGGTGATCTCCTCCACCGGCTCCCCGGCCGCCAGTCTCCGTGCAATCTCCGCCGTCTGGCGTTCCCCCATGCCGAAGGAAACGATATCCGCCCCGCTGCTCTCGACGATGCTGGGCAGCACATCATCCAGCCAATAGTCGTAGTGGGCAAAGCGGCGAAGCGACGCCTCCAACCCTCCCAGAATGACCGGAAGATCCGGGTAAGCCTGCTTTGCCAGCTGCGTGTAAACGGTGGCGCTGCGGTCCGGCCGCTTGCCTGCCGCACCGCCCGGTGTGTATTCGTCCTGGGCGCGGCGGATCTTTGCCACCGAATAGTGCGCCACCATACTGTCCACATTGCCGCCGCCGATGAAAAACCCGTAGCGGGGACGGCCGAACTCCTTCATGCTTTCGCAGGTGGTGAAATCCGGCTGGGAAAGAACGCCCACGCGGTAACCCTCGGCCTCCAGCAGACGCGAAATAATGGCCGCGCCGAAGCTGGGGTGGTCCACATAGGCGTCCCCCGTTACCAGCACGAAATCCACGTCCCGCCATCCCCTGGCAAGCATATCGGCTTTGCAGACAGGCAGAAACTCCTCCGCAGCCGGATTTTTTGTATTCTCACTCATAAAACGATCCTTTTCCGTTTCCGTATTCACTGTGCTTTCCAAAATCCCGGCGGACAAAACCGCAAATGCAGGGCGGACCAGTCCGCCCTGCATCCGGCATCTCCTGTCAGACCTCCGGCGTCGAATCCGACGCCTGCTGCATCGTCATCTCGATCCACTGCTGGCGGGTGATGAGCACCTGCCGCGGCTTCGAGCCTTCGTACGGGCCGATGATGTGCAGCTGTTCCATCTCGTCCATGATGCGGGCCGCCCGGGCGTAGCCCAGCTTGCAGCGCCGCTGCAAAAGACTTGTAGACGCCTGTCCCGCGTCGATAACGACCTCCACGGCTGTTTTGAGCATCGGGTCCTGGCTGTCGTCCTCGTCCCCGCTGTCGCCCGCGCCCTTTTCAGGTACCGCGCGCTTGTCCATCTCCTGGATCATCTCCTCGCTGTAATCAGCGGAAGAGTGCTTTTTGATGAAGTTCAACACGTCGCTGATCTCTTCGTCGCGCACATAAGTCCCCTGGATGCGGACGGGCTTGCTTGCGCCGACAGGCATGAACAGCATGTCGCCCATGCCCAGCAGCTTTTCCGCGCCGCCCGCGTCCAGAATGGTGCGGCTGTCGATCTGGCTGCTGACGGCGAAAGCGATGCGGCTGGGGATATTGGCCTTGATAAGGCCCGTGATGACGTCCACCGAGGGGCGCTGCGTGGCCACGATAAGGTGCATGCCCGCCGCACGCGCTTTCTGGGCAATGCGGCAGATATAGTCCTCCACTTCCTTGCCGGCCACCATCATCAGGTCGGCCAGCTCATCGATGACGATGGCGATGTAGGGCAGTTTCTCCATGCCCTCCGTCTCTGCGGCCATGCGGTTATAGCTCTTGATGTCGCGCACGTTGGTCTCCGCGAACAGGTGGTAACGCTTTTCCATTTCGCCCACGGCCGCGCCAAGCGCGCCCGCAGCCTTCCGCGGTTCAGTGACGACGGGCATCAGCAGGTGCGGGATGCCGTTATACTCGGCCAGCTCCACCACCTTGGGGTCGATCATAATGAGTTTCAGATCCTCAGGAGAGGATTTGTACAAAAAGCTCATAACAATGGCGTTGATGCACACGGATTTGCCGCTGCCCGTGCTGCCTGCGATGAGCAGATGCGGCATCTTGGTCAGGTCCGCCACCTGGCATGCGCCCGCAATGTCTTTACCCAAGGCCAGCGTAAGCGGCGAAGCGCTTTTGGTGAATACGGGCGATTCCAGAATGCTGCGGATGCTGACGGATGTGGAGTTGCGGTTGGGCACCTCGATCCCCACGGCCGCCTTGCCCGGGATGGGCGCTTCGATGCGAACGCCCGCCGTAGCAAGGTTGAGCGCGATGTCATCCGCCAGGCCCGTGATGCGGCTGATCTTTACGCCCGCAAGAGGCTGCAGCTCGTACCGGGTGACAGACGGCCCGCGGCTGATATCCATCATACGCGTCTGTACGCCGAAGCTGGACAGTGTTTTCACCAGCAGATCCGCGTTGTGTGTCAGCTCCTCTTCCACGCCCTTTTCATCTGTGGGCTGCTGCTTGCGGAAAAGGCTCAGAGGAGGATAAGCGTAGCCCGTCTCGCCTTCGCCCGCGGCGGGCGCTATGGTAAGCTGGTCGTTGGCATCCACCACAAGCTCCGGCGCGGGGCCCGCCGCCTTTTTCACAAGGCTCGCCAGCGCGTCTTCCGCGCTCTCCTGCACAGGGGGCTCCTGCTGCGGCTGCACGGGCGCGGAGGCTTCTTCCTCCTGCGGTACAGTGCGGCTGCCCGCCGCGGCGGTGTACCCCCCGGGCGCGGCCGCCGCAGGAGCGGACGGCGCGGGGACGCCCGCGGGCGCCGCCGTGCGTGGCTGACGCGGTTTGCCGGGATACATGCCGAAGGTCCCGCCGGGACCAATGACAGGCTTCTCGTCCTCTTTCAGTTCAGTACTGCTGACAGCCTCGCCGCCAATGTCGATATCAATGGCCGCACGGCGTTTGCGTCCGCTGCGCGCGGCTTCGTAGGCCGCTGCATCCATGTCGAAGGGCGGGACATCGTCCCCGGCGGGCAGCGGATGCCGCCGCGCTTCTTCCTCAGCCGCAAGGCGGGCCTGCTCGGCCTCCTGTGCGCGCGCTTCGCGCAGCTGGGCACGTGCATCGGCGCGCCGGTCCATGGAATCCTTCATGCGGCCCGCATGGCCGGAGAAGAAGTACCAGATATCCGCAGGCGTGACGCCTGTGAACAGCATCAGACCCATCAGCATGAAGATTACAATGAGGATATTTGCCCCCGGGCGGCCGCACAGCAGCAGCAGCGTCCAGCCGAACACCGCGCCCAGCATGCCGCCGCCGAGCCCCCATTCCGACGCGCCGGTGCTGCGCAGCACCGCCATGCCCTCCCAGAAGCCCAGGCCCGTGAGGTCTGTTTTTGAAAAAATAAGGAACGTGCCGCACACCAGCATCAGCACCAGAAGCGCCTTTGCCAGCTTGCCTTTCACCGGGCGCTCACAGGCCACCAATACGGCAATGTACAAAAGCATGGGCGCCAGCACATAACTGCCCACGCCGAACACGCCGAACAGGATGTTCGTGCGCACCCAGTTCCACACCGACGCGCCCGGGACCACGATCAGCGCGAACACCAGCACGCCGATGCCAAACAGCAGTATGCTCCACCTGGCGTTCATATCGGGCTTCGGCTTCGCACGCCGCCTGCCCCCGCGCTGGCCGGAGCCGCGCGTATTCGTCTTTGTATTTGTTTTTCTTGCCCTGTTTGTCGATGCCATAGCTTGTCCGATACCCCTGTATGTACCCGGCGCGGCCCAAACGCCCCGCCGGATGGATTTTTTCATGCGCCGCATGCATGGCTTTTGCGCATTTTTGCACACTGATACTTGTACATTGTACCACCAAACGCTCCGCTTGTACAGTTGGAACCGTTGCGGCTGCATGCTTTTGTACGCCCTTGCGGCAGGCCCGCACGGGTCTTGGCATCATTTCCCGGCACTGTGCGCGCGCGGCGCACGGCGCGGCTTTCCTCCGGCTTTCCGCTGCTCCGGCGCGCCGTCGCGCGGGGCTTCGATGGCGCGGTACAAATAATGCAGCGCGTCGCCCAAACCGCCCAGCTCGTCGATGAGGCCTTCCGCCACAGCTGTTTCTCCATCCACCACGCTGCCCATGTCCATCACCAGCTCACCCGTGTGCATCATCAATTCGGTGAAACGCGCCTCGCTGATATGGGAATGGCCCGCCACAAAGCCCGTAATGCGCTGCTGCATCTGCTCGAAATAGCGCATGGTCTGGGGCACACCCAGCACCAGGCCCGAGTGACGCACCGGGTGCACCGTCATGGTGGCCGTGGGCACGATGAAGCTGCGCCGTGCCGATACAGCAAGCGGAATGCCGATGGAATGCCCGCCGCCCAGCACCAGCGTGGCGCTGGGCTTCGTGATGCCGCTGATGAGCTCCGCCAGCGCCAGGCCCGCCTCCACATCGCCGCCCACCGTGTTCAGGATGACGAGCAGCCCCTCCACTTCCGGGTCTTCTTCAATGGAAACGAGCTGTGGAATGACATGCTCGTACTTGGTGGTCTTTTGCGTCTGAGGCGCGATGGAATGTCCCTCGATCTGCCCGATGACCGTCAGGCAATGGATGGCATGCCTTCCCTTTGTGCGCAGCACAGAGCCTGTCTCCAGTATATAATCCTTTTCAAAGCGTGCTTTGTCGGTTTCCGCCTCTGTTTCCTCGCTGTCCTGCGGCTGCGCTTTTGTTTTCGTATCGCTGTTCATGGTCTCCCGCCTTTCGCTTTTTCCCTTATGTTTCCCTGCCGCGCCGTGTTTTATCGCCTTTCCGCGCAAAAATAGCAATGCATTTTATTTTTGCCTCACACGGTGCGGCGCACCCGTTTTTCACAGCCGTTTCATTGACAATAACTTATCAAACAGGTATTATATATAAGTATATAACCATACTGTGCATATGCGCCCGCGCGGCGGGCGGCAGCGCAGGAAAACTGGAGAGGGGTTTTGGAATGGGACAGACCATCGCACAGAAGATCATCGCCGCACACCTCGTTGACGGCAAAATGGAGCCGGGCTGCGAGGTGGGCCTGCGCATCGACCAGACACTCACACAGGACGCCACGGGCACCATGGCATATCTGGAATATGAGGCCATGGGTATCCCCCGTGTGCGCACGGAGCTTTCCGTCGCTTATATCGACCACAACACGCTGCAAAGCGGCTTTATGAACGCCGACGACCACCGTTTCATCCGCACCATCGCCAAAAAGATCGGCGTGCGCTACTCCCGCCCGGGCAACGGCATCTGCCATCAGGTGCATCTGGAACGCTTCGCCAAACCCGGCAAAACGCTCATCGGCTCCGACAGCCACACGCCTACGGCGGGCGGCATTGGCAGCCTTGCCATGGGTGCGGGCGGTCTGGACGTGGCCGTGGCCATGGGCGGCGGCGCGTATTATATCCCCTATCCAAAAGCGACGCTGGTAAAGCTTTCCGGCGCGCTGCGCCCCATGGTGAGCGCCAAGGACGTCATCCTTGAGGTGCTGCGTGTGATGAGCGTAAAGGGCGGTGTGGGCAAGATCGTGGAATACGGCGGCGAGGGCGTGAAAAACCTGACGGTACCCCAGCGCGCCACCATCACCAATATGGGCGCGGAGCTGGGCGCGACAACCTCCATTTTTCCAAGCGACGAAGTCACCCATGCCTTTCTGAAGGCGCAGGGGCGCGAAGAGGATTATATGCCGCTGGCCGCCGACGCGGACGCCGTGTACGACGAGGTCATTGAGATCGACCTTTCCGCGCTGGAGCCTCTGGCCGCGTGCCCGCACAGCCCGGACAATGTGAAGCCCGTGCGCAGCCTTTCCATGACGAAGGTAGACCAGGTGTGCATCGGCAGCTGCACCAACTCCAGCTATGCGGATCTGATGACCGTGGCCGAGATCCTGAAGGACAAAACGGTATCTCCCGAAGTGAGCCTTGCCATTGCGCCGGGCAGCCGCCAGGTGCTGGCAATGCTGAGCGCGAACGGCGCGCTCACCGCCCTGCTGGACGCGGGCGCGCGCATTCTGGAAAGCGCCTGCGGCCCCTGCATCGGCATGGGCCAAAGCCCCAACTCCGCGGGCGTTTCCCTGCGCACGTTCAACCGCAACTTCGAGGGCCGCAGCGGAACGCGGGACGCCGGCGTATACCTTGTAAGCCCTGAAACGGCGGCTGTGAGCTGCCTGACGGGGTATATCACCGACCCCACCTCCGTGCCTGCGGCCGCGCCCGTCGCCATGCCGGAGGCCTTTCCCATCAACGATAACATGGTGGATCTGCCCGCCTCTGAGGACGAATATGAAAGCGTCGAGGTGCTGCGCGGGCCGAATATCAAGCCCCTGCCCGTGGCGCAGCCTCTGACAGACACAATGGAGCTGCCCTGCCTGCTGAAGGTGGGCGACAATATCACCACGGACCATATCATGCCCGCCGGCAGCAAGATCCTGCCTTACCGCAGCAATATCCCGCATCTGGCAAACTACTGCTTTGAAGTGTGCGACCCCGAATTCCCCGCGCGCGCCATGGCGGCAGAGGGCGGCTTCATCGTGGGAGGCGCCAACTATGGCCAGGGCTCCAGCCGTGAACACGCGGCGCTGGTGCCGCTGTATCTGGGCATCCGCGCGGTCGTCACCGTCAGCTTTGCGCGCATCCATAAGGCGAACCTGGTGAACGCGGGCATCCTGCCGCTGGAATTCGAGAATGCCGCAGATTATGAAAAGATCTCCCTGGGAGACACGCTGGAGCTTTCCGGCGTGATCGCGGGCATCGAAAACGGCGCGGTAACGCTGACGAACAAGACCACGGGCTGCGTCATCCCCCTGCGCTGCGACATCAGCGCGCGCCAGGCGCAGATCATCCGCGCGGGAGGCCTTTTGAACTACACCCGCGAAAAAAACCGGTAAACACCGGCATTTCCGCGCCGCGCCGCCTTTCGCGGCATGTGCGGCGGCAAAAAATAAACGACAACGGAGGCACGCAAATTGGAAAACATCACTGCTGCAAAAGAAAAATTCGGCGCGCTGATCGAGGCGCAGAAAAAACGGGTGGCCGCCATGCGGGCACAGGGAGATTTTGTGGATTACGCGGCACTGCCGCAGATCGTCATTGGCGTATGCGGCGGCGACGGCATCGGCCCGACCATTACCCATGAGGCCGAGCGCGTGCTGCGCTTTCTTTTGAAAGACGAGGTGGAAAGGGGCAAGGTGGCGTTCAAGGAGATCGACGGCCTGACCATCGAGAACCGCGCCGCCCACATGAAGGCCATCCCCGACGACGTACTGGCCGAACTGAAGGCCTGCCACGTCATCCTGAAAGGGCCTACCACCACCCCCCGCGCAGGCGACGAATGGCCCAACATCGAAAGCGCCAACGTTGCCATGCGCAAAGAGCTGGATCTGTTCGCCAACGTACGGCCCGTGAAGGTGCCCGAGGAAGGCATCGACTGGACGTTCTTCCGTGAGAACACCGAGGGCGCGTACACCCTGGGCAGCTGCGGCTTCGAGACCGAGGACGGCATCTCTGTGGATTTCACCATCACTACCACTGACGGCACGCAGCGCATTGCAGAGCTCGCGTATGATTTTGCCAGGAAAAACCACAAAACCCGCGTGTCCATCGTTACCAAAGCCAACATCATCAAGGCCACGGACGGCAAGTTTTTGAAGCTGTGCCAGGCCGTGGGCGAAAAGTACCCCGACATCACCACGGACGACTGGTATATCGACATCATGACGGCCAAGCTGGTGGACAAAAAGCGCCGCACCGATTTTCAGGTGTTCGTGCTGCCCAACCTGTACGGCGACATCATCACTGACGAAGCGGCCGAATTCCAGGGCGGCGTAGGCACGGCGGGCAGCGGCAACATCGGCAAGCGCTACGCCATGTTTGAGGCCATTCACGGCTCGGCGCCGCGCATGGTGAAGGAGGGACGCGCCCAGTACGCAGACCCGTGCAGCATGCTGCGCGCCAGCGTGATGCTGCTGTCCCACATCGGATACCAGGCCCAGGCGGACAAGCTCACCGCCGCGCTGGACAAATGCATGTTCACGGAAAAGGCGCTCACCGTCACGGGCCGCGACACCGGCTGCACCTGCACCGAGTTCGGCGATTACGTGATGCGCACCATCGAGACCCTTTAATTTAGACGAAAAGAAGTTGGTGAAGACAATGGCGGCGCAAAACCAGAATAAAGTCTCCCTTCCCGTCATCAAGCGGCTGCCGAAATACTACCGCTATATTTCGGACATGCACAACAACGGCATCGTGAAGGTGTCTTCCAGTGAGCTTGCCCGAATGATGGGCACCACAGCCTCACAGGTCCGGCAGGATTTCAACTGCTTCGGCGGTTTCGGCCAACAGGGCATCGGCTACCATGTGGATGTGCTGCTCAGCGAGATATCCAAGCTGCTGTTCAGTGAAAAGAATCTCAACGCAGTGCTCATCGGTACAGGCCGTCTGGGCCGCGCCATATCCGGCTATCTTTCCGCCGAGGCCCGGGGCTATCACCTGATGGCCGCATTCGACAAAAGCCCGGACGAGATCGGCCGGGAGCTGCAGTGCGGCGTGATGGTGCAGGACGTGGCCGAGCTGGCCGCTTTCTGCGCCGCACACCACCCGGACGTAGCGGTGCTTTGCATCCCGCGCGCGGGCGCGAAGGCCGTAGCCCCCACGCTGGTGGAGGCCGGTGTAAAGGGCTACTGGAACTTCAGCCACTACGACCTCTCGGTGGACTACGAGGGTATCACGGTGGAGAACGTCCACCTGGGTGACAGCCTGATGAGCCTGGGCTACCGTGTGCGCAACGATTAAAACGACAGGATAGGGACGGTCTTACCAAATGGCAAAGCTATATTTCCGATACGGCGCCATGAACAGCGGCAAGAGCACCGCGCTGATGCAGGTAGCCTACAACTACGAAGAGCGCGGCATGCGCGTGCTTATCATGAAGCCCTCCATAGATACCAAAGGCGGCGAAAAGCTGATGTCCCGCCTGGGTGTGGAGCGGCGTGTTGACATCGCGGTGCGGCCGGATATGGACCCGTTGGCGCTGGTGCGCGCGGATATTGCAAAAAACGGGCCTCTTGCCTGCGTTCTGACGGACGAAAGCCAGTTTTTCACGTCATGGCAGGCCGAACAGCTTTTCATGGTGACTGTGGCGCTGAACGTGCCGGTCATCTGCTACGGCCTGCGGGCGGATTTTTCCCTGCAGGGTTTTCCCGGTTCCACCCGTCTGCTGGAGCTTGCCCACAACATCGAAGAGATGAAAACCATCTGCCAGTGCGGGCGCAAGGCAATGTTCAACGGCCGCAAGGTAAATGGAAAATTTGTGTTTGAAGGCGCACAGGTGGCCATTGACATGGAAAACAATGTGCAGTACGAATCGCTGTGTCCCCAGTGCTATTTCCGCGAACGGGACAAGTTTTTTGCAGAAAAGGCGGCAGAGGCGGCACAGGAACCCGGCGCAGACGCGCCGTGATGCAGCATATTTCACGCGTATATAAGTCATGATAAAGGCCTCGCTCTGATAAACGGCATGTGACCGTTCATCAGGGCGAGGCCTTTTCTATGCCGAACACTCGATTTGTTTCATTCACCCGCGAATCGGTCACCGTGCAGCTTTCCCATAAGCGTATAATAATCATGCATAAAATATTCGTGGATCCAAAAAAATTCTTCGCGCACAGAATTGTCCTCTAGCAGACAGTTTCTTTCCAGCAAGGATATATATCTTTTTTGCATCTCAAACTCGGCGTCTGTCGAAGCGCTTTTTTTCTGAAGCTGTTCCCGCAAGCTTTTTAGTTCCGCCAAAAGTTCCTGTGTATATGTCGGCTCCCTCTTCGGCGGATGTGCGTCATAATATCTTTTGTAATCTCTTATAATCACATCCGCCAAAGCCAGCCCATTTGAAAAAACACCAGATAACTCGTGGCCCGGAGTAAGCCCCCTACCGGTTATCCAGCCTGTCCCAGTTTCGATCCGCCAACCGTCATCGGCTCGCTTTATAAAATACTTTGCGCTGAACAGTATCCATGCGCCTTGATTCGGATATCCGCATTTTTCTAATTCATACTGCGAAACGACATGTGGCAAGCGTTTATGAAGTAAAAACTCCAGAGTACTGGACAATTTAATGTATGAGAGCGTTCCTTTAGAAAGCCACATAAGAAAATTATTATCTATATGCCCGAGTATCGTTATTTCTTTTGCCTCATTGATAAAAAGTTTCAGTGTATAGTCTTCATCGCTCAGCTTATATCTCGGAAAAGCACGCGGTAGGTTTGCAGCTATATTGGGGTACATAAAATTTTCCAGCAGCAATTCATATATCATGTCTCTTTCACTCTCTTTCCCAACAAACGCTCCGCTCTTATATGAAAGTCTTTATAGGCATTATAGCACAGTGTCGGCGGCCTGTCACCCAGGCCCGCAGTATACGTCAGCGCAGGCTGCGGAACGCAGCACGAGACGCCAGGGCAACGAGTGCCGACACGCCGGAGGCACCGCATACGACGAGCCATGCCGGGCATTGTTCGAACATCACGCCGTACATGGCTTGGCCTATGGGCTGCGCGCACATGGACAGCGCCAGCAGGCAGGAGATCACCTTGCCCACCAGTTCGCCGGGCGTTTGGCTCTGCACAAAGGCCATCATCTGCACGCTGAACAATGTGGAGAGAACCATCAGCATGAAGCTGCATACCGCAACAACAACATAGCCGGCAGACGCGGGCGCCAATGCCAGCGAAAGGCCCATGGGCAGGATGCCCAGTGCGCAGCCAAGCAGCAGGAAATGAGCACGCCGGATGTCCAGCCGCTCCCCCAGCACCCCTGCCAGAATCCCGCCCGCAAGCCCTCCCGCCGCAAGGGCGCCCTGTGAAAGACCATAGCGCAGCGTATCCACAGCCAGCGTCTGGCGCAAAATCACAGGCAGGCCTATGATGAGCATGGAACTCATGAACAGATTGAATGCGCACACCAGCAAAATGATGCGTCCCACAACAGGCTTTTCCCGGAAAATATACCGCAGGCTCCGTGCCATATCCTTCTGCGCGACGCGCCAGATGCTGCCGCCATCCCCACGGGAAGCGTGCGGGATGCGGATGAATGTTTCCATCACAGCGGAAAACACAAAGCATGCACAGCTTACATATAAAATCGGCCGCAAGCCGTTCCAGCTGTAGAGCACACCTCCCAGTACCGGGCCAACTAGGCTTGCCAGCGAGCTCACCATATTCACAGCCGCATTCGCAGGCATCAGCTGCTCCGGCGCAGCCAAAAGCGGAATGCTGGCCTGTACCGCAGGCTGGTATGCGCCCTGAATGCCGTACAGCAGAAGCAGAACAGCCATCAGCAGCGGCACCAGAGGCATCCTGCCCAACGCCAGCGCAAACAACGCGATGAGCGCGGCAGCGGAAAAATCCAGCACGACCATGATGTTGCGTTTGTTCACTCTGTCTGCAACGATACCGCCCACGGGCGAAAGCACCACCATGGGCAGAAAGCTGCCGGCGGAAACAAGCCCCAGCAGCGTGGGCGAACCGGTCTGATCAAACAAATACAGCGGCAGTGCAAAACGCAGCACCGCGTTGCCGAACAGAGAGATGATCTGGCCGATGATGACGAGAATGAAGTCCTTACCGAAGCGTTTTGTTTTTTGCATGGGTATTTCCTTTCTGTTATGTGGTGCGGCGGAGCGTCGCGCCGCTTATTAATACCGACGGTTGGTATGTATATCTCTAAAAATAAACTGCCCTTTCGGACAGGTTATTTTTGAAGGCCGAATTCTTCTGGCATAAACACTCATGCGCGCCGTATTCGCGTGCAGATGATTCCAAGAGCAGCTTCGGACAACTGTGCCTGCACGGCGCGGCCCTTCCTGTGCGGCGAGACCTAACAAACGTCCGCCCGCCTTTTCGCATTTGCACCGCCGTCGTCTACATCCCCCGGCGCTTTTGCCCAGGAGCTTCGCTTTCCCGCTGCTTTTTGGCCGCGTGTGCGCTGAAGACAAAAAAGTTCTCCAGCATTTCGCCGTCAAAGACATCCAGCCCTACGCCTGCAAGAAGCTGCCTTACAAAACTACAGCGCTCCCGCGCTTCCTCGGGCGTCATGGGATACAGCAACGGATTCAAGTACTGGTTTGTGATGAGCAGCAGCAGATCGGACGCTTCCCTCACATGCTCCACATGCAGGCTTCCGTCCGCGTTTCCCTCCCGCAGAACCGGTTCCAAGTAATTCGGGCCCACCTCACGGATCTGGCTGTCTAGCTGCAGCATCATCAGACGGGGCGTGTGAGTCATGTCCGGCGCTGCGGAAAAAAACTTACCCTGCTCCGTGTTCTGGAGCGACGCCGTAAACATACGGGTAAGCTTTTCCCGCCCATTCAGGCGCTTATCCGTGACCACCTCGTTCATCAAAGCCTCTACCCCGGCAAACAGCCTCTGGTCGCACACTGCCTCCAGAATGTCCTCCTTAGACTTGAAATGGTGATAAATGGCTCCTTTGGACAGATTTCCAAGCGCATCGATGATGTCCTGGATGGTGGTGTTTTCATATCCCTTTTCCAAAAACAGCTTCAGCGACACATCTAAAATACGCGCCACGGTCTCCTCCGGGTATTTGTTGCGCGCCATGGCGCCCGCCCCTTTCATACATACCATCGGTATGTTTACTATCATAACAGCCGCCGCAGAAGCTGTCAACCGCCGGCGGCAAACTTTTACATACCGCCGTAATAGGCCACCAACAGGTCCACCACCGCGCCGTAGCTTTTGGAGCCGAGCTCCTGGTCGTAGCTTTGCAGAAACCCCGAATAAGCGCTGTCTGCCGCCTTGGACACCGGAGACTCGAACTGCTGCCAATAGGCGTTGTTTGCGAGAATATCCTCGTTCGCCGTCTGGCATACCTGCTGCGCGATCTCCAGCCATTTTTCATAAGACGCACCGTACAGCGCGTTGGAGAGGTGGATATACCCCAACAGATAACCCGAATACGCATACAGCGGGTCGCCGCTGGTGTCGCACGCGAGGATGGCCACAAAATTGGCCGTCTGTTCGGGTGCGACGCCGCGCACATGCGCCAATTCATGCGCAATGGTCGCAGGCAGCAGGCATTCGGGCGAATCTACATTCAAATTCGCCTCCCCGGTGAACGGGAAGAAAAAACCTGTAAAATTCAGCGCGCTCAGCACCCGGGAAAACAGCATGGGCTTGGGGCTGACGGCGGAAACAGACAAAAACGGGTACTGCTGCTCCAATGCGTCGTACAATGTGCCGGATGCGTCAAAAATAGCCTGTGTATCGCCGGAGAGCACGCCCGGCGCGGCGTGAGGTGCCAACGGCGCCGCCGCATTCAGCTTTTCCATAAACAGACGCGTTGTGGCCTCAAGCTCGTCCACTGTTACGGGCCGGGCCGTTACGCCTGCCTGTTCTTCAAACGTTTCCGCGTAATAAGTAAGGCCCCACAGCAGCGTAAAGCCCGTGTAAACGCTCAGTGCCACCAGCACGCCGCCCAGCGCACGCCTCCACAGCACTGCCAGCCGCCGTCCGCGCCCACGTGCCAGCAGCCACACTGTGCGGCCTACATACCAGATGCAGAACAAAACCAGCACGGCCCAGCACAGCTCGGCCACAGAAAAGGGCACAAAACCACACAGCCATCCCACTGCCCGGTGGTATGGCTGTACGATCTTGTGTACGATGAAGTCCGATGCGGCGCGGCTGCGCATTACAAGGCGCAGCGCCAGCAGAAACGCGCCCACCGCTCCCAGTGCGAGATACAGCTTTTTGTCGCTCCGCCACGCCCGCGCCGCGGCGGCTTTTGCTTCTTCTCCCCGCATCCGTCAGCGCCCCAGCTTATCGACAAGCGCAAGCACTTCGTCCATCTTCTCCGCCTGCAGGGCCGGGTCTCCGCTTTCAAACGCCTCCTGCACGCAGCCGCCGATATGCGCTTTTAAGATCTCTTTGTTCGCCTTGGTGAGGATGGACTGCGTGGCCATCACCTGATTGGAAATGTCCACGCAGTAACGGTCGTTCTCCACCATGGCAAGGATGCCGTCCAACTGGCCGCGCGCCGTTTTCAGCAGCCGCGTGACCGTCTGCTTATCCGCCCGCACGGCTTATTCCACCGAAATGACGGTGTAGCCCGCATCTTCCACGGCGGCCTTCAGTGTATCGGCGCTCACGCCGTCCTCCACAGTACATACGGCCTTTTTCTCTTCCAGGCTTACATTCGCGGCAACGCCCGAAATCCCGTTCAGCGCCTTGTCCACATGGCTGCGGCAGTTCTGGCACATCATCCCTTCGATAATCAGTGTAATGGTCTTCATTTGTTTTTCCTCCCTGTCGTTTTTGTTGATATTCTCATTTTGAGGCAATTCTATCCGTTCGGCGCGCGGCTGGGCGGGCATGGGCGAAAGGGGCGCCCCCTGCTCCGCGGCGGCATGCGCCGGATGGGCTTTGAAACGCTTGAGCCGCAGTGCATTCATTACGACGCACACGCTGGAAAGGCTCATGGCCGCGGCGCCGATCATCGGGTTCAGCCGCAGATGGAACGGCAGGTACAAAAGCCCCGCCGCGACGGGGATGCCCACCGTGTTGTAAAAGAAAGCCCAGAACAGGTTCTCCTTGATGTTGCGGATAACGGCCTTGGACAGCCGGATGGCCGTGACCGCGTCGGCAAGGTCGCTTTTCATCAGCACCACATCGGCGCTTTCGATGGCAACGTCCGTGCCCGCGCCGATGGCGATCCCCACATCCGCGCGGGCCAGCGCCGGCGCGTCGTTGATGCCGTCTCCCACCATAGCGACGGTTTTCCCCTGCTGCTGCAGAGCCGCTACATGCTGCTCCTTTTCCTGCGGCAGCACTTCGGCAATGACATGGGGGATGTCCAACTGACGGCGGATGGCCTCCGCAGTGCGCCGGTTGTCGCCCGTCAGCATCGTCACATCAATGCCCATACGCTTTAAGTCCGCAATGGCTGCGGCGCTGGAAGGCTTGACGGTGTCCGCTACGGCGATAACGCCAAGCACCGTCTTTTCGCCGCAGAACAGCAGCGGGGTCTTCCCTTCGCCGGCCAGCGCGTCCAGCTTCTGCTTCACAGGGGCAGGCAGCGCCATACCGCGCTCCGCCAGCATAGCTTCATTCCCGGCGAAATAAAGCTCCTGCGCATACCGCCCTTCGATGCCTTTGCCGAACACCGCCTTGAAATCCGTCACCTCATAGGGCTGCACGCCGCGCCGGGCGGCGCATTCCAGCACGGCCTGTGCCAACGGATGCTCGCTTTGCCGCTCCAGGCCGGCGGCCAGCGCAAGCAGTTCATTCTCCGCCAACGCGCCGACGGGCAGAATGTCCGTAACGGCAGGCTTTCCTTCTGTTATTGTACCAGTTTTGTCAAGCACGATGGCGTTGATGCTGTGCGCCGTCTCCAACGCCTCGCCGGATTTGATGAGGATTCCGTTTTCCGCCCCTTTTCCCGTGCCCACCATGATGGCCACGGGCGTGGCCAGACCCAGCGCACAGGGACAGGAAATGACCAGCACGGAGATACCGATGGAGACCGCAAATTCCGGCGTCTGCCCGGCGAGAAGCCAGCCGATGGAGGCCGCCAGAGCAATGCCGATGACCACCGGCACGAACACGCCGGAAATTTTGTCCGCCAGCTTTGCAATGGGCGCCTTACTGGAGCTTGCGTCCTCTACCAGACGGATGATCTGGGCCAGCGTGGTATCCGCGCCCACCTTGGTGGCACGGAACTTGAAAAATCCCGCTTTATTGATGGTGGCCGCGATCACGGTGCTGCCCGGCTCCTTTTCCACGGGGATGCTCTCGCCTGTGATGGCCGCCTCGTCGATGCTCGTGTTGCCTTCAAGGATCACGCCGTCCACGGGCACGCTCTGGCCCGGCCGCACCAGCACGGTATCGCCCACAACGACCTCCTCCACAGGGATCACCGTCTCCATCCCTCCGCGCTCCACGGCGGCTGTTTTGGGCGCAAGGTCCATCAGCTTGGTGATCGCCTCGCTGGTCTTGCCCTTGCTCCTGGTCTCCAGATATTTGCCCAGCGTGATGAGCGCGAGGATCATCGCCGCCGATTCGAAATAAAGATCCATGTGATATTGGGACACCAGCGCATGGTCCCCCACGCCCAGGCCATAGCCGATGCGGTAGATGGCAAACACGCCGTATACCAGCGCCGCAGTGGAGCCGATGGCGATCAGGCTGTCCATATTCGGGCTTCCCCGGAGCAGCGTCTTGAACCCCACCTCGTAATACTTGCGGTTGACATACACCACAGGCAGAGTCAGCAAAAGCTGTGTAAGGGCAAAGCCCACGGCGTTTTCATGCCCTGTCAAAAAGCCCGGCAGCGGAAGGCCGGCCATGCTGCCCATGGAAACATACATCAGCGGCGCCAGGAAGGCAAACGAGACCCACAGGCGCATGCGCATGTTTTTCAGCTGCGCCTGCATTGGGTTCTGCACGGGCGCGCCCCCCGGCTTTGCGGCGGGGCCCGCCGCCCGGCCGTCTGCAGGCGACGCGCCGTAGCCTGCATGCTCCACCGCCTTGACGATCACATCCTGCTCCAGCGGCGCATCGCTCTCTACCACCATACTGTTCGTCAGCAGGTTCACCGACACTTCCGACACGCCCTGCACGCCGCGTACCGCCTTTTCCACATGGGCGCTGCACGCCGAGCATGTCATGCCCGTGACGTTGTATTTTTGTTTTACCATCTTGTTCCCTCTCTCAAATCCTCTCCCCCGGGGTGGGGGTCTGTATTCATACTATACCTATTTAGTATTATTGTCAACCGATTTTGCAAAAAATATACGGCCCCTCTCCGGAGGGGCCGTACAGCCGAACATCTTTCTTTTTTCAGGAATCATAAGGCTCCGCGGCAGCCTGCGTGCCGAAAAGCTCGGCGCGCGGCGCTTCGTCGTAAGGCAGGCGCACAAAATCCTCCAGGCGCGTATTGTAAATCTGCTCCAGCCGGGCCGTATAACCCACCACCACATGCGGCATCGCGCGCTGCACTGCGTCCAGCGTCTCGTATACCATGTCCTGCTTTTTCATGGATATCTCATACATCTTCTTATCCCGCGTGCGCACCACCAGGCCGTGCGTCTTGCCCGTGGGAATGCCGTTGGTGCGGTGCTGCACCGTGCGCATATACGCCCACGCCACATTTTCAGCGTCCAGTACTGTCGTTTTGCCTCCGGTCTCGAACATCATCCACCGGCCTGCACGCACTCCGTTCACAGGCTCAGTGCTCTGGTAGAATGTTTCCAGCTGTTCCAGCATCGCTTCCGGACTCTCGCTTGCCTTGCAGTAAGCCCGGATGCGTTTTTGGTACCGCCCCGTCAGCGCACCCGCCAGCATCCAGACCGCCGCAAACAGCGCCACGCCCGCGCCTGCCGTGAGCAGCCAGGTACCGGATTGGTCCATGCTGCCCAGGTAATCCGCTTTCAGCACCAACGGCAGGAACATCTGCTGCTCCTCGGCCGTCCAGTCGTCATAGCCGACCACCTGATGGTAAAAATCCAGCGACTCTCCCGACATTGGCAGAATGGTCCCCCGCACCGTAAAGCTTTCCCCCGGCGTCTGGCTGGCGCCTGTCAGCAGTTCATAGGATGCATCCAGCAAATCATCCGCTGTGCTGATATATCCGGCGTCCACCGCAAGGCCCATATATTCCGCATCCCCTACCGGAATAATGTATTCCTTCTCTGTGACTGTAGAGCGGTTTGTGGATGTATTGGTGCGCTCTGTATAGGCATACCAGTCATAGATCAGGTATACCTCCGCCTCCACGTATTGCCCTTTCAGCTCGGACACATCCAAAGAGTCCAACGGCTTCGGGCCGCCGATGGCTTTGAATGCGCCGAAGCCCGTCCCCCACAGCAGCCCCGCCGCCAGAGCCAGCGCGATGATGATCGACGCAGCGTGTCCCTTCAGACTTTTCATTTTCAGTTCCTGCAGCATAAATGCTTCCTCCTTCGCGGACAGCCCCTTTTCCCCCATCCGCACTTGTTTTCTTTATTGTAACAGGATATGCGCCTGTGCGCCACGTTTTTCTGCATTTCGGCGCAACTTTTACAAGCAGAAACAAAAAGGCGGGGCCGCAGCCGCGGCCCCGCCTGTATGGCTTGAATTATTTTCCGAACACCTGTTCGTAGTCGGCCCGGAATTTTGCGATGCCCGCATCCGTCAGCGGATGCTTTGTCATCTGCTCGATGACGCTGTACGGTACCGTGGCGATGTCCGCGCCCGCAAGCGCGCAGTCCGTCACATGCACAGGGTTGCGCACACTGGCCGCAATGATCTCCGTATGGATATCGTCATACAGGGCGAACATATCCGCAATGGTGCGCACCAAATCAATGCCCGGCATGCTGATGTCGTCCAGACGGCCCAGGAACGGGCTGACGTACGCCGCGCCCGCGCGCGCAGCCAGAAGCGCCTGGTTCGCGCTGAAAATCAACGTCACATTGCACTTGATGCCCTCTGCGGAAAGCACCTTGGTCGCTTTCAGGCCCTCCACCGTCATGGGAATCTTCACCACCATGTTCGGATGGATCGCCGCGATCTCACGACCTTCCGCGATCATGCCCGCCGCGTCCTCGGTGGTGGCCTTTACCTCGCCGGAGATGGGGCCGTCCACAATGGACGCGATCTCACGGATGACCTCACCGAAATCCCGCCCCTCTTTTGCAATCAGGCTGGGGTTCGTCGTCACGCCGCAGATAACGCCCATATCGTTGGCTTTTTTGATGTCCTCCACGTTTGCTGTGTCGATAAAAAACTTCATAGCACCCTGTCCCTTTCCGTTTTGTTTTGAACGCCTCCCGCACCCCTCCCAAGGCGCAGGGCTTCAACTCTTTCAGTATAATCCCGGAACACGCCCAAAGTCAAACAGAAACGACGTTTCTTTTACGGTTTCGACAAAAAAACAGCCCGGAGCGTATGCCCCGGGCCGGCAGCCGCCGCGGCGGCTCTGTTTTACATCATACTGCGGTACAGCGCGGCAATTTCCTCCACACTGGTGTCGCGCGGGTTGCCCGGACGGCACGCATCCGCAAAGGCGCTCTCGGCAAGGAACTGCACGTCCTCGTCCTTCACAATGGCTTTCAGGTCTGCGGGAATGCCCACATCCTGTCCCAGCTTGCGCACAGCGTCGCAGGCGGCCTTGCGGTATTCCTCCTGCGTCATTGCGTCCACGCCTTCCACCCCCATGGCGCGGGCGATCTCCCGGTATTTTTCACCCGTGTACGGCGCGTTGTATTCCATGACGACCGGCAGGATGATCGCGTTGGCAACACCGTGAGGCGTATCATACAGCGCACCCAGACCGTGCGCCATGCTGTGTACGATGCCCAGGCCCACATTGGAGAAGCCCATGCCCGCCACATACTGCGCCAGCGCCATGCCCTCGCGGCCCTCGGCTGTGTTTTCCACAGCGCCGCGCAGATGCCCGGCAATCAGCTCAATGGCTTTCAGATGGAACATGTCCGTCATTTCCCATGCCGCCTTTGTGGTGTAGCCCTCGATGGCGTGCGTCAGCGCGTCCATGCCCGTGGCGGCTGTCAGGCCTTTGGGCATGCTTGCCATCATATCCGGGTCAATGACCGCAACCTCGGGGATATCGTTGGTATCCACGCACACAAACTTGCGTTTTTTCTCCACATCGGTGATGACGTAGTTGATGGTCACCTCAGCGGCAGTACCCGCGGTGGTCGGCACCGCAATGGTAAACACGGCGTGCTTCTTCGTGGGCGCTACGCCCTCCAGGCTGCGCACATCGGCAAATTCCGGGTTCTCGATGATGACCCCGATGGCTTTGGCGGTGTCCATGGAGGAACCGCCGCCGATGGCTACGATGCAGTCCGCCCCGCTCTTTCGGAACGCGGCCACGCCCGTCTGAACGTTCTCAATAGTAGGATTGGGCTTGATGTCGCTGTATACCTCATAGGCAAAGCCCGCTGCGTCCAGCAGGTCCGTCACCTTTTTGGTTACATTGAATCGAATAAGGTCCGGGTCAGAGCACACAAAAGCCTTTTGAAAGCCGCGTGCCGTCAGTTCGGGGACAATATTCCCGATCGCGCCCTTGCCGTGATAGGATACCGTATTCAGTACGATGCGGTTTGCCATAAATAATCCTCTCCCTTATACAATGTAATAAAAGTTCTCCCCTCACCCGTCCCGTCGGATGGTGCATGGGGGACTGCACATTCTGCGGGCGCAGCATATCCGCCCACCCTGATATTCATTCTACAACCTTTTGCTTAAAAATTCTACTCCCGTGTTTCGGTTATACCTTTTGGGCCGGCGGCAAGTTTTGCAATCCTCCGGGAAGCGCGGTCAAAATCCGAAAACAATGCAGGCTTACGGCTGCCGAACGCAGTGTTAAGAAACCGTTAAGGCGTGTTTTCTTTGTTTCAACAGTTGTCAAGAGAAAAGTTTTTACTATTTTTAGTATTTATTTTTGCTTTTTAGAACAAATGTATGTCCAAAATACTATTCACGCAACATTTGCAATTATTAACACAATATTCACAAATTCAAGTTTTTCATTCCGTGTTAATATGTGAATAGTGACAAGCGTGATATTCCACGCTTTCATCAATCAGGGCTCCGGCCCGCAAGGAGGAGTAAATCTATGGCGACTAAAACCGCCGCGGTAGACGCCAAGGGCTACCGCAAATTCGGCTTTCGCGATGTGCTTGCTTACGGCTTAGGCGACTTCGGCTGTAACATGAGCTTCGCGCTGAAAGGCACGCTCACCATTTTCTGGACGCAGTACATGGGCATCGATTCCATCCTGATGGCTTCCCTTCTGCTGCTCGTGCAGGTTTGGGATGCGATCAACGACCCTGTGATCGGCGCGATGGTCGACGCGGACAAGCGTCAGTACAAGCGCAACAAATTCCTTGCCTACATCTGGGCCGGTTCTGTCGGCCTGCTGGTGGCCGGCGCTCTGTGCTTCGTGCCCTGGACAGGCGCTCCCTACGTTGTAAAGTGCATTCTGTTCGTGGCCGGCTATATCCTGTGGGATGCGTTCTACACCGTTGCCAACGTTCCTTACGGCTCCATGCTTTCTCTGATCACGGCTGATCCGGTCGAGCGTGCGAAGCTTTCCACCGGTCGTTCCGTGGGTTCCATGGTCGGCAGTATTTCTGCTTCTGTTATTCTGCCGATGCTGATTTACGATGCCAGCAACAATCTGCTGGGTGAGCGTATTTTCATCATCGCGCTCGTCATGGGCATTCTTGGTTTCATCGCTTTCCAGTTTATGATCCGCAACACCGTCGTGCGTGTGGATACGCAGGTCACGCTGAAGGAAGACGCGCCCAAGTTCAACCCGCTGAAGGCTACCGGCCACTTCCTGCGCAACCGCGCGGCAGTGGGCGCCACGCTGGCCCCTGTCGGCCTGTTCATCGGTATGTACGGCGCTCAAACTGCTCTTCAAATCATGTTCCAATCCTATTTTAAAAACGCTCGTATTTCCGGTATCATCGGCATGCTTTCTTATGTCGGCCTGTTCCTGTTCATCCCCTTTGTTGGCAAAATCGTCAGCAAAATCGGCAAGAAGGAAGCTATTACCATCGGTGCTTGTGTCAGCGTTTTGGCCTATATCCTGATGTTTATTCTGCCCATCACTCCGGACGGCAAGGGTTTGGCGCTGTTTGTTGTCTGCCAGCTTCTGAATGCCATTGGCGGCGGCATTGGCCAGTGCGTGAGCTGGTCTCTGATGGCCGACGCGATGGACTACGAGGAATGGAAGTTCGGCACCCGCAACGAAGGCACCACCTATGCGCTGCACTCCTTCTTCCGCAAGCTGGCGCAGGGCATTGGACCGTCTCTTGGCCTTATGGCTGCCACATGGCTGGGTTACAACGCTGCCTTGGGTGCAAACCAGACCATCGAGGTTGCTACCAATATGCGCTATCTGACAGCCGGTGCATATCTGCTGAGTGCTGTCCTGCAGTTGATTGCTTACGGTGTTATCTACAATCTGGACAAGAAAACACTGGCTCAGATGGAAAAAGATCTCGGCAAGCGCCGCGACGACGCCAAGGCCGATATCTCCAAGATCATCGGCGGCGAAGACTGATTCTGACCGTTCTCCTTCAAATATTTTCACACTCAAACAAAACGGCGCGCTGCCTGTGCAGCGCGCCGTTTTGCTATGCACTTGGCAGCAGGCTATGGTAACTGCTGCCGGGGATGGAGAAAGCCTTGTCAGAACCGCAGCGAAAGGCAGCTGAGCCCGCCGTCTATCTTCTTATATTCCGAAGTATCACACGTCAGGGTTTGATAGCCCGCCGCCTGCACCGCCTTCAATACCTTGGGATACCCTTCCGGCACAATGACCTTTCCGTTCACCCAAATGCAGTTTGCTGCGTACGGCTCGTCCTTCGGGACGGTTATTTTCGTATATCCTTCAAATGCAGGTTTTGTGCAGAACTCACCCGCGGTGAGCATCACACCGTTTTCCAGATAAACCACGCCTGTTTTCAGGTGCAGCACCTCGGTGAGCGGTACGCCCACCACCTTGCAGCCGAACGGTTCCAGAATATTCGCCAGCTGCTTCACACCCTCAGGGTTGGTGCGCCCGGAGAGCCCTACATAAAAGGTATCGCCGCACATCATCACGTCGCCGCCCTCCAGCGTACCGGGTGCTTTTATATGAAAAATTTTGTCGGGCGGATAAAATTCCGCCACTGCCGGCTCAATGGCTGCCGTTTCGCCCTTGCGGCTGGGTGCGCCGGGATTTGTGATCACCGCGCAGTATTTCGTCAGCACCGCGGCGTCCTCTACAAAGCAGCTGTCCGGATATGCCTCGTCTGCGGGCAGTACCGTTACATCTACGCCGCATTGCCGGAGCGTCTCAATATATGCCCTGTGCTGTTCCAATGCTTTTTCATAATCCGGAGCACCCAACTCCGGGTGGCCGGTAATGCCGTGCACCATTGCGGTGCACGGCGTTTTTACGATCACATGGCTGAACATCTTCGGCTCACTCCTTTTCCGCCGCCAGCTTTTCCTTCAGCTTGGCCTGCACGGTAATGGGCAGGCCGAACAGATGAATGAAGCCCGCAGAATCCGCCTGGTCATATACCGAATCTTCGCCGAAGGTCGCCAGATCCTCACTGTACAGGCTGTACGGAGATGTAGTTCCCGCCGGAATGATATTGCCCTTGTACAGCTTGAGCTTCACATCACCGGTCACATTCTCCTGCGTTTTGTCCACAAAGGCGGACAACGCCTCGCGCAAGGGCGTGTACCACTGGCCGTTGTAAACGATATCGGCAAATTTCTGCGCCACCAGCGCCTTATAGTGAGCGGTCTCCTTGTCCAGACACAGCATTTCCAGCTGCTCGTGGGCAAAATACAGGATGGTGCCGCCCGGCGTCTCGTACACACCGCGGCTTTTCATGCCCACAAGACGGTTTTCCACAATGTCGATGATGCCGATGCCGTTCGCGCCGCCCACAGCGTTCAGCTCTTTCAGCAGTGTGCTGGCCTTCATGGCCTTGCCGTCCAGCGCGGTGGGCTTGCCCTTTTCAAAATGAATGGTAATATAGGCGGGCGTGTCGGGCGCCTGCTCGGGCGCGACGCCAAGCTCCAAAAAGCCCGGTTTTGCGTAATCCGGCTCGTTTGCAGGGTCCTCCAGGTCCAACCCCTCGTGGGAAAGATGCCACAGGTTTTTATCCTTGGAATAATTCGTTTCACGGTTGATCTTCAGCGGCACATGGTGCGCCTCTGCATATTCGATCTCCTCTTCGCGGCTCTTGATGTCCCATTCGCGCCAGGGAGCTATGATTCCCAGGTCCGGTGCAAAGGCTTTTATGGCAAGCTCAAAGCGTACCTGGTCGTTGCCCTTGCCCGTGCATCCGTGGCAGATAGCGTCCGCGCCTTCCTTTTTGGCGATCTCTACCAGCTTCTTCGCAATGGGCGGGCGCGCAAAGCTGGTTCCCAGCAGGTAGGTGCCTTCGTATTTTGCCCCCGCCTGCACCGTGGGAATGATATAGTCTTCCACAAACTCGTCCACAAGGTCCATCACATACAGCTTGCTGGCGCCGGTGGCAAGCGCCTTAGCCTCCAGTCCGTCCAGCTCTGTTCCCTGCCCTACGTCTCCGGCGGCGGCAACGACCTCGCAGCCGTAATTCTCTTTCAGCCAGGGAATGATGATGGAGGTATCCAGCCCGCCGGAATAGGCGAGCACCACTTTTTTGTACTGCTTTTTCTGCTTTTCCATGTTCGTTCGCTCCTATTGCAAATATCGTCTGCCGGGACTCCGGCGTTTGTGCCCGGCCTTTTTCCGGGGAAATACCGCTGCCGCGTTACAGCACCTTGGAGAGGAAGCTTTTCAGGCGCGGATTCTGCGGGGATGCAAACAGCGCGTGCGGCTCATTCTGCTCCATCACACATCCGTCATCCATAAACAGCACCCGTGTGGATACCTCGCGCGCAAACCCCATCTCGTGGGTCACAATGACCATTGTCATGCCCTCCCGGGCCAGTTCGCGGATAAGGTCCAGCACTTCGCCCACCATCTCAGGGTCCAGCGCACTGGTAGGCTCGTCAAAAAGCATCACTTCCGGCTCCATGGCCAGCGCGCGTACGATGGCGATGCGCTGCTTCTGCCCGCCGGAAAGCTTGTTTGGATAGGCGTCCGCTTTGTCCGCCAGGCCGATACGCTCCAGCAGACGCATGGCTTTTTCATCCGCCTCTGCCTGTGTCTGCAGCTTCAGGTTGACGGGCGCCAGCGTGATATTCTGTTTCACCGTCAGATGCGGGAACAGGTTGAAATGCTGGAATACCATACCCATCTTCCGGCGGATGCGGTTGATGTCACAGTCCTTTGCGGTGATGTCCTTGCCCTCGAACCATATCTCTCCGCCCGTGGGCTCCTCCAGCCTGTTCAGGCACCGCAGAAAGGTGCTTTTTCCGCTGCCCGACGGACCGATGATGGCGATTTTTTCGCCCTTTTCAATGGTCTCCGTCACGCCCTTGAGCACCATATTCCCGCCGAAGGCCTTTTGCAGATTTTTAACCTCGATCACTTTGCGCCAGCCTCCGTTCCATTTTTTTCTGAATGGCTGTCATGCCTACCACCAGCAGCAGATAAATGGCCGCCGCAATGAACAGCGGCGCGCTGTTGAACGCGATGCCCCGGATGGAATCGGATACCTTCGTCAGATCCCGCGCGGCGATATATCCCGCCACACTGGTCTCTTTAAGCAGCGCGATGAACTCGTTGAACAGCGCGGGCAGAATATTTTTGACCGCCTGCGGCAGCACGATGAGCCGCATCGTCGCGCTCTCGGAAAGCCCGAGGCTTCGCCCTGCCTCCGCCTGTCCGGGGTCGATGGAAGCGATGCCGCCCCGGATGATCTCTGCCACATAAGCGCCCGAGTTGACGCCGAAGGCGAACACGCAGGCCTCAAAGCTGCCGTTGAACAGGATTGTGTAGGCGATTAGGAGCTGTACGACGATGGGCGTGCCGCGGATGACCGTGACATATATACCGCAGGCGGCATTTACTGTTTTCCAGCCAAAGCTCTTTTTGCCGCCGGCATAATATTTCACCAGCGCCACCAGCACGCCGATGCACACGCCGATCAGGCATGCCAGCGCCGCCAGCGCTATGGTCATCCCCAACCCCTCGAGATATTGAACCCATCGGCCTTTGTACACCGTCACCTTATAAAAATCGCTCAGCAGCTTGTTCAAGTCGTTCCAAAAATTTTCCACGGAGGGATAGCCCCTTTCCTTATTTGCTCTGCCGCATGCTCCCGAAAGCTGCACGGCCCGCGCTGCGCGGGCCGTGCGCATTTTCCGCCTGCCCTCCGGACGTCAGCCCTCTGCGCAGATCTTCAGATGCTTATCCGTCAGCGACTCCACTGTGCCGTCGTCCATCGCCTTCTGCAGCACACTGTTGACGACCTCCAGCAGGTCCTCGTTGCCCTTGGCCACGCCCATGGCCATTTCCTCCTCAGTGAGAAGCTGCTCCACAGTTTCCAGTGCATCCGGGTTCGCCATTGCCAGCGTCTGCGCAGGCACCTTGTCCAGGATGGCCGCGTCCGCTTTTCCTCCCATCACAGCCGTAGCGCATTCATTGGCATTTTTAAACGCCAGCGGTTCAATGCCAAGCTCTTCCTGTGCGTAGATGTGAGCGGTCGTGCTCTCCTGCACAGCGATATTCTTTCCCGCAAGGTCGTCGGCCGTCTTGATATCGCTGCCCTTCGGCACCAGCAGGATCAATCCGTTCAGTGTATAAGTAATGGAGAAATCAATTTGCTCCGCGCGCTCGGGCGTAGCCGTCATACCCGCTGCAATGAGCTGCCCCTTACCGCTTTTCAGCGATTCGATCAGCAGGTTGAAGTCCATATCCAGCACTTCCAGCTCCACGCCCAGCTCATCGGCCACCAACTGCGCCAGGTCGATGTCCACACCGGCCGGCTTGCCGTCCTCGCCCAGATATTCGAACGGCGGAAAACCCGTGGCCGTCATCATCGTCAGCACGCCTTTTTCCTGAATCTCCTCCACAACGGACGTCCCGCCTGCTGAGTCCTGGCCGGATGCCCCGGAGGACGCGGACGCGCTGCCCGCCGCCGAGCTTGCCGGAGCGGATGCGCCCGAACCGCCGCAGGCCGCCAGGCCCAACATCAGAACCGCTGCCATTGCAAATGCCAATATCTTTTTCATAACTCCCATGCTCCCTCTCTTGTTCCCATTTTGTGCGCCGCCCCTCCGGCGGCTTCCATGGCATTATTATATTCGCATATCTATTCATTGTCAACGAATTTTTATGCGATTTGTTTCTTTTCTGCACATTGCACAGCATTTAACCCTCCGCGCATGCTTTCATAAGCATATTTATACAAAATTGAATTTATTTTATGTATATATTTGCATTTATTCTTTAATTATGCTACTATATATACATTCTCAAACAAAGATGCGGAGCGGTAAAAATGCTTGATACAACCTTATGCAATTCTTATCTTAGCGTAAATTTGCAGACGATCATTAATAATATGCAAAGCATTCAAGAGGATATCGGGCCGGATGTGGAATGCATCCCTGTGTTGAAGGACAATGCTTACTGCCTGGGTGCTGTACCCATTGCCAAAGCGCTTTGCACTTACGCGAACGTGCGCACCATCGCAGTTGCGCAGGTGTGTGAGGGCGTTGAACTGCGGCAGGCCGGATTGTCCGCTCCTGCCGTTCTGGTACTGGGCGGCGTGCCGGAGCGGTTATTCCCGGCTGCGGTCGAGTATGGGCTGCAGCTCACCGTGTTCCATCCGTCCACTGTGTATGCACTGGAAAAACTGGCCGCCGCGCAGGGAAAACGCGCCGAAGTACAGATCAAAGTTGAAACCGGGCTGAACCGCACCGGCGCAAAGCCCGGCGCAGAGCTGGGCGCGCTGGCCACCGCGCTGGCCGCCTGTCCCCATGTGCGCACAATGGGGGTATTCTCCCATTTTTCCACGGGCGAGACAAAAGAAAGCCCTACGGCCTACCGGCAGTTTCAACTTTATCAGCAGGCTTTGGCACAGCTTCAGGCCGCAGGCATCGATCCGCCACAGAAGCACATGTGCAATAGCGGCGGCAGCGACTGGTTCCGCGCCTCGTTCTGCAACGCAGTACGCATCGGGCGCCGGCTGTATATGGATAATCAGGCCGAACCGCTCACACCCGGAACGCCGGGTGCGGTGCAGGAGGCATGCAGCTGGCGCGCCTCGGTAACGAACCTGCGCGTTGTGGAGGCCGGAGATACTGTGGGATATGACGCAGCCTGGACAGCGCCGCGCCGCACCCGCGTCGCCACCGTATGCGTGGGCTACGGCGACGGCCTCTATTATCCTCTGGCGGAAGCAGGCGGCCCGCTGCTGGTGGGGGAACAGAGAGCCCGGCTTCTGGCTACCTGCATGGACCAATGCTTCGTGGATGTAACGGATATTCCCTGCCGCGCAGGAGACGAGGTCACCTTTTTCGGGCAAAGCAGCGGGGGTGCAGCCATGCCCATCCAGGAACTCGGCAAGTTCATGCATGTGGAAGGCGTATATTTTTACAGCTTCCTCTCTCCGCGCGTGGCGCGCGTATACGAGGGACTGGAACCGTGAACGGAACATCTGCGCGGATGCGCCGCACATAAAACACAATATAATACAGGAGGAAATACGATATGCCGAATACCTATGAAACCAAATTGTGGGGAGGGCGCTTCCGCGGCGATGAGGACGCGCTGATGCAGCATTTCAACAGCGAGTGCTGGCGCACCAGCTGGCTGGTGGAGCCGGATATCCAGGGCAGCCTTGCCCATGTGGCCATGCAGGTAAAATGCGGCCTGCTCACCTCCGCCGAGGGAGAGGCGCTCACCCGAGGCCTGGAAACCATCCTGGCCGATTTCAAGGCCGGGCAGCTTGTTTACACCGAAGAATACGAGGATGTGCATACCTTTGTGGAGCTGCACCTGATACGCCGCGTAGGGGACGTGGGCAAAAAGCTGCACACCGCCCGCAGCCGCAACGACCAGTGCAATGTGGATATGAAGCTGTACGTCAAGCAGCAGGCACATCATGTGGCCGCTCTTATCGACACCTTCTGCGCCACGCTGCAGCGTGTTGCAGAGGAAAACCCGTGGATGATGCCGGGCTACACTCATCTGCAGCGCGCGCAGGTGGTAACGTTCAAATACCATCTAATGGCCTACTGTGAAATGATGCTGCGGGACAAAAAACGCCTGCTGAATGCCGTGGATGTGATGGATGAATCCCCTTTGGGCTGCGGCGCGCTGGCAGGAACCACCCATATCATCGACCGCTCCTATACCGCTCAGCTCCTGGGCTTTTCCCACGGCGCATGCAAAAACTTTCTGGATGGCGTGTCCGACCGGGATTTTGTGCTTGAGGTACTCTCGGATTTCAGCATCCTGATGATGCACCTCTCCCGTCTGGCCGAGGAGCTCATCTTATGGAGCAGCGCTGAATTTGGTTTCGTGGTGCTGGACGACAAATATACCACAGGCTCCAGCATCATGCCGCAGAAGAAAAATCCGGACGGCGCGGAGTTGGTACGCGGGCGCACGGGCCGCGTCTACGGCGATCTGATGGCCTTGTTGTGTGCGATGAAGGGTCTGCCTCTGGCCTACAACAAGGACATGCAGCAGGACAAGGACTCCTTTGCAGATGCGCTGGACGTGGTAACAGCTTCATTGATGATGATGGAGCGCATGATCGGTACGCTGCAGGCAAAGCCAGAGGCCATGGAGGCCGCGGTAAAAAAGGGCTTTCTGAATGCCACGGAAGTGGCGGACTATCTGGTGCAGCACGGCGTTCCCTTCCGCGACGCTCACGGCATCGTGGGACAGATCGTTATTTATTGTGAGGACGCGCAGAAAGGCATCGAGGAACTTTCCCTGGACGAACTGCTTCAGTTTTCACCCGCCTTCGGGCCGGATATCTTCAGCTACATCGACTACGCCGCCATTCTGCAAAAAGGCATCAAAAAAGAAATGCTGTAATACAAATAAAAAACGCCCCCGCCTGCGGCATAAGGCCGCTGCGGAGGCACTTTTTATTTTCGGAACTGATGCGGAGAAGTTTCGCTTATACTTCGAAGTTCACGGCGGTGTCGCCCTTCAGGTCCGTGCCGAACTCATAATCGTTGCCCGGCAGAATGGCATTGAGCAGAATGCCCACAATGGCCGCGATGGCAAGGCCGGACAACGTAAAGCTGTAAGATGCGCCAAGCGGCACCGTGATGCCGCCCACGCTGTTGAAGCCCAGCGCGGAGACCAGGATGACGGCCGCGATGATCAGATTGCGGGATTTTGTGAAGTCCACCTGGTTCTCCACGACGTTGCGCACACCCACGGAAGAGATCATGCCGTACAGCACAAAGGAGATGCCGCCGATGATGGCGGAAGGCACCGTCTGGATGGCTGCGCCGATCTTCGGGAAGAAGCTGAGCAGGATGGCAAAGCATGCAGCGATACGCATGACACGGGGATCGTACACCTTCGTCAAAGCCAGCACGCCGGTATTCTCGCCGTATGTAGTATTGGCCGGTGCGCCGAAGAAACCCGCCAGGCTGGTGGCAAGGCCGTCGCCCAGCAAGGTGCGGTGCAGGCCGGGGTCGGACAGGTACGGACGCTCACAGGTGGCACTGATGGCTGCAATGTCGCCGATATGCTCCATCATGGTGGCCAGTGCGATGGGCGCAATGGTGATGCAGGCGCTGACGCTGAACTTGGCCATGCTGCCCGTATGGATGGCCAGGCCGAACCAGTCGGCCTGCTGGATGGCGGTAAAATCCACCTCGCCCATGAAGAGTGCAGCGATATAAGAGACCACGATACCGATGAGGATGGGCAGGATCTTCACCATACCCTTGCCCCAAATGTTGCATACCACGATGACGGCCAGCGCGATAAATGCCAAAAGCCAGTTGGACTGACAGTTCGTGATGGCGCTGGGCGCAAGGATCAGGCCGATGGAAATAATGATGGGCCCGGTGACGACCGGCGGAAAGAACCGCATGATCTTGCGCACGCCGAACACTTTGATGAGAGCGCTGAGGATCACGTAGATCAGCCCGGATACTACGATGCCGCCCGCCGCATACGGCAGCATCTCGCTGGGGGTGCCATCTGCACCCAGCGGGGCCACAGCAGCATAGCCGCCCAGGAACGCAAAGCTGGAACCGAGGAACGCCGGCACCTTGCCCTTTGTCAGCAGATGGAACAGCAGCGTTCCGATGCCCGCGAACAGCAGCGCCGTGGAAACGCTGATACCCGTCAGAATGGGCACGAGCACCGTCGCGCCAAACATGGCGAATGTGTGCTGCACACCCAGCACCAGCATCTTGGGTACGCCCAGCTTACGGGCGTCGTACAGCCCTTCCCCGCCGAGCTCGATCTTTTTGGTCTCTTCGCTCATTGATACTTCCTCCTCAAATCAAATGCCTTCTATTCCAAACACCATGTACGGTGTAAAGGCCGCGCGGCCAAAAAAAGAGGCATTTCCCTTATCGCCGCCGATAACGGAAAATGCCTTTTCTGTTATGAAGGAAAGAATAGAATATACGGCCCCGCCGTGCAGCCGAACGCCGCGCGGGGAAGGATAAGCGCCGTATGAAGCTGTGCGCAAAGCTGCCGCATGTTCCAAACCTCTCTTTACATTTTATTTATAATACCAGACATGCGCGCGCGTTGCAATACTTTTTTCTCCCTTCTTTTTCAAAATTTGCAGCGGCGGCATTTCAACCCTTTCCCGCACTCGCTCCTTTTCGCATCATTGCGCGCAGCTCTTCCAGCGCTTTTTTCTCGATGCGGGATACATAGCACCGCGCCTAATGTAAGCGATTGATCTGAAAAAATACGGCAATCTCTCCCACCCGAAATTGCCGTTGTCTATGAAATGGTTTCAAGCTCGTGGAATTTGAATTTAATAATGATTTCTTTGTTTTCAGTCAACTCTATACGTTCGACGAGACTGACAAGCACTTCCCTGCTGGTAAACGCGGAGTCCATGAATCGTTGCACAAGTTCTTTGGCTCTGTCTGCAGTGCTGGTCGGCTGCTCCCTTTGTACGCGCAGACTTTCCAGCCTGTGTTCCAACATGCCGCGATCTGTTTTAGTCTTGCTATATATACGCTGAAAATCGTTTTCCGAAAGCAGGCCGTTGATTCTGTCCATATACATTCGATCCAGATGAGCTGTCAGATTGACTATTTGAGATTGTAGTGCTCGGATTTCTGTTTCACACTGCTCCTCTTTACAACTTTCTTTCAGTACCCTTTCAGCGATTGGTTGGAGATACTCCACATTCAAATACGTTTGACATACGTTTCGTATTTTAGAAATCACCGCTTCATTTACCGTTTCCTCCTTTATGGAATGGCAAGTACATACTCCCGCTTTTGTGAAGCGTTGATAGGTGCGGCACACAAAATACAAACAATCTTCTCCCTCGGCATTTTTCCGATTGATAACCGCCATCGGATGCCCGCACTCATGGCAAAAAATCAAACCCTTGAGAAGAAAATCATAAGTTCGGCTCCGGGTGTATTTGCGGCTGTTTACCAGCATCTGTATCTTTTGGAAAGTTTCCTGATCAACAAGTGGCTCATGAGTCCCTTTTACAATGACCCAATCTTCTGGTGCCCGCTTAATACATTTTTTGGATTTATAACTGATCTTCACCATTCGACCCTGCACCATATTTCCGATATAAGTCTCATTTTTCAACATTTCCGAAATTCTTTCGCTGCTCCACAAACCCGTATAGGGTCCCGGATTTCCTACTTTCCATCCACAATAAGTTGCTGGCGTAGGAATCTTTTCATCATTCAGCGTAGCCGCGATTTTTCGGCAACTCATACCAGAAAGTGCCATCATAAAAATCCTGCGTACTATCGGTGCTACCTTTTCATCCACAACGATCTTGTTCTTTTCCGTTGGGTGCATTTTATACCCATACATGGGTTTCCCGCCAATGAATTGACCCTTTCGCTGTTTATCTCGCTTGACAGACTTGATTTTTTTGGAAATATCCTTTGCGTACATATCGTTCATGATTGCCCGAAAAGGGGTAATATCATTTGCGGTAGAATCCACCCCGGTATCAATACCATCCAGTAGCGAAATATACCGAACACGATGTTCCGGGAAATACCTCTCCATGTAGTGACCTGTCATGATATAATCACGGCCCAAACGGGAAAGATCCTTGGTGATGACCATGTTGACTTTCTTGGCTTCGATGTCTTTGATCATCCGCTGAAAGTCTGGACGTTCAAAATTCGTCCCACTCCATCCATCGTCCACATAGATGTCGTAAACTGACAGATGGTGCTGCTGAACAAATTCTTTTAAGAGAGATTTTTGATTTGTAACACTTTGCGACGGCCCCTCAGTTTCATCCTCCTTTGACAAACGAATATACAATGCCACATGATAATCCATTGGGTTGCTTATTTCTAAATACATGATAATCCTCCATGAAACAAGCGACCACTCATCATAAACATGATACTACCTTTGCCTCGTCTTCTGCAATAGTGCTGCGCAGGAACAAGCGGAACGACTCTTCCATTAAACTCCAAAAACTGATTTCTTCTTCCAAATAGATACAATACACCACAATTTCGCGCTTCTGCATTCTCTTTACTCCTTTATTTGGATTTCTTTTATACACGATATGCGCTGAGAACTGCATTTCTTCCTAAAACAGGATTCTCCTTGTAGCTATCACCCCTTTTTCAAATTTTGAAAAGAAAAAGCGGCCCCCTTCGGAACCGCCTTTTCTGTAAGACATGTGCTATTTTGATATTTTCTGTGCCTTACCTCCCTTGGTATTGTCTGATATTCTCGGTTGCCGGCCCGTTGTACTGCCAGAAGTCCTTTATGTGGTTATAGGTCACGCTGCTGTCATTCGGTGATTTTTCCGGGTAGCGCGGCAAGTAACTGGCCGTGTAGGTAGAAGCCATCTGCGTGAAGTAGACGTCCTTCTCCTGCGCCCATACGCCGCCGTAACTTCTGATGACAATTTTGAATCCCTTGGCACCCACGCGGCAATAGCCTCTGGGACATTTGTTTTTCATGCCCGCCTCCTTATATGCCCGCCACAACACGCGTTCAGGCGGGCTTTTTCCCGCGTTCCTGTGCATTGATGTAGCCGGCCAGACAGATGACACAAATGGCAGCCTGCGCCGGGTTACCGAACACGACCGGTTCCCCTTTACCGTTCGCATACTGCCTGAAAAACAGGTCGAACGTAGCTTCCGGGATACCGATTGCCTCACACAGCGCCGGATCGGTGACAAGCAGGCCGTCCAGTGTCAGCCGGGCAGTCCCGTCTGTGTATTCCAATATCTGCAAATCGTGCCCGTGCAGTTTTGTGATAGGATATTTTTCCATGAACTCCTCCTTACAGAAACAGTTGTGCGGCGGGAGAGGGTTCTTTTACGGTATCTGCCACGATTTCCTGTTCCGGCTGGTCGATAGAACAGAGACTTCTACTCCCGTCCGCGTTGACCTTAGTGCGCAGCAACAGATAGGCCCCACACACGCTTTCGGCCGGAGTGCCGTCGTCGCCCATCCGAGCGACGAAACGGTTTTCAGCGAAGGGATCGTTCTGTGTGCTGGTATCGTAGATTGCAAAAACGCCATTCACGTTGATGCTCGTTGTCGAAAGGCAGCCAGCAAACAGGTCGGCGAATCTGTCAATACTGCACGGAATGGTGATGAACTTATCAGGCTGCACATCACCAAAAGACAGTACCCCGGTTACTTCCTGCGTTCTGTCAACGAGAATCGCGCCGGGATAATTTGCATTCAGCCAAGCAGTCGCTTCTTCCTTAGAAAGGAATGCGTACTGCGAGCCAAACACATCATAGGTGCCATAGTGATGACGTACCTCAACATGTCCATCGTCGCTTAGGTAGACACCATTGATGGTGCCACCGTCATCGCGGATTTCCGCCAAGATAGTCTTGGCATCGACATCGGCGTTCAGCAAATTCACCCAATACAGCTTGTCGCCAAATTCAAAAGGCATTTCGATTTTCATGGTATGTAACCTCCTTCAGTTTTTGTTGTTGATGGTTTCAATCAGTGTCTCGCAGATCGCCTTGTATGCGTCTCTTTGCGCGGAAACACTGGCACGGTTGATAGTTTCTTCAATGTCGCCCATATTTTTGCAGGCCATGCACGCATACGGGATTTTGGGCCGCGCGTTTTCGATGCGTAACGCCAAGCTGGCGGTGATAGCCTCCTCCACGGCGGCCATTTCCCGTGCACTCAATTCTCCGATGTACAGCCCGACTCTGGACTTATCCACGGTGTTGATCTGCTCGCAGAGCGCCACCGAGTCCCGTCCTGTCGCCGTGATGGTCGTGTGAGTCGGCAGCATTTTCTTAGGCTGTGTCGTCAGGTAGACCACCTCGATGGTGTTGGAGTGAGCGTTGTTCATGTTGTTGCTAACCACAATGCCGGGCCGACCACCGTGCTGTTCGCTGCCGACGACGGGGGCAAAGGTAATGTAATAGATTTCGCCTCTTTTGATTTCGTTTCGGGACATGGGAATTTCCTCCTTTATATATAAAAAGCAGACCCCTCATCAAATGAAAGGTCTGCTCTGATTACAGATTGTGAATTTTTTGGGCGGTGGTATCTATGCTACACTTCTATCATAGGAGCTTTGCACAGAAACGCAAGATTTGATTTGCATGAAAATTTCTAAGTGCTCATACCAGATAAGCGCACATGAAATTTTCAAAACCGTCGAGGTCAGCCCACTCGGAGGTGCCATCCCCAGTCTTCTGTATCTCCTGCCACAACTTGAGCAAATGCAAGTCGTAGTTATGGGTATCAACAATGAGGCCGTGATGCAGGCAGAACGCCGTCCACAACACCCGCAGCTGGTCCCGGCAGACTTCCACGTCGAAGCAGTTTTCCGCAACGAAATCGGATAAAAAATCGAACTCAGCAATTTTATCCATATGTGATATTTCCTCGTCTTTCTTTAACGACTTATTTCCTGCAGCAGTTCAGGATTGTCATGGATATTACCGATAACATCCCATTGCACCAGGGGAACATTCCACGAAGTGAAGTAATTGTACTCACCAAGATGCCCCTCACTTTCGATATAACGGCAAACAAAAGCTCCGTCCACAAATTCGACAGTGCAATGCCATTCGTGATTTACATTGCGATAAGTGTTAATGAAGTGAAGAATGTCCCCCTCGAAGATTTTCACGCCGTTCCGGTCGGTCAGGCCGGTGTACTGGCCTACGGTGCTCCTTTCGACCTCAACCATCCGTCGCTTGTCGGGCGTTTTCTCAAAAGGTTTGATGAATCCGTCCAGCTCCTCAAACCCGTTGAAGACTTCTAAAAGATCCGGGACAAAAGAGCCGTACACCCATTCCCCGGTGTCTACCCGCTTCCCACGAAACAAGATTTCACGCATTTTTTCGTCCTTTCACGATATTGGTTTTTCTATTTCTCTGCACATACTGCGCGCCAACCGTTCCGCCATCATGAGATCTTCCGTACTTTGAAGCGCAGCCATAGAGAACCGACGAAATGTCCGGTCTTCCTCTCCATAAAGCCAGTTGTTAAGACAAAGGCCACTATAGACATCCCCGTATATATCGGAACGGACGTAATAAAGGAAATTTTCTTCCATATCCTTCGCGGTTGTACCGTTCCAGCGCTCCTTTTTCAATAACCCCTGCACGGTTATGCTGGAGTGGTTGGCTACGATTTCGGAAAACCACGGACAGGAGGTCGGCCACACGTCAATGTCATAGTCTTGGTCGGTCGAGTTTTGGAAGTAGATTGAATGATCAAAGAACTCCCCCAGTCCATTTGCCTCTGGGTTATCTATCACCAAACCAAGTATTTTCTGGCTGTCCCAGTACACGAAACGCATTGTGAAAAACCTGTGAAGCCAATTCCCATCGGAAAACGGATTGACATCATCGTGGTATCGAAGGCTCGGCAGAAATATAAGATTGTCGTTGATCAGGTGTTTTGTGTTTTCCGGTTTTCGCAGCAAATCTGAACATTGAGCACCAATCATCAAAGCACGCTCAAACGAGTTGCATGGCGTAAAGGCCATAGAAAATCCGTAGCTCATTATTCTATTTTCCCCCTTAAATAAGTGTCGTGAATAGCGCGCCGCCCCTCATGGCAAAAGCCATAAGAGGGCAGCGCCTACTGAAACAAATCCTGTTTGTTTACGCCAAAACAGGCGGGTTTGTGATTCGCCCGGAAGTCCACGCTCCCTTATAGGTTCCGATGCCCGGCAGCCGTTTCAGCAGCGATGTTTTCATCCCGTCGAGATATTTCTGATAGAGCCGCTTCTGGAGATTTTCCATCCAGACGTCGCCCCACATCTCCTCTTTCTGGATGAGTTCCACGGCCAGCGACCACTCGTTGTCCTCCACGCAGACATAGAACAGCCCGTTTTCCAGAATTACCTGTCGGCAGAGATTGCCATACGCGCCATTCCGTATCCATGTGTCGGGCTCCGTCCGCTGAAAACTGGGAAATCTCCGGCAGAAGTCGTCCTTGAAGCACTCCAACACATCATCTTCCTCATTGGCGGTGCCTTCCTCGTCAAAGAGCCAGCCGTCTCCGGTCAACTCGGCGTAGTCCAGATCTCTCATCAGGCGCGTCTCCGGCCAATCGTCCAGATCGTCATTCCGGCGGTAGACGTGGAAGTCCTCATTGTCGATGTAGAACAGTCCCTCGTAGGCGCCCGCGACGCCAACATTGCCTTTTCCCATTGTGATTGTCCTCCTATGTACTATGTGATTTGTTCTGTTATCCAGCGAAATACCAATCCTCGCTGTCCGTAATTCTGGTCGAAACGGTCTCCGCTTCCATATCAAGGAAGTTCTCGACCATCAGGTCATCGTTCGCCGTTACAGCGTAAGTTACGTCAGCGAAAACCAGCCGCCCTGTGCTGTCCACATATGCATTCCACGCATGGCATACACCGCCGGCCTCTCCCACGCAATACGCCGCAGAATATCCCGCACGCAGCAAGCAGTAGGCTGCAGCGCGGCTATACCCGGCGCACACGGCTTTTCCGTCGATGAACGCGCCCACCAGATTTGCGCGGGATTTTAGCAGCTGTGTCTGTTCGTCATGGTCATATTCCGCGTGCGCAAACAGCCACTCGGCAGCCTCATGCATAATGCTCTCAGGGGTTCCATCGGACTTTTGAATTATGTAATTGACATGCTTGTTGATGATGAGCAATGCGTGATCGCGTTCTTCACGGGACATGCTGTACTGCGGAATCACAGAGCACTCAACCGTTCCGTTTTCCGTCTCTGTGTGCATCCATTGCAGCTTGGACACCCAAAAACATTCCACCGAGGTATATGCCCGGCGCAACACTTCAGCAATGCGCTCTGTCTGCGTGATATTGCAAGTGAATTGGATCGTTTCCTGCATATCATAAAAATCCTGCAGGACAGTTTTGTAAATTTCGATCTCCTCCTGTGAAAAATCCGAAGGCAGTCCCAATGGCGATAGCTCCAGCTCCGACGACAGTTCGATACTGTCCATCGGCTGGTACTCAATGGCATCCTGCGGCTGCTCCTTGTTTGCGGACAAGTAGATGTTTTCCTGTTGCGGCAGCTCCTCGTATTTTCGTTCGTCAGCCAAAGAGACTTTACTTCTTACGGTACTCGAAAGCACCGCAAGGACGAGTACGGCGACAACGAAAAGCGCTCCGAAAATCTTTTTCCGTGACATAATGGCCTCCGTTTTGAATTTTTTATGTATGTAAAAAGGCAGACCTCCTGACGAATCAGAAAGTCTGCCTTATTGCAGTCTGTGAATGTTGTAAAGTGGATCTGGAATCTATGCTACATCTTGATTTTAAGAGCTTTGCACAGAAGGTCAAGTGGTTTTTGCATGGATTGATGCGGCGCTTATGGCCTGCATCGCGCGATATTTTCCGTAGCTCATCCCCAAACGTTCCGCCTGTGCAACGACCGTTTCCAGATCCTTTCCCGCGTTTTTCTTTTTCTCTTTCGCGGCCTCCTGCCGTGCCTTGCACTGCTCCCGTGCCTTTTCCCGGCAGGCCGAGCTGCAATACCGCTGGGCGGCGCTGCACAGCACAAATGTCTGCCCGCACACGGGGCAAATAACACTCGTTGTGTTCTTTGCCTGCCAGCGACGAATCGTTTTCCCTTTTGTTTCCGTCGCCGGGGATACCCTTGATACTGCTGCTTGGATCATGATGCCCTCCTTGTACTTCCGCTATTAAATGTCTGTTGTACTGGCCGGTATTCGGCGAGCAGGGCTTCCATTTTCACCTCCAACTCACCGAAAAGCCTCTTGGCGCTGTCCTTCGTCAAGTAGCCGACAGCATAGTCGAGATAGACTGACGTCAGCTGCATCAGCGTATTCTGCAAAACCTCCGTACCGCCCGCAAACGCCTCGATCTGCCTTGCCCATGCGCAGAAAACGTCCGGCCCATGCAGGTTCTTGAGCCGCTGCGCATCTTTCCAGCAGGCGCGTTTTACCTCCTGCAGCGTGAGGATGCCGGCCATGTCCTCAAACCGTTTGCCGCAAAAAGCACTGGTGAAATCCACGCTTGCGGCCGGGCGGTCCTCTGTCATGTCTTCATCACCTTTCTGCGTTGCTTTTCGATGATGGCCTCCATATCCGCGCGTCCCTTTTCGCCCTCGAAAAATTTGAGCCTGTACTGGCCTCCCTTGATGAGTGACGCATCCGGCGCGCACTCTGCCGGCCCGCGTGCAACAATGTTCCCGGCAGTGTTCAGAACGGCAAAGAGTCTGTCCATGCTGTATCCCCTCCCTTATATATATGTAGGGCCCGGAGTTTTCCGGGCCGCGCAGCAGCGCATTGCTGCCGCGATTAGTTGTTTTCAGAGTCGGGTTCAGCAGCAGCGTTGTCTCCGGCAACCGCCGCGCTGTCCGCAGCGGTCTCATCGTCCTCGGCGACATCGGCCGCCTCGTCCGCAGAGATGCGTCCCTCACCGGGGAATCCGGCAATCTCACCATCGCCGCCCTCGATTTCCGCAGAGTCGATGATTTCCTGCACGTCGGCGTCGGGCTGTTCCTGCGCCAACTCGTCCTCCGGCACTTCCTCCGGGAACCCCAGCAGATTTCCCTCAGTATCAAAGAAGCCGGCCTCGTAGTAGCTGTCAAACAAAGCCTTTACAGAATCTGCCTTGCTGATTTCTTCCATTTCTTCCACCACAGTCCCGTCTTCCTCGGTGCCGGCGGCATAGAAACCACAGCTGCCGTCCTCAGCGACGCGGAACTCCACCTTGGCGTGCGGATCAACCGCAAGCATCTGGTTTTCGGTGCGCCGTGCAAGCTCCGTCAGCGCACCCACCATCTGCTCGTCGCTCAGGGTCAAGTCCTCCGCCGCAACTCCGCTGGGGTTTTCCACCTGAATGTCAGGGTCTGTCTTGGCCTTGCAGCCCACCAGCACCGTCACACACAGGCACGCCGCCAGAACCACGGCAGCAACTCTCTTTACATGCTTTTTCATAATAAAATCCACCTTTCTTTTTTCGTAAAATTACAGAATCAATCCGAACAGCAGCCCACAGACTGCCTCGCCGGTCAGCATCAGCAGCGATACCGCCAGCGCCACACCCAACACCACGCCAGTCTGCCGCAGCGCCTTATTGCGGGTCGGCCAAATGACGCCGGGCGGGTTAAACAACCCTTTGGTCTTCCCCCACAGATTTTTTGCAGTTGCACTCACTCTGTACGCCTCCTTTCTCAGATATGCGCTGCCAGAATGTCCAGCAGCAGAATCACCGCGCCGCCGGCGCAGACCATCGCCGCTGTCAGCGTGCGCATCATCATTCCCGGTTCTGTACGCTTGCCGCGCATCTGCGCACCGCCCATGAACACGCCCGCTTTTTCGGAGCGCCCCTGCGCTGTGATGCAAAGAATGACGGCCGACGCCATCAGAAACAGGATGACTCCCAACACGATTTCATAAATCTGCATTATTATTTTCTTGCCTCCTTCAATAGATCGTATCCTCCGCGAGAGGTTCGACAAGCCTCCCGGTTTCGTCCAGCACGCGCAGACCACGTTTCTGATCGCTGTCCGGTGCAACGGTGTAGACCTTGGACAACAGCTTGTCGTACACGCCGCGCCGCATGAGCATTTCCAGATCGAACGCGCCGCCGGGATCGTCGTCCCATGTGCCGTAGCGCACCCGGACAAGTTCTTCACCACCCAAATCAGGTCGGGTCTGATAGCTTGTCGGCCATTGCATCCATGTCTTCGGATCTTTCTTGATGTGGCACATGCTGCCCATGCAGGTATCCCTCCTTTTCAGTCCAAGAATCCATCGTGATGCCGTATGGTAAGCTGGGAATCCACCTGCCCGGCCAGTTCGATTGCAACGCCGACAACGATCAGCAAGCTGGTGCCGCCGAGCTGCAGCGAGATGCCGAACGCCTTGGAGAGCAGCATCGGCAAGCAGGCCACGAGCACAAGCGCCAGCGAGCCGGAGTCCGCCATTCCCTTGATGGCTCTATTCAGATAATCCGCTGTTGGTTTCCCCGGCCGGACACCCGGTATCATGCCACCGCGTTTGCGCAGGTTGGTTGCGATCTCCGTTGAATCAAACTGAATTGCCAGATAAAACCGATGAAACGCGAAAATCAACACGGCATAGAGCAGGATGTACAGCCAGTTGCCACGCGCAAACGCCGTCAGCGCCCGGTACAGACTCGGATGCTTTTCTCCGCTGACAAACAGCGAGATCATGGACGGGATTCCCAAGACCGAACCCGCAAAGATCACCGGCATCACGCCGCCCGTTACGAGCCGCACGGGGATAAAGGAACCTGCGCCGCGATTTCCGTTTTTGCCGGCATACTGAACCGGGATGCGCTTTTCCGCAGCGTTCAGGCACACTGCATACAGCAGTGAGGCAAGCATAAACGCCAGCAGAAACACGCCGACGGCCATATAGCCCCACTGTCCCGCCGCCACCCTTTCGGCGATTTGACGGATTACGGAAACGGTGCCGGACCACCGCGAGACGATACCGGCAAAAATCAGCATCGACAGGCCGCTGCCGATTCCCCGCGCGTCGATCAGCGTCCCAAGCCACTGCACGGTCATGGCCCCGGCCGCAAAGACCGATACCACGATGACGCCGCACAACACGCCCGCAAACCCCGCCGTATACTTGACGGCCCCGTAGTTTCTGGCAATGAAGTAGTACCCCACGGCCATTACCACCGCCAGAATCAGCGTGCAAAGCTGCGTATACCGCTCTATCCGCTTTTTCCCGTCATCGTCCTTTGCATACCTTTCCCATTTTGGGATAGCGACGCACAAGAGCTGCATGATGATGATGCGTTGATGGCGGGCGCTACACCGAGCGAGAACACGGTGCATTGTGCTAAAGATGAGCCGGACATCATATTCAGGTAGCTCAGGAAGTCCGCCCCAGAAAACAGCACACCCAGCGCGCCGGGTGCAACGAACGGCGCTGGAAGACGGCTTCCGGCACAGAACATCAGCAGGATCATCACGGTAAACAGGAGCTTTTCGCGCAGCTCCTTTACCGTCCAGAGACACTTGAGTTTTTTCAACATTGCTCCTCCTTTATTGCTTTTGTATATCCGAATCCGTGAGCCGCCAGTCTTTCCAACAGCCGCCAGATTCTTTCCAGTATGGGCAGCCGGGATTTTCGTCCCAGCTTTTGCAGGATGCTCCATCGTGCGCACAATCGCAGCACATCCCCTGTACGGCGACACCTTTTTCATCCACTTCTTTTTCCTCCACTTGGCAATCTGTTTGTGGCTTGTGCCTCTTCTGCATGAAGGCTGAGGGCAACAACTCTCTTTTGGATTCCATGTCTTGTGCGACCAGGCAAACGAGAATATACAGCCGTACCCTCTATCGGATAATATTTTCTCAAAATGTCATCTTCTCCCTTTGTCCACCGCCTGCGGCGTGAAGCGATACCAAGATGCGAGACTCGTGACATGGTTGCTTCTTTTGTGCGGCCCGGTATTCGCGAGCAGACGGCCACGCCTTCTTTCGGATAATGCGTTCGCAGAATATCATCTTCTTCCTTTGTCCATCGGGAAGACACGGTAAGATTAAGGCGGAAAACTCGCTGCATGACGGAATTTCTTGAGCGGCCGGGCAAACGAGAACATACAGCCATACCTTCTATTGGATACTGCTCTCGTAAGATGTTGTCTTCTTCCTCTGTCCATCGGGAAGACATAGTAAGTCCAAGGTTGACAGCTCGCTGCTGGGTGGCAGCTCTTGTGCGGCCAGGCAAACGAGAACATGCAGCCAAGCCTTCTATTGGATAATATTCTTGTAGGATATTGTCTTCTTCTTTTGTCCAACGGTTGTTTGGCGCAACAATTCCAAGGGTGGCTAATCTTGCTTTGATGGCGTTTCTTGTTCGGCCAGGCAAACGGGAGCAAACGGTTGTGCCTTCTTTTGGGTGATATTTTCGCAGAATGTCATCCTCTTCTTTTTTCCAATAGTAGTTAGATCTGGCAATTCCCAAAAAACAAGCTCGATCACGAACAGAATTTTTCGTGCGGTTCGATAGGCGTGAACAGGTTTCCAGCCCCTCACTGGGATAGAATTTTCTTATAATCTCATCCTCCTCAACACTCCACGGCCGCCACTGATTCAGCAGCTCGTCAATCTCATCCAGCACTCTCAAACCATCTTCAAGATAGCTTGAGAGAACAAACTGCCCGCCTTTCTTCTCTCCATCCCGCCGGGACAGGCCGAGAAATTCAGCTTTTTTCACCTCGATCATGCGGAGCGTGCAGCGGTTGCCCACAATATCAAAAATCACAGGTTCGCCGTCGCTGCCAACCTTCGTGCAGCGCCCAATCTGTTGAAAATACACAGTCGGGGATTGTGTCCGGCGCAGCATCACAATGAAATTAACGCCGTCCACATGGACGCCCTCGCCCAGCATATTTACCGAGATGATACAGGCGGTCGGTGCCTGCATAAATGCGGCCAACTGCGCCTCATTCTTTTCTTTGGACTGCTTTGAGTGAATCGTGTAACACGACATATCGGGGAACGCCTCATTCATCAGTCCGCGCGCCTCCTCAATCGCCGCAATATCGTCGGTGAACACGATCCCTTTTGGATTTGCGGGCATATACTGCCGCAGCACATCCGTCACCGACGCGGCCGCCTCCGCATCCAGCTTCAGCCGGGCTATGAGATGTTCTGCTTTCGCTCTCAGACGGGCATCCAGCTTTCCGTTGCTTAACCGCTCGACGCGTTCCTGAATCATCCGGTTAAAGCCGATAATCGTGCAGACATACGAAAACGGCCTCACGATGTTTTGCTCTATCGCCTCCTGCAGCGAATAGCCTTTCACGATGTGCCCATCGAACAGCTCCTGCGCGACATCCTTCCCGCCGTCGCTCCAACGAACGGAGTCAGCGGTCAGACCAATCACAACGCCGGCCGTATTTTCCGTCAGCTCTTTTGCTCTTGCGCCCCAAACACGGCTGCCGCAGTGATGCGCCTCGTCCAGAATGACGGCCTCGTAGCGGAGAAGATCTTCCAGCGGTACTTTCGCGAAAGCGCTGTATGTCATCGTATCCACGCTTTGGTTCAAGGCTGCCCACTGGCTGCAAATCGTCCGTTTTGGGCAGACCACCAGAGCGTGCAGCCCACTCTCCGCCAGATATTCGCTTGCAAGAAACGATTTTCCGCCGCCCGTGAAGGTGACAACGATTGCTTTCTTGTGCTTTTCCAGCGTCTCACACAGGTTCTTGTACACCGGTTCATTGTGACCCAGTAGCATTTCTCCCTCCTTGCCCGTAGGCATTCGGCGCGCCTCTGTCAGCGCTGTTATTCGTCCTCCGCCAGCACAGTGATCTCCGTGCGCGGATTTGTCCTATCCACATATCCATGCACCGAAAGCGAGATGTGCGCAAAATCGTCGTCTGCAATGACGCCCGCCTTTGTCAGGCCATCCAGCAGCAGCTTGCCGCAGTAGTTATCGGCATCGTGCCGGCGCCTGTCGGGAAAGTAGTAGTCGATACGCACCATCGCCTTGTCCGGCGGCGGCCCGTGCGGTATCGTCTTGCACATCCACTGCACCGCCTCTGTCCATTCTTTTTTGGCCTTGCGGTACTCCCATGTGTTTTCCCTGCCCGCAAACGCGTTCAGGCTCGGCGGCACCCCGCGCAAAATAATTCTCATGCGTCTCTCCCCACTATGTGTCCAATACGACACTCTTTGGAAACGGTACAATGAAATCAGCCCGCGCATCGAGGCGCCGGCTTTCAGTGAACCTTTATCGCTTTCAGTATACCATAAATTCCCAATTTTTTCAATGTACATTTTGCGTGATTTGTACTAAAAAACGGCCGCTCCCCGGTATCGGGAAGCGCCGCCGCTTTAGTCCATACGTTCGGCGACCAGCAAAAGCCGGTTCGCGCCGTTGTTGGTGCAGGTCATCAGGAATAGATACTTTTCGCTGCCGTCGCGCATGATGTCCGGCTGAAAGATATATGCGTTTTCCTCCACGATTTCCAGCATCCGCTGTGTGGTTTCAGCATCCTGCTCGTTCAGCCATTGCCGGAAGTCGATGTACTCGGTGTCGT
>ENA-ORTH01000302-ORTH01000302.1-human-gut-metagenome-genome-assembly--contig:-NODE-302-length-63736-cov-4.214004_pt1 | contig 63736 bp, 59 predicted proteins | sample MGYA00241914_ERZ509192 | MGnify/ENA primary metagenome ERZ509192 (study PRJEB26280, sample SAMEA2338826) | human gut metagenome | biome: human gut; feature: human-associated habitat; material: faeces...
TGGAGTTTGCTTTTTTGCCCATAAAGGATTGGGCAAAATTGCCTATGGCAACCGAGCAAAGCTCCTTTTGATCTTTCAAAAATGCGCTTAAACGATAAAGGTTTCGCCTTCTGCGGAAGGCGACCAAAGACGCTGTCTTTGTAATCTGCGAGCTTTTTGTAAAAAGCTCGACCAAAAACTTTTGTTTTAAGTGGACAACATATATAACATAAATCAAGTTACAACAGAAAGTGAGGTTTTCTATGGCAGTCAGACCAGTAGTTGCTGTGGTGGGTCGCCCAAATGTCGGCAAATCCACCCTGTTTAATAAGCTGATCGGTCAGCGTCTTTCCATCGTGGAAGATACTCCAGGCGTTACCCGTGACCGAATCTATGCGTCCTGTGAATGGCGCAACCATGAAATTATGCTGGTTGATACCGGCGGTATCGAACCATACTCGGATGATATTATCCTTTCTCAGATGCGCCGTCAGGCACAGCTTGCAATCGAAAGCGCAGAAGTGACCATTCTGGTGGTTGATATGAAGACTGGTATTACCGCAACCGATCCGGAAGTCGCTGCAATGCTGCAAAAGAGCGGCAAGCCGATTGTTCTGTGCGTTAATAAATGTGATGGTGTCGGAGATCCTCCGCCGGAATTCTATGAATTTTATAACTTGGGACTCGGCGAGCCGATTGCGGTTTCTTCTGTCCATGGTCATGGTACCGGTGACCTGCTGGATGCAGTATATCAGTACCTCGATTTCTCCTATGAAGGAGAATACGGCGAAGACAGCATTACAGTTGCAATTGTAGGCCGTCCAAATGCGGGTAAATCCTCTCTGGTAAACCGTATTGCCGGCAGAGAAGCGGTTATCGTTTCGGATATCGCAGGAACCACCCGTGACGCAACCGATACCGTGATTGAAAATCAGTACGGCAAGTTTGTATTTATTGATACAGCCGGCATTCGCCGCAAGAGCAAGGTTGAGGAGGCTATCGAAAAATACAGCGTACTGCGCGCTTATATGGCGGTAGACCGCTCCAACGTCTGCATTATCATGATTGATGCAACCAAGGGATTCAGTGAGCAGGACTCCAAAATTGCCGGATATGCTCATGAGCAGGGTAAAGCTTGCATCATTGCAATCAACAAATGGGATGCGGTTGAGGACAAGACCGATAAGACCATGCAGGAAATGAAGAAACAGCTGGATATCGACTTCAGCTTTATGCCGTATGCACCGATGGTCTTCATCTCCGCGCAGACCGGACAGCGCGTTGAAAAACTGTATGAGATGATCAAGGCAGTGGATGAACAGAACGCTCGCCGCATTTCCACAGGTATGCTCAACGATATGCTCAACTATGCGACCGCTCGTGTTCAGCCGCCGTCTGATAAGGGAAAACGTCTGAAGATTTACTACATGACTCAGGTTTCCACCAGACCACCAACATTTGCATGCTTTGTTAACCGCGCAGAGCTGTTCCACTTCTCCTATCAGCGCTATCTGGAAAACCAGATCCGCGAAAACTTTGGATTTGAAGGAACTCCAATCCGTATGCTGGTTCGCGAAAAAGGCGACAAAAAACAATAGTGTTTCTCAGGAAGCTCCTCTGATGAGGAGCTTCTTTTTTGTGACGTAGCCTGGTCTTTTTGCTGTAAGCGAATGGGCAATGTCTTGTTTTCTGCTCAAAACAGATTTTGTGTCCATTTCCTCCAAGAATGTCGCATTGCTTCATTCTTTAAAGAGCAAGTGTGTTAACTTAAGCGTTGCCGTGTGTTGAAATTGTTTTTTTTGCACTGAACCAATGCGCGAAACAGGGTGCAGGCTCAACCAGCTTTTCTTTTAGGAAAGAAAAGGTAACAAGGGGTTGCATTATAGTGAAACACTTGATACAATAGTAGAGAAGGAGGATGAAGAAAATGGAAGTTTCACAGACCATGCTCAATGTTGGAGCGTGTGTGCTGGCAGGGGTGATTGCCTACCTGCTGGGAAGCATCAGTTTCGCTATCATTGTATCAAGGATTTATGCACATGACGATGTGCGCAAATACGGGAGCAAAAATGCAGGAATGACCAATATCCTGAGAACCTATGGAAAGATGCCGGCATTTTTTACGCTGCTGGGAGATTTTCTCAAAGGCGTTCTGGCGGTTGTTATTGGAAGATGGATCTTTTCGATCTTTGGCGTCACAGAGTTTGACGCAGGCTATCTTGCAGGATTTTTTGCCCTGCTGGGCCATCTGTACCCGATTTATTTTGGATTTAAAGGAGGCAAAGGTGTTCTTACCTCTTTGGGAATTATACTGGTTGTAAATCCGCTGGTATTTTTTATCCTTTTGATTATCTTTTTGCCGGTTTTGTTTATCACAAGAATTGTTTCGTTGGTTTCAGTTACCGGCGCACTGCTCTATCCGTTTGTTACATTGATCGTTGATCTGTGCCTGAGAAAACCGCTGTTGTTTGACTTCTTGTTTGCAGCGTTGTTCTCTGTCATTGTAATCTTTAAGCATCGCGGCAACATCCAACGTTTGATTAATGGAACCGAACGCCGAATTGGCGATAAAAAAACAGATATCCCTCAAACAGAGTCGAAAAATTAGGAGGGACGACCATGATTTCCCTGTATACCCCAAAAATAGAAGAACTTTCCTTTCGACAAGCTTTGCTTGCTGATCCGGCTACAATGGCATATAATGCCAGATGGGGCGGCTGTATTGACTTCCCGCAGAAAAAATGGGCTGATTGGTATGATCGATGGATTGTAAACACACAGGGAAAGCGGTTTTATGCCTATCTGTATAACGGAGAGGAAAAGTGCTTTGTCGGTGAAGTAGCCTGTCATCTGGACGAGGAAAGCGGTAGATATCTTCTGAATGTCATTGTACATGACCGATTCCGTGGCAGAGGATATGGCACAAAGGGATTGGAACTTTTGTGCGCTCAATGCCGAAAGATGGGCTGTACCGAGGTATATGATGATATCGCGATGGATAATCCAAGCCTTTTTCTGTTTCTGAAACAAGGGTTTTGTGAAGTTGGACGAACGGAAGATGCTGTTATCGTGAAAAAATACTTGTAAAAACGATAGAAAGAAGGGAAGCACATGGCAAAGGTGATGGTACTGGGTGCAGGAGGATTTGGAATCTCGCTTGCCTTGATGTGTCATCGATATGGCCACGAGGTAACCGTCTGGTCTCATCGGGAAGAAGAAGTGATTCGGCTGCGGGAAGAACGGGAGCAGAAAAAACTTCTGCCGGGAGTAAAAATCCCGCAGGAAATCGTATTTACAGCGACTCTGGAGCCTGCTAAGCACAGTGATCTGATTATTATGGCAGTTCCATCCTTTGCAGTGCGTCAGACAGCGCATCGCTTGAAGGAGCATATTGGTACAAATAGTATCATCGTTTGTGTAGCAAAAGGTCTGGAAGCAGACACTTTCCTTGATTTTTCGACTGTTATTTCCCAGGAAATTCCGGATCATCCAAATGTCGTGCTTTCCGGACCATCCCATGCGGAGGAAGTTAGCAGGGGAGAGGCAACGACCGTTACAGTCGCATCCAAAGACAGAGCGGCGGCACATCAGGTACAGGACTGGCTGATGAATCCGGATTTTCGCGTTTATGTCAACGACGATCTGGTTGGAGTTGAACTGGGAGGTGCACTCAAGAACATCATCGCTGTGGCGGCTGGAATCGCCGATGGTGTTGGTTTGGGCGACAATGCAAAAGCAGCCCTCATGACCAGAGGAATCACCGAGATTGCCCGTCTGGGCGTGGCAATGGGCGGACATCAGGAAACGTTTGCCGGACTTTCCGGTATCGGTGATCTGGTGGTTACCTGTACCAGCATGCATTCAAGAAATCGAAGATTTGGAATTCTGGTCGGTCAGGGAGTGCCGGTACAACAGGCACTCGAACAGGTGGGCATGGTGGTAGAAGGATATTCCTGTACTAAAGTTGCTCATGATCTGGCTGAAAAAATGGGCGTCGAGATGCCGATTACCAGCCAGACCTATCAGGTGTTATATGAGGGAAAAAGCCCGAAAGATGCCGTTCGGGATCTGATGGGAAGACCAAAGAAAAAGGAAATTGAACACACCTGGGTAGTTTAACTCTAAAAAGAGAAAAGAAAAGCGGAAGCTCATTTGAGCTTCCTTTTTTATGTGGAAATTTGAGTGAAGAGTAAATTAGATCGTTTTTTGGAAAAAATAAAACAAAAATATACGAAATGTTGTTTGAGTTTAAAAAGAAAGAGATTGTGCACAGTTGTCAATCAAAAGCAAAATGTGTTATGATAAAGATAATTGTGGCTGGGGCAAGCCCCACAGACATCAGAATGAGGAGGCTATTATGGCAGCAAAGAAAAATCAAGGATATGGAAATGAAAGCATTTCCTCACTCAAAGGTGCGGACCGTGTCAGAAAGCGTCCGGGTGTCATCTTCGGTTCTGACGGACTGGAGGGATGCGAACATTCTGTTTTTGAGATTCTCTCAAACTCGATTGATGAAGCAAGAGAAGGCTTCGGCAACCGAATCATTGTTACTACCTACCGCGACCATTCCATCGAAGTGCAGGACTTTGGACGCGGTATTCCAGTTGATTATAACCCAAAAGAGGAACGGTATAACTGGGAGCTGGTTTTCTGTGAGCTGTATGCAGGCGGAAAATACAACACCAATCAGGGTGAAAGCTATGAGTTTTCACTGGGACTCAACGGACTTGGTTCCTGCGCGACCCAGTACTCTTCCGAATATTTTGATGCCGAGATTTATCGGGATGGTTACCGTTATAATCTGCATTTTGAAAAGGGAGAAAATATCGGAGGATTAAAAAAGGAAGAAACCAACAAGAAGCAGACGGGAAGTCGCCAGCGCTGGAAACCGGATCTGGAAGTATTTACCGATATTAATATACCGGTTGAATATTTTCGGGATGTCCTCAAAAAACAGGCAGTTGTCAATAAAGGTTTGCAGTTCCTGCTCAGAATCGAGCAGGAGGATGGCAGCTTTGCAGAAGAAACCTTCTTCTACGAAAACGGAATTACCGACTATGTTGGAGAAATTGCAGGAGAACAGAGCCTGACGACCATTCAATACTGGGAAACTGAGCAGAGAGGTCGCGACCGTGAGGATAAGGACGAATATAAGGTAAAACTTTCGGTTGCGTTCTGTTTTTCCAACCGGGTGAAGTTTTTGGAATATTACCACAACTCCTCTCACCTCGAATATGGTGGTTCGCCGGAAAAGGCGGTCAAACAGGCATTTGTTTCCAAGATTGACGGTTATTTAAAACAAAACGGGAAATATCTGAAGAATGAGAGCAAGATCACCTTCCAGGATGTGGAGGACTGTCTGATTTTGGTTTCTTCCTCTTTTTCTACCCAGACTTCCTATGAAAACCAGACCAAAAAGGCAATCACCAACAAGTTTATCTATGAGGCAATGAACGATTTCCTCAAACGTCAGCTGGAAGTTTACTTTATCGAGAATCCGGACGAAGCAGTCAAGATTGCAGAACAGGTTCTGATTAATAAACGAAGCCGTGAAAATGCAGAAAAGACGAGACTTAACCTCAAAAAGAAGCTGGCAGGTTCGATCGATCTTGCAAACCGTGTCGAAAAGTTTGTGGATTGCCGTTCCAAGGATGTCAATGAACGCGAAATCTACATTGTAGAGGGTGACTCGGCGCTGGGTGCATGTAAGCTGGGACGTGACGCACAGTTTCAGGCGATTATTCCGGTCAGAGGTAAGATCCTCAACTGTCTGAAAGCGGATTTTGACAAGATTTTCAAAAATGAGATCATCACCGATATCATCAAAGTGCTTGGCTGCGGCGTTGAGGTCACTTCCAAAGCAAACAAGGAACTTTCCACCTTCCATCTGGACGGGCTGCGTTGGAACAAGGTTGTCATCTGTACCGATGCCGACGTGGACGGTTTCCAGATTAGAACCTTGATTTTGACCATGCTCTACCGTTTGACACCAACTTTGATCGAAAAAGGGTATGTCTATATTGCGGAGTCACCGTTGTTTGAGATCCGTCATAAGGACAAGACCTATTTTGCTTATTCCGATGCGGAAAAGGCAGAAATTCTCAGTAAGCTGGAAGGACAGAAGGTGGATGTACAGCGCTCCAAAGGACTTGGTGAGAACGAACCGGACATGATGTGGCTGACCACCATGAACCCGAAAACCAGAAGGCTGATCAAGGTTTCTCCGGAGGATGCCGAGGCGACCGAAGCGATGTTCTCCCTTTTGCTGGGTGACAATTTGGAAGGAAGAAAGTCGTATATTGCAGAGAATGGGGCACAGTATCTGGACGAATTGGATTTATCGTGATGAAACTGCGTTAGAACAAAAACAGAACTTTTCGTCCACCTTTTACAAAAGGTGGCGGATTCTAAAGGCAGAGCCTTTCATCGCTCGTCGCAACGAGCGAAAACTCGAGTTGAACTTGTTCAACTCATATCGTCAGGCGCATTTTGGAAAGTAGAAGAAGTGCTTCGCACATCTGCAAAAACTATTTTGCAAGAGAAAAAGTTTTCACGAACTGATTGTTTGTAGGGAGTGAACTCAAAAATTATCCGGTGGATGATTTTTGACGGCAGAAACTCACTTCTGAATTTTTTGAATCTGCGTTCTCAATTAGGCTAAGCCAGCTTAGCCGGGTACTAACGTACCCCAACATCGAAACAGCTTTGCTACCCCTATTGTTTTCAATAATTTTTCTTATTTGTCACAGGGGCGCTGCCCCCGTACCCCCATGAGCTTTTTGAAAAAAGCTCAACTAAAAACTTTTGTTCGCCTTCGGCATGAAAACCACCCTTTGCGAGCAATCAATGCTATATCATCAGAGAAGGAAAAAATTATGGCACGAAAAAAACAAACAGAACGTTCCTCCCATCCATCGGATGCAAAGGCATATATTAAACATGCCGGAGAGGTAATTGACCAGAAAATTACCAGTACACTGGAAAAAAACTATATGCCCTATGCGATGAGCGTCATCGTGTCCAGGGCAATTCCGGAAATTGACGGCTTTAAGCCATCCCATCGAAAACTCTTGTACACCATGTATAAGATGGGACTGCTGAGCGGTGCAAGAACCAAATCAGCAAACGTTGTTGGTTCCACCATGAAATTAAATCCGCATGGAGATATGGCAATCTATGAAACGCTGGTGCGTCTTTCCCGCGGAAACGAAGCACTTCTGCACCCTTATGTCGATTCTAAGGGTAACTTCGGTAAGGCATATTCTCGTGATATGGCGTTTGCAGCTTCCCGATACACCGAAGTAAAGCTGGACCCAATCTGTCAGGAGTTGTTTCGGGATATTGACAAGGACACGGTAGATTTTGTGGATAACTACGACAACAAGCTCAAGGAACCGACCTTGCTGCCGGTGACCTTTCCATCGGTGCTGGTCAACGCAAACACCGGCATCGCGGTAGGTATGGCAAGTTCTATCTGTCCCTTTAACCTCGAAGAGGTGTGCAGCACCACTATCGAGCTGATTAAGAATCCAAATCATGAACTTTTCCTGACACTGACTGCACCGGATTTTCCAGGCGGCGGACAGATTATCTACAATCCGGCAGAGATGGACAAGATCTACCGGACCGGACGCGGTTCTTTTAAGGTCAGGGCACGTTATCGTTATGATAAGAGCTGCAACTGCATCGAGATCACCGAAATTCCACCAACCACCACCACCGAAGCAATTATCGACAAGGTGGTCGATCTGATCAAGGCAAACAAGATCCGAGAAATCTCGGATATGCGCGATGAAACCGACCTTTCCGGCTTGAAACTTGCGATTGACCTTAAGCGCGGCGCAGACCCAGATGCAGTGATGCAGAAGCTCTACCGCTTCACCCCATTGGAAGACAGCTTTTCCTGTAACTTCAATGTCCTGATTGGCGGAACTCCAAAGGTGCTGGGCGTGCGGGAACTTTTGGAAGAATGGATTGCTTTCCGCAGGATGTGTGTCCGCAGAAGGGTCTATTTTGACCTCAACAAGAAAAAGGAAAAGCTCCATCTGCTTCAGGGCCTGCAGAAGATTTTGCTTGATATCGACAAGGCAATTCGCATCATCCGCGAAACCGAGTCGGAAGAAGAGGTTGTTCCAAACCTTATGATTGCCTTTGGAATTGATGAGGTACAGGCAGAATATGTGGCAGAGATCAAGCTTCGACATATTAATAAGGAATATATTCTCAAACGGACCGAAGAGGTTGACTCTCTTGCCGATGAAATTGAGCAGATGCAGTCTATCTTGGATGACCAGAAAAAGATCAGCAAGATCATGATTACTGAGCTTAAAAATGTGATCAAAAACTACGCTCAGCCAAGAAAGACTCTGCTTTTGATGCACGAAGAGGTTAAGACCTTTACCGAAGAGGAAACCATCGAAAATTATCCGGTCAACCTGTTCTTTACCAAAGAGGGTTACTTCAAGAAAATTACACCGCAGTCCTACCGCATGTCCAGTGAGCAGTACCTCAAAGAGGGAGACCGCGTTATGCAGCATGTGGAAGGAAACAACACCGATAACCTTCTGTTCTTCACCGATAAGGGTCAGGTCTACAAAGCGAGAGCCTGCGACTTTGAGGACACCAAGGCAAGTGTTCTGGGCGATTTTGTTCCGGCAAAACTTGGAATGGACGAAGGGGAAAATGCAGTTTACATGGCGGTTACCTCTGATTTTGCCGGCTATATGCTGTTCTTCTTCCAGAATGGTAAGGTGGCAAAGGTAAACCTCAATTCCTATGAAACCAAGACAAACCGAAAGAAACTGCTCAATGCTTACAGCATGAAGGAGCCGCTGAGCGCTGTATTATGTATCCGTGAAGATACCAATGTCCTGATTACTGCAAGCAATGGCAGAATGCTTATTCTGCCGACCGGATTGATGCAGGCAAAGGCGACCAAGGACCAGCAGGGTATTCAGGTAATGAAGCTGACAAAAGGCTCCACAGTATCCGAAGCGGTGGTGTATGAGCAGGGAATGTTCGAGGATGAACACCGCTATCTGGCAAAAGATCTGCCATCTCGAGGGGATTTTTTGAAAATGGCGCAGATGTAGATAAACTATCTGCTAAAATCTGATCGAAAAAAGAGAGGATTTTTCTTTCCGGATCTGTTATATTGATGACAGGGAGGAAATTGGGATGGAATGGCTTTTGGAATTAAATCGCTCTCTTGATTATATCGAGGAGCAGTTGGAAGGAAATATGCAGCTGGAACAGATTGCGGGGGAAGCGGCAAAAATCGCACGATGCTCGGCATATCATTATCAGCGCATCTTTTCCTATCTTGCAGGAATGACCTTGTCTGAATATTTGCGCCGGCGCAGGATGACTCTGGCAGCAGGGCATCTCAGAGCTGGAGAAAAGGTGCTGGATACCGCGCTTTTCTATGGATATGATTCTCCGACTGCGTTTAATCGGGCATTTCAGACAGTTCATGGAGTTACACCGTCCGAGGCAAAAAAAGAGGGTGTTAAGCTGAAAGCCTATCCCAGAATCCGCTTCCAGATTACGATTAAGGGGGCAGAACAGATGGAATATCGCATGGAGCACAAACCACCTTTTTATGTTGTTGGAATTAGCCGTGTTGTTGGGGCTACGATGGAACAAAACGCACAGATTATTCCACAGATGTGGACCGATGCAGCCGTTACCGGAGTGATTGCAGGTCTTGTGGAAAAATTAGTTCCATCAGATGAGTATCCCAATGGACTTTTGGGAGTTTGCGGCATGATAAAAGACGAGTGGAGATATTATATCGGAGTTGCGTCCAAACAGGGAGAAGTGCTGCCGGACACAATGGAGAGTCTGCTGGTACCAGAATCGGATTGGGCAGTCTTTTCCGGAAAGGGAAGGATGCCGGAAGCGATTCGGGACATAGAATGCAGGATTTTTACCGATTGGCTCCCTTCTTCTGGATATGAGTATGCAGACGCGCCGGATATCGAGGCATATCTTACCCCAAATCCGCAGGATTCTGTCTTTGAGGTATGGCTTCCTGTCAGAAAAAGAAAAGAATAACAAAAGACCCGATGATTTGGTATCTACCAAATCATCGGGTCTTTTTCTTTGATCAAAATTACAGGATACCTTGTGCCATCATGGCATCAGCAACTTTGGAAAAACCAGCAATGTTTGCACCAGCAAGCAGATTTGCCTGATGCTGCTCGTTTTCCATGTTGTATTCTTTTGCAGCATTGTAAGCATCATGGAAGATACCAACCATAATTTGATGCAGCTTCTGGTCGACTTCTTCTTTGCTCCAGGAATATTTCATTGCGTTCTGGCACATTTCCAGACCGCTGGTAGCAACGCCGCCTGCGTTTGCAGCTTTACCAGGAGCATACAGAACGCCGGAGTTCTGGAAAGCAGCAACTGCGTCCAGAGAGCAAGGCATGTTCGCACCTTCAGCAACCAGTTTTACACCATTTGCAATAAGCTTCTGAGAGTCTTCCAACAGCAATTCATTCTGAGTAGCACATGGAAGTGCAATCTCGCATGGGATGCTCCAGATGCCGCGGCAGCCTTCATGATATTCAGCGGAAGGAACAGCATCCATATATTCGCGGATGCGTCCACGGCGAACTTCCTTAATCTGTTTTACAACGTTAAGGTCAATGCCGTTCTTATCATAGATATAACCGTTGGAGTCGGAGAGAGCAACCACTTTTGCTCCCAGTTCCTGTGCTTTTTCAGCAGCATAGATGGCAACGTTGCCCGAACCGGAGATGACAGTTACTTTATCCTTTACACTGTCATTTGCCATAACCGAAAGCATTTCCTGAACAAAGTACAGCAGGCCATAGCCGGTTGCCTGAGTGCGGACAAGCGAACCGCCGTAGGAAAGTCCCTTGCCGGTCAGAATGCCGGAGAAGCGGTTCTGCAGGCGCTTGTACTGACCGAACAGATAGCCGATCTCTCTGCCGCCGACACCGATGTCTCCAGCTGGAACGTCGGTTTCCGCGCCGATGTAGCGGGAAAGCTCGGTCATGAAGCTCTGGCAGAAGCGCATGATTTCAGCATCAGATTTTCCCTTTGGATCAAAGTCGCTGCCGCCCTTGCCGCCGCCCATTGGCAGACCGGTCAGGCTGTTTTTGAAGGTCTGTTCGAAGGCAAGGAATTTGATGATTGAAAGATTTACGCTTGGATGAAAGCGCAGACCGCCCTTATATGGACCGATTGCAGAATTAAACTGAACGCGAAATGCACGGTTAACCTGGGTTTTGCCCTGATCGTCCTGCCATGCAACGCGGAACTGTACGGCACGTTCCGGTTCAACCAGGCGCTCAATCAGTCCGGCAGCTTCATATTCCGGATGTTTTTCGATGACCGGTTCCAGGGTGGAAAGAACTTCCATCACCGCATTTAAAAATTCAGGTTCGTTTGCGTCACGCTGACAAACCTGCTGATAAACTTTTTGAAGATATGGATTTTTTATGCTCATATTTTGTGCTTCCTTTCTAAAAGAATAGCTGAAAAATATCCTGAGAGAAGTGTCTGTGCACTTTATCCCGGAAAAGTACAAGAATTATTATAAACCCAAAACAGTCAGTTTTCAATGATTTGTATAAATTTGAAGGATTGACTATCTTTGCAAAATAGGCTATAATCCTAGGGTGAGTAAGCAGGATGGCAGCGGGCGGAGAGAGATCTCCGAATGAGGAAAGTCCGGGCTTCACAGGGCAGGATAGCTGCTAACGGCAGCCGAAGGCGACTTTAGGGACAGTGCAACAGAGAGATACCGCCGGGAATTCCCGGTAAGGGTGGAAAGGCGAGGTAAGAGCTCACCGGGGTGCAGGAGACTGCACTGCCATGTAAACCCTATCCGAAGCAACACCGTGACTGCAAAAGATCTGCGGCGGTCCGTCGCACCTTTTATGACTTTGTCAGCGGTCTATGTGGCTTGAACCGTCGAGCAATCGCCGGTCTAGATAGATTGTCATCACAACAGAACCCGGCTTATGTGCTTGCTCACTTTAAGGAAAAAGAAAACCCCTTTCCAGGAGAAAACCGGAGAGGGGTTATTTTTGTGCAGATAAAAACGGACAGGAAAAACCTGTCCGTTTTTTGCCGTTAAGTTTTGGTGGTAAATTAAGCGGTAAACTTGTCGATAATCGAAACAAGAATGGTCAGAGCAAAGAAGACAACAGTCAGAATCTTTGTGCCTTTTACCAGCAAAGCGTCTCTGGTTCTGCCATAGTTACGATTAACCGCTTCAGACTGGCCGCCGGTCAGGGCAGACATGCCTCTCTTGCTTTCCTGCATGGAAACAAGAGCGATGATCATAATGGAAGCAAGAATCAGAACAATACCACAGATGATATCAATTACGCCCATGGGAAACCTCCTAATGATAAACAAATCAGCGGAAACTGCTAAATGAACAGACTTCTCCCGCATCATAACCTAACTTAATTATGATAGCACAAGGCGGATTTTTTTTCAAGGGCTTGTGCTTCTCAAAAAATATTTTTTTGCATGAATAAAGGAAAAAAACAAGCACAAACTATAATTGTTTCACCCATTCCTTGTTGGATAAAGCGTTTGCGGGATGAAAGCCGGAACACCTCTTTTCGGTGGAAGGCATAAATCCCGGAAAGGGGAAACAAAAAATCCGGTTATCACTCCTTTTCCTGTTTCAAAAGAAGGGATACCGGTAAAAAGAATCCGGTATCCACAATCTTCATCCGGCTTTCGTCCCGCACTTTTTGGGAAAAGCGGAAGAACAGTTTTGTAAGGGTTGGAACACTGACTCTAAGAAACGTTTTGAGAAGAATGGAAAACGGATTCTTTTTTTATGTGCAGACAGAAGATAGAAAGAATCTGGGATAGGACTTGACTTCTTGTGGAAAATATTGTATCATATTACAGTACTTTTTATAAGGAAAATGCCGCTGTGGTGGAATAGGCAGACACAAGGGACTTAAAATCCCTCGGAGTAAAATCCGTACCGGTTCAAGTCCGGTCAGCGGCACCAAAAAAATGCCAGACCTATTAGGGTCTGGCATTTTTTTGGTATAAAACAGAAACGGACTTGAACATTTCAAGCTCCGGTCAGCTTACCAGCTTGAAGCTGGTAAGCCATATCGCAACTCTGCTCATTTTATGATAAAATGTATAGGGAAAAACTTTTTGCTCAAAACCACAATAAATAGGGTCTCTGTTTTACACTTTAAAGGTAGGAAGGCTGTGCCTTTTTAAAAACTTCTATGAAAGGGAGAGGCAGAATGAAGAACAAGAAATATGCTGTTATTGTAACCGTGATCATTTTGCTGGTATTGGCAGCTGTTATGATAATGGGAAAGCGCCCATTTCGATCTTTGAAGGCAGAGCAGATTGCCTACATGACGGTAACATTGACACCGCCGGATGTGACAATCGAACTGGAACCAGAACAAATACAGCAGGCAGCAATGTTGATTTCCCAGATTATTACCTATCAAAAGGATCAATCTTATACCGATTATGCAGGGCAAGGTGTGATATTTACTATTACCATGACCGATGGGACAAAACGTTCTATTATGGGATATAACCCGTTTGTAGTGATTGATGGGGTTGGTTACCGTACCAAACAGGAACCATGTGAACAGCTCAACCGTTTTGCAAATGAACTTTTATAATAAATAAAAATGAATAAAAAGAAAAGTGTCCGTATTATACGGACACTTTTCTTTGTGAAATGCTGTTTTATCATAAGAGGGTCAGAAAGAGGGTAAATTTCATAGCCATAATAATTTTGCAGAAATCCCAGAATTTGTAATTTATACAATGGGTAATGGCTATTTTTTGACTGTTGAGGAAAAGCGAAAAAAATATGAAAAGTCGTGTGGAAAAGTTAAACTATACTAATATAGTATTCTTGTAAGTCTTGTCATAAGCCCCCAACAAAAACAGGATATTTTTGTACCATTCCCAAAATCTTGTGGATCTCAAAAAAAGATGGAAAGTGAACTAGAGGGGATTAAGCGTCAAAAATCATAGGTTTTCTTTTATTTGCTTCCATTTTCTCTGACTTGACAATACCCAGATATAGTGGTATAAATGACAAGGAAACACAAAGTATTGATGAAAATACCAATACAAAGTGTATACTTGCTTTAATATTTGCAGATAAATGAATTTTTAGGTTACGATAGAGAAGGGGATTGGCATGATAACAAAAGTCATCAAACGAGACGGTCGTGTCGTCGATTTTGACAGCGGCAAGATTCTTGCAGCGATCGAGAAATCAATGAAAGCAGCCGGCTGTACGGCGTCACAGGGAGCAGCAGCGGTGACAGAAGCGGTCAGCCGCCATCTGGATGAACATTATCAGCAGACCCCACCAAAGATTGAAGAGATCCAGGACATTGTGGAGCACGAGCTGATGCGCATGGGATTTGACGAGGTAGCAAAGCAGTATATTCTCTACCGCGCAAATCGTACCCGTATTCGTGAGGCGAACACAAGCCTGATGAAAACCATTGATGAGATCACCAAGGTGGATGCAAGACAGAGCGATGTAAAGCGCGATAACGCAAACATCGACGGCAATACTGCAATGGGCAGCATGCTCCAGATCGGTACTGCTGGTGCAAAAGCATACAATGAGGCATATCTGTTAACTCCACAGCAGGCAAAGGCTTATCGTGAGGGTGATATCCACATCCACGACTTTGATTTTTACTCGCTGACCACTACCTGCACCCAGATTGATATTGTTAATCTGTTCGATGGCGGATTCTCTACCGGTCACGGATTTTTGCGTGAACCACAGAGCATCCAGAGCTATGCAGCGCTGGCAGCAATTGCAATTCAGTCCAACCAGAACGATCAGCACGGTGGTCAGAGCATTCCAAACTTTGATTACGGTATGGCTCTGGGCGTTGCAAAGACCTTCCGCAAAGCTTACACCAATAAGCTGACCGAAGGTCTGGAAGATTTCCTGGATACTGAAGACGAGAAGGACAATGTTACCAAAATCCTTGCAGATGTGAAGGAAGCTACCGGCATGTCCCCACGTTTGGAAACCGATGCAGAAAAATTTGATGCAGCAGTATCCGAACAGATCACAAAGAAATACAACATTCCACAGGAAAAAGCAGCTCACCTGGTTGAGGTAGCTCGCCGCAGAGCAAACCGCAAAGCAGATCGTGACACCTATCAGGCAATGGAGGGCTTTGTACATAATCTGAACACCATGCATTCCCGTGCAGGTGCACAGACTCCATTCAGCTCAATCAACTACGGAACTGACACTACCCCAGAGGGCAGAATGGTTATCCGCAATATCCTGCTTGCAACTGACGCAGGTCTGGGACATGGCGAAACCTGTATCTTCCCAATCCACGTATTTAAGGTAAAAGAAGGGGTTAACTACAACGAGGGCGATCCAAACTACGATCTGTTCAAACTCTCCTGCAAAGTAAGTGCAAAGAGACTGTTCCCGAACTACATCTTCCTGGATGCTCCATTTAACCTCCAGTACTATAAACCAGGACGTCCGGAAACAGAAGTAGCAACCATGGGATGCCGTACCCGCGTTATGGGCAACGTTTATGACCCATCCAGAGAGATTAGCTACGGCAGAGGAAACCTGTCCTTTACTTCGATCAACCTTCCACGTCTGGCAATCGAAGCAAACCACGACGAAAAGGTCTTCTATCAGAAGCTGGATGAGATGCTGGATCTGGTAGCAAACCAGCTGCTGGACCGTTTTGAAATTCAGGCATCCAAACGCGTATATAACTACCCATTCCTGATGGGACAGGGTGTATGGCTCGACAGTGACAAGCTCGGACCAAATGACGAGGTTCGTGAAGTGCTCAAGCACGGCACACTTTCGATTGGTTTTATCGGTCTTGCAGAAACCCTGACCGCTCTTTATGGTCATCATCACGGCGAAAGCGATGAGATGCAGCAGAAAGGTCTGGAGATTGTCCGTTACATGCGTGCTTACTGCGACCGCAGAAGTCAGGAAACCAAGATGAATTTCACCCTGCTGGCAACACCGGCAGAGGGCTTGTCCGGCAGATTTATCCGTATGGATAAAAAACGCTACGGAATTATTCCGGGTGTTACAGACCGTGACTATTATACAAACTCCTTCCATGTTCCGGTATGGTACAACATCAGTGCATTTGAGAAGATCCAGAAGGAAGCACCATACCATGCACTGACCAATGCAGGTCATATCAGCTATGTTGAGCTGGATGGAGATACCTCCAACAACGTAGATGCGTTTGAATCAGTTGTTCGCTGCATGCACGATGCAGGAATCGGTTATGGTTCGATCAACCATCCGGTTGACCGTGACCCGGTTTGCGGCTATGTCGGTGTAATCGGCGACGTATGCCCACGCTGCGGCAGACGCGATGGCGAAGCAATCAGCCCAGAAAAGCTGGCACAGCTTCGCAAACAGTATCCGGATATCCCAACCTTCCGCGGTATTGAATAAGCCTATTAAAAAGTAATTGAAATAAAGATAAAGGAGAAATGAATTATGTCCGCAATGCAGAGACAGTCCACAGTAGGAAAAGATGTTAGCTTTGAAAGAATCCGCCGTATTACCGGTTATCTGGTTGGTACCATGGATAAATGGAACGACGCTAAGAAGGCAGAAGAGCATGACCGTGTAAAACATGGTCTGTCCTGCGGCTGTAAATAATCATGAGCATTAATGTAGCGGGAATCGTCGGCGAAAGCATTGTGGATGGTCCTGGAATCCGACTGACGGTATTTTGTCAGGGATGTCCGCATCACTGCCCAGGCTGCCAGAATCCGGAGACCTGGGAGTTTAGTGAGCGCACCAGAATGGAACCACAGGATATTTTGTCGATGGTAAAGAAAAATCCTCTGATCCGTGGAGTTACTCTCTCAGGAGGAGAACCATTTTCTCAGGCAGCAGAACATGCAGAACTTGCAAAGCTGCTGCATGAAAACGGCTATGAGGTTGCGGCATACAGCGGCTATACCTTTGAACAGCTGCTGGACGGTACACCGGAGCAGATGAAGCTCTTGGAAAATATTGATATTCTGGTGGACGGACCATTTTTGATGGAACAGAGAACGCTGGAAGCACGTTTTCGCGGAAGCAAAAACCAGAGAATTATCAATGTTCCGCAGAGCCTGAAAGAACACCGGGCGGTGCTGGAAACAGCAGAACGCTGGGTCGGAGAAAGCAAATAATGAAAAAAGATACAGGGATGGTGCAAAAGCCGTCCCTGTCTTGCTATTAGGGAAAAGGAGGAAAACAAATGATTGATCAGTTAAAGCAGGTTGGTATCCTGTACGGAGAAGGAAAGGATTGCCAGATTACAGGAGAAAATATTAAGAGTGCAGATTATTCTAAAATGAGCAAAGAGGAAGTAGAGGAGTTTTGCCAGTCTCTGGAAATTTTGCTGGCAGTTGGAATTGAAGGGGAGATCGATTCCCTGATTGAAGAATGCCCGTGTATGCTCCTGTGGTTTGCTCAGAGTGCACCGGAGATTCTGCCGGAGAAATATGACGCAGCTTTCGTAAAGACCTCACAGAAAGACGAACAGGATGTTGTGCGCCTGTTTGCTATGCTTGCCCAGCAGACACTGGAAGAAGGCTTTGATGTGTTTGGTCAATTGGAGGATATCATTATTCGTTTTACAAACTTTACCCATGAAGAGCCTTGTGAAGAACAAAGCCTGCTTTTGTGGCTGGGAAGCGATATTTCGGAAGCAAGTCAACAGCAGCAGGAATTTTTAAACAGAGCACAGCAGCTCTCTCAAGAAGCAGAGGAACAGGGAATTGAGTTTTTCTGTTCGCACAGCTTGGCAGAACAGGATGCTGAGAAAAAACCTCCTGTTATGATTTTGTTTGCAGCAGAAGAAAAAATGGTGGAAGAATAAAAAAATCCCCCTCGTTATGAGGGGGATTTTTTTATTCCGTTTTTAGGTTTTCATTCACAAAGTGAATTGCCTGTACACAAGTATCCGAAACCATATCCAAAAGAGCGTTACAGTCTATATGTGCAGGATTAGCTTCAATGGGAAATTTTACGATATAATCCAGGTGATCGGGATCTGGTGTCAGGAAAACAGGAAGAGAAGATGGAATCAAAAGATTATAATATTGGCGTTGGATTTGCCTGTTGCATCCGGAAATCCATACTTCAAATCGAAAATCAGAATGAACAAAAACTACTACGATCTTGAGTCCCATCTGTTTGAGGGTATCATCTGAAAACTGAAAGTAGGAATATTCCATATTGTTTTCTACGATATTTCCCTGAAAGCGAAAAGAGGAAAATCGTGTTTGCAGATTGATCCGGAGCCAGCGAAAAAGACGAATAAATTCCTGATAACCTTTTTGGAGGTTTGTATTTTGAATTAAATTCTGATATTCCTCAAGAAATTTGTAATTAAACGACATAAAAATACAATCTGTTATTTTGAATTGTTTGTATTCGACGCGTTTGCATTGCTCAAATCCCGGCTGCGGTAGTCCGGTCCAAGATCGATAACCAGATAGGACAACAGCAGGTTTGCCATCGCCATCGGCAGAGTCAGCGAGTTATAGAAAACGCGGGTTGCGGTGTAACAAACAAGCAGATGCTTGCTGTACTGTGCTGTTGGGGAAGAGACACTGTCTGTGATGGTGAGGATAGTTGCTCCGTGAGAAAATGCGTTTTTAGCGATACTTGCCAATGGATAATAATATTTTGGAAAAGCGATAAAGATGACCAGATCCTGAGAGGTGAGCATATCCAACTTATCCTGTGTATCGTTAAGATCGGTCAGATCGATTAAGCATACATCAAAATAGAGAAGCTTTAAGCGGGCATACAGGAATTCTGCCAGGACATGTGAAATATCATGAGCGCAGATAAAGATGCGTTTTGCGCCGCGGATCGCTTCGGCAGCAGAGATAATGGAAAGCAGATCTAGGGAAGAGAAAAAACGCTGGCTAGCTTCCGCTTCTTCCCGGCAGATTTGACGGAGAAGTTCGGATTTTCCCTCCACATCGGTGATGGTAGCATCCGGAACAAAATACTGTGGGGAGGAAAGCAGCTTAACCATACTCTGAGTATATTCACGAAAGGCTGCTTTCATCTCAAGAAAGTTGGAATATCCCAGTTTCTGGCAAAATCTAAGCAGAGTCAGTTCGGAAGAGGAAGTTTTCTGGCTCAAATTAGCCAGTGTAATGTAGGCGATGTCTTCCGGAGATTCCAGCAAAATGTCGGCAATACTCTTCTGCTTACGAGTCATTTCGGGATAAAGGTTGTGAATTTTCTGAATAACGTCCATAGATTTCCTGTCCTTTTTAAAATAAATTTATTCTGATTGAAAAGTGTAGACCAATGAAAAGAAAAGCAAAAGCTTTATTTATTTAGATTGTACAGGAAAAGTCAAAAAATGTAAAGATGTTCTGTAGAACAACCAAATAGAACAAAAAGCCTGTTTTTCCAGATCAGAAAACAGGCTTTTACAAATTATTTCTTTTCCAAGGGAAAAATGAGGTCGATGGAAGGAAGCCCAATCTGGCTGCGGCGGTCGTACAGCTCGATGGAATCAATGCCGTCAACCACCTTGTAACCGGAGTCCGGAAGCCATTTTTCAAAAAAATAGTGTTTTGCTTTTGCTACATTTAAAGTAAGATTTTCTGGAACGGAAAAATCTACCTGGATGTGGGCATACAGTCCGGGCTGAAGCTTTTTTACAATAAAAGGAGGTTCCTGTTCTTCAATATCAACCCATGCTCCAAGAAAGTAAGAAAAATTGCCTGTTTCATCCGGTGTTGTTGAGATGACCATGGTACCGCTCGGGTTGGAAAGCTCCCTGAGCTCGGACTGATGCTGCTGAACTTTTTTCTGAAGTTGAGAAACATCTTTTTTCATGCTTTTTCGACAGGTTGTGATCTCCATACCGGCAATTAATCGAACATTGTCATACTCTTTGATTCTGACAGAAAATGGTTGCTTTTTTTTAAAGAAAGAAAACATACAAAACCTCCTAAGAGAAAACGTGTCCCTGAAGTATGAGGGACACGTTCCAGTTACTAATGGGTAGCACCACTTGCAGCAGTGATGTCATGTTCATTTTCAATTGCAGCCTCAACGCAGAGTGCAAGACCTTTGCTCATCTCTTCGATGGTCATGGAAGCCATGTTTGGATGATTCTGGATGGTTGCATATGGAACATGGATGAAACCGCCGCGTGCATTTGGGAACTCATGTTTGAGCTGATACAGCAGATGATACATCAGGTCGTTGCAGACATAGGTTCCAGCAGTGTTGGAAATTGCAGCAGGAACGCCATTGTCCATCATTTTCTTAACCATTGCCTTTACAGGAACGGTTGCAAAGTATGCATCAGGACCGTCTTCATAGATTTTTTCACCCTGTGGGCAGTTACCTTCGTTGTCCGGGAAACCGGTTGGGCAATCTTCACAGTTGATTGCAACACGTTCAACGTTCATGGAAGTTCTGCCGCCAGCCTGTCCAACCAGAATAACAATGTCTGGTTTTTCAGCGCGTACAATTTCCTGAACGGTCTGACCGCCTTTACGGAATACAACAGGAATTTCTTTCTTTACGATCTGAGCGCCTTTGATTTCATCTGGGAGCAGGCGAACTGCCTCAAAAGATGGATTCATTGTTTCTTTGCCAAAAGGCTGGAAACCAGTAACAACAACTTTCATGGTACATTCTCCTTTACGTTTTATTTAAGACGCAACAACAAGTCCGTCTTTCATAATTACAACATCTCCGGCATAAATGGTCGGAGAGTGAAAAACAAGATCAAAATGTCCGGCAGCATCATGGACACCGCCAAGAGCAAGGTTTCTTCCCATTCCAATGTGGAAGGTACCGTAGGTGGATTCATCCTCAATATAACAGTTTCCCAGACAACGGGACTTTTTATTCAGTCCGATACCAAGTTCGCCTGCAACAAAAATGCCAGGATCACCAAAACGTTCCATATAATCCTGCAAAAAGATGCCGGATTCATTATGTTCAATCGATACCAAACGTCCATCACGAAATTCCAGCTGAATATGTTCTGGAGGACGTCCGACATAACCCATAGAACCGTCTAGAACAGCATGTCCATTGGTTTTGGTTTCTTCGATACCAATATAGACCTCAAAGCTGGAAGAGCCGACCTGTCCAGGATGGGATGCCATGCCATGAAACAGTCCGGCAGTTCTTCCTTTCTTTCCAAAGGTCAAGTTTGTTCCGAGCGGCGTTGTAATGCGCACAGTATCCGATTCATTGAGATAATGAATCATGTTGGCAGAACATCTTCTGGCTTCTTCCGGGTCCATTCCCATAAAGTCAAATGCAAGCATGGAACGGCCATTATTGGTAGAGAGGGGAAGAGAAAGATATCGGCTGCCGTGGGTTAAAACTTCCCGGACAGCACGGGTAGTAATCAGAGAGTAGTTGGTGGCACCGATGATGACATCATTGCTGAGCAAAAATTCCAGCATGGAATCAAATAGGGTGCCGGCCTGGGTACAGTTTTCCGGGATAACAATTGTGACGACAAAAGCACCGATGATTTCAGCAGATTTTTGCAGAGCAGCACTTTCTCTTAAATGAGAATGATCGGTGATGATCAGTAGTTTTTCTCCGCGTTTCAGCTGACACCAGCGGTGGATAACAATGTCGGCTCCCTTTTGCATCTTGGAAGACATCGACTCACGGCCTTTCTGAATAACTTATTAAATCAGAAGGGGTCTGATATCAGACCCCTTCTTTCAGTTTTAGACTAAAAAGGCTTATTTACCATCAGGCACATGTAGATGATCTGGAATACCAGCATCAGGATAGATGGAATCAGCTGCATTTTGATGATGGAATATTTATCTTTTACTTCAAGGTATACACCAGGTACGATGTTGAAGTTTGCAGCCATAGGAGTCAGCAAAGTACCGCAGTAACCGCAGGTCATAGCCAGAGTTACCATGTACAGAGGGTTTGCACCCAGGCTGATAACGAATGGAACACCGATACCAACGGTCATAACAGTGATAGCAGCAAAAGCATTACCCATGATCATGGTGAACAGTACCATACCAACTGCGTATGCAACAATACCGATATAAACGTTGCCCTGTGGGATGATTTTACCGAAGATAGTAGCAAATGCATCACCAACACCAGCGTTTGTAAAGATTGTACCCAGACAGGAAAGCAGCAGAGGCATGATGTAAACAGCACTTGTCATATCCAGGAAGCGGCGACCTTCTTCCAGGAAGGTCATAGCTTTGTTTTCGCGGTTCCAGATTACCAGCAGAATAACGCCGACGATGGTTGCAAACAGAGAACCAAGCAGCGAGCTCCAGCCAGGCAGGAAAATGGAAATCAGAATGGAAAAGATACCCGCACCGAATGCAGGAATGAAAATCTTCATACCAATCTTCTGATAGTTCTTCTGCTGTTCTTCCTTGGATGCAGCCTGAAGATTACCGCGTTTAACCATACCAAGTGCAGCAGGAACACAGGTGATAGCGACCAGAATACCGCTTGCAAGCGGAGGCAGCCACTGACCAAATGCAACAACGATACCCAGTGTGAACCAGAACAAACCGGTTGGCAGGAAGTGCTTGTTTGCTTTTACGATCCATGCACGCACACCACAGTACATGCAGAAGAAACCGGAAAGAAGGTACATGATCTGTACCAGCTTATCGGAGATAGTGTACTCCGGACTTAAAAAGTAAGTTAACATGAAAAATTCCTCCTTCTGCTATGCTGCCTTTTTCTTCATATCAGGATAGTATTTCTTAACCATACGTCCATCAACGATGAGAGTCTGAGTTGCGTTGACAAGCATTGCAAACAGAGCAACTGGAATCTGAACAGCAACAATCTGCATTACGTCAACTTCATAGCCGATGCTTGCCAGAGTGGACTGGATCAGCAGAACGGAAGAGTTTGCAGCAAACAGACACTGACCAAAGAAGTTGGATACGTTGTAGTCTTTACCGTAGAGAGCTTTGATCGTTTCTTCATGTTCTGGAGCAACTTCATAGCCTTTAGATTCGATGATACCAAGGGTCATAGGCATCAGGATAGGACGAACATAAGATGGAATACCGCCAATCGGGATTTTGAAGATGATGAAGATTTCATCCAGAACACCCCAGATTGCGATTAACATACCAGTTGTTAAGCCTTTTGCTTTTCTGATCAGAGCAGCGCCGGCTTCTTTCAGACCATTTTTTTCCAGTGTACCGGTGAGAATCATCAAAATGATGGTGATCAACTGGTTACGGTTTGCTACAAAGGTTGTACCAACCGAGGTCAGCAGATCTACCACATTGATTCCGCCGCATACAGCGGTTACAATGGCAGAAACGACGATGATGGCGATTGGTTCCAGTTTCAGTGCGAAACCAATAATAACAACTAATACGCCAAGCAAGCTTAACATAACAACACCCCTTGTTAAATTTTGTTTTGAGGAAAGTCCTCAAAATGAAAAGCGCATAGTCACTTTTCATTATTTGTTAACAATTCATATTATACAGCGCAATATACGATTTTTCAACAAGTTAAAGTGAAAATGCGGATATTCTATAATATAACCAAATAATATCGTTATATTTTTAGGTATTAGCTATAAACTTTGTTGATGAATATGGAATTTCTTGCTTTATATTATTAATTTTGACGTTATAAAATGCAAAAAATAAGCATAATTTTGCATAAATATTAATTTTTTTATTCTGATTTGATTCTGAAGTTAGAAAATAAAAAAAGAAATTCTTGACAAATGAAGGAATACACGATATGATTGTTATACAACCAATTGATTGTATAACAATATCTTGCATGTAAGAAACAAAGAGGAGGATGTAAAATGGAACGATGGAAACGCCTGCCGGATTCAGAGCTTGAGGTGATGCTGATTATCTGGGATGGAAAAGAAAAGGTCAGTACCAGTGATATCATGCAGCATTTAAAGGAAAAGAAAAGTGTGCAGCTGGTGCAAAATGCGCTCAATCGTCTGGAAGGGAAAGGATTTGTTCAATGCGAAAAAATTGGGCGTCTCAATCATTACACACCACTTGTGTCGCTGGACGAATATCGGGAAAAAGAAACCTCTTCCTTTCTGGAAAAGATGTACCAGAATTCGGGAAGCAAGCTGTTTGCCGCTTTGATTGAGAATGATGCCTTAAGTGAGGATGATATTCAGAAAATCAAAGCCCTTTTGGAAAAGGGAAAGGAATAATATGTTGGAATCGATATTCTGCGCCGTGTTGGGAACGTCATTTTCTGTTACCCTGCTTCTGATGCCGATTCTGTTGCTTTCCCCTTTGCTGCAAAAGTATTTCCAACCTAAGGTGAGCTGTTTTCTTTGGGCAATTGTGGCAGTAAGATTGCTGCTTCCGACTATCCCAGGTGAGCAGCCACAGATTTCGATACCGGTTCCGTCCTATCAGATTTCTTTGGAGCAGGAGGAAATGCCAGAACCAGTTGTGGAAATAACCTCTACTCCAGAAGTGACAAAAATCCATGGAGAAATACAGGTGCAGAGAAAGGAAATCCCATTTATGGAGATTTTGTCCTGGACTTGGTTAGGAGGAGCAGGTCTTTCTCTGTTGGCACATGCTGTTCTTTATCAAATGACCAGAAGAAAAATCCTGCGGTGGAGCGTCAAAGTGCAGGATGAGCGAACAATAGAAGTTTTTAACCATTGTAAAAAAGAATGTGGAATAAAAAGAAAAATCAATTTGTACCAATGTTCTATTTTGTCCACTCCAATGCTGATGGGATTTTGGAAACCGATGATTCTGCTTCCGGATAGAAAGCTGAATGAGATGGGTCTTTCTTATGTGCTGCGCCATGAATTGAGTCATTATCGCCGAAAAGATTTATGGCTCAAGTTATTGATTTTGCTTGCGCAGAGCGTTCACTGGTTTCATCCTCTGGTGTGGATTATGGGAAAAAGGGCATCTGCGGATATCGAAAAAGCCTGTGATGATGCAGTATTAAAGGGAAGCGGAATGCAGGCAAGAGGAGAATATGGAACAGTTATTCTGTCTTTTTTACAGGGGGAAAAAGAAAAATATCTGCCGCTGACAACGGGATTTTTCGAACAGAAGAAACAGATTATCAGGAGGTTCGAGACAATTATGGATATTAGAAAGAAGAAAAAAGGATTTTTACTTACTGTACTTACAGCTGCAATTGCAATTTATAGTATGACATTTGTTGGTTTTGTAGACGCCTATGCAGCAGAAAAAGAAAGTTCTCTGTTTCCGCTGGGAATGAGTCAGAATACAGAAATCAGTCCCAAGGAAGAAGAAGCTTGCTTAACACAGGAAGAATGGAAGGTTATTCGCGATAAAGATCCAAAGGCATATGAAGAACGTCAAAAACAGTTCCAGACAGATATTCTGAACTTTTATAGTGCAGAAAATGCAGCTATACAAAAAGGTCAGATGACGTGGCCATTGCCAGGATATTATGTTATTCGAAATCCATATGGTTTCCGATATGATGGGACAGATTTTCATGTTGGAATCGACATTGCAGATTCGCTTGAGAATGATCCGGAAAATCAAGACGTATTTGGAGAAGATGTTGTTGCGGCAGCGGATGGAACAGTTGTGTTGACACAGACGGACTATACATCAGGCAGAGGATATGGAATGTATATTATACTGGATCATGGAGATAGTTTGTCGACAGTGTATGGACATTTGAGTAAGATAAGTGTTCAGGAAGGTGACGCTGTGAAGGCTGGTCAAAAAATTGGTGAAGTTGGATCGACAGGATTTTCAACAGGACCACATCTGCATTTTGAAATCCGAGATAAAGGAATGAGTGCAGATCCAGCAGCTTATCTGCTCCCAAGTAAATAGGTTAGAAAAACAAAAAAAGCACCTGCTTTTGCAGGTGCTTTTTATAATCTGGTGGAGACAATCGGGATCGAACCGACGACCTTTTGAATGCCATTCAAACGCGCTCCCAACTGCGCTATGCCCCCATCTGAAATTTACTTTTTCATTATATCGGCGTGCAATAAATTTGTCAAGAGAATTTGTCCGGCGCAAAATCCCTGCCTTTCCTTCGTTTGAGTTTGGCAGTATTTTGTGCTATACTTTTAAAAAGAAATCAAGAAAAGGGAGAAAGATCAAGTTATGCTGGAATGGATCAGGGAAACGCAAGATGTGTGGCAGCGTTTACAAAATACCCAAAAACCGATTGTGATGTACGGAATGGGGGATGGTGCTGTCAAAATTCTGCAGGTGATGAAGCGGTATGGGGTTGCACCAGCTGCAATGTTTGCAAGTGATGGTTTTGCCCGCGGCAATCTGTTCATGGGCTACAAGATGGAAAAACTTGCGGATATTCAGAGCCGCTATGATGATTTCCTGATTGTGGTGGCGTTTGCGGTTCATGATGAGCCAACAGTAAACTACCTCTATGAACTGTCTCAGAAATATGAACTGGTAGCACCTGATGTTCCGGTAGCGGGAACAAACCTTTTTACCATGGATTTTGTGCAGGAACATGAGCAGGAATTTTTGCAGGTGGAGTCGATGCTCGCAGATGAGCAGTCCAGAAAGGTACTGCATGATATCGTAAACTTTAAACTCAGCGGCAAACTTTGTTACCTTGCAGATTGTACAACCGATACTGATGAAGCTTACCATAATATTATCAAGCCGACAGCGCAGGAATCTTTTGCCGATCTTGGTGCCTACCGCGGCGATACCATTGCAGAGCTGATGCATTATGCAGGAGGATGCAGGCGGGTATTTGCACTTGAGCCGGATGAAAAGACCCACAAAAAACTTTGTGCTGCGGTAGAACAGATGGGACTTTCCGATCGTGCGACCTGTGTGCAGATGGCGGCATATTCTCATGAGGAGATGCTTGAGTTTGACAGCCGCGCAGGCAGACAGTCGGCAATTCGGGAAGAGAGTCTGGTGACTGGAGTGGAAGGTGCCGCTAAGAGCAAGATCCGCCAGGTGCAGGGTCAGTCGCTGGATAACATTGCAGGAGAAGAAAGTGTCAGCTTTATCAATATGGATGTAGAGGGCGCAGAAAAACTTGCATTGATGGGCTGTCAAAAGATCATTGAACGGGACAAACCGAAAATGCTTATTGCTGCCTATCACCGAAGTGAGGATCTGTTTGCACTTTTGCTTCAGATTGCCTCCATGCGTTCGGATTATCGCTTCTATCTGCGTCACTATCGTTATGTTCCGGCGTGGGACACCAACCTTTATTGTGTATAAATTGTATATAGATGATGGAATTATAATCCATCTGGTACAAAATTAAGAGCAAGAGGGAGAAAAACGCGGACAGATGCGCTAAATCCCGGCGGATTGATTGACATACCATCCGAAAATATAGTAAAATATCAAGATAGGAAAACAGGCTTTCTTTGAGGAAGTCTTCTGAAAAGAGAAAAATCAGAGAAATGCATTTTCATAGAAATTTCCCGATAAGGGAAATCCCCAAAAGGGGAAAGGAGTGTGCAATTATGCAGTCGAACCAGACAGAGGCTGAGCAGACAGTTACATCGGCCGTTCGAAGCATGACCGGATATGGACGGGCACAGCAGTTAATTGGAAACAAGGAGATCACCGTCGAAATCCGTTCGGTAAATCATCGTTTTCTGGAGTATTCTTCCCGTGTTCCAAGGGCATATTCCTATCTGGAAGACAGATTGAAGAATCTGGTAAAAGCGTCGGTTTCCCGCGGCAAGGTGGATGTATCCTTAAGCATTCAGACTGTAAGCGGAACTGATTCTCAGGTTGTAATCAATCATGACCTGGCACGTTCTTATCTGGAAGCGCTGAAAAGCCTTGCAGAAGATCTCCAGATCAAAAATGATATCACCGTTTCCCAGATGACCCGTTTTTCGGACATCTTTACTGTTCTTCGTGTTGCAGATGACGAAGAAGAAATGTGGAGTGCAGTCGAACAGGTAGCACAGGAAGCGATCGGAAATTTTGTTGCAATGCGCCTTGTGGAAGGCAAAAAGATGGAGCAGGATCTTTTGTACCGACTGGATTTGATCGAACAGATGGTCAAAAAGGTAGAGGAGCTTTCTCCAAAAACAGTGGAAAATTATTCCAAACGCCTGCATGCAAAACTGCAGGAGGTTTTGCAGAACAACGCGCTGGATGAACAGCGGATTATCACTGAGGTTGCTATCTTTGCAGAAAAGATTGCAGTAGCCGAGGAGACTGTTCGTCTGGGAAGCCATGTTCATCAGTTCAGACAGATTCTGGCATCCAACGAACCAGTCGGCAGAAAGCTGGATTTTCTGGTGCAGGAATTTAACAGGGAAGCAAACACCATCGGCTCCAAGGCACAGGATCTGGAGATTGCAAGGGTGGTTGTAGACTTAAAATCCGAGATTGAAAAAATCCGCGAACAGATTCAGAACATCGAGTAGATGTACAGGAGAGCTGTTATGAAACGGTATTTTACATTGCCCCACAAAAGAAAAAAACGATTTTCTTTTGTCTTAGGGGTCGGTGACATAACAGGAACTTTCAAAACGAAAAAACTGCATCTGCGATATATACCGGATGCATTACGGGAAGAAGCAGGGCTTTTTCTCTGTTTGGCGGCGGCAGCGCTCAGTATCCGCGCATGTAAGTGCGCAGTTTGGGAATGGCTGATCGACTGGCTGGAAGGGAACAGGCGCTAAAGTTCCACGGAACTTGGAAAGGAAGAGTAGAAAGGTTATGAAGTTAATCAATATCGGTTTTGGAAACATGGTTTCGGCAAATCGTCTGGTTGCGATTGTCAGCCCGGAATCGGCTCCGATCAAGCGAATCATCACCGATGCCAGAGAGCGCGGAAGCCTGATCGATGCAACCTATGGAAGAAGAACCAGAGCGGTTATCATTACCGACAGCGATCATGTCATTCTTTCTGCCGTACAGCCGGAAACGGTAGCAAACCGTCTGAATGATGACGATGAAGAAGAGGAGCTGGAGGAAGATGAATAAAAAGGGACAGCTGATTGTAGTATCCGGTCCAAGCGGTGTAGGCAAAGGAACAGTACTCAAAGAGTATCTGGCAAGCCGCGATCAGATCGCTTATTCGGTATCGGCAACAACCCGTTCTCCAAGACCGGGAGAGGAATATGGCGTTCACTATTTCTTTTTAAGCCGCGAAGAGTTTGAGCAGACTGTGCAGTCGGGTGGAATGCTCGAATATGCAAGTTATAACAACAACTATTACGGTACTCCCAAAAAGCCGGTGGAAGAACAGAGAGCAAAAGGAAACGATGTTGTGCTGGAGATCGAGGTGCAGGGTGCACTTCAGGTTAAAAAAGCCTGTCCGGATGCACTGCTGATCTTTATCGCACCGCCAAGCTTTGAAGAGCTTGCAAGCCGTCTGACCGGCCGTCAGACCGAGGACAGCAAGACGGTGGAAAACCGCTTAAACATTGCACGCAAGGAACTTCTGTGTGCAAAAGAATACGATTATATTATTGTTAACGATACGGTGGAGCTGGCAGTACAGCGTTTGGCTCAGGTAATCAGTGCAAACCGTTACAGTATAAAAAATATGAAAGAATTTCTCGATGAGGTGAATAAACATGCTTAGACCAGCAATGTCCCAGATTATTCGTGAAGGCGAAAGCTCTTATGCGTTTGTTGTTGCAGTTGCAAGACATGCAAGAGAGATCGCAGACTATTGGGCAGATAACAATATGCCAATGGAAAGAAAACCAGTTACCGCAGCACTGGACGATTTTGCTTCCGGCAAGGTTCGTGTCAAGGATCTGGTAAAAGAAAAAGACGCAAACTAATCGAATTTTAACGTTTGAACAGTCAAAATGTGGAAAACGGGCGGCATGGCAGGGACGCTGCAAACAAAATGCCGCCCGTTTCCTATGAGTTTGAGCAGGATAAAGGGGGAAAGCGGCATGATAGCAAAGGTTGTGGTGGAAAATGCCGCTTATTCTTTTGATATTGCTTTCTCCTATCAGGTCCCGCCTGCAATGCAGGAAGATATCCGACCAGGGTGTCGGGTGCTGATCCCGTTTGGAAAGTCCAATCGGGCGCGTCAGGGACTGGTGATGTCGCTGGAAGAAGGGGAAGAGTCAAAACTTAAACCCATCCGGATGCTGTTGGACTTAAAACCACTGCTCAATGAAGAACAGCTCTGGCTGACCGAGTATCTGCACAAGAGGGTGTTCTGCACCTACTATGAAGCGATGCGTGCAGTGATTCCGAGCGGACTTACCATGCAAGTTAAGGTAATGTGCTCGCTGGGAGAACAGCAGGCAATGCCGCCAGAACCTTCCGCTGCACAGCAGAAGATCCTGGAATATTTAAAAGAACAGAAAAAGCCGGTGTACATCGGGCAGCTGCTTATGGATTTAGGCTTAACAAAAAACGCGCCGGCTCTGAAGGAATTGTTCAGAATCGGCGCGGTTGTTTTTTCGGAGGATGTCCGGGAAAAAACAGCAGACAGCAAGATCGTGATGGTGCGGTTAAGCGATGGATATGCCGACCTTCTTCAATCTGGAAAAATCAGGATGACGCAGGTTAGGAAAAAGGTAATTTCTCTGCTGGAAGAATCTCCGAGTGCTTCCTTAAAAGAGGTCTGCTATTACGCAGGTACCACCCGTCAGACACTGGATAAGATGGAAGAAGCAGGGATTATCAGTTACTATGGCAGACAGATTTTCCGCAGTCCTTATGCTGACCGCCACCAAGAAGAACAGATAGATTCCGGTGTGACGCTTGAGCCTTCCCAGCAGATGGCATTGGATACTCTTTGGCATCTCTGGGAGAAAAAGGAAGAAGGTTCTTATCCGACTGCATTGCTTTATGGGGTGACTGGAAGCGGAAAAAGTCAGGTGTATCTAAAACTCATTGAGCAGGTGCGGGAAAAAGGGGAAGGCGTTATTATTCTGGTTCCGGAAATCTCTCTGACCCCGCAGACGGTGGAGCTGTTCGGACGCCGATTTGGAAAAAAGGTAGCGGTTTTGCACAGCGGTCTTACCATGGCAGAGCGTGCCGATGAATATAAGCGGATTCAGCAGGGACTTGCTGACGTGGTGGTGGGAACCAGATCGGCAGTATTTGCACCACTTAAAAAGTTAGGGTTGATCGTCATAGATGAGGAGCAGGAAGGAGCTTATGCTTCGCAGTCTGCTCCACGCTACCATGCCCGGGAGATTGCAAAGGTGCGCTGCCACTATCATAAGGCGATGCTGCTGCTTGCTTCGGCGACCCCGAGTATCGAGACCTTTTATCAGGCACAAAAAGGAAAGATCCATCTGGTCACCTTGTCAAAGCGATATCTTGGAAATCAGCTTCCGAAGGTTCAGATTGTGGATATGAACCAGAGCTACGGCTTTGATATCAGCCAGGAGCTGACAGCAGAGCTTGCGGACAATCTGCAATCCAATCAGCAGAGCATTATTTTATTAAACCGACGCGGATATCATACCGCAGTAAAATGCAACAGCTGCGGAGAGGTTATCAAGTGTCCGAACTGCTCAGTGGCGCTGACCTATCATCACGCCAATCGCAGGATGATGTGCCACTACTGTGGATACTCCAGAGATCTGGGGGAACGTTGTCCCAACTGTGGAAGCGAACTGATGGGATTTAATGGAAGTGGCACGCAGCGCATTGAAGATGAACTGGGAAGGATTTTTCCACAGGCTCAGATTCTTCGCATGGATGTGGACACAACCATGTCAAAGCTTGCACATGAAGTGAAATTTCAGGAGTTTGCAGAGGGAAAATATCAAATCATGGTTGGTACCCAGATGGTTGCAAAGGGACTTAATTTCCCTAATGTAACGCTGGTCGGGGTGCTCAACGCGGATCAGTCGATCTATTCTCAGGATTTCCGCGGCTGTGAGCGGGCTTTTTCTCTGCTGACTCAGGTTGTAGGGCGCTGCGGGCGGGGAACTCTGCCGGGAAGAGCGCTGATTCAGACCACATCTCCGGATCATCCGGTCATTCGTCAGGCTGCCATGCAGGATTATGATGGATTTTATAAAGATGAGATTAAAACCAGAAAGCTTGCACTTTATCCGCCATTCTGCACACTGTGTCAGGTCGGATTTTCAGGAGAGAATGAGGAATATGTCCGGCATGGTGCGATGTGGTTTGCAAGGGAATTTCAAAAGAAAGCTTCAGAGGAGTACAAAGACCTTCCCATCCGGATGATGAATCCCTGTGAGCCGGTGATTGCACGGGTAGCGGGTAAATACCGATATTGTATCGTGATCAAGTGCCGGATGGAAGAACGGTTCTCCAAGTTGATGTGGGAGATGCTGCGGGCATTTGACAGCGAGAAAAAGCATAAAGAAGTTCATATCTGGGTCGATTTAAACGGAAACGACCTTTGATGATAAACTCTGATAAAAAATCAGAACAATCTTTGTTTTGGAAAGGAAGAATTACTATGGCAATTCGGAACATTGTAAAGGATACAGACAACTACGATACCCTGCATAAAAAATGCCGTCCGGTGACAGAATTTAATCAGAAATTGTGGGATCTGCTCGATGATATGGCAGAGACCATGTATCAGGCAGAAGGTGTAGGACTGGCAGGCCCTCAGGTTGGCATGCTGCGCCGCGTTTTTGTAATCGATGTAGGCGAAGGTATCCTGGAATTTATCAATCCTGAGATTCTGGAAACTTCCGGTACACAAAACGGAGCAGAAGGATGTCTGTCTTTCCCAGGAGAATACGGTATGGTAGAGCGTCCAAACTTTGTTCGCGTCAAAGCACAGGACAGAAACGGCAACTGGTTTGAGATGGAAGGCGAAGAGCTGTTTGCACGTGCAGTCTGCCATGAAAATGACCATCTGGACGGTATTGTGTTTAAAGACAGAATGTCCAGAATCCTGACCGAAGAAGAATTGGCAGACTAACAGACAAAAACGACCCAAAGGAGGGTTTGTATGAGAATCGTGTTTATGGGAACGCCGGAATTTGCACAGGCGTCTTTGCAGAAACTCATCGGGACCGGACATAATATTGTGGGGGTATTCACCCAGCCGGATAAACCAAAGGGAAGAGGATATAAGCTGGTAGCTCCGCCGGTAAAAGAATTGGCACTGGAGCATAATATTCCAGTTTATCAGCCGGAAAAGATGAAGGATGGAACGGCTCTGTCCATCTTAAAGGAGTTAAATCCTGACCTGATTGCGGTAGTAGCTTATGGCAGAATTCTGCCAAAGGATATTTTGGAACTGCCAAAATACGGCTGCATCAATGTACATGGATCGCTGCTGCCAAAATACCGCGGAGCAGGCCCGATTCAGTGGAGCGTTATTGATGGAGAGCCGGTGACCGGTGTTACCACCATGTATATGGGAGAGGGACTGGATACCGGTGACATGATTCTGAAAAAAGAGACTCCAATCGGGGAAAATGAAACCTATGGAGAACTGCATGATCGCTTAAAAGAGATCGGAGCCGAGGCTCTGGTTGAGACCATCGCGCTTATCGAACAGGGAAAAGCACCGAGAGAAAAACAGGATGACAGCCTTTCCAGCTATGCGCCAATGCTCGACAAAAAGATTGCAAAGCTTGATTTTAACAAGCCGGCACAGCAGCTGCACAACCTGATCCGCGGACTTTCTCCATGGCCGGTTGCTCACACAACAGTGGGCGGCAAACTGCTTAAAGTACATCGTGCTGTTCTTAGCAGCGGCAAGGGAGAACCTGGAGCAGTGATCGACAACAAGAAGTTTATCGTGGCATGCAAAGAGGGTGCGCTTGAACTGCTGGAAGTGCAGATGGAAGGCGGAAAGCGCATGAAGGGCGAGGATTTCCTGCGCGGCAGAAAGCCGGAAAGACTGGGCGACTAGTTCTGGAAAAAATCCCCATGTTTACTATTGTGGAATACACTCTTCATAACTGATTCAAATTTGTCCAATATAATATGAGAATGGATACTTCTGCGCAAGTAAATTTTCAATGTATTGGAAAGAGGAATTTTTATGTTTTTTTATTATTTTGACCGTTATTACTGGATTCTGATTGTTCCGGCAATGATCTTTGCACTTTGGGCACAGTCCCGAGTCAGCTCGACCTATGGAAAATACAGCCGTGTGATGAGTTCCAGAGGAATGAGTGCAGCAGATGTCTGCCGAAAAATTCTGGACGAAAACGGTCTGTACCATATCCGAATCGAACGGGTTGCCGGAAATCTGACCGACCACTATGACCCAAGAGCAGGGGTAATCCGTCTTTCAGACAGTGTGTTTAACAGCGCGTCAGTTGCATCGATCGGTGTTGCCGCACATGAGGCAGGTCACGCGGTGCAGTATGCAGAGGGCTATGTGCCGATCAAGATTCGAAACGCCATTATTCCAATCAGCCAGTTTGGCTCCTCGCTTTCGATGCCGGTGCTTCTGATTGGTCTGCTGTTTAATTACGGTGTTTTGGTTCAGCTGGGTATTATCCTGTTTTCGACCGTTGCATTGTTTCAGCTGGTGACCCTCCCGGTGGAATTTGATGCAAGCGCAAAGGCTTTGAGAACGCTGGACAATTTTCAGATTCTGGAGCCACAAGAAACCAAAATGGCAGGAAAGGTGCTCAAGGCGGCGGCTTTAACCTATGTTGCGGCACTGCTTTCGAGCCTTGCACAGCTTTTGAGGCTGGTTTTATTATACGGAAGAAGAAACAACGATTAGTTGTGGCAAAATTGGTGCTGTAAAAGGGCAGCACCAATTTGTCATTTGATTTTTGACAGAGAAAGGATTGTCCATTATGCCAGCAGTTACGGCAAGACAGGCGGCGGTATCCGCACTGGTAAAAGTAAATACACAGGGCGCTTATTCCAACCTTGTACTCAATGAAACGCTCAAAAAAAGCGGGCTTTCGCCGGCGGACAGTTCTTTTGCAAGCAGACTGTTTTATGGTACCCTGGAACGCAGACTGACTTTAGACCACGTTATCAACCATTATTCCAAAAAGCCGGTCAGCAAGCTGACCCCGGCGGTAGCGGAGATTTTGCGGACAGCGGTCTATCAGCTTTTGTATCTGGACAGTGTGCCGGATTCCGCCGCAGTAAATGAAGCGGTGGGACTGACCAAAAAGATGAAGGCGGCAAGCGCGTCAGGCTTTGTCAACGCGGTGCTGCGAAACTTTTTGCGGGATGAAAAGAAGATTCCACAGATCAAGGGAAATTGTTTGAAAAAACTGGAAGTACGATATTCCTGTCCGCAGTGGCTGATCAAAACATTGCTGGAGCAGTATGATGAGCCGTCCACTCTGGCAATGCTCGAACATTCTTTGGATAGACCTCCGCTGTATGTGCGGGTCAACACCACAAAAATCAGTGTTGAAGACTGTATCGCACGCCTTGAGGCAGAAGGGGTACAGGTACAGAAGGACCCGGATCTGCAGGGATGTCTCCTTCTTTCGGGGACAGCATCCATCGAAAAGCTTATTGCTTTTTCCGAAGGACTGTTTCATGTTCAGGACAAGTCCTCGCAGTTGTGTGCGACGGCTCTTGATGCAAAAGAAGGACAGAGAGTTCTGGACACCTGCTCGGCACCCGGTTCCAAATCCTTTACCACAGCTGAAAGGATGGGCGACAGCGGAGAGGTAATCAGCTGCGATATTTTCGAAGAAAAGATCAAAAAGATTTCCGAAGGAGCAAAACGACTGGAACTTAACAGCATTTCGGCAAAGTTTCAGGATGGTACGGTTTTCTGCCCGGATTTGGGAGAATTTGACCGGGTGCTGTGTGATGCGCCCTGCTCCGGAATCGGTATTATTGGCAGAAAGCCGGAAATCAAGTATAAAAAACAGCAAGAACTTGCTGATCTGCCGCAGATTCAAAAGAAGATTTTGGATACGGCATCCCGTTATGTAAAGAAGGAAGGAATCCTTGTTTATTCCACCTGTACCCTGCTGCGGGAAGAAAACGATCAGGTGATCGAGGAGTTTTTAAGTCAGCATACAGAATTTGAACCTTGCCCGCTGCCGAAGGAAGTGAGAGAAGCGGCAAAACTGACAGACTCGGCAGCATGGAAGGTTACATTATTCCCGCAGATGGCGGATACAGATGGATTCTTTATTTCGTGTGTAAAAAAGGTGCGGTGATCAGATGGAAAGGAATTTTGAGTGGCAGAACAAGGCGGACATCAAGTCGCTGACGCTTTCGGAGCTGACCGAACAGCTGGTGGCACTGGGTCAGCCCAAATTTCGCGGCAAGCAGATTTATTCCTGGCTGCATGAAAAGAGGGTCAAATCCTTTGATGAGATGACCAACCTTTCGGCGGCATTGCGGGAAGATCTTTCCAAACGGTATTACATAAACCAGCTGTCAGTCATCAAAAAGCTGGTTTCAAAACTGGATGGAACACAAAAATATCTGCTGAGATTAAAAGATAACAACTGTGTGGAAGCAGTTTTGATGAAGTACAAGTACGGAAACAGCATCTGTATCTCAACGCAGGTTGGCTGCCGGATGGGATGTAAATTCTGCGCTTCCACTCTGGCAGGTCTGGTGCGTTCCCTGGAGCCTTCCGAGATGCTCGATGAGATCTACACCGTGACCGAGGAAAGTGGTCAGCGGGTAAGCAACGTGGTGCTCATGGGAATCGGAGAACCGTTTGATAACTACGATAATGTTATGAAGTTTCTGGACATCCTTTCTTCACCGGAAGGTTATAATCTCAGCCTGCGCCACCTGTCGCTCTCTACCTGCGGCCTGGTAGACAGAATCTATGAATTGGCGGAGAAAAAAACAGGTCTTACCCTTTCCATCTCACTTCATGCACCAAACGATGAGATTCGAAGCCAGACCATGCCGATCAATAAGCGGTATCCGATCGATGAGTTGCTCAAAGCCTGCCGGTATTACTTTAAGACGACCGGACGCAGGATTTCCTTTGAGTATGCGTTGATTGAAGGAGTAAATGACGAGATTCGACATGCAAACGAACTTTCAGATCGATTAAAGGGTATGTCGGCGCATGTAAATCTGATTCCTGTCAATCCTGTAAAGGAGAGAGGATTTAAGCGAGGTTCCAGACAGCGTATCGAGGCATTTCAGAAGGCGCTGGAGGCAAGAGGGGTCAATGCCACTGTACGGCGGGAGCTGGGAGCGGATATCAATGCCGCGTGCGGACAGCTTCGCCGGGAATATGACCAGCAGCGCCAGGAGGAGGAAAAGCAGTGATTAAGTTTATGGGGGCGACCGATACTGGAAAGGTCCGCCAGCAGAACCAGGACGCGTTCATCTGCCGGCGAGTGGGAGAAAATACAGGCTATGCCATCGTATGTGACGGCATGGGCGGCGAAAAAGCCGGTGAGGTCGCAAGTGCAACAGCATGCCAGCTGATTGATAAATTTTTTCACCGTGATGTCAACGAAGAGATGAGCGAATCGGCGGCTAAAGCGGTGATCTTTTCTGCAATCAGTGCAGCAAACGCAAAGGTATACTCGATGGCAAAAGAGAATCCGGACTATCATGGTATGGGCACGACGCTGGTGTTGGCTGTGGTAGTAGGAGAAAATATGCACATCGTCAACATAGGGGACAGCCGCATTTATATGGCGGAGAAAAAGGCAGTCAAACAGCTGACAAGAGACCATACTCTGGTTCAGAATCTTCTGGACCGCGGTCAGATCAGTCAGCAGGAAGCGCTCAACCACCCGAAGAAGCATTACATTACCCGTGCAATCGGTGTGGGGGATACGCTGGATATTGATTATCAGATGTATGAGCTGAAAAAAGAGAGCATTGTTTTGCTGTGTACGGATGGACTTTCCAACTATCTGGAAATAGAAAAACTGCCGGAGCTGCTCAAAAACTGTATCCGAAAGGAAAGTCTTGCCGATCTGATTGATTTCGCCAACGATCAGGGCGGCTCGGACAACATTACAGCGGTTATGCTGTACCGGAAATAACGCCCGATTTGCAGGAGGCATTTAGATGGATAAATACATTGGAAAAAGACTGGACGGACGTTACGAGATCAGGGAACTGATTGGTGTCGGAGGTATGGCAAACGTCTACAAGGCGTATGATGTTTTGGAAAAACGCATTGTAGCGGTCAAAATCCTCCGGGAAGAATATATGGACAACGACGAATTTATGCGTCGCTTCCGCAATGAATCCAGAGCAATCTCGCTTTTGGATCATCCCAATATTGTAAAGGTGTACGATGTTATCTTTTCCAACCGGATTCAGTCGATTGTCATGGAATATATCGACGGAATTACCCTGAAAGATTACATCGATCAGGAGCATGTTCTGCGCTGGAAAGAAGCGGTGCATTTTACCGTTCAGATTTTAAAGGCACTTCAGCATGCGCACGATAAAGGAATCATCCATCGCGACATCAAACCACACAACATCATGCTGTTGTCTGATGGTACGATCAAAATTACCGATTTTGGCATTGCACGTTTTTCCAGAAGCAATACCAAGACCATTACCGATAAGGCGATCGGTTCGGTACACTATATCAGCCCGGAACAGGCAAGCGGAGCATTTACCGATGCCCGCAGCGATATCTATTCTCTGGGCGTTATGATGTTTGAGATGCTCACCGGAAAGCTGCCGTTTGAAGCAGATTCTCTGGTATCGGTTGCAATCAAGCAGATCCAGAGCCAGCCGACTCTGCCGCGCTCAATCAATCCGGATATCCCGGAAGGATTGCAGGATATCGTGATGCGCGCTATGCAGAAGGATGCAGCAAAGCGCTATCAGTCTGCGGCTGAGATGCTGCACGACATCGACGAATTTAAGAAAAACCCTTCCATTGTGTTCGCTTATAAGTATGAACAGCCGGTACAGACGCATATCCAGCAGGAGTTGCGCCACAATCAGGAGGAACAGAGAGGGTTAGACAGGGAGCAAAGGCCAATGAAACGAGAAAGACCATCTTCCAAAAAGAAAACAGAAGCGGATTATGAGGAAAGAAAACCGCTTCCGCTTATTCCGGTCATGGCCGGTATCGCATTTGCGTTTCTTCTGGCAGCAGGAGCTTTCATCGGCATGCTGTTTTTGGTCAATAAACCGTTTGAGCAGGTCGCAAACGTGAAGGTCCCGGATCTTGTAGGAATGAACTATGAGAGCATTAAGACCAAATATTCTGACCAGTTCAAGATTGAGGTTGAAGAGAAAGCTCCAAGCAGCCTGTATGAAGAAGGCGAGATCTATGACCAGAACCCGGACCCGGGCAGAACGGTTAAGGAACATTCCACCATTACCATCAAGGTAAGTACCGGTAAGGAAACCATCGTGCTGGATGATTACGCAGGCAAGGATTCCACCGAAGTATTCCGTGATCTAAGCAGTAAGAACCTTACCTGGACTGAGACCGAAACCTACTCCAACGAATATCCGGCAGGAACGGTTGTAATGACAGCACCGGGTGCAGGCGAAGAGGTCGGCGAAGGCGATGAGATCAGTGTTTATGTCAGCTTGGGTTCTCAGGAGCAGAATCAGACAGTTCCGCTGGTAGTAGGAATGAACTTCCATGAGGCAAAGACCCTGCTTTCCACCAGACGCCTGCGTATTGAGTGTGTGGAAGAGGTACAGCCTCAGACCGATGAAGACGGAAAGACCATAGCAGGTCAGGTAGCGGCAGGAACGATTCTGGAGCAGAGCCCGAATGAGGATGCGCTGGTTCCGGCAGGAACGGTCATCAACGTTAAGGTTATGGGCGGCGAAGGATGGGAAGATCCGAACAAGCCGAGACAGGTTGAAATTTCCTTTGATCTGCCGGAAGGTGATGGAAAGGTTCACGTTCAGACCTACGTGGATGGCAAGGAAACCGGATATGGTGACCCGGATCTGTCCAAGCAGTCTACCTGGACAACAAAACCGACCGGTAAAGGTGACAGCAAGGTAGAGATCTATATTGATGGAGAGCTCTATCTGACCTATGATGTCAACTTTGATGCCGGTGTTGTAGTTCCGACAACCGACCTTCAGGCAGTTGGTGAGTACCTGAACAACCGTGATTCACAGGAAGACAGTACCGCCAATGAAGATGACGATGAATACGCACAACCATCCGATGAGTAGTATAAAAAAACAGCCTTGCAGATGCAGGGCTGTTTTTTTACAGAAATTTGTAAGAGAAGTATCGCCTTTTTTACGAAATTTTGGTATAATAAAAAGATAATGGATCGGTTAAAATCAAAAGTGACGGGAAGAGGAAAAAGTATGTTGGCAGAGCAAAATATCATCATCCGGCCGTTGGAAGAGCGTGACCTTCCGATTCTTACCCGCTGGCAAAGTCCCGAGTTTCGCGGAGCTTTTCAGGAGTGTCAAATGGAATCGGAGATCGAGCGAAAAAATCAGTTGATGGAAAACGGATTTTGTACACCGCAGTTTCAGATGTTGATGATCGAACAGGATGAGGTGGCATCAGGGCTGATTTACCTTAATTTTGTACGGCAAGGACTGGTTCGGTTGGGATTGGTTCTTGATCCAAAAGCAAGAGGCAATCATCTGGGAAGCAGAGCGTTGATGCTTTGTCGGGATTATCTGTTGGATAATTTTCCTGTTGTCCGACTGGAAGCAGATACGGATATTGACAATATTGCAGCACAAAAAGTGCTGGAACACTGCGGATTCTGTGCCGAAGGCGTTTTGAGAAAATACCGCTTCCATCATGGAAGCTATCATGACAGTTATTTGTACAGCTATATCAGAGAATCATATTAACAGAGGTGAAAAGCAGTTTGACAAAACAGAATGTTCGGGGAAGAATCATAAAATCGCTGGGCGGATTTTACTATGTTGCCGACAGTGAACAAAAGGGAAATATTATTGAGTGTCGTGCACGCGGAGCGTTTCGTCAGCAGAACGTAAAGCCTTGTGTTGGAGACTGGGCACAGGTAGAACTGACACCGCAGGGAAAGGGCTATGTGGTAGAGATTGAAGAGCGAAAGAACAGTCTGGTTCGTCCACCGCTTGCAAATCTTGACCAGCTGGTGCTGGTGGTGTCCATCGCAGACCCTGCTCCAAACGCTTTTGTTTTGGACAAATTGATTGCGATTGCAGAGTATCAGGAGATCGAACCGATCATCGTTATCACAAAGTGCGATCTGGCAGATCCGGAAGAATTTGCACAGATCTACCGCAAGGCAGGATTTACTGTGCTGGAAACCAAGAGTTTGCAGCATGAGGGCATCGAGTCGGTGATGGAAATTTTAAAAGACAAGACCAGCGCCTTCTGCGGCAACTCGGGTGCGGGGAAATCGACCTTGTTAAATGCAATTGCCCCAAGACTTAGCCTGGATACCGGAGATATCAGCCAGAAGCTGGGACGCGGACGTCACACCACACGCCATGTAGAACTGTACGAGCTGCCATCCGGCGGTTTTGTTGCAGATACACCAGGATTTTCGGCAGTGGATCTGGAAAAATTCCAGATTATCCTCAAGGACGAACTGGCAGGATGTTTTCGGGAGATGCGCCAGTATGAGGGAAAATGTCGTTTTCGCGGCTGTTCCCATACCAAGGAAGCAGGATGTGTCGTATTGGAAGCGGTCAAAAACGGAGAGATTTCCCAAAGCCGCCACCAGAGTTATTTAAACCTGTATGAACTAGCCAAGAATATTAAGGAATGGGAAATCGGACGATAAAAAGAGGGACAGAAAGATGAACCGATGTGTGATTTTTGGAGGCGGTGAGATTGCAGATATCCGCTATACACAAAACCTTCTGCAAAAAGGGGATTACATCATCTGTGCAGACCGCGGTTATGCTTACTGCTCGTCGATCAATGTGATTCCGGATCTGGTGCTGGGGGATTTTGATTCTTACAGCGGAAAGGTTTCGCCAAAATGTGAGATTCTGCGATATCCAATTGAGAAGGATGACACCGATACCATGCTTGCAGTCAAAGAAGCCATTCGGCGGGGATATCAGGAAATTTTGATGGTGGGGATGCTTGGCGGAAGGCTTGACCATACCCTTGCCAATATCCAGACACTGGTTTATGCGGTTCAGCATGGAGAATCGGCACAGATTATCGATAAGGGCTGCCGTATTACGGTAATTAAGGATAACCAGAGTGTCACCATTCCGTATGAGAGAGGATTTCATTTTTCTGTGTTCTGCCACAGTGATAAAGCACAGGGTGTAAGCATTCGACACGCAAAATATGAGCTGGAAGACGCTGATATCACCAACGGTTTTCCAATAGGGGTCAGCAATGCCTTCCTTCCGGGAGAGGATGCACAGGTAAGCGTTCGAAAGGGAATTCTGGTGATTGTGGCAAATCAGGGAGAGTAAAATCACAAGTTTTGCTTCTTTTACATAGAATACAGCAAAAGCCATCATGGTTTGGCTGTAAAGGAGGCAATGTGATATGAAAGTAGTTGTAATCAAAAGCCCAAAATTTCTCTCGGGAATTTTACGTATGATATTTAAAATACATAAGGAAGAAGAACTTTAATGATAGAAGGAGCGGGAGAACCAGAGCGGTTCTTCCGCTGCCTGATATCAAAAATAATCGGAAATACAGCGAAAAGAAAGGACAAGCAATATGAATTGGACCGAAGTAAAAATTTATACCACAACAGAAGGAATCGAACCACTGACCGGTAGTCTGCTCAGCCTTGGTATTCAGGGATTTATGATTGAGGATGCTCAGGATTTTGACGAATTCCTGCACGATACCACACCGCACTGGGACTATATCGACCAGGAAGTCATGAAGAAAATGAAGAACTGCGAGAGCAGCGTTACCTTGTATGTTGCAGACAATCCGCAGGGAATGGAAGAGCTTGCCGGCGCAAGAGAGATTTTGGCAAGACTTAAATCCGAAGATCCGGATGGAAAATACGGCAGACTGGAAATGGAAATCAAAAATGTAAATGAAGAAGACTGGTCCAACGCATGGAAAAAATATTATCATCCAATCCGTGTTGGTGAGCGTCTGGTTGTTTGCCCATCTTGGGAAGAATATGAAAGACAGCCTGAGGATATCGTACTTACCTTAAATCCAGGCATGGCGTTTGGTACTGGAACTCATGATACCACCCGTCTGTGCATGGAGCTTCTGGAAAAATACATCACTCCGGAAGTTCACGTATTGGATGTTGGCTGCGGAAGCGGTATCCTTGCCATCACTGCGGCTCTTTTGGGTGCAAAGGAGATCAAAGGCTGCGACATCGATGAAGTAGCGGTAAAGGTAGCGGGAGAAAACGCAGATTTAAATGGTGTCGGTGACCGAATTGCTTTCCATAAAGGCGATCTTACCAGTCAGGTAGAAGGCAGCTTCCAGCTGATCTGCGCTAACATCGTTGCGGATGTTATCATTCGTCTGAGTGAGGATGTCGGCAAATATCTGGCAGAAGGCGGCATTTTTATTACTTCTGGCATTATCGATACCAGAGAACAGGATGTTCTGGAAGCTCTGGACAAAAATGGCTTTACTGTTATCGAAAGAAGAAGTTCCGGCGGATGGGTCGCTATGGCCTGCAAAGCAAAATAGTAGGAGAAAAGCAATGCCCAGATTTTTTACACAGACCATTTCCAGAGAGGGCGGCTCCATTACCGGTGATGATGCAAAGCACATTGCAAAGGTGCTGCGGATGAAAATTGGGGAAGAGCTGACCGTCTGCGACACAAAAGGATATGACTACCATTGTATGATAGAGTCACTCAGTGACAAAGAAGTGACCCTCAAAGTGTTGAGTGCAGAAGAAAGTCAGAGTGAACCCAGTGTAAAGGTTCATCTGTATCAGGCAATGCCCAAGGGGGACAAGCTGGAACTTATCATTCAAAAAGCGGTGGAGCTTGGTGTGGACAGCATCACTCCTGTTATGACCAGACGCTGTGTGTCAAAGCCTGATGCAAAATCCATGGCAAAGAAACTGGAGCGCTATAACCGCATTGCTCTGGAAGCGGCAAAACAGAGCGGCAGAGGAAAAATCCCGCAGGTAAAACCACTGCTGGAGTTAAACGAAGCGCTGGATGAGATGGCAGAAACTTCATGCCCGATTTTATTTTATGAAAATGCAACTGCTCCGGCAAAAGAAGTGATCGATCAGGCAGGAGAGGAAATTGCGGTATTGATCGGCTCCGAGGGCGGGTTTGATGAGAGTGAAGTAGTTAAGGCAAAGGAAAAGGGTTGTCAGGTGCTTTCGCTTGGAAAGCGAATTTTGCGCTGTGAAACGGCTCCTTTGGCGGCCCTTTCCATTATCATGTTTGAAACTGGCAATATGCAGTAATTCATGAAAAAAGGGAATGAGAAAAGATGGATGGAAACAGAAGACCGCGCAATGAGTCAGCAAGAAGACCAGATTCCAGGCACAATCCCCATGGACATCATCGGACAAGAAGATCAAGAAAAAGCCATTGGGGTTCGTTGACCCTTATTCTGGTTTTGCTGCTTGCTGCGGCAACATTGATCGGAGTGTATCTGGCAGATCATAAAAAAGAGGATGAGGGAAATCCAATTCGTTCAGAAGAAGAGATGGAACAGTCCTCGGACAAGCCTTTGGAAGATGATCCGGATAATACCCAGCCTCAGGATCAGGATGAACAGGATACCGATACAGATACTTCGGAATCCCTGGAGGAAAACAATCCAGACAATACGCAGGAAGAGGATAATGATTCTTCCGACGGCAATTCTTCTGAGGAAAGCTATCTGCAGCTGGCAGAGGACTTTGCAAAGGAAAAAGGGGAGTATTATCTGCTTCTTGCAAATCCGGACAATCCGCTGCCAGAAGATTGGACAGTGGAAACAGAAGAAGTTCAGGGTGGATTTGTGATGGATTCCAGAGTAGCAGGAGCAGCCAGAGAGATGATTCAGGCAGCGGCAGAAGATGGGGTTGATCTGATGGTTTGCTCAGCTTATCGTTCGATCGAGAAACAGCAGCAGCTGTTTGATAGCTCGATGCAGCGCTATATGGCACAGGGGATGACCGAGGAAGAGGCCTATGCCCAAACTGCAACCGAAACAGCAATTCCCGGAACCAGTGAACACCAGACCGGACTGGCGGCAGATATTGTAACACCGACTCATCAGACTCTGGACCCGGAATTTGCAGATACCGATGCCGGAAAGTGGCTGAGTGAACACGCGCACGAATACGGCTTTGTTCAGCGCTATCCGGAAGATAAACAGGACATCACCAAGATTATTTATGAATCGTGGCATTATCGTTTTGTTGGAAAAACCCATGCAAAACTGATGAAGGAAAGCGGACTGTGTCTGGAGGAATATCTCCAGCAGGAAGTACCGGAAGGCTATACCGGCATCCGCGATCCGTTTGAAGATCCTCAGGAATAGATCACTTATCAAGATAAAGGATGGTTTGATTTTGACAGGACAGAAAAAGCATGGAGGATGGGGCGAGAAAAATACCTGGTTTGAAAAAGGATGTGTTTCTCTGGCATTTTTCCTGTCTGCTGTGCTTATTCTGCTGTTTGGAATCCGAATTGCGGGCAACAGCATTCAGGTGGCACAAGCAGAAAAAATTGAGATTATCAACAATCTTGTGGAAGGTTTGAGCGAAAGCTCCAAGATAAAAAGCCAGAGCAAAAAAGTTCAGAGTGTCGTTTATAAATATCTGGAAGCCTATATCCGCGCGCTTGCAGGATTTGAGTTTGTTCCCCGCAACGATTTTACCGTCCTGACTCAGATCCTCAACAGCATCCCGGAGGAAACAGATGTGCTTTCCTTTGTTTATCATGGACGAAACCTGACCATACGAACAACCCAGCTGCAGCAGGAATGTGTTCTGGAAATGGTGGAGCACCTGGAACAGAGGACAGAAAATGACGGGGAATTTTCCGATGTGGTGTACAGCTACTATCTGGATGGGGAAGGGCAGTATATCGCAGAGATTACTTTGGTGGCACATCATTATGATGAGCAGAACTTGAGTGAAGAACTGGAAAAGTTCTTGCCCAAAACCCAGCAATCCCAAACATCTTGATTATGGCTTGATGCCAGAACAAAAACAGGAGAAATAAAGATGGAACAGAAAAAAATTGAAAGAATTTCAGAGTTGTCCAGAAAATCCCGCGCAGAGGGACTGACCGAGGAAGAAAAGCTTGAGCAGCAGGCACTGCGTCAGGAGTATATTCAGAGCATGCGTCAGAGCCTTCGTGCAACACTGGATAATTCGGTTATCGTCCGTCCGGACGGCACTAAAGAAAAGGTCAGTGACCGCGCAAAGAAAAAGTAAAGAAAAAGCTCGTCCTTTTGGACGAGCTTTTTTTAATCATTTTGTTCCTGCGTCAGCATGCGGTCGATTGCGCTAAAGAGAGCAAAAATGGAAGCAGCGATAATATCGGTGTGAACACCGCAGCCCCAGTAGGTTTTCTGGCTGTCCGAGGTGATGCCGACATAAGCGATTGCTCGGGAGGTGGAACCACGTTCCAGTGCATGTTCCTGGTAGACAATATCATGGAAGCGGATATTAAGTCCACGACGCAAAGCATTGCTCACTGCGTCGAATCGACCGTTTCCGCGTCCGGTCAGTTCCATTTCCTCTTTTCCGACGGTCAGGGAAACAGTGGTATGATATTCCTTTTTGTGGACAAAGTAGAAGTCGTCCAGACGAATCGGTGTTTGCAGATTGAGGTAGGTATCCATAAAAATCTGGTGAACTTCTTCTGGAGAGAGTTCCTTGTGCTGATGGTCCGAAATTCCCTTGATGATGTAGCCAAATTCTTCCCGCATCGGTTTTGGCATATTGATGCCGTACTTGTGTTCCAGCAGATAGCCGATACCACCCTTGCCCGACTGGGAATTGATGCGGATCACATCGTTTTCGTAGCTTCGTCCGATATCCTGCGGGTCGATCGGGAGATAGGGAACATTCCAATGAGCGCCAGAATGGCTCTGGCGCCACTGCATTCCCTTGGCGATTGCATCCTGATGAGAGCCGGAAAAAGCGGCAAACACCAGCTGACCGCCATAAGGCTGACGGGGAGGAAGATTCATTCCGGTCGCGTCCTCGTACATTTCGACAACCTGTGGTATATTGGAAAGGTCAAGTATCGGGTCCACTCCATGAGAAAACAGATTGAGTGCAAGGGTAATCAGGTCAACATTTCCGGTACGCTCTCCATTGCCGAATAATGTTCCCTCCACACGCTGACCGCCTGCCAGAATCCCCAGCTCCGCTTCCGCGACAGCGCTTCCGCGGTCGTTGTGCGGGTGCAGGGAAAGAACCACATTTTCACGGTAGTTTAAGTGATCGCTCATGTATTCAATCTGGTTAGCGTAAACGTGCGGCATCGAGAGGGAAACCGTGGAAGCAAGATTGATGATGACAGGGTGTTCTTTCTGTGGTTTCCAGACATCCAGCACCGCATTGCAGATTTCCACAGCAAAATCAAGTTCGGTTCCGGTAAAGCTTTCCGGTGTGTACTCAAACAGAAATTCACCGTTCGTTTTAGCGGCATATTCGGTCAGCCATTTTGCGCCGGAAACCGCGATTTCAATAATCTCGCTGCGGGATTTCTGGAAAACCTGTTCCCGCTGTGCGATTGAGGTGGAGTTGTAAAGATGGATGATTGCTTTGCGGCATCCATCCAGTGCCTCAAATGTTTTTCTTATGATATGTTCTCTTGCAGGGGTGATAACCTGTATAGTGACATCCTCAGGAATCAGTTTTTGCTCGATCAGTGTGCGGACAAATTGAAATTCCGTTTCGGATGCTGCCGGAAAACCGACTTCGATCTCCTTAAATCCCAGTTTGCAAAGAAATTGAAAAAATTCCAACTTTTTTTCCAAACTCATTGGGACGATCAGCGCCTGATTTCCGTCCCGCAGGTCAACGCTGCACCAGCGGGGAGCTTGGGAGATGTATTCCTGTGAGCTCCAGCGATGCTCGCTGACAGGTGGACTAAAATAATTTCGGGTATATTTATCGGTGTTTTTCATTGCAGTTTCCTTTCCGGGGCAAAACAAAAACGGTCTTTTGTCCCTGTCGATTCAGAGACGAAAGACCGTAGCTTCCGCGGTACCACCCTGATTCATACCTCAAAAGGTATGCCCTTGTATCCGTACGGGACCTAAGTCCGATTACGGCTTCCACGATAACGGACGGAAAGACCGCTGCCGCCTACTGCACAAAATATGGTTTGGGGCAGAGCTCCCAGGGGAGTTTAGTCAGGAATTACCGCTGTCTTGCACCAACCGACAGTTCTCCGAAGGAATGACCTGACCTACTAATCCTGTTCAACGCCTTTGTTTTTGATTTTTATTTATCATAAATGGATTTTTATCAAATGTCAAGTCTGACACTGCGGGTTCTGTAATAAATACCGCAAATTCGAGAGGATAGGGAAATTATTGCAATCAAAAACAGGCTGTGCATTTGCACAGCCTGTACCATTTACCATTATTCTTCTTCTGGTTCGATTACAGCATAGTTGCCGTCATGGCGTTTGTAAACTACGTTGATCTCGCCGGATTCTGCGTTGCGGAAAACAAAGAACTGATGATCGAGCATGTTCATCTGGAGAATGGCTTCCTCTACTTCCATTGGTTTTACAGGGAAGCGTTTGGTCTTAACGACTCGATATTCATCTGGCTCATACATTTCTTCCACAAACTCTGGTGTGAAGGTAGCGGATTTCATCCGTTTGGTCAGTTTGTTTTTGTTCTTTACGATCTGACGGAACAAGGAGTCGACAACTGCTTCCAGAGCATCTTCACGTTCATCAGCGGTTCTTTCAGCACGGAAGAAAAGTCCTTCAGATTTGATGGTTACCTCAACAGTTTCATGGTCGCCGGAATGAATAACGGTTACCTGAGACTGTGCGTTGTCGCCGAAAAAGCGATCAAATTTGGAAAGTTTTTTCTCAACTCTTGCACGGAAAGAATCTTTGATACCTGTGTTTCTAGCGGTGATGTTAATCTTCATCGTTTCAACCCCTTTTGCGATAATATACAAAATATTCAGGTTGATTCCTTTTTATTTTGTTGAGATTATTATACTACTTTCATCTCAAAAGGTCAAGAAGATTCTTCTAAAAAAACACATCTTTTCTGTGAAAGTTTTTTTGGTAAAATAAGTACAAAATGTATCACAAATGAAAACGGCGAAAGTTTATGCAGATTAAAAATGATGGTTGCAATCAGGGGATAAACTTGATATGATATTTTTGTTAAAAGCAAAGTTTTAGGATAGGCCGCATACATAAGGCAAAGATAAAGGAGAATCTTTTTGAGAGTAGTATTGTCAGCTCCCTGTCATTTTGGACTGGAGAGCGTTTTATCTTCCGAAATCCGCAGAATGGGCGGAGAAAACCTAGAGGTCACCGACGGCAGAATCACCTTTGAAGGTGACGAGAGCATGATTGCCAGAGCAAACATTGGTCTGCGTACCGCTGAACGTGTCCAGCTGGTGCTGGGCAGATTTGAGGCGCGCAGTTTCGAAGAGCTGTTTCAGGGAGTAAAGAAGATCCCATTTGAAGATTATATCGGCAAAAAAGATGCCTTTCCAGTTAAGGGCGGATGGTCGCTAAAATCCCAGCTTTTCAGTATTTCGGACTGTCAGTCGATTATTAAAAAGGCAATTGTTACCCGCTTGCAGGAGGTATACAACCTCAGTTGGTTTGAGGAGACCGGAACTACCTATGCGGTGGAGTTCGGCATCAATCGAGACAATGTTATGATTACGCTGGACACCACCGGAACGGGACTGCATAAACGTGGTTACCGCAAAAATGCGGTGCTTGCTCCAATCAAGGAAACGCTGGCGGCGGGAATCATTGACCTTGCACACATTTATCCGGACACAGTGCTGTATGACCCGTTCTGTGGTTCGGGCACCATGCTGATTGAATCGGCGATGCATGCAATGCGAATTGCACCAGGACTGCGCCGGAGATTTGCAGCGGAAAAATGGGACTGGCTGCCGCAGACGGTATGGCAGCAGGAGCGTCAGCGTGCGTTTGATCTGATCAAGCGCGATGCAACCTTCCGCGCTTATGGCAGCGATATTGATCCGGCAGCGGTGGAGCTTGCACAGTATAACGCCAAGCAGGCAGGTGTTGGAACCCGTATCGAGATTGTACAGCGGGATGTCAAAGATTTTTATATGCCGGATGAAAAGGGCGTTGTAATCTGTAACCCTCCGTACGGCGAACGACTGCTCGATTTAAAGACCGCACAGGAAATTTACGAGACGATGGGTAAGGTCTTTTCGCAGGGATATCCGCACCGTTATTATATCATCAGTCCCGATATGGAATTTGAAAAATCCTTTGGTCGGATGGCAGATAAACGCAGAAAGCTCTATAATGGTATGATTCCATGTCAGCTGTACATGTACTTTAAGGAAGAACAGAAGAAAGCTCCAAAACCTTCCAGAACAAAACCATATCCTGACAAAAGGGATCACCGCATCAAAAAATAATCAAAACAGCCGTTCTGATAAGAACGGCTGTTTTTGCGTTTGCAGCAAAAGAAAAAATTGAGTAAAAATAAGAATAAGGCTATGAAAAATTAAGAAAACCAGAGGATTTTGGGAATTTATCCAGATAAAAGAGAAACAAAGTCGATAAATGATAAAAAATACCGAATTATTCGGAAAAACAGCGAAAAATATTGACTTCCTGTCACTTTATGGTATAGTGTATATGGTATTTTAACAAAGTGTTAAAAGATAGATTTTTTCAGGGACAAAGCTTCCTGAAAGGGGAATTTTAGAAAAGGAACAGTGTAAGGACGGCAAAGACGGCAGCAATCCTTTTGCGGGAAACGTCCGGACACTGAAAACTGGAACCGTTCCAGACAAAACATGGGGTGCAGATAAGATGCACCAAACCGCAAAGGGGGATATAGAGCAGATGAAAGATAATATTTTGATCAGCTTAAAAGACGTAGTGGTAGAATTTGATGGACAGCGAATTCTCAAGGGAATCAACCTTGATATTCACGATGAGGAATTTGTAACTTTCCTTGGTCCTTCCGGTTGTGGTAAAACAACAACTCTGCGTATTATCGGCGGATTTGTTGAGCCAAATTCGGGAGATATCTTTTTTGACGGGAAGAAGATCAACGGAGTACCGCCGTACAAGCGCAACGTTAATACTGTTTTCCAGCGTTATGCGCTCTTCCCGCATCTGAACGTTTTTGATAACGTTGCATTTGGCTTAAATATCAAAAAGATGGATAAAAAGCAGATCAGCACAAAGGTGCGTGAAATGCTCAAACTGGTTGGTCTGGTTGGCTTTGAAAACCGAAACATCAACCAGCTTTCCGGCGGTCAGCAGCAGCGTGTAGCAATTGCCCGCGCGCTGGTTAACGAACCAAAGGTCCTGCTTCTGGACGAACCTCTGGGCGCTCTGGACTTAAAACTGCGTAAAGAAATGCAGACCGAGCTGATGCGCATCCAGAAATCGCTGAAGATCACCTTTATCTATGTTACCCACGATCAGGAAGAGGCACTGACCATGTCCGACCGTGTGGTTGTCATGAAGGACGGCGAGATCCAGCAGATCGGTACACCGCAGGATATCTACAATGAGCCGAAAAACGCTTTCGTTGCAGACTTTATCGGAGAAAGCAACATCATTGACGGCGTTATGTACGAAGACTTTGAAGTAGAATTTGCCGGACAGGCATTCAAGTGTGTCGACAAGGGCTTTGCAGAGAACGAGCGTGTCGATGTTGTCATCCGTCCGGAGGATATTATTGTCGGTGACTATGAGACCTCTCCAATCAGCGGTGAGGTAGAATCGGTTATCTTCAAAGGCGTACATTATGAGATTACCGTGGACGCACATGGCTATAAGTGGCTCATTCACTCCACCCAGAGCCAGCCAGTTGGCGCGCACATCGGCATGAATGTTCGTCCAGAAGATATCCACATCATGAAAAAGATGGAGGCGTAGTGCAGATGAAAAACACCTCGGAAAGCAAAAAAAGCAAACTGTGGGGAGCTCTGCCGGCAGCGCCTTATGTGCTGTGGATGGTAGCGTTTATCGTAATTCCACTGGGAATGGTTGTGTTTTTTGCTCTGACCGATTCTCAGGGACAGTTTACACTGGAAAATATCGCGCGCGGCGGCGAATACATGAGCGTTTTGCTGCGTTCGATCAAACTGGCGGCAATCGCGACCGTATTGTGTGTGTTGATTGCCTATCCGCTGGCTTATATCCTTTCCAGAAAACAGGGATTTCAAAAACAGACCCTGTTTATCATGGTCATGCTGCCAATGTGGATGAACTTTTTGCTGAGAACCTTTGCATGGATGACCATTCTGGAAAATAACGGTCTGATCAACAAGTTCTTGGGGTTGTTCGGCATCGGTCCTCTGCATATGATCAACACACAGGGCGCCGTTATTCTCGGTATGGTTTATAACTATATTCCGTTTATGATTCTTCCGATTTACACTACCATGTGTAAGATCGGAAACGATGTCATCGAAGCAGCGCAGGACCTTGGCGGCAATACCTTCCAGGTTATGGAAAGAGTCGTAATTCCACTGAGTTTGCCGGGTGTCAGCACCGGAATCACCATGGTATTTGTTCCGGCGATCTCCACCTTTATTATCTCCAAGATGCTCGGCGGCGGTACCAACCAACTGATCGGTGATATCATCGAACTGCAGTTCCTGGGTAACTCCTACAACCCGAACCTTGGTTCGGCGATCTCGCTGGTACTGATGGTTGTTGTTCTGCTGTGCATGAGTATTATGAACAACTTTGACGATGAAGAAATGGAGGGAAGAATCTTATGAGAAAAAATCGTTGGCTTTCCTCTTTGTATGTCTGGCTGGTCATGGTGTTTTTGTATGCACCGATTGCCGTGCTGATTATCTTCTCGTTTAATGACAGCAAGAGCCGAAACACCTGGACCGGATTCACCCTTCGCTGGTATGAAGAACTGTTCCACGACAGGGTGATTATTCAGTCGTTTATTGTTATGCTGGTAGTTGCGATCGTTTCGTCGGTAATCGCAACAGTACTGGGAACCCTCGCAGCAATCGGCTTAAACAAGATGAACAAGAAACTCAAGTCGGTCGTCATGACCTTCACCTATCTGCCGATGATTAACCCGGAAATTATCACCGGTGTTGCGCTGATGCTTTTGTTTATCTACCTCAAGATGGAATTTGGCATGCAGACCCTGATTGTAGCGCACATCACCTTTAACGTGCCGTATGTTATCCTCAATGTTCTGCCGAAATTAAAGCAGATGGACAAAAACACCTACGACGCGGCTTTGGACCTGGGCTGCAATCCGTTTACCGCCTTTACCAAGGTTGTAATTCCGGAAATCATGCCGGGTATCGTTTCGGGCTTTTTGATGGCGCTGACCTACTCGATGGATGACTTTGTTATTTCCTACTTTGTCAGCGGCGCTTCCATCCAGACCCTGCCGGTTGCAATCTACAGTATGACCCGCCGCCGTGTCAGCCCGAAGATCAACGCACTGTCCACCATTATGTTTGCAGTTGTTCTGCTGATTCTGGTTATTTACAACGTGGTCAGCAGCAGAAAGGGAAAACCAGTCCGCAGAAAAGGAGGAGAATATTAATGAAGAAAAAAAGTTTTCTGAAAAAATTAAGTCTCCTGACAGCGACTGTTCTGCTGTTTTCTGCAATGACACTGGGAACAGCGGCAGAAGAAACCTATGACTATGATATGGAGTACTACTCGCAGTTAAAGGACAAAGATGTTACCATCAACGTTTATAACTGGGGTGAATATATCTCCAATGGTGACGATGATTCGCTGGATGTCAATGCTGAGTTTGAGAAGCTGACCGGAATCCGTGTCAACTATACCCAGTTTGATACCAATGAGTCATTGTATGCAAAGCTCAAGAGCGGCGGTACAACTTATGATGTCATCTTCCCGTCAGATTATATGGTTTCCCGTATGATCAATGAAGATATGCTGGAACCGCTGGATTTTGACAATATTCCAAACTTTCAGTACATTTCCGAAAAGTTTAAAAATCCTTCCTACGACCCGGAAAACCTCTATTCGGTTCCGTACACCTGGGGAACTGTAGGACTGATCTATAACTATGACATGCTCGGCTTTGATCCGGACAGCTGGGACATCATGTGGGACCCGAACTATGCAAAGCAGATTCTGCAGTTCTCCAACTCTCGTGATGCTTTTGCTATTGCAGAACTGATGCTGGGTTACAGCATCAATACCGAGGATACCATGGAGCTTGACCAGGCAGCACAGCTTCTCAAGGATGAAAAGCCGCTGGTTCAGGCATACGTTATGGACCAGATCTTTGATAAGATGCAGGGAAATGAAGCAGCAATCGCACCATATTATGCTGGTGACGCTATCAACATGATGGCAGTAAACGAGAGCCTACGCTTTGTAATTCCAAAAGAAGGAACAAACCTGTTCTTTGATGCAGTTTGCATCCCAAAGATTAAGGAAGATACCGAGGAAAGCAGACTCAAAAAGCTTGCTTCCGAGATGTACATTAACTTCCTCAATGAACCGGAGATTGCTGCAGCAAACATAGAATATATCCAGTATTCCACACCAAACGATGCAGCGCTTCAGCTGCTTGATGAAGAGGTTCGCAACAATCCAATCAGCTATCCAAGCGATGAGGTGCTGGAAAATACTCAGGTCTATGTAAACCTTTCTGAGGAAAGCAACCTCTATCTCGACCGCCTGTGGACCGAGATTATGAGCGCGGAAGCTGGCTATAACTACTGGAGCATGCCTCTGTTTCTGGTAGGTGCGCTGGCACTGTCTGTTGCAATTATGGTAATGAAGAAAAACCGCCGCAGAAGACGTGAACAGTTTAATTACCAAAACTCACAGAATAACTTCTAAACAAAAAGTACCCTGTTTTTACAGGGTACTTTTTTATGCAGTAAAGAAAGAAAAGATGTTTTGGTAGGCAAACAAATATCCATACAGACAAAATAGAAACAGGGCAAGCAAAATAGTGATGAGGTTTAATTTAAAGCTTGAAAAAAGCGGGGAAAAGAAGACATACACACAGGAAAGAAAGATAAACAGGGTGGTAAGACAGAAAAAAATGAGCGAAGCGGTCTGTGACAAAACGCAGGAACTTAAATGTGCACAGCAAAACCAGAGATAAGAAAGTAAGAGTGCACTTCCCAGCAGTTTAAAGATATCTGAAATTCGTTTCATGACAACAGTTCCTTTCAAAAAAATTATTTTCTAGTTTAATGCCAGAAGAGAAGTTTGTCAAATAAGCAAACAAGAGGTGCAGAGAAAACGGTCAATTTCAGCAAGCGCTTCGGTCAGATTACCGATGGATTTTCCCTGTGAAATGTGCTATAATAATGCTCCGAAATTTGTTTTATTACCGATAAGGATCATAGATAGAGAAAGGTTTGGTAGATAAAGATGCCACAGACATTTGAGAGTCAGTTTTTACAGCTTCGACGCAAGGTGCTGGAAAAAAGATTTTCCAGAATGAACGATAAACAGCGGGAAGCTGTCTTTCAGACAGAAGGTCCGGTTTTGATTCTGGCAGGTGCGGGAAGCGGAAAAACCACCGTTGTTGTAAACCGCATCGCTAATATGGTAGAGTACGGAAACGCATATCACAGTGAATATATCCCGTCCTTTGTGGGAGAACAGGATCTTATCTTCTTGCAGGATTGGCTGGATGACAAACTTGATGACGGGGACATTACCCGGGAGCGCCTGCGCAGCATCATTGCAGACCGTCCGATCAAACCATGGAACATCCTTGCTATCACCTTCACTAACAAGGCGGCAGGAGAATTAAAAGAACGTCTGGAAGCAATGCTGGGAGAGCAGGCTCTGGACATTCAGGCATCCACCTTCCATTCGGCATGTATGCGCATCCTGCGCCGGGAGATCAACAACCTCGGTTTTGACCGCAGTTTTACCGTCTATGATACCGATGATTCGGTTAGAATCATCCGGGATGCGCTGAAGGAGCTGGAAGTACAGGAAAAGGTGATGGCTCCAAAAGCAATTTTAGCATCCATCAGTGCCGCAAAGGATCAGATGCTTTCCCCACAGGATGTTCTGCGCAACGCAGCAGGTGACTACAAGGAAGAAGTTATCGCAAAAGTTTACGACTTTTATCAGAAACGACTGAAAGCAGCAAATGCACTGGACTTTGACGATATCATCATCTTTACCGTAAAATTGTTCCAGCAGTTCCCGGAAATTCTGGAAAAATACCGCAATCGCTTCCGCTACATCATGGTAGACGAGTATCAGGATACCAACAATTCTCAGTTCTTGCTGGTAAGTCTGCTTGCCGGCGGACACAACAATATCTGCGTTGTTGGTGATGATGACCAGAGTATCTATAAATTCCGTGGAGCAACCATCGAAAATATCTTAAACTTTGAAAACCAGTACCGCAATACCAAGGTAATCCGTCTGGAGCAGAACTACCGCTGCACTCAGACCATTCTGGATGCAGCAAATGCGGTGATTGAGCACAACACCCAGAGAAAGGGCAAGACCCTCTGGACTCAGAATCCAAAAGGAAATCAGGTTAAGGTCTACCGCGCGCTTTCCGAGCAGGATGAGGCTCGCTTTATTGCTGATACCATTCTGGACGATGTTGCAAAGGGTCAGAAATTCTCCGACCACGCGATTTTGTACCGAATGAACGCACAGTCGAATACACTGGAAAATGCGCTTATCCGTTCCGGCATTGCCTACAAGATTGTTGGCGGCCAGCGATTCTATGACCGCAAGGAGATCAAGGACATCATCGCTTATTTAAGCGTTATCAATAACCGCGCAGATACCATCCGTTTAAAGAGAATTATCAATGAGCCAAAACGCGGAATTGGTGATGCAACGGTGGACAAGGCGGAGGAAATTTCCGCAATGCTGGGTATCCCGCTGTTTGAGGTGCTTGCCCATGCGGATGAGTACCAGCCGCTCGCGAAAAAATGCCGTCCGCTGATGGAGTTTGCTCAGATGATCGAACGTCTTTCCGAGATTGCCGAAAATGGTAGCTTGGAAGAGCTGTTTGATACTCTGATCGAGGAGACCGGTTACCTTATCCATCTGCGCGCTATGGGCGACGAGGGAATTAACCGTATCGAGAACGTAAATGAGTTAAAATCGAATATCATAAAATATGTGGAGGAGATGGAAAAACTTCCGCAGCTTTCCATCAATCCGGAAAATCCAGATGAACAGCCAGAAATCCTGATGCCGACTCTGGCAGGATTTTTGGAGGAAGTGACCCTCTATACCGACATTGACGGCTATGATGAGAATGCTGACCGCGTCATCATGATGACCATGCACTCGGCAAAAGGTCTGGAGTTTGACAATGTGTTCTTCTGCGGAGCGGAGGAAGGCATCTTCCCGGGAATGCAGGCAATCTATAATCCAGATCAGATCGAGGAAGAACGCCGCCTTGCCTATGTGTGCATCACCAGAGCAAAGAAACAGCTGTACATCACAAACGCTGCACAGCGTATGATTTTCGGTCAGACGGTAAGAAACCGCGTTTCCCGCTTTGTTACCGAGATTCCAGCAGGTTGTTGTGATGTTGAGGATAAGACCATTCGTAAGGCAAGTCAGGCAGAGCTCAAAAAAGCTTCGACAGTCAAAAAGACCCGTGCACTCAACGATATCGGTGTAGGCGGTATGGCTGCAGCAAGAAAGACCACTTCCTACAGCTCTGATGCTCCATCCGGCGCTGCTGCTGTAACACTCAAAGCAGGAGACCGTGTAAAACACAATACCTTTGGAGAAGGAACGCTGGTCAAGATGACCCCAATGGGCGGAGACTGCCTGCTGGAAGTGCTGTTTGATACAGTCGGCACCAAGAAGATCATGTACAAATTTGCAAAGCTTACCAAGATTTCATAATCACAGGCAAATTTTCCCTCACAAAAGTAATTTCGGTTCACAAAATCCGTGCGATTTCATAGACTGATATTGAATGTCAGCGCAGAGACCCCCACAAAGCTGCGCCGATGTATCATCAGCTGCGGCTTTTCCTCTGGCAGGCCGCAGGAATCAAACGGAGGGATATTATGGCAGAATCGAAAGCATTCCGACCTAATGACTGCACCTGCTTTAAAGAGGCTGTCTGTATCGATGCGGAGAGAATCTATGATTCTTGCAGCGAATAACATTGTACACCTTATAAGAAATAAGAGAGCCGCATGATTGCGGCTCTTTTTGCATTACATATTGAGAAATGTGACATCAAAAGCGAAGGGGGAAGTTCGGCTTTGACGAAAATAGAGGGCTTTCTCCACAACTGTTTTTAGCAGTCGATTTTTTTCTTTGGGGGAAGAACCTTCGTAATTGGCGAGGACGTGTTCAATATTTTGGGCAAGGCGTTCAGCTTTTCGATTGCTGATGTCGTCAATCTGATCTTGCAATGTTTTCAGCTGTTCCTTGGTATGGGTCAGCTTTTGGGTGAGGACTTGGTTACGTTCTTTGAACACTTCGATGGAATAGACTTCCTGTTCGAGCAGAGTGTATAGCTTATTTTGTTGCTTTTTAAGACTTTGGATGTTCTTCTCAGTAGCCTGAACCGACTTTTGCAGTTCAGCAAGGGCACTATCCTGCTGCTTCTTTCCTTGACCGGTGCGGATTTCCTCAAGCTTGGCGCGTAGAATGTCCAGTAAAGCGATTTCAGCGCGGCTAATATCTACTCCAGCCATACATCTAGGAGTGGTGCAGAGAAGGGTGCTGCTGCCTTTGGTAGTGCTGTGCTGCATTTGCATCCGGCTGCCACAGTTACTACAAATAACAATACCAGCCAAAGGATTGCGGACAATACCATGAATTCCTTTTTTGACCGATGGGGTGGAACGACTTCTGCAAACGTTGATGCACTTTTGATAAGCTTCCACGGACACTTGCGGTTGATGGACACCCTTGACCAAGATTACTTGGTCGGGACTGTTTTCTATTTGGTAACCGGTAGGAGAACCATTTTCACCTTTGCGGACATTCTTGTAGCGGTTCCATTGAATCAAGCCAGCATTAACGGGATTAGTCGCGATATGGCGGATAGAAGACCGGCAGAATGGGACTCCTTTTCGATTATAGACACCCATAGCAGCCAGTCGTTGCTGAATGGCACTGATTGGCTCCTGGTTACCATACATCTCAACGATCATCTGCATGATTGGACCTTCGGTTTCATGCGGTTCCAGGGAAGGAAGGTTGTTAATTTTGGATCGCTTCCATCCATAAGGCGGCTCTGCTACAAAGCCGCCAGCCTTAACTGTCTGTTCGCGTCCGCGTTTAAGACGTTTGGTAATCATCTTGTATTCGCGGCGGGCCATAAAACCCTTAAATTCGGTCAGCTCTTCATCCATCTCATCATTGAGATCGTAGACCTTTTCCGGAGTGATGATAAGGGTATCGGAATTTTTAAAAGTCTCCAGAATCAAGCCTTGATCCCGCATATCGCCGCGGCCCAGACGGTCGATATCAACCACTATAACCGATTGAAATTTGCCGTTAGTGACGTCTTCCAGCAAACGGACCATCTGCGGGCGGGAAAAGATGTTTTCGCCGGAGACAACCTCGCGGTAAATACAGTCTTCAGGGACCAGATATTTACCGCGCTTGGCAACGGCGCGCAGGATACTTTCATGCCGGTGCAGTGTTTCCATGACAGCTTCATGTGGGTCATCCGCACGGGATTTGCGCAAGTACATGGCGGACAGGACAGAATTATTCATAATGTTCCTCTTTTCGACAGACGGATATTGTGGTATAATATCCGTGCAAGTTCACATGTTTAGTAGTATGGGATTTGCACACCGCTCTTTGTGTTGGCGCACGGAGGGCGGTTTTTTTATTTAATTTTTTAAAAATTGTATACTCATCACTTTAGCCGCTTTACATCCGCTGTCAGCTCGTCTATATTGTCCTCTGCCTCCAGCGCCCGACGGTGGGTGTCGTATTGCTCATATTGCTCCAGAGCCAGTTTTTCCGCCACTTCTCGTTTTACGGTCCCGAAATTTTCCAGGACATCCCGGCCATTAAAGCGCAGAAAATCCCCCAGCTTATTCTCCCAGTCCGTCATGTGCATAGGGTGGTGCCCTTTGGCCTGCAATTCCGCATAGTCTAGGTACATATTCACAATGAGATTCAGGGTCCTGATCTCATCATGGGTCATGTAGTTCTTGGCCACCGTCACATCGCCCCGACGCACCTTGGCTCCTTTGAAAGAGGTGAGGCCCATATTATCCTTGGACGCGTCGGCGCGCTCGGCAATGAGTTCCGGCGCGGTGTGGCCCGTGGCAGCATATTCCAGCTTATTCTGAACTGACTTGAAGAAGTTCTGGGCGATCTGGCTTTTGCTGTCGTAGTCCACCGAGAGTGCGAAAATCTCCTTAACTTTCTGATAGACCCGCTTCTCACTGGCACGGATGTCCCGGATACGCTCCAGCAATTCATCGAAATAGTCAGATCCAAATTCCCGTGGATTTCGCAACCGCTCGTCATTGAGGGCGAACCCTTTCTTCATGTACTCGGTCAGAATGTTGCTGGCCCACCGGCGAAAGTGTATACCCACATTGCTCCGCACTCGATAACCGACGGCCAGAATCATATCCAGATTGTAGTGTTTAATCTCTCTTTGAACTTGTCTGGCCCCCTCTTGGCGAACTATCCGGAAATTCCGGATAGTTGTCAGTTCCTCCAACTCGCCATCTGTAAGGATGTTCCCGATGTGTTCGTTTATTGTGCGCACATCCACCTGATAGAGTTCCGCCATGGAGCGCTGGGTCATCCAAATTGTATCTTCTTCAAAATAGACATCGATCTTGGTATCGCCTTTTTCGTTTTGATAAATCAATATTTTCCCAGCATTCGCCAGTTCACCATTCATAGTCCCAGTTCCTCCAAATTATTATTTCTTTCTATTCGCTTACAGGCAATCCTGTTCATGAATCGGTTTCGGATTTTGGGCACAAAGGGTGCACAAAATCAAGGGCAATGTGCAGAGAGTTTGTTTATCACAAAACCAAAACATTGCCAGCCCACAAAAGAAGTGCTATAATAACATTGGACATTTTATAGCGGTTCCTTTCGTGGGAACAACCTGCCGCTCCCTGTGTTCCAGCACAGGGGGCATTTTTTATTTTAATTTTTTCTTTTGTTCTCTTTCGATTTGTGCGATACTCTTTTTAGGAGTAGGCAAGTCTTCTGGCATGGTGCCTCCGAGTTCTTTGATTGTTTGGCGGACTTTTTGTCCTACCTCAAAATGAGTTTCATAGGCATTTTCCTTACCCTGAATATTTTCGCGGCGAAGTTTTTCATCGGTCTGGGTAGCACGGAATAGATTGGCTGCAAGCTCAGTACTCCCCATATGATCAAGGATTTTCTGGCCTGACTTTAACCCTTTGCGCTGATGAATTTCTTTTGCACCAAGACCGCCGTACAATCCTTGATAACCTTTATTTTGGAAGATTGCATATTCCTTTGATGTAATAACACCGGCTGCCTGAGCAGCTTCGGCGAGCGATTTATTGTGAGTAATCATTTCGTTTCTGATAGCAAGCCGTTTTTGCTCTTCGGTAAGCTCCTCGTAATTTTCAATAAGTTCCTGCTGTCTTGTTTTCACAGCGAAATAGGTTTGACCGAGGGCAATCACCTCCTTACGGGAATCGCCGTTCATCACAATCAGATAACAGGCGTAGCGAGAAAGCATTATATCATTGACGATACGAGCGCCGCCTTTTGGCATGGGGATTGATTTGCCAACGTCGGCAAAATGTTCTAAAACATTATTCCTGCTGCCTTGACAAGCAGTTTTAGCTTTTTCAATTACTTCTTCAAAACGGCGCCACTGACGGTATTCCAAGACCTTTTGTAATTCTCTTGCGTACCAGAACTCTTCGCCGTATTCATTGATATGTTTAATTTTTTCAAAGATTTTTTCGCTATAAACAGTGAGGTTTGACATTGAGTTTCTCCTTATAAGGAACAGAGGTTTGTTTCTTTTTCTAATCGCTGCTCTCTGTGCGCCAACACAGGGGGCGTTTTTTTTTGTTTAATTACCCTTTAGTTCTTTTAAAAGCTGTGTGAAACAGTTGATGTGGTGAGAAACGATGCGCTGATAGATTGCGGCGGCAGTTTTTTCATCATAAATATGTGCAGTCAGGTTTCGGTCTGTGAGAAGGTGAATCCATTCCTGGTCATCCTCAATCAATCCATACGCATACGCTTCCCGCATGACTGCCTTGGGGCTGTTAATTTCGGAATAACCCTGATCGAGAAGAAACTCGCGCGTTGTTTTCCAGCTGAGCTCGCAGGTAAATTCAAACCGCTGGATGACCCCGTCGCGCACCGTGTCGCTGTGGGTCTGGTTGTATTCCTCGATGGATTCCTGCAGGCGGGTGAGTGCCTTTTCAAAATTTTTCAGTTTTTCGGAGTAGGACTCCATGATGATGACACCGTCCTTTTGAATGTTTTCCAGCAGTGCAGGGCTGGTATGCTGTGTAATGTGTACCAAGTCAAATTTTAACAGGGTTTGCAGCTCTTCTTCGACCGCAAAATAAAAGGAAGCCTGCTGCTTTTCAGGCATCCCGTAGATGGCAAGGTCAATATCGCTGCGGGGGTGGTTATCTCCACGTGCGCGGGAACCGAACAGAACAATTTTCTGTGCGCCGTAGCGGGCACCGAGCTGTGCGATCTGCGATTGCAGGGTGGGGGAAAGGTCCATTGTGGCAGCACCTCCTGTGTTTTTTACGATTTTCCAGGTCTGGCAATCTGTTCTAACGAGCATCTTCGTGACCTCACGAAAATGCTTATCCTATTTTCTCATCGGAAATATCCTGACATTTTTTATATTGCGGCTGTTCAGAAAGAAACTGGGCGTATTCTTTCATACGCTCTTGTCCAGCATCGTTTAGCTCATCATAAATTTTCAATAGCGGGTGTTTGTAAATGCCGTCCCCTGAGTTTGCTTCGGTAAGCTCGGGGGATTTTTTTATTTGTAGCGGGAGTTTTTCTTGAAGGTTTGTTTCCCAAAGCGTGTCAAGAGAAACACCTAATGCTTTAGCTATTGCAATACTTTGACGACCTCGTGGTTCTTTTTTACCTTTAAGATAGTCAGATATAGCAGCTTCGCTTAATTCGGTGGCTCTTGCCAATTCAACAGATTTCATATTTCTTTCACTCATTAGTTCTTTCAATTTATCTTGAAAAGCCATATTCTCACCTCACTCGGCTAAATCTTAACATAAGTAAAGAAAATTTGCAATATATATTGACAAACTTAACTTTTGCTAATATAATGAAGCCGTACTTAGCAAAAGTTAAGAAAGGAGAGATTATATGAAGTATCCATTCAAATACCCAACATTATATGGAGAATTAGCTATGCAAGGAAAAACCAAAAAAGAACTTGCCGAAGCTCTCCATATTACAATGGCTGGATTAAGGTATAAACAAAGTATGGAAACCGAAGGGGATTTTCGAGGTGAGGAAATGAGAGCAGCAGCAATTTATTTAGATAAACCATTAGAATATTTGTTTACTGTGAATAATGGTGAGGAAAGGATAGGGTAATAGAGGAAAATAGTCCACCGTAAAAGACAGCATAACCAAGCTGCCGAAAAATGAAGAGAGAGGGTGGGGTGATGGAAATGGAGGAAAAAGAAAAGACGCACTTACCTCCAATGAAACAGGAGGAGATTGTACCTTATATCCTTTTAGAACGTCTCCTTTTAGCGCATAAGGTAGCGGCAGAACAAGGAAAAACAATATCAACAATAATGCTTACTCACTTTATCTTAAAGTTTTCCAAGAAACTCAAGAAGATAAGAAGTAAGAGTATCACGGTAAAATATTGTTATAGGAGTGAGAATCCAATAGATTAGCTGAAAAA
>ENA-ORTH01000305-ORTH01000305.1-human-gut-metagenome-genome-assembly--contig:-NODE-305-length-63467-cov-5.476645_pt1 | contig 63467 bp, 66 predicted proteins | sample MGYA00241914_ERZ509192 | MGnify/ENA primary metagenome ERZ509192 (study PRJEB26280, sample SAMEA2338826) | human gut metagenome | biome: human gut; feature: human-associated habitat; material: faeces...
CGAAATGGTCTTGCCTTGCTTCAAAGTTCTTGCTTGTGCAGTAATACAGCTTTTCGCCGCAGTCGGCACAGCGCACAATGCCGGAGAACATATTCGTCTTTCCCGTCCTCGTCGGGCGGCGTTTGTTCTTCCGTAATTCCTGCACCCGCACCCATGTATCAGCGTCAATGATTGCTTCGTGAGTGTTCTCAAACACAAGCCATTTTTCCTCTGGATTGTAGCAGGTTTTCTTGCTCTTGTAGGACTGTTTGTAGGTTTTGAAGTTTACCGTATGTCCCTGATACTCTGGACGCTCCAAAATGTCGGCTATGGTATCGCTCGTCCAATTATAGGGATTGTCTGGCGGAGTGTTTCTCGTTGCCCTGCCTGTCTGCTGAAAATGGATTGTCGGCGTTATGACTTTATCCGCTTTCAGAATACGGGCGATCTGCGACGGCCCGTAACCGTCCAGACAAAGGGTAAATATCCGCTTGACTACCGTTGCGGCTTCTCCGTCCACAATCCACCGTTTCTTGTTGTCTGGGTCTTTCCTATAGCCATAGGGCGGGTTGGTACAGAGATGTTCGCCCGCTTCGCCTTTGGACTTCATCACAGCGCGGATTTTCTTGCTTGTATCTTTGGCGTACCATTCATTGATGATGTTCAAAAAGGGGTAAAATCGCTGTCCTGCTGGTTCGCGCTGTCTATGCCGTTATTGATGGCGATAAACCGCACGCCTTTTTCCACGAACAGGACTTCTGTATAAAAGCCGACTTTCAGATAATCGCGCCCAAGCCGCGACATATCTTTGACTATCAAGGTGGAAACTTCTCCGTTTTCAATCCGTTCGAGAAGTTCGCCCCAACTCGGACGGTTGAAATTCGTACCCGAATATCCGTCGTCCACAAAGAACGAGAACTTTTTGAAGCCATTTTCCTTTGCGTATTTACTTAAAATCGCCTTTTGATTTACAATGCTGTTGCTGTCGCCCTGTAATTCATCGTCGCGGGATAAGCGGCAATAGAAGGCGGTAATCTTGTCAGACTGCCTTAACATCGTTTCTACTCCTTTCATCGGCGGGCAGTCTGCCAATACAGGATTGCTTAAACTCATTTTAACGCTCCTTGTCTTTCTCATCAATAGGCGATTGCTCCATAAGACGCAAAACTTTATGGGGCAGGCTTCGTTTTCCGTCATAGCTGCCTGTAAAGCGGTACAGCGTCCTGCCGGATTTTATCATTACTTCATGCGTCGGCAATTCTTGATACAGAGGATTTTTTACCACGATTTGTCCGTCTTTGATTTTTCGCTTCCTTTCCATTCCTTTCCCGTCCTTTCCTTGTTTTGAGTAGGGAGCAAGCACAGCAAATGAGTACCCATTTGCCCTTTTTGGCTTGTTGGGAGTTTCCCAAACCCTTTTACTGTCCCCTTACCACTACTACGGCGGCGACGCCCTGTTTAGGAAAACTTCCCCTCATTCAATATCCCGCTTCAAAAGCCAGGTTTGTTGCGCGTTTCTTTGAATTCAGACGCTTAAAATATTGTGGCGGTACTGCGCTGCAATCCTGTATTTCCCATATGAAAGATGTTCTCCCTCTGCTTTTTCGGATTCCGTTATGATTAGCCCAAATAATACATACTTCCTTTTGTGAAAACCCTTAGATTGACACATTCAAAATAACGTTACAAAATCTTCGTAAAACAATTTGCCAAACCCCTTGACAAAATCCGAAATCGGTTTTATGCTACAATAGTCCGAAATCGGTTTTAGAGAATGGGAGGTTCTTATGAATACGATTGATAAAATGTATGACAACTACACTTCCGGCGAGAAAAAAGTGGATGAACTTCATCACCGAATTGCTGTGCAACTAAATATTCCGGATTCGGAAATGTGGACGCTGTTTTGTATTTGCGATACTCCCGATAAAATTCATACTCAAAATTTTATTGCGGAAGAAATGGGGCTGCCCAAACAAACCATCAATTCGGCTATCAACAGATTATTAAAAGATGGTTTTATATATTTGGAGAAGCTTCCAATCGCAAGAAACAACAAGCAAATCTTGTTGACGGAAAGAGGAAAGGCTTTTTGTGGAAAACATATTTTCCCTTTGGTAAATGCCGAAAAGCAAGCGTTTTCAAGATTTGACGAGGAAGAAAAAGAAACCTATTTATCTTTGGGGATTAAGCATAATCAATTTCGGATTGACGAACTGCAATCGTTATTGGATGAGTTAAGAGGCGATACAATATGACAGATAGATGGGTGCTATGCCCCAAGTGTCAAAGTAAAACAAGATTGAAAATACAGGACAATACGGAACTGAAAAACTTTCCGCTTTTCTGCCCCAAATGCAGAGCGGAAACACTTATCGATGTTAAACATTTTCAAGTGAAAATAATCGAACAGCCAGACGCAAAGACGCAGAGCTGATAACACGAATTTTGCTGTTATCGTTCTGCGTCTTAATTTTAGGAGGACTATTTTCGTGGGTAAACTAATCAAATTTTTATCGCCCTACAAGGGGCGTATATTTCTTATGCTTTTGCTGCTGTTTATACAGGTTATCGGAACGCTTTACATTCCGACCTTGACAGCGGATATTGTAAACAACGGCATTGTTGCCGGAAACCTTGACTATGTATGGTCAACAGGGGGTTTTATGCTGCTTGTCGCTGTTGCAACAGCGATTTTCTCGGTTTGGGGAACTTATTCCTCAACCTATATTGCTACTGCGCTCGGCAAGGATATTCGTGGGGCATTATTTCGTAAGGCACAGGATTTTTCGGTAAACGATTTTAATAAATTCGGTGCAGCATCTCTTATCACCCGCAGCACAAGTGATGTGGGACAGATTCAGATGGCGTTTTCTATTGTTGTGGAAATGCTTCTCCCCGCTCCTTTTATGGCGGTTGCAGGACTTATTTTGTCCTTTTCCAAAAATCCCTCGATTGCCTTTATGGTAGTCGGGTTTATGGTGGCTATTCTGTTTGCCACCGTCATTGTTGCAAAAAAGGTTATTCCGCTTTTTGACCGTATGCAAAACGCTTTGGACACGATTAACAGAACTGTACGCGAAAGCGTTATCGGCGTTCGTGTTATCAGAGCCTTTAACCGGGCAAAGGACAGCAAAGCACGTATGGATAACAGCTTTGAAAATTACGCAAATATTGCAATCAAAGCAAACAAAATATTTGCAGGACTTCTTCCGCTGATTATGTTAATAATGAACATTCTAACCATTTTGATTGTATGGTTTGGGGGCAGACAGGTTGCGGCGGGAGGAATGGAAATCGGCGATATTATGGCAATCATTGAATATGCTATGCTGACCCTGTTTTACCTTGTGATGGGTGCAGCCGCTTTTATTTTCATTCCCCGCGCACAGACCTGTGCAAAGCGTATCAATGCGGTTTTAGACACAGTCCCAGAATTTGAAAAAAGCAATAATCATTCAAAGACAGACAGGGGCAAGGACGCAGCAAAAGTTCAGTTTAAGAATGTAACTTTTCGATATGATGACGCGGAAGAAGCTGTTTTGCATAATATTGATTTTGCAGTAGAAAAAGGAAAAACGACGGCTATTATCGGAAGCACAGGTTCCGGAAAATCGACAATAGCAAGCTTGCTTATGCGCTTCTTTGATATTGAAAGCGGAAGTATTCTTGTGGACGGAAAAGATGTACGCGAATACAGCCAAGATGTTTTACGCGGAAAAATTGGTTATGTTCCCCAAAAGGCGTTTTTATTCAGCGGAACGATAGCCGATAATCTTAGACATGGTAAAAAGAATGCAACAGAGGAAGAAATGTTAGCAGCCTGTCGGATTGCACAGATTGATGATTTTATCATAAATTCAGAAAAAGGATTGAAAACAAGAGTCTCACAGGGCGGCAATAATTTTTCTGGCGGACAAAAACAGCGTCTTTCTATTGCAAGAGCCATTATAAAGAAGCCGGATATCTATATTTTTGACGATAGTTTTTCAGCGTTGGATTTTAAGACCGACGCAAGATTGCGCAGCGCATTAAAAGACGAGGTTGGAGATAGTGCGGTAATCATTGTAGCGCAGCGAATCAGCACTATTTTGGACGCAGACCAAATTGTTGTGCTTGACGAGGGTAAAATTGTAGGCAAGGGAACCCATAAGGATTTACTTGCAAGTTGTACCGTTTATCAGCAAATTGCACATTCGCAGCTTAGCGAGGAGGAATTGAAATGATAGATGAAAGACAAGAATTAGACGCACAGGACACCGCTGATGATTTCAACGGTGAAATGTCCACCGCACGGGCAAAAAACGCAAAAGGAACCTTGAAGCGTTTTTTTAAAGATTTAATGGGGCAGAAGTGGAAAATTATTGCTGTTGTGCTTACCCTTGCCGCGTCTGCTGGTTGTAGTGTGCTAAGTCCAAAGGTGCTTGGTATGGCTACCGACCAAATTTTCGAGGGGGTAAAAAATGCCGCTGAAAACGGCACTGCCTTTTCCGTAAGTATAACAACAATGGGGGCAATCCTATTTGCTTTAATTGGATTGTATTTACTAAGCACATTGTTCAGCTATATCCCGCAGCGAATTTTAGCGAGTGTTTCACAAAAGTTTTCTCTAACCCTAAGAAAAAGCATCAGCGAAAAACTTAACCGTATTCCTCTAAAATACTATGATACCCATAAAAAAGGGGAAATTCTTAGTCGTGTTACCAGCGACTTGGAGCGTGTTTCCGATACATTACAGGAAACATTATCGGAAATGATTACAGCTATTATTACTTTAATAGGCGCTTTTGTTATGATGACGCTCATTAGTCCCGAACTTACACTGATTGCTCTCGGTACCGTAGTCGTCAGTATGATTGTATCGGTAATGATCGGTTCGCGCACAAATAAATACTATGCGGCAAATCAAGCCGCGCTTGGCGAACTTAACGCCAATATCGAGGAGTCCTTTACAGGAAATAACCTTATTAAGTCTTTCAATCTACAAAATCAAATGATTGCGCAAAATGAGGAAATGAACGAGAAACTACGAAAAGCTGCTACAAAGGCGCAGTTTATCACTTATGCCATCAACCCGATTGTGCGTCTGATAGGCCAGTTCGGTTATGTGATAATTGCCGTCCGGGGTGCAATGTCGGTTATTAGCGGGAATATTTCCATCGGTGATGTTCAGGCAGCCTTTCAATATGTAAATCAAATTTCAGAACCGATTACACAGCTTTCCTATACTATGAATACTTTACAGGGAGCATTAGCTTCTGTCGAGCGCGTTTATGAATTGCAGGACGAGTTAGAAGAAATCCCGGATACCACAACGAACGTGCTGCTCCCCAACCCGAAAGGCAATGTGTCGTTTGAACATATCCGCTTTGGATATAGCAATGACAAAATTTTAATGGAGGATATAAATATCAATGTAAAAGCCGGAAGCAAGGTTGCCATTGTAGGACCTACGGGCGCAGGGAAAACAACGCTTATTAACCTTTTGATGAGGTTTTATGAATTGCAAAAAGGAAAAATCTGTATTGATGGTGTGAATATTTGGGATATGAGCCGTAACGAACTTCGCTCTATTCTCGGAATGGTACTGCAAGATACTTGGTTGTTCAATGGTACTGTTGCAGAAAACATTGCGTATGGCAGACCTAACGCAACAATGGAGGAAATAAAGCAAGCCGCAAAAGCTGCAAGAATTGACCATTTCATACGCACACTTCCGAAAGGCTATGATACTGTTCTGGATGATGAACTTTCCGGAATTTCCGCAGGTCAAAAACAGCTTTTGACAATTGCAAGGGTTATATTAACAGATCCCTCAATTCTCATTTTGGACGAGGCGACTTCAAGTGTAGATACCCGAACAGAAGTTGAAATTCAAAAGGCCATGAACAGTTTAATGCAAAATTGCACAAGTTTTGTGATAGCCCACCGTCTTTCAACGATACGGGACGCTGATGTAATCCTGGTTATGCGAAACGGAACTATTGTTGAACAAGGAAACCACGAATATCTAATGGCGCAAAACGGCTTCTACGCAGACCTTTATAACAGTCAGTTTGCGTCAAAAGCGTCATAAGTTACCGAAGCATAGAATGGAGCCAGAAAGTAAAGGAAAGATAAAATGCAGAATATTACCTATTTTAATATTTTTTGGCTCTTTATGCTCGGAAACATTGTCGGTGTTTTTTTTAGAGGGCGTTTGGTGTAAGATAAGATACGGAAAATGGGAAACCCATTCCGTAGCAATATGGGGAGCGTTTAACATTGTTTACGAAATTGGTATTCCCGTTTTCTATATTGGCAGCATATTTGTTTCTAATTTTCATTGGTTTGTTATTTTTGTCGTAATGTCTTTACTCGGCTCAATAGTTGAGTATTTATGCGGTATGGTAATACGCATAGGTATACGAATGAAAGCGTGGGATTATAGTAAACAATTTTTGAATATTCAAGGGCTTATCAGCATTAAAATGGCTGTTGTTTGGGGTGTGTTAGGTTTAGGTTTTAGCTTGTTTTTATTTGAGCCGTTGCAAGCCATTCTTTCCTATATAACAGGATTTTGGTGGACAATAGCCAGTATTGTACTTACTGTTTTCATGACCGTCAATTTTTCATTGACCGCTTTTTGTATCATTCGTTGGGCAAACAGACACAAAGGAAAAGCAGCGGCAAACAAACTGTCCAAATGGCTTGACCAATACTATCCCGATAGCAAAATGCAAAAGAAATTTTTCTATTGACACTTCCTTGATGAAAAGAAAGATTGCTTTGGGTATGCAATCCGTAACACAAAAGCACTATATGATAAACATAAATGACTGTTTACTATTATCACAGAGCCAGATGCATGATAAATAGCGAAGACAAGATGGCGCAAACGGATAGACCGTTTGCGCACTCAAAAACAGTATTTATTTTTCTGCCGGTATGGATATTTAGACGGGTGAAAAGCCTGTATTTATGCGGCTTTCAAAGTACAGAAGCGGGGCAGACAATACAATATCCCTCGGAAGTGCAAAAATGCCGTTCTATCGTTCCACAGAGTATAGAAAAACAGGTAATAGGTTTTAACCTCTTACCTGTTTTCTACTGCACCCTGTATGGCAGCTACCCTTTTTCAGTTTGTTGTTGATCCTGTTTTATTAGTAGCTACCATAAGCCACGCTTTTTCTTTTTTCAGCACATAGAAGGTAACCCCGGAAGCTGCATTTGCCAAAATCAGCAGCATCATTACAAAGGTTGCCCCGAAAAAAAGAAAGGGGCTGAGCCATTGCTGAACGGCAAAAAGCAGCACAGCGGCGCCAAGCACAGCAAGGCCAAGTGAAATGGCCGGGTAACACCATTTTTTCCACCCATTTTCCGTTCCATTTTCTCTTCCTCCTTTGTTGAAAACTTAAACGGGCGCCTGCGCTGCCGGATGCATCTTTTCCGGCAACTCTTCCCACGGGGTGCGGCTATACTGCCATGCCTCCATCTCTGTGCTAAGTGAATAGCCCGCCTCTTCGCTTCCCTTCAGCACAAAGCGGTATGTATCGCCCATTTGGGCGCTCCACTGCCAGTAATCATCCAGCAAAATTTCGCTGCCGTCCCCGCACAGCGCGAACACAGCAAGGCCAAAATCTTCCCAGCCGCCCTGCGGGAACATCTCCTTTTCAAACACGGCGGTGATATTCTCCCCATCGGCAAATGCCTGCCCCGAAGGCATAACAACCTGCCCGCCCGCATTTTCGCCCCGCGTGTAATAGTCAAGCCGCAGGCCGCACAGGCCCTGCGCCCTGTTTTCCACCGCCACGTCAAAACTTTGCCGCGCGGCCCCGGCGTCAGGCACGGCCTGCCCGCCTTGTGCCGGAATGGGCCCGCTGTCAAACGGCAGATAAGAATTGGCCTGCGCCATGCCGCCGGCAAGCGTGCCGTTTTCCACCCGCATGCGGTTATAAGCCATGATGCCCTGCTGCACCGGCAGCACACACAAAAGTGTGAACAGCACAGCCCCTGTGAATACGGCCAGCGGCACAAGCGGAAGCATTTTGTGCTGGCGCACGATGACGAAAATAAAAACCACAGCCAGCCACACAAGGAACACACTTGCCAGCACACGCTTTACCGTAAGGCCGTAGGCAAAAATATACAGCCCCATTTTGGACGCCGCCGTGGCAAGCAGAAGAAGCGTAAGCACAGAGACAGCCGTGTTGCATGCGCGAAGCAGCCTGTTTTCGTCTATTTGCCTGCAGCTGAGCACATTGGCCGCAAGCAAAATGATAATGTTCACAGCCGCCACCCGGCACAGCTCGAAAAAGCCCTGCCTTGCATATTCCGCATAGGAAAAGCCCTGCGGAAGCGCGCCCCAGAAGGCGCCGAACAAATATCTGGCCTGCACGGCAATGAACAGCACATATGCCGTACACAGCATGCACAGGGCCGCGGCCACCGTGGCGCGCGGCAGCAAGCGCAGCCCGCGCTGAATGCCGCACACCTCCTGCCTGCTGTAGATGCAGGTGCGCCGCCCGCGCACACTTCCATACACAGTGCCGTATAAAAACAGCGCCGTGGGCAGGGCAAACATCCATTTCAGCAAAAACGTGCCCATATTCAGCGGGCGGAACAGGTTTTCCACAAAGCTGGAAAACCGCTGTGTAAAACCTTCCAGCAGGGCGGCAAACCCCGCGTCGGCCTGCATCAGCGGCGGAAGCACAAGGCAAAGGCACAAAAACCCCGCCAGCACGCCGCCCAGCACCGCACACACGCGTTTTGCCCCCGCGCCCTTCCGCACGCTGCTGGGCACACTTTTCCGGCGGGCGGCCAGCCGCTTTGCCCCCGCCCAAAGCGCGGCGGGCAGGCGCATAAAATTGCCCCAAGGCAAAATGACGCCTGCATTGAACAAATCGAGCAAAAGCCAGTTTGATGTTTTCCCCTGTTTCAAAAGCCTGCCTGCGGCACACAGCGTCCAATACTGTGCCGCAAGCAAAAGCGCCGCGTAATGCAAAAGCCCCAGCAGGGTGCCCCCGTAGGGCAGGGCATAGGCGAACCCCAGGCACAGCACAATGCCAAGCCAGAACCAGCTTTCCCTCGGCGGCTTTTTTCCTGCCAGATATACATAACCCAGCACAACAGCCACATACAGCGCGCAAAAGACGGCTGTGCCAAAGCCTGCAAGGGAAAAGCGGAACCATTCATGAAAGGCCTGCAATTCCCAAAACAGCCAGCCCACAGCCAGAAATACAAGGGCAAAGACGCTGTCCAGCCATGTAAAGCCTATTTTATTTTTCTGCGGCGCGGCAGGGCCCTGTCCCCCGGCAGGCTGCCCCTGCTTTTGCAAAAAGGGCGCACTTTTACAGGGCGGGCACGGCATGCCCACCGCATTTTTCTGCTGTTCCATTGTGTTACTCCTCTGTGTAATCCAGAATATCGGCGGGCTTGCAGCCCAGCGTTCTGCAAAGCGCCTCCAGCGTGGAAAAGCGGATGGCCTTCGCCTTATTTGTCTTCAGAATAGAGAGGTTTGCGGGCGTGATGCCAACGGCGGCTGCCAGCTCGGTAGAGGACATTTTTCTCTTTGCCATCATCACATCCAGGTTCACTACGATGGGCATGAAAAAGCCTCCCTTCAAATGGTATAGTCGTTTTCGTTCTTGATGGCTACGGCCTGCGCAAACACGTTTTTCACCACGCGCAGCATCAGGCCTACAAAGGCGGCCGCAGCGGCAAACACAAACAGGTACCAGTCGAACCAGCCCGCCGCAAAATAGACGAGCCCAGCGGCAATGCAGCACCACGACATGGTGCGCAGATGCCTCACGTTTTCTTCACAGAACACGTCCTCTGCAGAAATATTCTTCAAAAGCCTGTGCAGGCAGAACAGCACCAGCGCCGCAGGCACTGCAGAAGAGTAGGTGACGGCCAGATACAGCCATGCGATGCTTTCGCGGTACAGCACGGCCTTCCAGAACCATGGGCCGGAAATGCACAGCGCCGCCAACAGGGCGCTGAACACGGCCACGCACAAACGGCTCAGCTTCAGGCTTTTATCCATTGTCCAGTTCATGGGCACAGGCCCTCCTTTTTTTGCACACCGGCACCTGCATGTGCCTTATGTTGGCCCCAGTATAACATAGTTATTATTGAATTACAAGTATTTTTTATTGTTTTTCGATAATAAATGAGGAGTTCCAGGCAATATTGATAATGCTGAGGCCCCTTTTTGCCGCGTAAGCCGCCGTATATGCGGTGCCGCCGGTGGGCCTTGAAAGGTTTGTGACGCAAATGGTGCTCATTTCAACAAGTCGCCGGTTTCTTTTTTGCATGCAGCCTTTTGTATATTCTTCTGAAACATAAATGAGCTCATCGGCCCGGCGCAGAATGTCCTGATAAACGGCCTTATCCCGTTCAGGCCAGTATTTCGCCTGCTACCTGCATGGAAGCACTAAAACCAGCCTTATCTGCGGGAATTCCTTTTTCAATTCCAGCACCACCTGCTCTGCCAGAGTGTCGAAGCCTACGGCGCCGCCTGCACAATAAGTGCGTATTCCTGCAGCGGCAAATTCTCTTGTGACAGCCTCCAGCTTCTGCCGCATGGAGTTTTTTTCCCATTCCGGCAAATTGCGGTGGCCGGTAAAACAGCACACTTGTTTTTCGTTCATAAAAGATTAACAGGAACTCGCCCTATCTCTCCATAACTCTCCATAAGTGCTACCCGTATTACCTTTTTGGGATTTCTACTTTCCCTAACTCGGCCTATCACTCCATAGCACTCCGTAAGTTTAGTATTACGATAGTATAAAGAAAAGCCTTAACCATTCATTCGTGGTCAAGGCTTTCGTTTTTACTGTATTTCTTCTATTTCGCCAGTATCTTTGTTTACATGGTATTCTTTAAGAAGCATACCGCTGAAAAGCAATTTTGCGTCATGTTCTTCTTTGTCAACATATTCATACACAGACACATCGAGCAGATTTCCCATGACAGAGATTTTAGTTGTTGTCTTGTAATTGAAGTTGACTATTGCATGGATTTCATCATCGCTCTTGAAATACTCTTTGTAGTAGTCCAAAGCATAGTCCTGCATTTCAATGTTTTCTGCGATTGAGGCAATTCTCCAATTACCTGTCACATCATTAGGAACATTGGTAACAACAAAGGAAATATCATCTTTGGCTGTGCTTTCGTTTTGCTTTTCCTCTGTCTGCTGTTCTGCTGAACTGATAGTGTCCTTTGCTCCGTCCTCAACGCTGTCTTTTGTTCCAGTATTTCCGAAGATAGCGGCCAGAATAACGACAACGATTACCCAAAACCACCACTTCTTGAAAATCGGCTTTTTGACTCCGTTTTTGGTTGCTTTATCTTTCATAATGCCATACCTCCAAGTTTGGTTGATATTAGCATTATAGCAGAGTGTAACACAAAAGTACAGTATAATTTTAACTTACTATTGTGTCATAGTTTTATGTGCCTTGTCAATACTATAATGTAATTAAAATCAATGGAGGAATTGCATTATGGAGAAATTTATCGTAACACCTAAAGAAGATAAATCTGTCACCATGACAATACGCATAGATAGAGCCTTGCAAGAGGAATATAACGATTTAGCAGTTAAGACGAATCGTTCTCGTAATGAACTAATCAGCATGGCTTTGCAATATGCCCTTGACCACATGGAATTGAAAGATGAATGATGACTAAATGAGAGCCTTTGGATTTTGTCCTCTGGCTCTCAATTATTTATGCGTTCAATCGTAAGAACTCATTTACCTTTGTTGCTACTTCCTCTTGCTGTTCCTCAAAGCTATGAGCATAGATGTTCATTGTAGTGGAACAGGTTGAATGTCCTAATGTCTTTGATATTTCAATGATGTTGACTTCCAGATAATTGAGCAGGGTAGCACATGAATGTCTCAACCCATGAAGCGGAATAATCGGTAATTCCTCTAATCCCTCGGCCTTTGCTTTGTCTGGATTATTCTGCACCCATTCATTATAGCGGTGTAAATGCTTTGTGAAATACTGATAAGGTGTTGTATGCCCCATAAGCTTTCCGTCTGCTTGAATGAACAGATTACCGCCATTGCTCAAATCGCCTTGCCATGCAGTACCATGACTAAATCGTGTCTGTATGTACTCAAAGTGATACTGCTTCAAAAGTGGGATTACATCATCTGGAATAGATACCTTTCTGACAGATTTCTTTGTCTTAGGCTCTTTATAATCAAATCCGTTTTCCGTCATACCCACAGACTTTGAAATAGAGATTTTCTTTTCCTTAAAGTCAATGTCATTCCAGTGCAAAGCAAGTGTTTCGCCTTTTCTGAATCCACAGAACAATGAGAGAGTAAAGAACACTTTGTATTGTGTAGGCACAGTATAGGATTCTGTGTACTCATTCACATAGTATGGTTTACCTGTATCATCAATACGCTGATGGCCTTTGTAGGTTACCTCGTATGACATATCCAGAGATTTCATAAACATCAATGCTTGCTTTGGAGTAAAGAACTTTAAGCCCTCGTCCTCGTCTTTTCTCTTTGGTTTTTGTGCGTCTTGGCAAGGATTGTTCTCAATCATGCTGTAACGCTTGGCTGTCTTAAAAATCAGATTCAACACATTAGCAAATCTCTTTATTGTACCTGCGGAATAATCGTCAACCAGAGTTCTATAAAAGGCTTCAATGTGTGGTGTTTTGATATGAGCAATCTTGTCTCCCTTAAAGTAGGGAATGATTCTGCTTTCCAAAACCTGTTTATATCCTGCATAGGTACCATAAGCAATGTTATCTTTAACACTCTCAAGCCATTTGTATGCAAAATCTTCAAATGACATTTTTTCTGCGTTGTAGTCGTAGCCATATTTCAGTTTATCTTCCATATCCATGGCATACTTTTTCGCTTCTCGTTCTTGTTGTTTGGGTGTTGCTGACTGATTGACTGAATATGTAAGATTCTTAACCAGTTTGTTTCCCTTTTTATCGTATCCTTGACAGATAACTATGCGATAAACAACTCTACCGCTTTTGTACTCAACTCTTTTAACAGATGCCATTCTTAACACCCTTTCTCAATTTGATTTTTGTAACGATAGAAGGTCGGCTTCGTCATACCTAATTCTTTCATCAGTTCAAATGGTTTCTTTTCCCCTTGCTGTACTAAGCGATAGTGGGTAGCAAATTCTTCAAGGTCCATAACTCTTGGTCTGCCATAATCGTCCCATTCTCCACGAGCCTTTTTCTGTTCAATGCCTTCTCGCTGTCTTTTCTCTTTTTTCTCAATTTCAGCCTGTGCCATGCTTGCATACAACTCAATCATCATATTATTGATAGTCTCTAACATCATACGAGCCATTGAGTTTTCCATAGCTGACAGGTCAATCAATGTTGTGGGTAATTCTAACACCATAACACGAATACCGTTGTCCTTAAAGAATCGTAATTCCTTTAGTGTGGCTTCCTTGTTTCGTCCTAATCGGTCAAGCTCTGTGACGATCAGCACATCACCACTTTCAAGAATTTCATCTTTCAGCATTGTGTAGCGTGGTCGGTTGAAGTTCTTTCCTGTCTGTTGGTCTGTGTAGACCTTGCCCTTATACAGAGAAATTGCATTATCAGCACAATACTTGGTGAGTTCTGCAATTCCTCTGTCTAAGTGCTGGTCCTTTGTGCTTGTCCTGTGATAAGCTACATATTTCATTCAGACACCCCCTTATCGTATAAATCACAGTTTCCACCATCAATAACGGTAGAGGGCTTTTCTTCGTACATCTCACATTTAGAAACATTGCATGGCATATTCGTATCGTCATATTTGTATAGGCAATCCGTACACACCAAATCAGCGTTTCTGATAAGCTCAAACTTTAGCTTGTCATTCTTAAACTTATCGTTCATCTGAACACCTCATTTCTTTATCGAACACCTGTTCTTTTCTGATTTAATCATATCAGGCAAGTCTCAAAAAGTACACACTTTTTATGAGAATAATCAAAAGTTTTTACGCATACTTTCTGATACTTATTTGAGGTTTCATTTGCATGGTTTCAAAAAGTATAAATTCTGATACCACATCAACAAGCGGCCATTGCTCGCTGTTTTGCTCTGTATCTTTTCATAGATTTACTGATTCGTGCGTTACGAGTGCCATAGCTTGAATTTTCCTTATTTGTCATAAGTTCCAGATTGTCAATGCAGTTGTTGGCTTTGTTTTCGTCCTTGTGATTGATTTGCATGCCCTCTGGAATTGCACCTTTATGTGCCATGTAAACTAACCTGTGAACTCTCATGTGCTTTTTGATACCCTCATCATTGCACACATCAACCTGTTTATATCCTCTTTCTGTAAAGCCTTGTGGCAGAAGTCTGTCACGCTTAAGGCTGTAAACCTGTCCGTCAGTAGAAATAAGATACTTTGAAAATCCCTCTGCTTGACCCCATTCAATGGGTGTATTGCTTTTATGCTGTGTTGTCTCCGTCATTGCCCTCAACCTCCGTTTCGCCGGTATTGAGAAACTCAATGAATTTATCCACATTCACAAGAAACTTATTACCGGACTTAATATGCACGATTTTGTTCTGTTTGCACATCTGCCAAAGTGCTTTATATGAAATACCAGATTCATCTGCAAGAGTCTGTAAAGGCACCATACGAGGAATGCGTACATCTGATACAATAAAGTTAAACTCCTGCTCTGGTAAAGTGTTCGTATTGTTTGCATTATTCTTCTTTGCCATTTTTGTATTCTCCCTTTCGATTAGGGACACGAATACAAATTCATCTGAACTATTGTATTGTTGTCCATGTTTTTGTGTTTGCTCCGTCTGGACAACTGGACTATTCTTTAGTAACCGATTTATTTTATTCTCAATTTTATGTTTATCCCCAGAGGTTCTCTGTTGACTTCTGGTGAACTTTTATCCTATACCATAGGAATACATTACCTTATGACTTCTGATTCAATCTGGATTATCCTGTGTTATTCTGGGCTTATCCTTTATGCTGTCTGTTCGTCTGGATTCCATGCGGAAGGCTTCTTAAACGCATTGACCTGTTTTTCAATGTTTCTAAGGTGGAATCCCTGCATATACACAGAAGCAAGCCCTTGTTCAGCTTCTTTCAGTTCAGATTCTTTCAATCTGTCAAAAGCCTGTTCAGCAGAAGATTTACTACCCTCAAAAGCACGCTCCCTAATCTTTGCAGATACCATATCAGCATAAGCAGGATATTTAAGCAGTTCCAGAACAGCCTTGCTACCGATAACACCAGAATTGATAGAATCTGTCAAAACCTTAGTAATACGGTTTGCATGATTGCTGTTCATCACTTTAGGCATCTGAGACATAAGCTGAAGTGCTTTGCTCTGTACTGCCTGTGTATCGTCCTGTTCGTTTGCATAGTCATAACCACGATTGCGGATTTCCTCAACCCTGTTATTCATACGGTCATACACAAAAGCATTTTCAGCAACCATATCCTGCAATTTGCCCTGGAGTTTTTCATAGATTTCATTTACCATGTTCTTATCTACACGCTTATACACAGAAATAAAATCTCTGACACTTGCAACCAGAATACGCACATCATCAATGGTCTTTGTTTTTCTGAACTGTTCAAGCAGTTTATTGTAGTTCTCAACGATAGTCAGCCCATTGTTTGCAATAGTATTGACTTTAGCCATTTTCTTCTTCCTCCCATTCGATATTTTCGTTTTCGTCTGACACAATCACAAAGCCTTGTTCCTTGTAGAATGTATCATACGCACCTTGCGTTACCTCTGTGGTAACTGTTCCGTTTGTAATCTTAACCATAATTATTCGTCCTCATTTTCATCTGAGGCATTGTTCCATTCATCTTCCCAGTCATCTTCGTTCCAGTCCTCGTTTTCTTTACCGTATGGAACAATCCTAATCACAGTAGGAGCAGTATCTTCTGTACCGTCTAAAAGAAAAGCAGTATTTGCACCATAAGCCTTGTCAATGATGTACTTACAAGCATTGAATCGGTCCTTGTTATATCTGTCATTGGCAATCTGGATTATGCTTTGCAGAGCTTCAACGGTAGAAGATTTAAGCAACCTCTGAAATTGCTCCTTTTGTGATTTCTGCTCTGCGGTTTGCTTAGGTCTGCCTTTTGGATTACCGCTTTGTCCTTTAGCATAAGGCATAGAAAATCACTCCTTCCTACATATCATAGATGTTCACGCTCCTTGTTGTAGGATTCCAGTTCTCTATGAATTTCTGTTTTACTTTGTCTTGTGAGAGATGAGATAAAATCTCTTGTTTTTCCTGTATCTCTGCTTTGAGAGATGCGATCAGCATATTGTAAGCCTGTGTCCCCGTTCTGGGTTTGTGCTTCAATGTAATGTCTGCTGATATGCGTTCTACCTGCATTAGTGAACACCCCCTTATTGTTAATGTACTGTTATCTATCTGTGTATCTGTCTACTTTATAGACACTTTTTGAAATTCTTAATTTGCTCAAACACATCAAATAATGGCTTCTATACACTCATAAATGCTGTTTTACACATAGATTTTGAGTTTTGCACTTTCTTGATTTTGGGGTCGCAGGGTACCAATTATTAGTACCTTAGAAGCCCTCTTTTATAATGAATTGTGCATTTGCTTTACGGTTCGTATTACATCTTCTGGCATACCAAAATTGTTTTCACGATAATATGCAATGACCTGTTTTGACCTGTCGCCCTGTTTCTTAAACGCATACCATTTTTTCAATGCCTTGCGTAGCACCTCAACATCAACAATACATTCCTTGCATTTGTATAAAGTTTCACTAATTTCTTTACCAGAGTTAGAGGTCGTCAAACATTCAAACACCTCTTGCACACAACCATTCAGCATAGGTTTAATGTTCTTTTCGCATATATCAGTAAATGTTTCTTGGTATTGGTCAATTAGCTTTCGTAAAGACTTTCTTGTGAGAGTATCCTCTAATGACATTCTATCGGCATACATACTATCGAGCATTCGTTCTAAGAATACAAACTCAACACGAATAAGGTTGCTTTCCACTAACGGATTTCCTTTATCATTTTGTTCCTTAGACTTGTTGTAAACTTTCAAACGGTAATAATGGTCTTTTCTGTATATAATGCTGTCTTGGTCCTTACGAAAGGTTTTCTTTTTGTCCCTTGCTTCCTGCGCAATAAAAGTTTTGTCAACTGATTTCTCAAACAGATTGATTACATCTTTCGGTTTGCATTTGCCCACACATTTAATAGTAATGTTGCACTCCATGCTTGACACATTCAACTGCTTTAATATCTCGTTGGAGTAATTACCTTTCATGTGTTTTTTTAGATATGCTTTCATGTATTCGATAACCTTATCACTAATCAAATCTATCTGAATACAATCAGATAACTGAAATGGTTGAATGTTGTTTGGTCTTACTGCGTGTGGTAGATTTACATAAGCAGAGACTTTACCACCTAAGCACTCAATCCATGCAATATCTTTGCCAGATTCATTAGTTAGAGTTTCCTTTGGAAATGTTACAGTTTCCAAGCCTTTTATTGTAAGTTGCATTTGGAAGTTGATTCCGTCTGCACCTTGTAGTTTTTTCTTTCCCATTTTCACACCTCGCCCATTGCTTTCTTTATGTCTTTGATTATTGAAGCTGTTTCCTTGATAATTGCTTCGATTAAAGCAATGTAGCTTTCAGCATAATAATTTCTTTCGTCAGTCTTTGCTCCGTTCATATTCAATACCTCACATTCTTTGCTCACATATATTCATCAATGCAATTCACATCAATGCTGTTCAAGATTTCCCTTAACTTGATAAACTCTTCCTTAGAGAAAGTGATACCACGCAAAGGATATTGCAATCCGTCTCTGTCAGATACTCGCCATGCTCTAATATCAAACACAGGCTTCTTGTCGTTCCACTTTACAATCGACACTTCCTTTGAGAATCCACGAAAGCCTACCATAATAGTGTCAATATGTTCCTTTACTTCGTACTCGGTAACCTTACCAGCATTACACGCAAATTCATGCTTATTTGTTTTGTTATCCATTTTCCTTGTTCCTTTCCTTTTGATTTTAGGCAACAAAAAAGAGAAGCCAGTTAAACCTCGTCTAAAGGTAACTTTGCTTCTCTAAGCATTCAAAATATTAAATTAACTGGTCTTTTCCGACCTGTATATATTATACCACATTATTTTCTGAAAGTACATAGGCAAAATAAACTTTTTTCCTTATTTTTCCGACTATTTTCTTGAGGTCCTTTTTATATATAATCCTCAGATTAACCAGATTGACCCCAGATTGATTTTAATGGATTAACTTATATTTTATATATCCTATTCCTAAAAGTCAATTCTGGATTATCTGGGAACTTCTGATGATACCCCTTAAATAAACAGTAATACAATAGTATAAAGTTGTTATGCCTATCCACAAAATACAAAGAGAATTAAGGGCAAATAAACCGAAACTCATTTGTTCAACTTTGCATTGTGCAGTATGAGAGATAATTGTCATAAAAGCCTTTAACTGCAATACTTTGTTGACCTTTTCTGCCTTGCCAAAAGTGAAACTCAATGCTATGCTTTTTCTATATTGCTTGTGATGTCAGTATTACGCTTGCTGAACAAACAAGCACAATCATAAAAAAATCAACTCCAGATAATTACATCTATATTAGAACAATATATTCTAAAAATAAATGGAACATATTGCTCTACCTCATACTGAGTATAGGTGAGTATTTATGCCTTTATATCCCAGAATCCGTGCATTGAGAGAAGACCGAGACTTAACACAGGAAACTGTCGGAAAGGCAATCCATGTGTCACAGAGAACTTATTCGTATTATGAATCCGGGCAAAGAATGATTCCCCCAGATGTTTTATCTGCCCTAGCCGATTATTACCACACCAGTATCGACTATCTGGTGGGACGCACAAATGTTTTCCGCCCTTACCCGGCGGCACAGAGGCCGGAATAAAAAATTCCCCGGCAAAGGCGCGTTGACATAAGAAAACACTGCCTCTGAAACAGGAATTGGGGCATATAGCACCGTCAAAGCGTCCTGACAGCTACAAAGGGTGCCTGCGGCACTTTTCCCTGCTATGCAGCCCCAGTTTCTGCTTCCTAGGTGCACAGCAGTTTTAGCCCGGCAATTTTTCGTGAACAGCAGTGTGAAAGCCGGACGTCTTTTTCATACGGGCAAAGCCCTGGAGATACAGCCAGCACCCTTTTTCTCTAAAAAATTTTCATCATTTGGGCCTTTCAGCGTCGCCGGCACAGCCCATGGCGCCAGGCTAAAATATAAAAAGCGCCCCTTTCCAAGCGGAAAGGGGCATTTTTTACATTACAGCTCTATTTTGCCGAACAGGGGCAGGTCTGCGCCGTCGTTGATAGTCTCGGTGCGGCGGGGCGCCATGGGCGCCGCGTTCGCGTCGCGCGGGGCATCCGCATATTCGCGGGCCGGCACGTTGGAACGGCGGTCTCTCCGCTCGCCGTCGCGGCGGGGCCTGTCGCCCCTGCCGCCGCGGCGCGGGCCGCGGCCGCCGCGCTCGCGCTGGGGACGAGCATTTTCGCCCGTGCAGGAAATTACCACGCGGCGGGCTGCGCCCTCGCCTGTAGATTCGCTTTTCACATTCTCCATCTGAGAGATGGTGGAATGGATAATACGGCGCTCATAGGGGTTCATGGGCTCCAGCATCTGGCTGCGGCCCGTGCGCGCCACTTTGGCGCCAATGCGCTTTGCCAGCGCAATAAGGTTTTGTTCGCGCTTCGAACGGTAGCCATTCACATCCAGGCTCATTTTTTCATATTCGCCGCCCGCGCGGTTGGCCACAAGGCTGCACAGATAGCTCATGGCCTCCATCACTTCGCCGCGGTGGCCTATCAGGGCGCCTGCGTCTTCACCGCCCACCTTCAAAATGGTGGTTTCGCCGGCCTTTTCCGCCGAGAATGAAAGCGCTTCTGCGTGCATGGCCTTTGCCACGGCTTTGATGTATTCGCACGCGGCTTCCAGGCGGGCGTTGCCCTCCACAGAAACAGGCTGTGCAGGGGCCTGCTGCGGGGCAGGGGCCGCCTGCAGGTTTTCCGGCTGCACCGGCGGCATTTCTTTCACGCGCGGCGCGGCCTGCGGCTTTTTCACGGGCCGGGCGGGCTCTTCTTTTTCCGGCTGGGCAGCCTGCGGCTGCGGGGCGGGCGCCTGCGGTTTTTCTTCAGGCTCGTCCACCCATACGCGCACTTTTGCAGGAATGGTGCGGAATAATTTTCTCTGCGGAAGCTCCAGCACTTCTACGGTGGCTTCTTCCTCCGCTATGCCAAGTTCTGCCAGGGCCAACTGGGTGGCTTCCTCCACCGTTTTGCCCGTCATGATGCTTTCACGCATCTCATTTTCCTCCTTCCCGCTGTTTATTTCTTTTCTTCTTCCCAAGGCATTATTTCAGGGGGCTGCTCTTCCCCCACCTCTGCCTGGGCGCCGCTTTCCTGTGCCGCAGGCTCTGCCTGGGCGGCATCGGGCGCCTGCTCCGGCTGCGGGGCGGGCGTTTTCTCTTTTTCCTCTGCGGCAGTCTTCGGTTTTTCTTCTTCTTTTTTCGGCGCGGGCTCCTCGTCCTTATAGCGCTCTTCATCAATGGCACGGGCGCGGGCCAGGCGGATGCGGGCAAGCTCGGCTTCCGAAACTTCCTTCATAACCGTCTCGCCGCTTTCGCTTTTTACCTTTACCTGCTTTTTCTTTTTCTTTTCCGCACGCTTTGCCTCAATTTCAGCTTCCACCTGCGCCTTTATCTTTTCAGGGTCATAGACGCGCTTTGCAATAAGAGACTGCACAAAGCCCGCAATGTTGGAAACCGTGTAATACAGCGAGAAGCCCGTGGGAATGGTGAAGGCAATATAGCCGAACATGATGCTCATAATCCACGGCATTGCCTTCATGCTGCCGGACATCTGCTGGCCGGACATCTTCATGGTCACCACCTGCACGGCAATCATGGTCACCACAGACAGAATAGGGATGATAATGGCAATAGAGGGCCAGCTTGAAAGCGGCGTTTGCCCAAGGTCGATGCCGAAGAAGGACATCTGGAAGTTCTGCACCTCGGCAAGCTTGTCGCCCAGCACGCTGCTGAATGCCTCGCCGTTGCCCTTTACCAAATTGATGAGCGTGCTCTGCACACGGTAATCATTCACGAGCAGGTTCTGGCCCAGCGCAGAATTCGCCACCTCTACCATTTGGGAGATAACGGCATCTGAAACGCCGAGAATATATTTCAGCGGGCGGTACACCACTTCAATGATACCGAAGATGAACAGAAAGTTCAGTATCATGGGCATACAGCCTGCCGTCATGGAAAAGCCGTATTCCTGCTGGAATTTCATCAGCTCTTCCTGCTGGCGGGCCTTATCCTTGGCGTACTTTTTCTGGATCTCCAGCATTTTTGGCTGGAAGGCCGACATGCGCGCAGTGCTCTTCTGCTGCTTGATGCGCAGCGGAAGCAAAACCAGGTTCACAAGCAGCGTGAACACAATGAGGGCCCAGCCGTAATTGGGAATGAAGCGGTATATCCATTCCATAATGGGCCCGAAGATTACAGCGAGAAAACCTAAAAACTGCATTGTCTCATCCTTTTTGCCCGGCGCGAAGGGCTTTTTTTCTAGAGGGACGCGCGGTGCGCAGCCGCGCGTATTTCGAAGGCCTGCATTTTATGCCTGTGCCGCTCAGTCCTCTGGCCCGTTGCACCAGCGGCCCTTGGGAGGCACAGGGTCAAATCCGCCCTTGCCAAACGGGTTGCAGCGCAAAATGCGCCACAGCCCCAGCAAAAGCCCTTTTGCCACCCCATGCACCTCAATGGCCTCTATCATATAGGCCGAGCACGTGGGCATAAAGCGACAGTTCTTACCCAAAAGGGGTGAAATAAATTTCTGATAGCCGCGCACCGGCAGGATAAACAGCTTTCTTACAAGGCCCTTCATACCGCCAGCCCTGCATCTTTGAACAGCTTTTTCAAAACGGGAACAAGCTTTGTGCTTTTCAGCTTTGGCGTGAGGCCGCGGGCCACCAGCACAATGTCATAGCGGCCCACATCGCCGCGAAGCACCTCGCTTAAAGCGGCACGCATCACGCGGCGCGCACGGTTGCGCGTCACCGCGTTGCCCACCTTTTTGGAAGCCGTAAGCCCCACGCGCGTGCAGTCTGCACGGTTTTTGTTCACATACAATACCACATACGGGTGCACATACGATTTTCCGCGCGCATATGCGCGTGCAAATTCACAGTTGCGGGTAATGGGGCAGTAACGCATAAAAGGCCTCTTTTGCTATCAGATACACAAAAAGGCCACATGCGTGGCCTTTCTTGCAGCGAAAGGACGCTGCCTGTTCATTTCATTTTCCCAAAACAGGAAGTTACGCGGCCAGCTTCGCGCGGCCTTTGCGGCGGCGGGCAGCCAGAACCTTGCGGCCGTTCACGCTTTTGGAACGGGACAGAAAGCCGTGCTTCTTCGCGCGGTGAATCTTTTTGGGCTGGAATGTTCTTTTCATGCTTCGCACCTCCTGTTTCAGGGTAAACCCCCAACATATTGTGGAGAATTTTATCTTCATTCACAAGGCTTACCGGCATGGCACCAAAGAAAGCCCTGCAAAGTAAAAGTATACCTGAAAGAATGGCTTTCTGTCAACCTTTTTTTGAAAAATGGCCGCCCGCCCCGCGCGGCCTCATTTATGCCAAAAGCCGGGCCTTTTCTATAAATACAATATTTATGCCGGCACACAAGCTTATTTGTGCTGGTATTCCTTTTGAAAATGTGGTATAATTTGAACATATATGGATTCCTGTCCAGAAACGCTATGGAAGGCTGTGAAACCAAACATGGATTCTTTTGATGAAGTATTCGCCGCAGTGAAGGAATACTGCAAAGAACACGTCGTCATTGCAACGTACAACCTTTTCATCAATGACATCGAGCCTGTCTCCTTCGACGGAAACAAGGCTCTTCTCAGCGTGCGCAGCGAATTTGTGAAAAACACGCTGGAAAACCGCTACCTTCAGCTTTTGCAGGACGCCTTCCGCGAACTTCTGGGCTTTGAAGTGGAAATAGAGTTCACCCTGCCGCAGAAGGCTTCTGCCCCGGCGCCCAGCGCTGCGCAGGCGGCCCCCTCTGGCGGGAACTATGCCTTCACCTTTGAAAACTTTATTGTGGGTTCTACCAACAAATTTGCGCACGCAGCCGCACAGGCCGTGGCGGCAAACCCCTCCGGGGCATATAACCCTCTGTTCATCTGGGGCGGCTCCGGCCTGGGCAAAACGCACCTTCTGCACGCCATCAAAAGCGAGGTGGAGAAAAACCACCCCGATTTCAATATCGTCTATGTGGACGGTGAAAAATTTACAAACGAAATTATCAGCGCCATCCATGACAACACCACCTCGCAGTTTCACAACAAATACCGCGCGGCGGATGTGCTTCTGGTGGATGATATTCAGTTTATTGGGGGAAAGGAATCCACGCAGGAGGAATTTTTCCACACCTTCAACACGCTTTACAATTCCGGCAAGCAGATTGTGCTTGCATCCGACCGTGCCCCGCGCGAGATAAAAAGCCTTGAGGACAGGCTGCGCACGCGCTTTGAAATGGGGCTTATCGCCGATATTCAGCCGCCCGATTTTGAAACGCGCGTGGCCATCATCCGCCGCAAGGCAGACCTGCTTGGCCTGGATATGCCGGACGATGTTGCAGAATACATTGCCAACCGCCTGAAAAACAACATCCGCCAGCTGGAGGGCGCCGTGAAAAAGCTGGACGCCTACCGCAAGCTGGAGGGAATTCAGCCTGTGATAGGCGCGGCGCAGAACGCCATTAAGGATATTCTCAGCGAGACGCAGCCCGTGCCCGTAACGGTGGAAAAAATACTGGGCGAAGTGGCGCGCACCTACAACACCACTCCAGAGGCCCTGCGCGGGCCCACGAGGCGCGCAACCGTCTCTTCCGCCCGCAAGGTGGCCATGTATATTGTGCGCGAAATTACAGGTATGAGCATGGAGGACATTGGCAGCGAATTCGGCGGGCGCGACCATTCCACTGTTGTGTACTGCATCAACGACGTGCAAAAGCATTTTCCTGCCGACAGAACACTGCGCGAAACGGTGGAGGACATTATCAAAAACATCCGCACCTGATTTTCCACAGAAGTTTCCACATTCAACATGTATTTTCCACAGAAACTAACACCGCCTTTTTTACCGCACCTGCCTCAACATGTTTTCCACAGCAATTAAAAACAAAAAACACACTCTGTTTTTCCCGCGGCGGCAGGGGCGGCGGCACACTTTCCACAATTCCACAGCCCCTACTACTATGACGAGTTTATAAAAAGTTAAAGCTTTCAGAAATCGAAAAAAGGAAGGAACCGCTATGAAATTCATCTGCGACAGAAACGTTCTTTCAAACGCCGTTACCGGCGTGTCCAAGGCAGTTACCCAGCGCTCCAGCGTGCCGGTGCTGGAGGGCATCCTGTGCAAAGCAGAGGGTTTTTCCCTTACACTGACGGGATATGACCTTGAGATGGGTATTACCACCACAGTGGAGGCCAACGTGCTGGAGCCGGGCGAAACCGTGCTGCCCGCAAAGCTTTTGGGCGATATGGTGCGCCGCCTTTCCAGCGACGAAGTTGAGATAACCTGCCTTGACACCGGTGTTGCCACAGTAAAAGGCGGCATTACAGAGTTCGACATTATGACGCTGAACCCCGGCGATTTCCCCGCGCTGCCGAACCCGGGTGCAGACCAGACGCTGGATATTGACACGGCAGATTTGCAGGAAATGGTGGAAACCACGCTGTACGCCGTCTCTACCGACGATAAAAAGCCGGCGCATACGGGCGAGCTGTTCGCCATTGAGCCGGAAAAGCTGACTGTGGTGGCGCTGGACGGCTACCGCCTTGCTATTATTGAAAAGCCGGTGAAGGCGACAAAGGATATCAGCATCATCATTCCGGCAAAAACGCTCAGCGAAGTGGTAAAGCTGTTTGGGGAAGAGGACGGCGTGGTGCATGTAGCGGCAAACCGCCGCTTTGTGGTGTTCTCCAACGCAAAATACACTGTTATCAGCCGCCTGATAGAGGGCGAATTTCTGGATTATAAGCGCGTCATCCCCGAGGGGTTCAAAACGCGCGTCACGGTGGATGTGCGCGATTTTGTAAACACCATCGAGCGCGCAAGCCTTATCATCACCGAGCGCCTGAAAAACCCATTGCGCATCACATTCGACGGCAACATCACCGTGCGTTGCCAGACAACGCTGGGCAAGGTGGTGGACGAGCTGCCCGCAGAGATGGAGGGCGAAAGCGTAGAAATAGGCTTTAACAACCGCTATCTGCTGGACGCGCTGCGCTATTCCCGCTGCGATAAAATTGTGATGGAAATGTCCGGCCCGTTGTCCCCCGTAAAGGTAACGGCAAAAGACGGCGGCAATTTCCTGTTCCTGGTGCTTCCCGTGCGCTTCAAAAACGATTAAGGGCGGGCAGGTTATGAAAATAAGCATCCATACGGAATTTATCAAGCTGGACGCGCTTTTGAAATTTGCAAACCTGTGCGCCACAGGCGGCGAGGCAAAAAATGCCGTGCTGGAAGGCCTTGTGAAAGTAAACGGCGAAGTGTGCACCATGCGGGGCAGAAAAATACGCCCCGGCGACACGGTGCTGTTTCAAAACGAAAGCATTGAGGTGTGCGCGCCGTGAAGCTGCACAGCCTCTGCGTGGAAAATTACCGCAATATCCGTGCTGCCCGGTTCATCCCGGGCGAAGAGCTGACAGTGCTTTGCGGCGAAAACGGACAGGGAAAAACAAATCTGCTGGAGGCCGTGTGGCTTCTGACAGGCTCAAAAAGCTTCCGCAATGCCAAGGATGCACAGCTTATCCGCCAGGGCGAAGAATTTGCCGTGGTGCAGGGCGGCGCGGAGTGCGGCGGCCTGGAAAAGGATATCCGTATTACAGTGGCCGGCGAAAGCTGCGAAAAAAAAGGCCGCCGGGCCAAAGTAAACGGCGTGGAGTACGCCCGCGCCGCCTCCATTGCAGGAACGTTTACGGCTGTGGTGTTTGACCCCGGGCACCTCAGCCTTGTCAAAGGCAGCCCGGACGGGCGGCGCCGTTTTCTGGATGCGGCGCTGTGCCAGCTTTACCCGGGGTATCTTTCCCTGCTGCGGAAATACACGCGCCTTGTCACACAGAAAAACGCGCTTTTGAAAAATTATTACGCCACCTTTGGCGGCGCCGAGCTGCTGGATGTATTTGATGAAAAGCTGAGCGAAGCCGGCCAGCAGGTAAGTGAAAAGAGGCGCGCCTATTTGGAGCTTCTGGCCCCGCTGGTGCGTGAAAATTACCGCGATATCTCACAGGGGCGCGAAGAGATGGAGATATGCTATCTTCCCTCTTACGATGCCCGCGGCCTTGCCCATAAGCTGAAAGAGACGCGCAGCCGCGATATTGCGGCCGGCTTCTGCACCGCAGGCCCGCACAGGGAAGATTTCGACATCATCCTGAGCGGCAGGCAGGCAAAGCTGTTTGCAAGCCAGGGCCAGCAGCGCTCGGCTGTGCTGAGCCTGAAGCTGGCGGAGGCCGCCGCGGCGCAGAGCGTCACGGGCCAGCACCCGGTGATGCTTTTGGACGATGTGCTGAGTGAACTGGATGATATGCGCCAAAGCTATCTGTTGAGCCGCATGGAACAGCGGCAGACTATTGTCACAGCCTGTGACGCAGGGCTGTTCTGCAAAACAGACGGCAAAGTGCTGTATGTAAAGCAGGGCGAAATTTTTGAAGAACCATAACATGTGCGGGAGGGAAATATGTATCTGCATCTCGGACAGGACACTATCCTGCGCACAAAGGAAATTTTGGGCATCTTCGACCTTGACACCGCCACCCTTTCCAAGCACACGCGGAATTTTCTGGCCCGCGCGGAAAAGGACGGGCGCGTGGTGAATGTGACGGGCGAGCTGCCCAAAAGCTTCATTGTCACGCAGGGGCAGGCTTCGGGCGTATATATCACGCAGATATCTGCGGCCACATTGAAAAAAAGAAGCGGCGCGCGCCGTCAGCTTATTGAGCTGTAACGGCGGCGCTTTCTTGTGAGGGCACCTTTTGCAGCGCCCGCGCTGAAACGGTAAGAAAAAAAGTTTGGAGAAGTGAGCATGGCACAGAACAATCAGCACGAATACGACGGCAGCCAGATCCAGGTACTGGAAGGGCTGGAGGCCGTGCGCAAGCGCCCGGGCATGTATATTGGTTCCACCGGCCCGCGCGGCCTGCACCACCTTGTATATGAAATTGTGGATAACGGCGTGGATGAGGCGCTGGCAGGCTTTTGCGACCATATTGAGGTTTCCATCAAGGAAGGCAATGTCATTCAGGTGACGGATAACGGCCGCGGCATCCCGGTGGATATTCAGCCTAAGCTCGGTATTCCCGCTGTGACCGTGGTATATACCGTGCTTCACGCCGGCGGCAAATTTGGCGGCGAAAATTCCGGCTATAAGGTGTCGGGCGGCCTGCACGGCGTGGGCGCCAGTGTTGTGAACGCACTGAGTGAGTGGCTGGAAGTGGTGGTGCGCCGCGACGGCAACGCCTATCAGCAAAGCTTTCACCGTGGTGTGCCGGACGGCGATTTGAAAAACCTTGGCCCCACGGACGGCCAGACGGGCACCACCGTCACCTTTAAGCCGGACCCTGAAATGTTTGAAGTGCTGGAATATGACTACGACATTTTGTGCCGCCGCCTGCGCGAAGAGGCTTTTTTGAACGCCGGTGTGCGCATCACTCTTACGGACGAGCGCCCTGGCATGGAAAAGACGGAGAGCATGTGCTATGAGGGCGGCATCCGCAGCTTTGTGGAGTATATCAATACGCAGAACAAGCTGGAAGTGCTTCATCCAGATGTTATTTATCTGAAGGGCCAGCTGAACAACTCTGTGGCTGAAGTGGCGCTTCAGTACAACGACAGCTTCAACGAGCGCGTGGTATCTTTCGCCAACAATGTGGAAACACCGGACGGCGGCACCCATGAGGAGGGCTTTAAGGCGGCCCTTACTCGCGTGTTCAATGATTTTGGCCGCGAAAAGGGTTATATCAAGGAAAAGGACGACAACCTTTCCGGTTCGGACGTGCGCGAGGGTATCACGGCTGTCATCAGCGTGAAGCTGACAGAGGCCCAGTTTGAAGGCCAGACCAAGGCAAAGCTTGGCAACACCGAAATACGCACGCTTGTGTCCGGCATGGTGTATGATAAGCTGAAGGAATTTTTTGAAGAAAACCCAGCTGTGGCAAAGGCTGTGTATGAAAAGGCCATGCAGGCGGCCCGCGCGCGGGAAGCCGCAAAAAAGGCAAGGGAGCTTGTGCGCCGCAAATCGGCGCTGGAGACGAGCCGCATGCCAGGCAAGCTGGCGGACTGCCGCGAAAAAGACCCCTCTAAAACCGAAATATTCATCGTGGAGGGCGATTCGGCCGGCGGCTCGGCCAAGATGGGCCGCGATTCGAATATTCAGGCCATCCTTCCTCTGTGGGGCAAAATGCTGAACGTGGAAAAGGCCCGCATCGACAAGGTGTACGGCAACGATAAGCTCACGCCAGTGGTTCTGGCTCTGGGCTGCGGCATTGGGGAAGAATTCGATTTATCGAAGCTTCGTTACCACAAAGTGTTCATCATGGCCGATGCCGACGTGGACGGCAGCCATATCTGCACGCTGCTGCTCACGTTCTTCTTCCGCTTCATGCGCCCGCTTATTGAAAACGGGCATGTATATATTGCACAGCCGCCTCTGTTTAAGATACAGAAGGGCCAAAAGATAAAATATGCCTACAATGAAGTGGAAATGGCAAGCATGTCAGAGGAAATGGGCCAGGGGACAAAGGTGAGCCGCTATAAAGGCCTTGGCGAAATGAACCCCGAACAGCTTTGGGAGACGACAATGGACCCGGATAACCGCGTCATTGTGCAGATAACCATTGAAGACGCCATGAAGGCGGACGAGACGTTCAGTATTCTGATGGGCGATAAAGTAGAGCCGCGCAAGGAATTTATTGAACAAAACGCGCAGTATGCAAACCTGGATATCTGATTGGGAGTTAATATTATGATTGAAAATTCGATCACCGAGGGCACGCGCCTGATCGTAAGGGACATCAACGATGAAATGGAATCTGCATTCATCGACTATTCCATGTCCGTCATCACGCAGCGCGCGCTGCCCGACGTGCGCGACGGCCTGAAGCCGGTGCACCGCCGCATTCTGTACACCATGCACGAGCGCGGCAACGACCCAAGCCATCCCACGCGCAAGTCTGCCGACACGGTGGGCGCCGTGCTGGGCTCTTACCACCCGCACGGCGACGCCTCTGTGTACGATGCAATGGTGCGCCTTGCACAGGATTTTTCCATGCGCTACCCTCTGGTGGACGGGCAGGGCAACTTCGGTTCTGTGGACGGCGACCCCCCGGCTGCATACCGCTATACAGAGGCCCGCATGAGCAAGCTTGCAGTGGAACTTCTGCGCGATATCGACAAAGACACAGTGGATTTTGTGCCCAACTTCGATGAATCAAAGCAGGAGCCCAGCGTGCTGCCCTGCCGTGTGCCGAACCTTCTGGTAAACGGCTCTACCGGCATTGCCGTGGGCATGGCCACCAATATTCCCCCGCACAACCTGCGCGAGGTGGTGGACGCCATTGCCGCCCTGATAGAAAACCCGGACATTGAGCTGGCCGGCCTGATGGAGCATATCAAAGGGCCGGATTTTCCCACCGGCGGCATCATTATGGGCCGAAGCGGCATACGCGCGGCGTATGCCACGGGCCGTGGAAAAATAACCCTGCGCGGCCGCGCTGAAATAGAAGAAAAGAAAAACGGGCGCTTTCAGATTATCGTCACCGAAATACCCTACATGGTGAACAAGGCGCGCCTGATAGAAAATATCGCAGACCTTGTGAAGGATAAGCGCATTGAGGGCATTTCAGACCTGAACGATGAGTCGAACCGCAAGGGCATGCGCATTGTCATTGAGCTCAAGCGTGAGGCCAACCCCCAGGTGGTGCTGAACCAGCTATATCGCTATACACAGCTTCAGGACACCGTGGGCGTCATCATGCTTGCGCTGGACGGTGGCGTGCCCAAGGTAATGACGCTGAAGGACATGCTGCAGAAGTATGTCGATTTTCAGGATTCCGTGGTGCGCCGCCGCACGCAGCATGATTTGAAAAAGGCAGAAGAGCGCGCGCATATTCTGGAGGGCCTGAAACGCGCCACCGATATTGTGGACGAAATTATCGCCACCATCCGCGCCTGCAAGGGCGGCCAGGCAGAGGCAAAGCAGGCCGTGATGGACAAATTTGATTTTGACGAGCCGCAGGCCGCCGCCATTTGTGCCTTCCGCCTTGGCCAGCTGGCAGGGCTGGAAATTCTGAAAATAGAAAATGAGCTGGGCGAGCTGAACGCCAAAATAACCGACTGGCGCGAAACGCTGGCAGACGACAGGCGTGTGCTGCAGCTTGTAATGGATGAGCTGAACGAACTGCGCGAAAAGTACGGCGACGAGCGCCGCACCGAAATTGCCCATGTTTCGGGTGAAGTAGATATTGAGGACCTTATTCCAGAGGAGACCTGCGTGTTCACCCTTACCCATGCGGGCTATATCAAGCGCCAACCGGCAGACACCTACCAAGCCCAGCGCAGGGGCGGCCGCGGCATTACGGCACTCTCCCGCAAAGAGGAGGATTTTGTGGAGGAGCTGTTTCTCGCCTCCACACACGATCATATCCTCTTTGTGACAGACTGCGGGCGCATCCACCGGCTGAAGGGTTATCAGATTTACGAGGGCAGCCGCACTTCAAAAGGCGTGAATATCGTAAACCTTCTGCAGCTGCAGCCAGAGGAAAACGTCACCAATATGCTTCGTGTGCCGGCAGGCGCGGCAGAGGGTGAAAGCTACCTCACCATGCTGACAAAGCAGGGTGTTATCAAGCGCACGCCGCTTTCCGCTTATGAAAATATCCGGCGCTCCGGCCTTATTGCCATCAACCTGAACGACGGCGACCGCCTTGCCTGGAGCGGCATCACCAGCGGCGGAAACGAGCTGGTCGTGGCCACAAAACAGGGTATGGCTATCCGCTTTGCAGAAAGCGATTTGCGCGTGCTGGGCCGCACGGCTACGGGTGTGCGGGCCATCCGCCTTGCCGAAGGCGACGAGGTGGTGGGCGCTGGCATCGTGCGCGAGGGAGCCACGGTGCTCACCGTGACGGAAGAGGGCAAGGGCCGCCGCACACGTATAGAAGATTACCGCGTGCAGTACCGCGGCGGCAAGGGCATTCGCAACTATGGCGAAAAGGGCCATGTGGCGGGCATCCGTGTCATCAGTGATGAGGACGACATCATCCTCATCAGTCTGGAGGGCATTATCATCCGTATGCATGCCGGGGATATCAACGTGCAGAGCCGCTATGGCAGCGGCGTGCGCGTGATGCGCCTTGCCGAGGGTGACCGCGTGGTTACAGTGGCCCGCACCGAGCGCAGCGATGAGGAAGAGGTTGCAAAGCCTGAGCAGGATGAACAAGAGCCGGAGCTTACCCCGGAGGAGGCCGCTGCCCTTGAGCAGGCCGAAGAACAGGAAAGCGAAGAATAAGCACCCCATCAGTCCCGCTGCGGCGGCTCTTTCCGGGCCGCCGCTTTGGATAAGGCCGCGCTTTGCGCGAGCAACCGCGCAAAGCGCGGAAAAAAGGAGTTTTACCATTGAAGAAAAACCAGTTAATCTCGGGCGCATTTTTTGCCGCCTACACGGTTTTGCAAATGTTCTTGCAGAAATATGTGTGGGAAAATGCAGCCATCACCAGCATTTCCATTTCCATGCTACTGGAATCGGCAGCTATTCTGGCCTTCGCCGTCATCGCCGTTTATCTGCTTTGCTTTGAGACATCCGGGGCAAAGAAAAGGGCCATTGCCATGGCCGGCATTCTGTACATCATCTATGTGGGGCTGTATTTCTCTGTGCATCAGAGTCTTGCCATGATGGGCCTGATGAATATGGACAGCCTGATGGAAAGCGACATTGCCATTTATGCGGTGATTGCCGTGAAGGTACTGCTGGTGGCTGTGGCCGTTGTATTCCTTTTGATGGGTAATAAAAAGCAGGAGGAAGCGGCGGAACCGGCCGAAGAGCATGCCGCAGACGAAGCTGCGGTGCCTGCCGGAAATGAAATGCCTGAAGAATAGGCACAGGAACAGGAGCCTGCAGAATAACCTGCATTCAAAATAGTTTGTCAGCAAAAAGCGCCCCGAAGCCGTCCAAATCGGCTTCGGGGCGCTTTTTCATCATTTGCACAAAAGTTCAAAACTCTTTTTGTCCATTATGTTTTTTACCATCACAAGGCCTAATTCGGGTCTGCGTTAAAGTGAAGCTCTTCCACGCATTTGTCAAACTGCCGGGCCGTACAGTAAAGATAGGAGTACCAGTTAGAATTCAGCTTTTTTCCGGCGCAGGCCGTGATATACAGATGTTCCAGAAGAAAATCAAATTCCTTTTGAAAGGCCTTGACATCCATGGAAAAAGGAAATTTTAAATCGGCCTTGTCCACAGATTTGTATTTTTTCATTTCTCTTAAGATGCTCTTGGCCGCCTCGCTTAAGGGAAAGGGAGGCTTTGCGCGCTTCACAAGCTGATACGCCGTTTTAGACAGATACACTGGATTTTTTCAAGGACCTTGCAGTAAAACACTTTTCTGTTTTCACTCAGATATACAAGGTCCTGCATGCTGTAGCCCAAAGCTGAAACAGAGGGCAATGCCTCATGTTCATTCATCAAAAGAAAGCCGTTCGTTTCAAAATATTCCAGAAGTTCTTCCCCGCGGGCATCTCCCGCATTTTCAAAGATATTCGGCCTTTTTACTTTTTGCAGAAGTATGCTTTTGCAGTTTTTGCAAAAATAGGTCTCAATTTCTGAGCAGCGAGCCGTGCTGTGGTAGGCGTACCGGTCTGTAAAAAGCTTGCCGCCACCCAGCTGATAACCAATGCCGATGTTTGTGCTTTTTCAGTGAGGGCATATTTTCACCTGTATTTCATTCATCGTATAGCCTCCCTCCGCACATGGGCAGAACGACGGCGCTTTGATACGGCGCAAAATAATTTCTATGTGCTGCTTTTCGCCAGCTTTTGCTCCAGCTTTGCCTGGCACCGGCGCAGCCAGCCGCCGTGCAGGTAGTAGGCAAGAAACAGGATGCTCGTCAAGACCCAGCTCACAGGGTAGCTCCACATCAGGGTGAATACATTGCGCGAAAGCGGCAGCACCCAAATTACCCACACGATGCGCAGCAGGCATATGCCGGACAGCATGATAAGCATGGGGCGCAACGCGTCGCCGCAGCCGCGCGCCACAGTGCTGAATATTTCAAGCCCGATATATGTGACATAGAACGGCACCACACGGTGCATCAGCCCCGTGCCCAGTGCCAGCACGTCTGCCTCCTGTGTAAACATGCGCAGCATCGGCTGGCTGAACAGGCACATAATGATGCTGACAAACACCGAGGCTGCGGCGCCCATTGCAAGCCCCACGCGCACGCTTTGGCGCACGCGGGCAAGCTTTCCGGCGCCGAAGTTCTGCCCGGTAAAGGTGGTGAGGGCCATGCCCAGAGAATCGAGTATCATCCAGTGGAAGCCCTCTATTTTTCCATAGGCGGCACAGGCTGCCACCACTACGGTACCGAACGAGTTGATAGACGCCTGCAGAATGAGGTTAGAAAGAGTGAACATGTTGTTTCCCATGCCAGTGGGAAAGCCCACACGCAGCACCTCCCACAGCGTGGAGCCGTGGATGCGTATTTTCTTCCAGTCTATCTGATAAGCCTGCTCATCGCGGGTGAGTACATACCCCGCCAGCAGCGCACTGATGCACTGGCTTATCACGGTGCCCACAGCGGCGCCCGCCGCGCCCATGCCAAAGCCTGCCACAAAAATAAGGTCGAACACGATATTTGCCCCGCAGGATACCATTAGAAAATACAGCGGGCGCTTTGTGTCGCCCACAGCGCGCAGCACGCCCGCCGCCACATTATAAAAAAAGGAGGGAATGACGCCAAGAAAATAAATGTGGATATACCCCATCGCATGAGGCATCACGTCTGCGGGCGTATCCATCCAGACCAGCACCTGCGGCGCCGCCAGCAGGCCCAGCACTGTGAAGGCGGCGCCGCCCACAATGCTGAGCGCCACCGAGGTGTGCACGGCACGGCTCACGTCGTCAAAGCGGCGCGCGCCATAGCTTTGCGCCACAGCCACCGATGTGCCTACACCCACGCCCACCAGCAGGTTCACCACAAGACTGATAATAGTGCCGGTAGAGCCTCCCACAGCGGCAAGCCCTGCGGCGCCTACATACTGCCCTACAATGATGGCATCTGCCGTATTATAGAGCTGCTGAAAAAATGTGCCCAGCAGGATAGGCCAGAACAGCGTCAGAAGCTGGCGCAGGATAGGCCCTTCCAGAATGGAATTCACACCAAAATGCTCCTGTTTCAATTCCACGGCCCCTTTCATATACAATCACGCACCGGGCGCGCCGTGGCGCGCCCGGTGTTTCCGTCTTTATTTCATCATAACACCTCCCCTGTTATTTTGTCGATAGGGGACTGCAAAAACTTTTTGAAGAGTTTGGCTTTTTTCCATCCAAAGGGAACAATACAGGATAAAAAGCAAAGATATACATATATGACAAAAATATAATGCGAAAGTTGTACACTTTTTAACTTGTATTATAACGTCATATTATGATATTATGAGGCTAGAAATCTTGCAATAGGAAAGGTGTGGATCATCGAAATGACAGAACGTCAGAAATGCCTGGTGCTGCTCTCGAAGAATGTGTTCACCGCCACAGGGGAGGCGCCATTCGACGGTTTTGTTGCCATAGAGGGCAACAAGATAGCGGCAGTAGGCCCGCGCGCACAGGCGGACGAATGGGTGAAAAAGGCCACTCAGGTGCTGGAGCTGGGCAACCGCGTGGTGACGCCGGGCTTTGTGGATGTACATACATTTTTCACCGGCTGGGCGCTTTTGAGCCTGGGCGCTGATTTTTCCGGTGTGAAAACAGATGTGCAGGGCGTGGCTGCGCTGAAGGAATATGAAAAAACGGCCCCTGCGGGCACTGCGCTGTTTGGCCATAACTGGCATCCGGATTCCTTCGAAGTGACGGATGAAGCCCTGCTGGACAAAACTTGGCCCAATAAGCCTGTTGTCGTGTTCACGGCCGACCGGGGCAATTGCTGGATGAACAAGGCTGCAAAAGAGCACTATGGTTTCGGCCCGGAAAAATGTTATGCAGAAATGATTTGGAAGATGATCCGTGAGTATCTGCAGCTTCCCGGCATGAAGGAAAAATACAAGGAATACATGCAGATGCTGAACGAACGCGGCGTCACCACCATCAAGGAGATGACGTTCGACACCTATTATGGTTTTGCCGATAAGATGGAGGAGCTGGAAAAGGAAGACGCGCTGACGGTGCGCGTGTCGATGATGAGCCAACCTGTGGGCGAGGGCATCAATATCGAACACGGAAAGGCCATGCAGAAGCGTTTCACAGGGCCCTTTGTTTCTTTCTCCGGCTACAACCGCATGACGGACCGCTCCATCCCCTCCTCCATGGCAGAGCTTATCGAGCCGTATAAATCTCACCCTGGCATGACGAACACAGTGCCTGTGGAATGGGACCTGATTGAAAAAGAGACACATCTTGCAGACGAGAACGGTTTCCGCTATTCCCTTCACTGCCAGGGTGATGGTGCCATCCGCCATACGGTAGCCCTGTTCGATTCCTGCCAGAAGGATGAAAGCGGCAGACTGAAAAACCGCCATGCTATTACCGACCTTGAATATTCAAACCCGGCGGACCTTGAAAAATTCGGCGCCATCGGCGGCATCACGGAAGTATACGCTCAGATCCAGTCGCTGGACAACAAGCAGGACGTGATGGATATGATAGACGCCCAGCTTGGCGGCGACCGCGGCAAAAATTACTGGAACCGCCGCAAAATGTGGGACAGCGGCATCACCGTCTCCTGCGGAACAGACCTTCCCCTTTTGCTGCCCAATATTCCGGAGGCTATTTACTGCGGCGTGGGCGGCCACTTCGCAGACGGAGGCACCTATAATGAGCAGAACATGCTGACAGTGCCTGAAATGCTCACTGCATGGACGAAGAACGGCCAGTATAACTGCTATAATGAAGACCGCTTGGGCACGCTGGAGGCCGGCAAGCTGGCTGATATCGCCGTGCTGGACGGCGATGTATTCACCATGCCGAACGAACAGGTGAAGGACGTGAAGGTGGCCCTCACCATTTCGGACGGGCGCATCGTGTACAAGGCGCTGTAAGAAGCAAGACAGCGCCATCATCCGGCGCTGTCATACACACAAAACAGAAAGGGAGGTCTTTTAATGGCACATATCAAACGCGAGCAGCTTGCTGCCATCGGCATCCACTATGTGTATTATCCGCTGGATTACATGCTGGATTCGCAGGCAAAAGCAGGCTACAAAACCATCGAGATGCTGGGCATGGCGCCCCACTACCTGATGGACGAAACAGGATATCAGGACCCTGCAGAGCTTCGAAAAAAGGTAGAGGCCCGCGGCATGAAAATAGGCTGCTACACCCCGGAGTGCGCCACCTATTACTATACCATGAACGCGCCGGAAGGCGGCTTTCATGACCGCAGCATGGAATATTTCAAGCGCGGCCTTGAGGCGGCAGAGAAAATGGGCGCGAAAAAACTGCTCACCAACTGCATCGGTGCGCCGTTTGATGAAGAGTATGACCGCGCGTACGACCGCGCCGTGCGCAGCCTGAAAGAACTTTCAAAAACGGCTGCGGACCACGGCATTACCATTGCGGTGGAAACCGTGCGCCCGGAAGAGAGTCGCGTCGTCATCACCCTGCCGGAGCTGGTTCGCCTTCTGAAGGATGTGGACAGCCCTCATGTAAAGGCCGGGCTGGACACGGTGGCTATGGGCGTGGCCGGCGAAACACCGCGCCAGTGGTTTGAAACACTGGGAAAGAATATTGTGCACCTGCACTTTATCGACGGACGCCCCTATAACCACCTCGTATGGGGCGACGGACTGTATCCGCTGGAAAAATACCTCAATGTGCTGAACGAGTTTGGCTATGAGGGCCTGCTTGGGCAGGAAATTACCGACGGACGCTATTTTGATGACCCCGCAGCAGCCGATATGCGCAATTTTAAGGCCTTTGAGCCGTTCTTCGAAAATTGAAAGGAGGAAATGATATGGCGACACCAAAACTGCGCCGCGAACAGGTGGCGGGCATGAACATTCATTATGTGAACTATTCGCTGGATTATTTCCTCGATGCACAGCAGCGCATCGGCTTCAAAAGCATCGAGCTGTGGTGTGCTGCGCCGCATGTGTGGCTGGACCATATGCGCTATTATGACGCGAAAGAGATCCGCCGCAAGATAGAAAGCCGCGGCCTTGCCGTGCATGTGCTCACGCCGGAAAACTGCACCTATCCGTATCAGTTTGCGGCCAAAGAGCCGGAGCATATCGAGCGTTCGTTCGGTTACTTCTCGAATGGCATTCGCCTTGCAAACGAACTGGGCTGTGACTATATGGAAGTGAACTCCGGCTGGGGCTATTGGAACGAAGACAAGGAGGAAGCGTGGAAGCGCAGCGCGGCCATGCTGCGCCGCCTGGCTGACGTGGCGCAGGAAAACGGCATCACCTTGGTGATGGAATCCATCCGCCCGGAGGAGAGCCAGCTTGTCACAAACCTTCCTGCCGCGCAGAAGATGCTGCAGGATGTGGGCCACCCGAACCTGAAGGCCATGATAGACACCTGCGCCATGGGCGTGGCCGGCGAGACGCCGGAGGATTGGTTCAAGGCGCTGGGCGGCGACATCCGCCATATGCACTTCATTGACGGCACGCCGTACGGCCACCTTGTGTGGGGCGACGGCAGCCACCATCTGGGCCAGTTTATCGAGGTGCTGAACCGCTATGGCTATGAAGGCTACCTTGGGCAGGAAATTACCGACGGCCGCTATTATATGGACCCCGCGGCAGCCGACCTTCGCAACATGAAAAACTTCGAGCGATATATCGAAGATTAAGTTTTTCAAATTTTTACCCATTGCAAAAGGAGAGAGAAAATCATGAAGGCAAATGAAGTTATCAAGAAGGTACTCGACGAGCATGGCGAGATCACAGAAGTATATTGGGTGGCGTGTGGCGGCAGCCTGATCGACCTGTACCCCTCGCATTTTCTGATGACAGTGGAAAGCGCCAAAACCTCTTCCGGCTGGCATACAGCCAAGGAATTCCTGGTTGCTACGCCGAAAAAGCTGGGTAAGCACAGCTTGGTTGTGATGTGCAGCCATTCCGGTAATACGAAGGAGGCTGTGGAGGCCGCTGTCTTGGCGTATGAGCGCGGCGCCGCCGTGGTGACGCTGACAGACAATGCCGGCTCGAAGGCGGATGACCCCCGCTTCATCGCCTGGGTATATCCGTGGGGCGACGGCGTTCCCACCTCGCAGGTACCTCTCGGCATCTGCCCGATGCTTGCCGCTGAACTGATCAAGGCGCAGGAGGGATTTGACAAGTACGATGCCCTGGTGGACGGCCTTGCCAAGATGGACGGCATCATCGAGAACGCCAAGGTTAAAGTGAATGCCGAGCTGGGCGAAAAATTTGCCGATTTGTGCGAAGAGAATAAATTCTTCTATATTCTGGGTTCCGGCGCCAACTTCAGCCAGACCTACGGCTTTGCTATCTGCAGCCTGATGGAGATGCAGTGGCAGCACTGCAGCTACATCCACTCCGGCGAATATTTCCACGGCCCATTCGAGTGCACAGAGAAGGGCGTGTTCTATTTCCTGCAGATGGGTTCTTCCTCCGCCCGTGTGATGGATGAGCGCGCACTGGATTTCCTGAAGACGCACACCGACCGCATCATGGTGCTGGATGCCATGGAATATGGCATGGGCGCTGTGGATGAGAGCGTGCGCGCCTATCTGGAGCCGGCGCTGTTCTATGCCATGAACGTGGAGCTGCGCGCCGCCCGCGGCAAGCGCTTCGACCATTCACCCGAGATCCGCCGCTATATGGGGATTGAAAAGTATTGATTCCTAAACTTAAAAGTTTATTTTTGGAAAGGAAGCTGTGAAACCATGTCTTACAATGTGAAGGTGCTTGGCTTCGGCGACAACGTCGTGGATAAATACGAGCATATCAAAACCATGTATCCGGGCGGCAATGCCGTGAACTTTGCCGTGTTCGCAAAGAAGCTGGGTGCAGATCGCAGCGCCTATATGGGTATTTTCGGCTCTGACAAAGAGGCCGAGCATGTCATCGCCTCTCTGCAGGAAGAGGGCGTGGAACTGGTAAAATGCAAACAGGTCATTGGGGAAAACGGCGCTGCGCGCGTGACGGTGAACCCCGATAATGGCGACCGCATCTTCCTGGGCTCCAACGAGGGCGGTATCCGCGGCGATATGCTGTACGCGCTGGATCGCTTTTCCATCGAATATGTGAAGGGCTTCGACCTTGTGCACTCCGGCAACTACTGCTTTACTGAGCGTGAACTGCCGAAGATCAAGGCCGCCGGTGTGCCCATCAGTTTCGATTTTTCAGACGATTCTACGGATGAATACTATGAGCGCATCGCCCCGCTGGTGGATTATGCGTTCATGTCCTGCAGCGATATCTCGAAGGAAGAAACTTACGAAAAGCTGAAAAAGGTGTCTGCCCTGGGGCCAAAATTTGTGTGCGCGTCCCGCGGCGACGAGGGCTGCATCGCCTTCGACGGCAACGAATTCTATGTGCAGGGCATCAAGCCTGTTGCTAATATGGTGGACACCATGGCGGCAGGCGACAGTCTGCTGACGGCCTTCCTGGTGAGTTATGTCTCCAAAGAGAAAGAAGGCCACGGCGGCCCGCAGGCCATCCGCGAAAGCCTGGATCTCGCGGCGGGCTTTGCCGCAAATACCTGCGGCCTGGCGGGCAGCTGGGGCCACGGCAAGGTGTACGAATAAACAAAAACGGAATACCAACCTATCAGCAAAGCGGGAGGTGGCGCTGCCGCCCCCGCTTTGCGCCATTTTGAAATAAGAAAAGAGGTAATTTTATGAACAAAACTGTGGCGGCTGTGGGCTTCTGCTGTGCGGACGTATATGAAAAGCTGGATAAGTTCTATCCCACCGGCAACGGCGTGGACTGGGGTGTGCATCTGGCACGCATGGGCGTACCCGTCAGTGTGGTAAGCGTAGTGGGCACTGACAGCTACGGCGAAAAGATGAAGGAGGCTCTTGCAGCTGAGCATATCGACATCTCGCATTTGCGCACGGAAAATGGCGATACCTGCAAGATGATGATGGACCTGAAGAACGGCACAGACCGTGTGCATCTGGAAGAGATAGAGGGCGTGATGGCAAACTATGCCCTCACGGACGATGAATTTGATTTTGTTGCAAAGCACAGCATGCTGCACACAGATCTGTTCGGCAAGGTGCTGGACAAGCTGCCCGCCTGGAAGGCAAAAGGCGTGGAAGTGGTGATGGATTTTTCCGTGTTCAGTGAGGACCCCGAATATGAATGTGAAAAGCTGTTCCCCTATGTGGACTATGTATTCCTTTCCTATGACGGAAAAAAGGATGACCACATTAAGGAATGGGTGAAGAAGATTCACTCCTACGGGCCCAAGTTGGTCACCGCCACGATGGGTGAGCTGGGCAGTATCTGCTATGACGGCACTACCCTGCACGAGTTCGGCATTGTGCCTGCCAAAGTGGTGAACACGGTGGGCGCAGGTGACAGCTACATCGCAGGCTTCACTTATGGCATCCTGAACGGATGGAGTGTGCCTGCGTGCATGAAGAAGGGCGCAGAAGTCTCCAGCGCTGTGGTTTCAAAGTTCGAGCCGTACTAAAGGCCGGGCGCTGTTCTGTGCTGCACGCCGGGCCGCCCCGGCGCATGTTGCAGGCATTTTATGAAAAGTGGGCGGCGCGGCGCATCTGCCGCGCCGCCGCAGAAAGAAGGGAACGGTCATGCTGATCGATATGCATATCCACCCCATTTTCTACGGCCCAATCTGCGGCGATGAAAACGAGCTGCAATTCCGCGGCGATACATTTGGTGTGTGGAAACAGGGGCCCATGGGGTTCGATGAATTGTTTGCGGAGTGGGATGTCTGCGGGCTCACGCGGGCTGCCCTGCTGCCGTTAGACGTCACCACAACGGCAGGCGGCTGGGTGGTGACGAACGATGAGGTGCACAAGCTTTGCCAGACGCATCCGGATAAATTTTATGGTTTTGCCAGCGTGGACCCGCATCGCGCGGACGCGCTGGAGGTTTTGGAAAAGGCTTTTCACGAGCAGGGCCTGTGCGGGCTGAAGCTTCACCCCGCAAAACAGAAGTTTGACCCGAATACAGATTTTATGGAGCCCATTTACGCGCTGTGCGAAAAAGAAAACAAGCCCATCATCTTCCATGCGGGCCTTTCGTGGGAGCCGGACGCGCCCTCCAAATATGCCCATCCGCTTGCGTTTGAAGAGATTGCCATCCGCCACCCAAAACTGCGCATGTGCCTTGCCCACTTTGCCTGGCCGTGGGTGCGGGAGATGGTGATGCTGATGATAAAATATCCGAATGTCTATACGGATACATCGCTTCTTTACGTGGATTCCCCGGAAGAACAGATGCAGGAGCTGTTCACGAAGGATATGGGTCCCATGTGGTTCGAGCGCTGCTTCCCGAACCAGGTGATGTTCGGCTCTAACGGGCCGCGCTTCCGCGCATTTAAGCTGAAGCGCGCGCTGGACAAGGTGCCTATGAGAAGCTTTGCCCGCGAAAATCTGTATTATAAAAATGCGCTGCGTTTTCTCAGCGGCGAGGAGGTGTAAGCCATGGTCGTGCTGAAAACCATCCGCCATTTGAGCGAGAGTGTGGAGGAATATTTCAACATCACCCGGCAGGTGCATGACATCGTGCGTGAAAGCGGCGTGAAAAACGGTTTTGTGGCCGTTATCACTGCGCACACCACCACGGGCATCGTGGTGAACGAGGCGCTTCCCTGTGTGGAGGCCGATATTTCTGAAATGCTGGAGAAGTCTGTGCCGCTGGAAGCACCCTATCTGCATGCGCACTTCCTGCCCACATATGGAGCCACCAGCAACAATTCTCAGGGCCATCTGAAAAGCGTGCTTACCGGAAATCACTGCATGTTCCCGGTGGTGGACGGCGAAATTGTCTGCGGCGGCGCGCAGGATATCTACCTTGTGGAATTCGATGGTCCGCAGCTGCGGAAAGTGTTTGTAGAAGTAATGGGGGAATGACCGCGCCCGTGCGGTGAAAGGAAGTGGGAAAGTGGAACGCAAGTGGCTTTTTTTTGACATAGACGGCACACTGGTGCCGTTTGGGGAAGATGCGCGCCCTTCGCCCCGCACGCTGGAGGCACTGTCGGCATTGCGCGCACAGGGCCACAAGGTATTTTTGTGCACAGGGCGCACCAAGTGCGACATTGGTAAAACACTGCTGTGCTTTGACGTAGACGGCGTCATTTCCGGTGCGGGTGCCCGCATTGAAATGGACGGCGTGTGTGTGCGTGAAAAGCTTCTGCCGCTGCGCCTGCTGCGTCGTTCTGCGGCGCAGATACTGCGGCTGCATGTGTCCTGCATCCTGGAAGGTACGCACGGTTTTTACTATGTGGGCCAGGGCAGCGTGGAACTGCCCTGGAACTTCCCGCGCGTGATGCGTGCAGGTGAAATTACCCATGAGATGTGCGTGGAAAAATTTACAGCCCATACGGGCAGCGAGGCAGAGTTTGCGCCGCTGGCCGCCTGCCTTGCGCCTGTGTATGATATTTATGCCCGGCCGGACGGCCGCTTTTTTGAAATGGTGCGCAAAGGGCAGGATAAAGCTTCGGCCATCCGCTGGCTGTGTGAAAAATACAGCGTCGCCAAAGAGGATACTTATGCGTTTGGCGACGGCCAGAACGATTTGCCCATGTTCCGCACCGTAGGCACGGGTGTGGCTATGGGCTCGGCCCCGCATGCAGTATGCCGCGAGGCTGCCCTTGTCACCGGTACGCTGGAGGAGGAAGGAGTGGCGGGTGCTTTGCAGCGGCTGGGGCTGATTTGACTACTACGCCTGATAATTTTTTCATTTTTTCCAAAAATATATGTAGAAAATATGTTCTTTCAGACAAATATCCTCTGTTTTTAGGCTTTGAGTGATAGAAAACTGCATATATACACAAAACTGCGCAAAAATATTCATACTTTTCCGGCAAAGCTTGTGCAGGTTTCCCATTTCCTGCTTTACGGCAGTAAATTACACAATTTTAACTTGACTTCATAGCAGAATGTTCTATAATAAATAAAAACTTTTGCATGACATATCAATACGTTATAGGATATCTTTTTCAAGCTGGCCCGTGCCGGAAGGTACAAAAGGCCGCTTTTACAGGCAGCAGGCGCCTTGCGGCGCGTTGTGAATAAATTCAGAAGAAATAAGGGGAGAAATATGAAAAAGGCAACGAAATTGTGTGCACTCGTTCTGGCTGTCTGCATGGCTGCCGTCATGCTCACCGCCTGCGGCAGCACCCCGGCATCCACGGCTTCCGGTGCATCTGCCGGCGGGGAAGCAGATGGACAGGTTGTTGTGAACCTTGCAAAAGATTTGGCACCGGAATCCATGGATCCCATCAATGCAGAGGACGGCTTTTCGATGGAACTGATTGGCGCCACGATGAGCGGCCTGTATACGCTGGATGCAGATGATAACCTGGTGCCGGACCTTGCCACAGAATGCACTATGAGTGAAGACGGTATGACGTATACATTCAAGCTCAGGGAAGACGCGAAATGGTCTAACGGCGATGCGCTGACGGCCCACGACTTCGTCTTTGCCTGGAAACGTCTGGCGGACCCTGCTGTGGCCGGCGCCTATGCCTGGATGCTGGATGAAGTGCTGAGCGTGAAAAACGCGGCCGAGATTGCCACGGGCGAGCTGCCTGTGGATGAGCTGGGTGTTTCTGCACCGGATGACTACACCTTTGAAGTGCAGCTGACGCGCCCCGTGCCCTATTTTGAGCACGCCATGGTATTCACCCCGTTTTTCCCGCTGAATGAAAAATTTGTCACCGAGCAGGGCGACAGCTTTGCTCTGACAGTGGACGGCCTTCTGTTCAGCGGCCCGTACAAGATGACCGAATGGGATGTGGGCGGCACGCGTATGGTGCTTGAGAAAAATGAGAACTATTACAATGCCGACAGCATCAAAACCGATGTCATCAATTACCAAATCATTGCCGACACGCAGCAGGCTGTGATGAGCTATGAGAACGGCGATATCGACTATGTGAAGCTGACGGGCGACCTTGTGAACCAGTACCGCAATGAAGAGGGCTTCTCCACGCAAATTGGCGGCTATATCTGGAACCTTACGCCCAACTGCGAGAATGAATATCTCAGCAATGTGAACCTGCGCCGCGCCATCTCCTGCGCAGTGGACCGCGACACCCTTGTCAATTCTATTCTGAACGACGGCTCTGTGGTGGCGCAGGGCTATGTGCTGCAGGATTTTGCCAAGGGCCCGGACGGCAAGTATTTCCGTGAAACGGCCCCCTCTTACACCTTTACCGATAAGGAAAAGGCTGTGGAATACTGGGAACAGGCCAAACAGGAGCTTGGTACAGACACTGTTACCTTCACCCTGATGTATGAGGACAGCGAGTCGGCTTCGAATGTGGCGGCCTTTGTGCAGTCTGAAATAGAGACGACGCTGCCCGGCGTGACAGTGGAGATGCAGAGCGTTCCCAAGAAGGTTCGCATCGAAAACATGCAGAATTTTGATTTCGACCTTGTGTTGCACCGCTGGGGCTCGGACTATGACGACCCCAATGCACTGCTGAGCCTGTATACGTCCGACCGCTTTGCAAACTCGAATTACGGCAAATGGGTGAATGAGGAATATGATGCCCTGATGGACGCTGCACAGAATGAGCTTGCCCTGCAGCCGGAAGAGCGCTGGCAGGCACTGATTGATGCCGAGGCTATCCTGATGGATGAGATGGGCATGATCCCGCTGTATCAGAACGGCGAGGCCACCCTCACCCGCCCGGGTGTCACGGGTATGGATTACCACTTTATCGGCATTGAATGGATTTATCGCGATTTGAACAAGACTTCCGCATAAGGGGAATCCCGCAAGGCGAAACCCGCATGTAACGGAACCTGGCCGCCGTGGGATATGCTGGGCATATCCCACGGCGCTTTTTTCAAACAGGCCGTCAGAGACCTGTAAAAAAAGCCCGCTTGTGCGGGCAGGCAAGGAGCCCTTCCATGAAAAAATATGTGTTCAAGCGCCTGTGCATTGCAGTGGTGACGGTGTTCGTCATTCTGTTCGTTCTGTTTTTGATGCTGGAACTGATGCCGGGCTCGCCGTTCAACGACGAAAAAATGACGGAAACACAGAAAATGATGCTGAACCAGAAATATGGGCTGGATAAGCCTGTGATGGTGCGCTTTTTCAATTATATCAAAAATATGCTCACCGGCGATTTTGGCGTGTCCTATTCGATTCAGAAGAACATGCCGGTGGCGGATATGCTGGGGCCAAGGCTTCTGATATCGCTGCGGCTGGGGCTGCAGGCAGCGGCCGTGGGCAGCGTCATAGGCCTTGTGCTGGGCATTGTGGCGGCGCTGAAGCGCAACACCTGGTTCGACACGCTGGCCACCATTGTGTCGGTGCTGGGCATTAGCCTGCCAAGCTTTGTGTTTGCGCTGGGGCTTTCCTACTTTTTGGGGTTCAAAATAAAAATGTTCCCTCTGATTTACAGCACGGCAGAGCCGGGGCTTTCCAGCGTGCTGCCCACCATTTCGCTGTGCATGTTCACAGTGGCCTCCATTGCGCGCTACGCGCGAAGCGAGATGGTGGAGGTTCTCACCTCCGATTATATCCAGTTGGCAGACGCCAAGGGCATTTCGCGCACACGCCTCATCACCCGGCACGCGCTGCGCAACACACTCATCGGCATCATTACTGTGCTGGCGCCGCTTGTGGTGAACCTGATGACAGGATCGCTTGTAGTGGAAAAGGCATTTTCCATCCCCGGCATCGGAAGTTATTTTATTACGGCTATCCAGAACAACGATTACAATGTCATCCTTGGCATCAGCTTTATCTACAGCGTGATGTTCATTGGCGTGATGCTGCTTGTGGACATTCTGTACGGCGTGATAGACCCGCGCATCCGCCTTGCGAAGGAGGAATGACAAAGTGGAAGAAAAACGCACCCTCACAGCGGAGGATTTCCGCTTTGTAAACCGCCATCCGAAGGCGGAGATAGACGAAAACTATGCCAGCCAGTCTTATGGGCGCGATGTGCTGGCGCGCCTGTGCGCCAACAAGGGCGCCATCATCGGCCTTGTGCTCATCGTACTGGTGATGCTGTTCGCCATTGTGGCGCCCATGGTAAGCGGCTATACATATAAGGATGTCAATGCGGCGGCAACGAACCTGCCGCCCAAGATACCCGGCCTTGAAAAGCTTGGCATCTTTGACGGCACGCTGAACGGCGTAGACATATATGCGCAGAAGGGCATTGAGGAATACCACTATTTCGGCACCGACAACCTTGGGCGTGATATTTTCACACGCGTGGGCGAAGGCACGCGCATTTCGCTGATGATAGCCTTTTTGTCCATCACGGTAAACCTGCTTATCGGCGTGGTATATGGGCTTATCTCGGGCTATTTCGGCGGTTGGATAGACAATGTGATGCAGCGTTTTATCGAGATATTGGTGGGCATCCCGTCCATGGTCATTCTGACGCTTCTGCTGCTTGTGATGAAGCCCGGCATCGCCAGCATTGTCATTGCGCTCACCATCACCTCATGGGTAAACATGAGCCGAATCGTGCGCGCACAGGTGCTGAAGCTGAAAAACCAGGAATTTGTCCTGGCGTCCAAAACACTGGGCACGCCCAGCCTGCGCATCGTGCGCAAGGACATGCTGCCCAATGCATTTGGACAAATCATTATCACCTTTACCTTTTCCATTCCGGACGCCATTTTTCTGGAGGCATTCCTTGCCTTCATTGGCCTTGGCGTGCAGGAGCCCATGGCATCGCTTGGCTCTCTGATCAACACCGGTTATAAATCCGCCATGACATATCCGTATATGATTGTGGCGCCGGTGGTCATTCTGGCCATTCTGATGCTCAGCTTCACCGTGCTGGGAGACGGCCTGCGGGACGCCATTGACCCGCAGATGAAAGAGCAGTGAGGAGGCCGCAGCAATGGACGAGAGAAAACATGTTCTGAAAATACGCGGCCTTGATGTGTCGTTCAAAACGTCTGCCGGTATGGTAAACGCCGTGCGCGGGGTAGATTTGGATTTGTTTGAGGGCGAGACGCTTGCCATTGTGGGCGAATCCGGTTCGGGCAAATCTGTCACAGTGAAAACGGTAATGGGCATCCGCGCCTCGAATGAGACGGTGAACGCCGGCAGCGTAGAATTCACTTACCGCGATGGTGAAAAAGAAGTGACGGAAGACCTTGTAAAGCTCTCTGCCAAAGAAATGCGCCGGCGCATTAAGGGCAAGCGCATTGCCATGGTGTTTCAAGACCCCATGACCAGCCTGGACCCCACCATGACCATTGGCAAGCAGATTATGGAGGGGATGTGCTATCATTATAAAACGCCCAAGGCAGAGGCGTACAAGCGCGCAGTAGAGCTGCTGGAAGAGGTTGGAATTGAAGATGCGGAAAAGCGCATGAAAAACTATCCGCACCAGCTTTCGGGCGGCATGCGCCAGCGTGTGGTGATAGCCATTGCGCTTGCATGCAGGCCACAGCTTCTGATTTGCGACGAGCCAACTACGGCGCTGGATGTAACAGTGCAGGCAAAAATTCTGGAGCTTATTCAGGATATTCAAAAGCGCACCGGCATCGCTGTTATTTATATCACGCACGATTTGGGTGTGGTGGCGAAAATAGCCGATTTTGTAGATGTGATGTATGCAGGAAAAATTGTGGAATCCGGCACGGTAGACGACATTTTCTATGAGCCGCGCCACCCATACACCTGGGGGCTTTTGTCCTCCATGCCAGACCTTGACACCGCCGATGAAAAGCTGTACACCATTCCCGGATCACCGCCGAACCTGCTTCATCCGGTGAAAGGCGATGCCTTTGCGCCGCGCAATGAATATGCTATGGCGATAGACTTTGAAGAGGAGCCGCCCATGTTCACTATCAACAGTCATCACAAGGCAGCCACCTGGCTTTTGCATCCGCAGGCACCCAAGGTAGAGATGCCGGCGCAGCTGAAAAGGCGCATAGACGCCATGCTGAAAGGGGGCCGGTGATATGGATACCGCGGCAAGGCAGCCCCTTTTGAAAGTGGAGCATCTGAAGCAGTATTTCAAAGTGAACAAAACCTTTACCGTGAAGGCGGTAGACGACATCTCATTCGAGATATTCCCGGGCGAGACCTATGGCCTTGTGGGCGAATCCGGTTCGGGCAAATCCACCACAGGGCGCAGCATCATACGCCTGTATGACCCAACTGGCGGCACCATTATCTTTAACGGCGAAAATATCACCGGCAGGCTGACGGCAGCGCAGACAAAGATGCTGCGCACAAAAATGCAGATGATTTTTCAAGACCCCATGGCGTCTCTGAACCCGCGGGAAAAGGTAATAGACATTATTGCGCAGGGGCTGGACGTGCACCACCTGTACAAGGATGCCGCCGAACGGCGCGACAAGGTGTACCGCATGCTGGAGCGCGTGGGCCTCTCGCATGAGCACGCCAACCGCTACCCTCACCAGTTTTCCGGCGGGCAGCGCCAGCGCATCGGCATTGCGCGTGCACTGGTGATGAACCCGGACCTTGTCATTGCCGACGAGGCCATCAGCGCGCTGGATGTATCCATTCAGGCGCAGGTGGTAAACCTGATGAAGGATATTCAGAAAGAGACGGGCTGTGCATATCTGTTCATTGCACATGACCTTTCTATGGTCAAATATATCTCAGACCGCATTGGCGTGCTTCACCTGGGCCATCTGGTAGAGACAGGCTCGAAGGAAGAGATATTTGAAAACCCCGTCCACCCTTATACGAAAAGCCTTCTTTCCGCTATTCCGCACACGAACCCCCGTGTGGAAAAGCAGCGCAAGGCAGTGGGATATGATTATGCAAAAAGCGGCATCCGCTATGAAAACGGCACTCGGCATCTTGTGGGCGGCACACACTATGTGCTGGCCACAGACGAAGAGTTTGCCGCTTGGACCGCGCAGAAAGGAACCGGAGAACAATGACCTTTGATATGCAGAAAGTATATGACTATATCGACCAGCACGCGGACGAATATACAGAGTTCCTGCGCACGCTGGTGCGCCAGCCCAGTATCGCCGACACGGGCGAGGGCATTCAGGACATGGTAAAGCTGGTAAAGCAGTCTCTGCGCGGCATAGGGGCACAGCCGCAGGAGGTGCCCACGCCGGGCAACCCCGTCATCTATGCCGAGATAAAGGGCGAGCGCGATAAGACCTTCGGCTTTTACGACCATTATGATGTGCAGCCGGTAGACCCCCTGAACGAGTGGGTGACGCCACCCTATTCCGCCGATGTACGCGACGGCGCCATTTACGGCCGCGGCGTGGCGGATAATAAAAACGGCCTTGCCTCTAAAATATGTGCGGTAGACGCGTTTTTGAAGGTGTACGGCAAGCTGCCCGTAAACGTGAAGTTCATTGTAGAAGGCGAGGAAGAGATAGGCAGCCCTAACCTGGAGGTGTTTGCCAAAGCCCACCCCGAGCTGCTGGCCTGTGACGGCTACAACTGGGAGGGCGGCGTGAAGGAGCCGGGCGAGCCCGCACAGGTACACTTCGGCGCCAAGGGCCTTCTGTATGTGGAGCTGGAATGCCAGGGCCCCAAGACAGATTCACACTCCTGCTATGCCCCTATTGTCACAAATCCGGCATGGCGCTTGGTGTGGGCGCTGAGCACCCTAAAGGACAAGACGGACCGTGTGCTGATCCCGGGCTTTTACGACAAGGTGCGCCCACTGACGCAGGAAGAAATAGACATTTTGAAAACAGACCCCTACAACACCGAGGCGGCCAAGGAATATTTCGGCATCGACCATTTCTTGAACGGCAAAACGCGCGATGAAGTGCTGCGCGGTATGTATTATGAGCCCACCTGCAATATCTGCGGCCTCGTTTCGGGCTATATTGACCCGGGCCAGAAGACGGTTCTGCCTGCAAAGGCCGGTGTGAAGATAGATTTCCGCCTTGTGCCAGACCAGAACCCGGAAGAGATTGCCGCTTCGCTGCGCAAATATCTGGATGACAACGGCTTTGCAGATGTGCAGCTGAAGGTGACGGCTGCCGCGCCCGCTTTCCGCAGCGACCCGCACTCCCCCTTTGCGCGCGCTGTGGTGAACGCCCTGCGCGGCCTGTACGGCGAAGAGCCCGCCCTGCATTACAGCATGGACGGCACATCGCCCATGCATGTGTTCTGCAAAGAGCAGAATATTCCTGCCGCCATGTTTGGCGCCACCAGCGACCGCTCTCTGATTCATGCGCCCAACGAGCACCTTACCATCTCTTCTTATATTGAGGATATTAAAATCATTGCTGCGGTGATGAACCAGATGGCGCTGGAGGACTGAACAAACCACCTGCCGGAGGCCGGGCGCGGGCCCTGTCGGAAGAACCGCTATTTTCCGCCCGGCCGCGGTGCAGACGGATGTTCAGGTTCCCGCGCCATGGCGCGCCCCGGCGTTCCGCGCACGGCATGGCAGGTCCGCAGATATCGAAAAAAGGAGCGTGCCGTCTTTTGAAAACAATTTTGTGCTTTGGCGATTCCAACACCTTCGGCTATGTGCCCGGCACCGGTGGGCGTTATGCGCGCGAGGTGCGCTGGCCCTGCCGCATGGCACAGATTTTGGGGGAAGGGTATGAGGTGGTGGCCGAAGGCCTTTCCGGGCGTACCACAGTGTTTTCCGACTATATTGAGCCGTACCGTGCGGGCATCGAGCAAATCGTACCTATCGTGCAGAGCCATGCGCCGGACGCGCTGGTGGTGATGCTGGGCACAAATGATACCAAGACGCGCTATCATGTGTGCGCGCAGGAGATAGGCTACGGCATGGAGGAGCTTCTGCTTCGCCTTCGCACAGCATACCCCTTTTCACCTGCGCCGAAGGTGGTGCTGGTATCGCCCGCGCCGCTGCGCTGCAAAGAGGGCATTGAGTTCTCTCTATCCAGTGTGGAGAAATCAAAAGAGCTGGCCCCCATTTACGCCGGCATTGCCCGGCGCTTCGGCTGCGGCTATTTCGATGCAGGGCAATTTGCCGTCCTGGGTGAGGACGGCATTCATTTCACGCCGCAGGACCACGCCGAAATGGCCTGCCGCGCCGCGGCGGCCGTGCAGGCGCTGTTCTCCTGAGCTGCCCTGAAGCCGTATCCGTCGGCTGAACAAGGCCAGAGTAAGCCCTATAAGGCATTATTACCGGCAAGCGTCTCCAAGACGCGCCGAAAATTCTGCCGCTTGCATCGCCCGCCCCACAGCCCGCAAAAGGGCGAATCCCCGTTCTAACGAAAGATTTTCTGCTCTGCAAGGCTGGCTGCCAGCGGCTTGTTCGCTTGATACTGGAAGCGAAAACCTTTTTATGGGGCACCTTTTGCCGGCTCTGCCGGCGGCTTCCCTAACCAGATAAAACAGAAAGCCCTCTTCCCGCTGGAAGAGGGCTTTTGTCTGCATATTATGCCACAAGGGGGCGTTATGCCTCCAGGCATTCTGGGTGCGTCTTGAAATAATAGGTGAGCATGTGAAGAATGTTCAGGTGCACATCTTCAATTTGCTCATAGCTTTCGCGTCGCACCACAAAAGCTGCCTCGGCAAAAGCTTTAATCTTTCCGCCCTCAAAGCCTGAGAGTGTAATGATATGCGCATGCTTCTGCGCCGCAAACTCGCATGCGCGCACCAGATCGGGCGAATTGCCCGAGGCCGATACGGCAATCAGCACGTCGCCGTCGTTCATCAGGTTACCGAGCTGAAAGCTGAAAATGTCCTCAAAGGAGAAATCGTTGCCCAGCGCGGTGACTTTTTCAATGTTGTCGCAGACAGACAGCACACGGAAGCGGCGCTTTCCCGGGGCCTGCACGGCGTTTTTGCCAAAGTCGCACACAAAGTGATTTGCCGTGCCCGCGCTGCCGCCGTTGCCCATGATGAACACCTGTTTGTCATGGAACCATGCCTGCCTCAAAATTTCCACCGCCTTGGCAAACTCCGGTTCTTCAATGGCCCAGATGGCGTCCGTGAGGCTTTTTTTGTAGGTGTCGAGATATTCTTTCATCAAAATCATCCTTTCTCTGCCCGCAGGATGGCCAGTGCGGCTGCGGCATACAGCCCGCCGTTATAGCCCAGCGGCGTGGGCATTACGTCCACATTGCCGCTTGCTTTGCGGTAAATATTCCGGCCAAGCGCCTGTTCAAGCGCCGGGCCGAACACATCGTATGCGAGGCTTACGCCCCCGCCCAGTATGATGCGGGCCGGGTTCAGAATATTTACGGCCTGTGCCAGTGCCGCGCCCAAAAGCCGCCCTTCCAGCGCAAAGGTGCAAAGCGCAGCCTCCTCGCCCGCCCGCGCGCGGGCGGCAATCTCTTTCGCCGTGGGCGGCGCGCCGTCTTCGCCCGGCGTGCCGCCAAGCTCCATATAATTTTTAGTGATGGCCGGCCCCGCGGCATGCGCCTCCAGACAGCCGCGTTTGCCGCAGCCGCACGGGCGCCCGTTTTCCACCGCCGTGCAGTGGCCAAGCTCGCCCGCATTGCCAAGGGCCCCGGTATACAGCGCCCCGTTCAGAAACAGCGCGCCGCCGATGCCGTTGGATACCGTTACATAGAAAAAATCGTCCACAGCTTTTCCGGCCCCGAACAGCCGCTCGGCCAAAGCGCATGCCCGCGCGTCGTTTTCAATGGCTGTGGGCAGGCCGAACTCCTGTCTCAGTAGGCGCGCGATGGGAAGCTCCCGAATACCGGAAAAGCTGGCCTCTACCCACATGCCGCTGGCAGCGTCGGCCAGGCCGGGAATGGTGGCCCCGGCCGCGCAGGGCCTCTGCCCGGGGCAGCGGGCCAGCACGGCATGCCCCGCGCAGAACAGCTCGCCCAGCATTGCCTGCACCGTATGTTCGGCCCACAGGCTTTTCTGGCGGGCCAGCACGGTGCCGTCCCTGCGGACAAGGCCTACATTATATTTCGAGCCCCCAATGTCAAAACACAGGAAGGTTTGCATCATTCGCCCTCTCTTTTACAGAATTTGCGGTACTGCGCCAGCACCTCATCCGGGCGGGAAGTGCCCGTCTGCCCTATTTTTCGGATGGTGACGGAGGCGCACAGGTTGCCCAGCTCTGCCGCCTCCTGCCAAGTGGCGTCCGCGCACAGCGCGCTCACCATGCCCGAGGTGCACACATCGCCGCAGCCGCACACATCCATCACCTTGGGGGCGGGCAGGGCAGGCACCAGCACGCTGGCACCCTTTTGCTCCACCAGCACACCCCTGCTGCCGCAGGTTATCACGGCGCGGCGGCCGGTGCGCCTGCGCAGCTCGCGCTGGCACTGGCTCATCACCGAATGGCTGAAGGCGTCGTCTGCATGCTGCGGCCCAAGCACAAGGCTGCGCGCCTCTTTGTCGTTGCACTTGATGGTGACGCCGGTGAACTCATCTGCAAAGGCGCGGGAATCGGCAAAAATCAGAAGCTTGGGGTATTTCTGCGCCGTGTCGGCCAGCGCCGCGCGCATCTGTGCCGTCACCACCCCGGCGTCGGGTTCCGTCAGCTGGTCCAGCACAATCAGCGCATCGCTCTGCGCCGCCGCGCGCTGCATATTGCATATCAGCTGCTGCTGCACATCAGGCGGCGTGGGCCTGCGGTTTTTGATGTCGAAGCGGTTATGCTCTGCCTCTACCCTGCTTTTTGAGGAAAGGAACATCGGCTTTGTGTAGGCGGGGGTGAAAATATCGCAGCGCCGCACCACCCCGGCGGTGCCGATACCCGCTTTTTCCAGCAGGCGCAGCAGCTCAAAGCCCTCGCCGTCGTCGCCCACCATGGATACGGCCTGTACGTCGCCCACGCCCAGCGCGGCCAGGTTGTTCAGCACCGTGCCCGCGGCCCCGGCGCTCTGCCTGCGGCCCGTCACCTGGTAGGCGGTAAGGCCAGTTTCCACGCTGGGCTCGTCCAGGCTGCGGTCCACTTCCCACCAGCGGTCCAGAAACAAGTCGCCCACCACGGTGATATGCAGGCGGCCGAACCCGGCCAGCAGCTCCTGCAAGCGTGCCTGTGTCATATCGCTCGCCTCCCGTTCACGGCCTGCTGTGCAGAAGCTGCCAGCTCAGTGCACGCACAGTGTCGCGGTGCACGCCCTGCACATAATAGCTCTCTCCCCCGTCGGCCACGGTGCGCGCCATGATGGTCTTCCAGGGGCGGAAATAATAGCGCGGGTCGCTTTTCGGCGGCGCCTCATGGATATTTTTGCCCTCCAGAGGCAGCAGGTCGAACACCGCCGTGGTGAAATGGCCGATGCTGCGGCCCTCCTGCTTCGCCACGTTGCGCGCCATGGAAAGCGCCTTCAGGTATACCTCCGGCCCAATCACCGCCGAGCCGAAATTCAGGAACACGCCGTTTTCCAGATTTTCAATGGTGTGCGCGTAGATGAGAAAATCGGTATAGGTAGCCTCGCCCAGCGCCGCGCCGTCGGCCTCCGGCTGCTCGTGCACGATGTCGCACCCGATGCCGATGTGCACCGTGGCGGGCACGTGCAGCTTGTAGCACGCGGCCAGCACGCTGTACCGGGCATAGGGGAAATCGTGCTCTACAATCCATTTGCCCAGCGCCTCACCGGCGCCAAGGCCCAGCTTTGCACCCTCGTTCAGGGCGCGGATGTATTGGGCGTCCTCCTGCCAGAGGCCGAACTGCCCCTCGCTGATATACTTTGCCACGCTTTCAGTGGTGGCGCCTATCATGGCAAATTCAAAATCGTGGATGGCGGTGGCGCCGTTGAAGGCAAAGTGGGTGATATACCCCTCCTCTGCCAGACGGATGAGGCAGGGCCCCACCCCGGCGCGCACCACATGCCCGCCCATCATCATCAGCACGCTGGCGCCCTTTTCGCGCGCAGCGCGCACGCGCTGCGCCAGAAGGCCGATGGTGTCATGGCGGTATTCGGGCTGTTCGTCCGGGTTTACCATCACGCTCAAATCAAGGTCGTGCACACGCTCGCACAGGGGCAGAAGCTTCAGGCGCGAGCGGTCAAACTGTTCAAACGGCATGTCACTGTGCCTCCTTTTCAAACAAAAATGCTTCCAGCTCATCCAAGCGGCGGTAGTCGGGGATGATGATGTCCGCCCCGGCGCGGATGAGGCGCTGGCGCTTCCATTCGTCCACGCCCTGCCTTGTCTTTTCGTTCGAGGCCACGCCGCAGGCAAACCCGCCGGCCGCCTTCACGTCCTCTATCTCCACATAGCCGTCGCCAAACCCCAGCAGGGCCTCGCCCGGCAGGCTGTTTTCCCGCAGGAGACGCTCGATAACCATTTTTTTCGAGAATGTTTTGTAGTCGCGCTGCGCGCCGTAGATATGCGGGCCGAAATACTCCGTCAGGCCCAAAAGCGCGGCCTCCTCCTTCACGTGCTCGTCGTCTGTGCCGCTGGCGAGGTACAGGGTGACGCCGCGGCGGCGCAGCATGGCAAGAAGCTGCTGCGAGCCGGGCACAAGCCAGTCCGCCGGGGCGCAGGCGCCGCTGGCAAGGCCGGTGCGCCGCCCGTCCACCGCATGCAGCAGCCTGCGCACGTATTCGTCCTTGTATTCCTGCGGGCCTTTTGCGCTGCCGCCCAGGGCGCTGATGCGCCGGGCAAGTTCGATGCACTGGTAGATGGTCTGCTTGCCCGTATTCACGAAGATGAATTCCTTTGCCTCTTCGTAGATATCCTCATAGGCTCTGCCCGCCGCGCCGGGCGCGGCGGCAAGCTCGCTTGCAAAATAGGGTATCATGATGCCCTGCCAGCCCTCGCGGATGAGGCTGAGCGTGCCATCGAAATCAAACACGGCATAGCGGAATTCCCTGTGCGCCCCCCTGGGGCGCATCACCTCCAGCGTTTTGTATTCCATAGTCAAAACCTTTCTCTTCCCCTCATGTTTTTTGACGCGCAGAAGGGCTGTGCGGGCCAGGGCCTCTGCCCCGCGGCCGCACAGCCCTTTTACGCCGGTTTCTGTGATGCTTATTCTACCTTCAGGGCGGCGTCGAAGCTGATGTCTGAGGGTGAAAAATTGATTTTCTTTGTGAATTCGAAGGCTTCGGCGGCGCCGAAGGTGCGCTCCATGCCGCTGTCCTCCCACTCCACGCTCAGCGGGCCATCGTAGCCCATCTGGTTCAGCTCACGGATGATGCCGTCAAAATCCACGTCGCCGTGGCCCAGAGATACAAAGTTCCAGCCCCGGCTTCTGTCACCGAATTCGATGTGGCTGCCCAGAATACCGCTGCGCCCGTCCAGCTTGACCTTTACATCCTTCATGTGCACATGGTAGATGCGGCTTGCGAAATCGCGCAGGAAGAGGCAGGGGTCCATTCCCTGCCACTGCAGGTGGGAGGGGTCGAAGTTCAGGCCCAGCGTGGGGCGCCAGTCCAGCATGTCCAGCAGCCTTTTGGTGCTGTAATAGTCAAAGGCAATCTCAGTGGGGTGAACCTCCAGCGCCAGCCTGACGCCGCACTCGTCATACACGTCGAAGATAGGCGTCCACAGTTCTTTGATGCGGGCAAACCCCTCGTCCACCATGCTGGGCGGCGTCTGCGGGAAGGAATACCAGTATGCCCAGATGGGGCTGCCCAGAAAGCAGGTGACTACTTTGACGCCCAGCTTCTGTGCTGCGCGAGCCACGGTTTTCATTTCTTCCACCGCCCATGCACGTATCTCGTCCGGCTTGCCGGCAAGGGCGTTGGGGGCGAAATTATCCAGGCGTGGGTCCCAGTTGTCGCCCACGCACTGTCCGATCAGGTGGGCGCCCAGCGCCCACACATTTAGCCCGTACTTTTCCAGCGTGGCGCGGAACTGTGCCACATAAGCGTCATCCTCCAGCACCTTGTGCACATTGATATGGGCCTGGCAGGCCACCTCGATACCCTCGTATCCGATGGAGCTTACAAGTTTGCACAGTTCTTCCAGCGAAAGGTCGCCGAACTGGCCGGATGCAATGGTGATAGGTCGTTTCATATATGCTGCTGCCTCCTTATTCTACATCCACGGCTTTGTTCTGCTCGCAGGAAAGCTGGTTTGCAAACACGGCCTTCATGGCAGGCAGCACACTCTCGCCGCTGATGGCGGGCGAGGTGCCTGTGCGGATGCTTTCAATGAACGCGTCGATGACGCCTGTGGACGTGCGCGCGCCGCTTGTCTGCTCTTTGTTAGAGGTAAGCTTATCCAGCTCGTAGGGCACCACGGTTCCGTCGCGCTTTTCCACAATGAGGGAATACCGCGGGTCGTCATACATGCGGATGACGCCGCCCGTGCAATAGAGCTTTGTAGAGTTGTTCTCCTGTCCGTAATTTGTCCAGCCCACGGCCAGCGTGCCCACAGCTCCGCCTTCCAGCGTATAAGTGCAGAAGGCGTTGTCGTCCACGGTGATGGGGCTGCCGTCGGGGAACTTTTTATCCAGTGTGGCAAGCACGGCATAGGTGCGCACCACCTTCCGGCCGGTGAGCCAGATGATGAGGTCTGTTTTGTGCACGCCAAGGTCTGCCATGGCGCCGAACGAGGCCAGGCGCTTGTCGAAGAACCAGGAATTCTTTTTGCCCGTCCAGCCCTCGGGGCCTGGGTGGCAGAAATGCGTTTCAAAAGTAACAAGCGTGCCCACTTCGCCGCTGTCCAGTATTTTCTTTGCCTCTACATGTGCTTTTGCAAGGCGCTGGTTCTGGCCTATCATCAGGTATTTGCCGCTTTCCCGCGCGGCGGCCGCCATGGCCTCACAGTCTGCCAGGGTGGTGGCCATGGGCTTTTCACACAGCACATGCTTGCCTGCGCGCAGTGCCTGAATGGCCATGGCCGCGTGAGAGGTGTTGGCCGTGCACACACTCACGGCATCTACGCCGCTTGCCAGCAGCTCGTCCACAGAGCCGTACGCCCTGCCGCCGAATCTGCGCGCAAATTCCTCGGCCCTGCCGGGCACAAGGTCGTAGAACGCGGCCAGCTCGCAATTCGGGTTTTCCATATATTCGGGGGCATGCCGTACTTCGGTGATTTTTCCGCACCCGATAATACCTATTTTAATCATTTCATTGCCTCCTCTTCAAAAAGGGCACCTGCCCTGAAAGCCGCCTTTTATTTTTTATGGTTCTGGAAGCCCTGCAGCAGCACGGCAATGACGATAATGGCGGCAGAGATGGCGCCGTTCAGGAAGGTGGAGACATCCGCTGCCGTGAGGATATTGGAGATGATGCGGAACATCAGAACGCCTACAAAAGTGCCCACAATCTTGCCACGGCCACCGGACATGGCGGTGCCGCCGATTGCCACGGCGGCAATCGCATCCATTTCAAAGTTCAAGCCTGCGTTGGAGGCGGCCACGGCCGTCATGCGCGAGGCATAGATAACAGCGGCAAGGCCGCACATCAGGCCGGTGATGGTGAAGATGATGGTTTTGATGAACGTGACGTTGATGCCCGCCAGACGCGCGCTGGTTTCGTTGGAGCCCACGGCGTAAATATGTTTGCCGAGCTTCGTGTGCTTCATAATGATATGGAACACAATGGTGACGGCGATAAAAATAATCATCAGATAAGGAATTTTGAAGCGCCCGAAGCCGATGCCGCCCACGGCAAGCTGGCGGAAGGAATCGTACAGCGCCTTGTCTACAGTGAACGGGCCGCCGGAGCCGAAATGGTTGATGATGGAGCGGCACGCGCTCTGCATGGCCAGCGTGGCAATCATGGCGGGCATGTGCCCCTTTGTGACAAGCAGGCCGTTGATGGTGCCGATGACGATGCCGAACGCGCAGCAGAACAGCAGCATCACAACGGCACTGCCCGTTTTGTTCAGCACTTCAATGCCGAAGCCGCCGATGATGGCAAGCTGGGCGCCCACGGAAATGTCGATTTGCCCGGCCGAAATGACCATGCTCATGCCCATTGCAATAAGCCCCACCATGGAGCTTTGCACAAAAAGGTTTGTAATATTGGTCCAGGAGAAGAAGTTCGGGTTCACGCAGGTGGCGATCACCAGAAGCAGAATCAGGGAAAGAATAAAGCTGTATTCTTTCACAACCATTTTGAAAAACTCTTTTGGAGTTTGTTTTTTCAAGGATTTAAGCATTTTTCGCACCCTCCACATTCGCGCCGGTAGAATAGTACATCACGTTTTTCTCGGTCATTTCCTCACGGCTCATCACCGCGTTCACCCTGCCCTTGTAAAGCACCATGCAGGAGTCTGCCACCTTGTATATCTCGGGAAATTCAGATGAGAATACGATGATGGCCTTGCCCTGCTTTGCAAGCTCCAGAATAAGGTGATAGATCTCGAATTTTGTGCCCACGTCGATGCCCTGCGTGGGGTTGTCGAACAAAAGCACTTCGGCGTCCGTCTCCAGCCATTTGCCGAGAATGACCTTCTGCTGGTTGCCGCCTGAAAGCGAGGTGATGGGGTTGGCCGGGCTGCCGGCCTTTATCTGCAGCGCCTTCTGCTGGCGCGCAAAACGCTCGCGCTCGGCCCTGCCGCTGATAAGCAGCTTTTTCCACTTGGTGTTCAGAAACGCCATGGACATATTGTCTGTGATGGAAAGGTCATCGTGGATACCGCGCTCCTTGCGCATGCGGGGCACAAGCGCCACACCGTGTTTCATGTGAAATTTAATATTTCTGGCGTTTTCCAGCGTCTGGCCGCCGAAGCTAAGCCTGCCCCTGGCGGGTATCACGCCAAACAGCGCGTCTGCCAGCTCATCGCGGCCGGACCCCTGAAGCCCTGTAATAGCCAGAACTTCACCCTTGTGAAGCTGAAAGCTGATGTCTTCAAAACCCTCGCCAGAAAGGTGCTGGGCCTCCATGGCCACCTCGGTGCGAATATGGTCTGCATGGTTTTCAAATTCCGCATCGTGAAGCTGGCGGCCTATCATCAGCTCGGTAATGCCGTCCTCGTCGGTATCCTCAAATTTTCCCTCAGCCACCAGACAGCCATCGCGCAGCACATAGTATTTATCGCATATCTCGAACAGCTCGGGCATTTTGTGAGAGATATAAATAAAACTGACGCCCTCTTTTTTCAAGCTGCGCATGATGTCGAACAGGTTTTCTATCTCATGGGTGGAAAGGGCTGTGCTGGGCTCATCCATGATGATGAGCTCCGATTTGAACAGCAGCGCCTTTGCAATCTCTACAAGCTGCTTTTGCGCGGCGTTCAGGTCGCACACCAGCATATCCAGATCTATGGCCACCTGCATGCGTGCCAGCACTTCGGTACAGCGGCGCTTCATTTCCTCTTCGCACAGCAGGCCGCCGCGGCTTATTTCGCTGCCCAGATACATGTTTTCGAATACCTTCAGGTCATTGCACAGGTTCAGCTCCTGATGGATAAACCGGATGCCGTGCTGGTTGGCAACTTTGGCGCTTGCCATCACCACTTTCTGGCCATTGATGAACACGCCGCCCTTCGTGGGAAGGTAGGTGCCGGCCAGCACATTCATAAGCGTGGATTTTCCGGCGCCGTTTTCGCCCAGCAAACCCAGAATCGTACCGGGCTCGACGGTGATGCTGACATCGTTCACTGCGCGGGTGGGGCCAAATTCCATCACGATGTTTTTCATTTCCACAAGCATCGTGCAGTCTCCTCCTTGTTTTAATAAAAAAGGGGCCAGCCGGCAAAGGCCGGCCGGCCCCAGAGTGTCATGCTTTGCCTAGGTGCTGTGCATCACTCGTTAATGGCATAGCGCGTGGCATACGCATCGCTGGCGCGGTAGCTTTCAAAATCCTCATCGCCGGCCAGTTCCGCGTTGGTGATGGAGAAGGAGGGGATGAGATACGTGCCGTTCTCGTCCTGTTCGGCAGAATACGGCTCGCCAGTCAAATCGCCGATGCCAAGCTCAAACGCGTCACGGATGAAGGACGGCGAGAAGAAGCTCGTCCAGAACTTCACGCCCAGCTTTGTGCTCTCAAATTTCTGCATTGTCTCTTCGCGGCCGCCCACGGAAGTGATGAGCTTTACATTGATGGTAGCTTCGCCGGAATAGGCATCCAGCGCGTTCATGATGCCGTCCACAATCTCGTCATCATGCGTTACGATGAGGTCGAGGGCTTCGATCTCTTCCAGCGAGTGTGCGTTCAGCCAGTCTTCCATCTGGCCCTGTGCCTCTTCGGTAGACCAGTTGGTCACCAGTGTTTCGGCCACCTGGTTGAAGCTGTCGCCCAGCACGCCGTCCATGCCTTCGCTGCGCTGGCTGGTAACGGTAGAGCTGTCGCCCACAAAGCGCAGGTACTGCACATCGTCATCATCGGAGAAGAACTCGTTCAGGTATTCGCCCATGTTTTTGCCAATTCCCACATTGTCGCCCATAATGTCGCCCACGAACGTATCGGCAGTGAAGCCTTCAATAAGGCGGTCATACACTACCAGCTTCACGCCGGCATCCACAATGCTCTGCGCGGCGCTGCGAAGAGCCTCGCCCTCCATCGGCCACAGGATAATCATATCGACATCGCCGCCGGCCAGCAGGTTTTCAATGGATTCAATCTGCGCTGCGGCGTCGATGCCGTCGCGTACCGTGATGTCCATGCCGGGATATTTCTCCATCATTTCTTCGGCCATCAGGTTCGCCTGCGCAACACTCTCGCCGGTGAAGCCATGGTCTCCGGAGGGCGTCACCACGCCAATCTTATAATCGTAGCTCTGCGTGCTTGCGGGGGTAGAGCCACCCGTGGAGCCTGCCGCAGAAGCCGTGCTGGAAGCGGGCGCGCCGCCACAGGCCACCAGGCTCAGCGCCAGTGCCGCTGCCAAAACAACTGCCAGGAACTTTTTCATAAAACGAGCCTCCTTATGTACTGTAGCCCTGTGCTTTACAGGGCGCGTTTTTATGAAACGGCGGGCCTCCTCTGCGGTGTGCGCCGCGTTTTTCTCCTGCCCGATCGTTTCATTTTCTGAAATAATTATAGCAAGGCGGCTGTGCGAAATGCAACAAATATTTAACTTGAAGAGACATTTCCCCTGTTTTGCATAACCAAATCATACCATGTTTGGACATCTTATTTCGGTTTTTCAGAAAATTCTGAAATATTTCTGAAAACCACTATTCTTTTTCATGAAAGGGTGCTATACTATCATTAGGACAAAACGGCCGTGATGCATACAAAAAAAGAAAGGGTGAAACGGCATGCCCATGAGGAAAGATTTGCCCACTGTTGCGCAGTTGGCGCGGGCTGCGGGAGTATCGCCTGCTACGGTGTCCCGCGTGCTGAACCACAAGGGCATTGTAAAGGCAGATACCTACAACCGGGTGGTGGCCGTGCTGCAGGCGAACGGCTATCCATTCGTGGAGAAGGCGGGCAGGGCAGACCCTTCCGATGTGCTGATGATTAGCCTTCCCTCGCTGGATAACCCATTTTATGCAGATATCGTGCGCGGGGCAAAATCCGGCGCAACACGCCATGGCTATCATCTTATCATCAACGAAAGCCATATCAACCACAACACCCTGCCCGCTATTCTGGAGCTGGTGCGCAGCCTGCGCATCTCCGGGCTTATTACAGCGAACCATATCTCTACCGATATCCTGCACACGCTGAGCAGTGTGGTGCCGTTGGTGCAGTGCTGTGAGTATGATGAAAGCTCAGACCTTCCCTACGTTTCCGTAGATGATTTTGCCGCCAGCAAGAAGGCCACGGAATATCTTTTATCACAGGGGTGCAGGCGCATCGCTTTTTTAAGCGGGCCGTCGCGCTATAAGTACGCACGCTGGCGCCTGCGCGGCTATGAAGAGGCGTTGCGCACAGCGGGCATTTCGCCAGACCAGAACTTGGTGGTGCAGTTTCCAGAGGTGAGCTGCGAACTTGCCATTGCCAGCACCATGCAGCTTCTGCGCACGGCCGAGCCGCCCGACGCATTTGTCACCACCTCGGACGTGTATGCGGCCGCCGTGATACGCGCCGCGCGGCAGGTGGGCCTGCGCGTGCCGCAGGACGTGATGGTGACGGGCTTTGACAATATCGAGTTCTCCACAGTCACCACACCCAGCATCACCACCGTAGACCAGCCCCGCATCCGTCTGGGCCTGATGGCCTGTGAGCTGCTGGTGGAAAAAATTGCGAACCCGGCCCTGCCTTCGAAGGGCGTGCTGCTGGAGACGGAGCTTATCGTGCGGGAATCCACCTCCAACAGCCGCGCGGTAGCGCCGGAGCCCTTCCGCCGCTCTTTTTGAAAAGAGAGCAGCGCCCGCGCGGCACCG
>ENA-ORTH01000310-ORTH01000310.1-human-gut-metagenome-genome-assembly--contig:-NODE-310-length-62687-cov-4.751118_pt1 | contig 62687 bp, 85 predicted proteins | sample MGYA00241914_ERZ509192 | MGnify/ENA primary metagenome ERZ509192 (study PRJEB26280, sample SAMEA2338826) | human gut metagenome | biome: human gut; feature: human-associated habitat; material: faeces...
CACCGTAGCCGGACGAACCAATCTTGGCACCGTAGCCGGACGAACCAATCTTGGCTCCGTAGCCGGACGAACCAATCTTGGCACCGTAGCCGGACGAATTATCCTTTATGCTCGTTTTTATTTTTTCAGGCGATGTGATCTCTTTTAGCCACTCAACTCCAAGATTGATCATGTCTGCCAATTTTAACTCTGCTTTTATTTTAATCTTCGATGAGCAAATTTTTGTCCCTCTATCCTCCTTGGATATATTCCCGTCTTGCTCTACTTCGCAAAACCTAGAGTCTATCATAGTATAGTGATCAAAAACATCAAATGGGCTTTCGCAAGCGTGAAATCCTCTGTTACACACCTTGATCTCTCCATCCATCTCATATTCCTTGCCTATTTCATATTGAAAATCCCGGCATTTTAAATTTTTGTCAAATCCCTTGTAAGATTTTATAGCAGCCATTTTATTTATCGTTTACTAGTTCTACAATGTCTTTTCTTATCTCTATCAATTCTTCTTTGCTAAGTGTCTTTAATTCGTCTAGGATATCGTCCTTCCTCGATCGATTCGGTCTTGATGGAGCTTGTACCACGTACAACACCCCGAAATCATTTTTCTGACTCATAAGTCATTATTACGATTTGATTTATCACAACAAATACTGATACTATGCCAAATATCAGTAAATGGATATGAGAAGGTTTTTCATTCCATTCGAAGATTGCGACTATTGAGGCCAGTCCCAATATTGTAGCTAAGACCATCCTAAAAGTAAAGATGATAATGCTCTTTATGGCCCGGAATATCTTCCAGAACCATGCTTGGTTTCTCTTTATCATATGTTGTTGATTTAAATTTCTTGATGTGAAAAGGTCTCATATCCTCACGGACGGAGACCTGCGTTGCAATTGTGACTGATTTTCTGATTGAATAAGCACCCGTTAGGGGTGAAACGTGCTCCCTGCCGGGCTTGAACCGGCGACCCTAAAGGCTCTGACCAACTGAGCTAAGGGAGCGTTTGCCGGGGAATCCCACCCCGGCACAGTTTAATAATAACTAATATCTAATTGCCTGCCTCACGGCGGTATTGTAAGGTCTTGGTAGCTTTATTACACATAAACATGTCAAACAGTGCAAATGGTTTCGTCCCGCCTCCGGTCTCGCTCCGGAACCTGCGAGTCTTAGGCTCTCTTGGCGGGAATAGTTGCGGTCTTGGCTGGATTTGCCTATCTTTAGGCCGCTAAACATTAAAAAACAAACATATGAAACTAACAAAAAATCAAGTTGAGCGTATTTGCTCAACACTTTCAGTCAGGAGACCGTGTATTAATTGTGGATACGATGGGCCAGTTAATGGCCCCATGAAAGCGGTAAACCTAGAATCCAGCGTATTGACATCTAATGATATCGATATAACTGGTAGTATGCGTTTTCTGACTTTCGTTTGTCCAAAATGTGGATACACGATGTTTTTTAACATCGACAACCTATTGGAAAACCCATGACAAAATACCATCATCGGATACATAAGCATGTATGTATCTTTTTTTGACAGTCGAGGGTGATTCGTTAGGATCACCCTCTTGCTGTGATATCCAATCAAAAATCTCAACAGCCGATCTCAGCAATCTCGTCTCATTGGAACAGCATCTCGCGGCTTGCTCCACGCACCACATCTTTAATTCTCTTTCTTTCATACCTTAATGTTAAAAATTAGCTCCCCCACAACCTCCAACGGTTTCGAACCCGAATCATAGACGGGTGGGGGAGTATATCGTACATCCTCCATGATGGTTAACCAATGCCGCCGCCGGCATAACACCAAAAGGAGACACGGAAGATGTTATCGTAAGCTATATCCCATCGTGGGTCACGGCGCATATATCGCTATCACGTTACCTTGATATAGCCGGGAACCTCACGACGTTGAAGGCGTCGCTGCGTTCCGGGTCACAATACGTCAAAGATCTTAATGGTGGGCATCCGGGAATCGAACCCGGAGCGGGAGTGAAAGATTAACTAAAACCTATATACCTTAAAATGATCCGCTTCCGGCCGTGACGCTTCACTAGCCATGCCCTTTGTGTTAAACGACCTTGTTCCTCTCAAGGAATCGGTCGATGCTTCTAAGCTCGTACCATATCATGGAGCCGAACTTGGAGAATGATAGCTCCGCTTTTTCCCGCAAGGATCTCAAAAAATCCTCTGAGCATCCGAGATACGCTCTCGCCTCCGTTTTCGAGAGCCATATCTTTTGGATAGGTTCTACTTTTCCTGTCTTTCTCTCTCGTGCCATGATCCATTATTTTATTTCAACACCTTCGTAAAACTTTAATGCCCTGTCTCTTATCAACCTTGAATTCTCCGTGTTCGTCACCCCGTTTAACGCATCACGAACACATATATCAGAGAATCCGGTGTCTTTTGCTATTTTTTTTCTTGCCCCATATGGAACTAAAATCTTGTTTCTTTTCATGACTATAATTATTTTCCTATATTTGCGTATTAAACTTATAAGTATCGGTTTCTTATATGAATCCGATGCAAATATATAGACTATATTCTAATAATTCTCATATTAACGAGAATATATACTCAGTATTAACATTAATTATACAATACGCTTATGGATGCAAAAGATAGGATTTCAAAATATATTGATTTTAAAGGTATTAGCGTTTATAAGCTGGAAGTGGATGCAGGATTTTCCAATGGGTATTGGAGAAAGACAAGAAGCATTTCTGCTAACGCTGTTGAGAATATACTTAGAGTATATTCCGATTTAGATCCCGTATGGGTTATTACAGGGGTAGGCGACATGCTAAAGCAACCGTCAACCCAAGAAGCATCCGGAGACATAATCCCTTTGTCCCATCCTAAGACTCCGGACAAGATATATCCGATGTCCGAGTTTAACTTATACGATATAGATGTATCTGCTGGGTTAAGTCGTCTATTCTCGGAGGATGGGGATCGGAACAAGGCTTACCTAGGGAAAATATCAATACCGAATATGCCTAAATGCGACGGTGCAGTAAAGGTGATAGGTGATTCCATGTACCCGTTGCTTAAATCCGGTGATATAATAGCGTACAAAGAGGTGCATAGCATAGAATCCGTGCAATACGGTGAGATATACATATTGCAGATCGAGAATGATTCCGACGTGTCCGTCGTGGTTAAATACGTGAAGAAGTCAAGCGAGGGTAACGACTACTTGAATCTAGTGTCATATAATAAGGAGCATGACCCGAAGGACGTGAGGAAGGAGAGTATAACGGCGTTGGCGAGAGTTATTTTGTGTATAAGACAGTTTAGTATAATGTGATATAAAATGTATTCATTAAATATAAAATGCTTTTTTTTCATTTGTGCTTTTCTTGTATTGTGCGAAGATACGGTATTGCCTCAATCAAGGAATAGCATATTTGTTGTTCCTAATGGCGGGAATAGTGGAATATCGTTGTTTGAAAACAACCGTTATAAAATATCTTCCGGACAGACACTTATGAGTGTGAAAAATATGTCAAAATATGATGAGGCTGAAATGATAGGCATCATACAAGACTATGGCATAGTAATTTATAAAAAAGATACATTTTTGGTTAAAATAAAAGATGTTAAATCTAAAGACGGTTTGAGCATTAATGAATTTATACAAAAGATACGTAATGATGATAGAAAAGCATTATTAGAATGCAAGATTAAGGAGTTGCATAGTATGGTTACTCCAGTAAATGGAGACGTTTATGCTAAAGCTAATGAATTATTTGTGTCAAATTCTTTTATTGATGATGATTCTAGGATAATAAACAAAGGTGATGATTTGTTGCTTTTAGGGTATAATAACGATACTATATATTTTAACAAGGATTTTGGTATTTATTTTACGGTAGCAAAAAATCTCAATTCAGAGTTGACAAATAATATCCAAGCACAGATAGATAAGATAAAAGAAGATGAATATAGAAAAGAACAATTAAAATTGCAAGAAATTCAAAGAGAAAAAGAAAAAAAGTTGGAAAAATTGAAACAAGAGCTTTTCCAAAAAAGCAAGGAGCTATATGGAGAGAAATGTGCTAAGGCTATTATTGAAGAGAAAATTTATATAGGAATGCCTTCTGGTGCTGTTAAATTATCTTGGGGTAAACCTATAGATATAAATAGGACTATCAGTAAATACGGAACTCGCGAACAGTGGGTATATGGCAATGGGTGTTATCTTTATTTTGATGATGGGATATTAGAGACAATTCAGGATTAAATGTATATTCCCAACATTAATGATGGTGCCTGCAAGGGTGATATTGTGCATACGGAAGTTTAATATAATGTAAAATGCAATTTGAATATATATGTATAAGTATTTTTTATTATTCGTTATGTTTGTTTTTATGACATCTTTTAAAGATGGCATATCAATAGAAGACAGGTTGGTTTCTTTAGAATCAAAAGTAAGTTCTCTTGAAAAAGAAAATAAAGATTTAAAAGATAGGGTATTGTCCTTAGAGAAATATATAAATATCAATGATAAAAATGAAGTTGATGTCGAAAACAAAACAAATATAAAAAATGACAATAAAACAAATGTTTACAGATCGACATATTCAGATAACAGATGCCAAGCTACAACTAAAAAAGGAGAGCGATGCAAGAGAAATGCTGAGCCCGGAAGTAAATATTGTTGGCAACATAATAAATGATCTTATGTATAAGCATTTAAGATTATTGATATTGGATAAAACAACATGGGAAACTGGGAGAAAAAGCAGGATGAGAAACGGGACATCCGTGAGCGAGAAAGGGTTTCAAAAGAAACACTCGGTAAGTTCTTTTATGACCTTTCCAAATTGTCTTTCGCGGCATTAGTGATAGGGAGCGTTGCGTCGGTTGTTATAAATAAGGATAACATTGATTCTTATATTATCATGTCAATCGGGGCGTTTGTTACTTACATATTTGCTTATATTGGGTATAAAATAATAAAGTAAAATAGTATGGGAGCATTAATAGGATTATTCTGCATAATGGCAGTTGTAGGATCAGCCATAGCGATTTGGCTTAATACTAAGTCTGGTAAAAAGTGGTTGGAAAGCCTTTAATTGATATTCTCGTGGGTCTCATTGTATAATATAGAGACCCACATTGAAAGAATCAAGCCTCGCTATATCTGTACTCGACAAGACATCTGGTCAAGTCCATGAGATCGGACATGCAGTAACGGGCTTTTTCCGCAATATCCGATTCCGATATTAGTATCTCCTTGGATATGAACAATAGGCTCAAGACAAGTGAATTTGAGATACTTGATACAGACTTGCCAAGCTGCGCTAGATCGCATACTTGATCTTCTGTGAGGTCGGGGAACCTCTTTTTAAATTCGCACGATTCCATGTGTTATAGATTTAATGCCGGACGTGATTGACCGTACTTTTATAAAACATCTGGTAGGCGAATAAGTTCAACGGGTGATTGGTATTTATCGGGTATTTCCATTAATAAATAGTTAGCCTGTGACAATATACCCAAGGAGGTATGATTCAAGGCGAATAATGTTGTGTCGTAATCTTGTTGCAAATATATTTTATTTGCATCTTAAATATATGAATATTAATATTTTATGTGTTTGTAATAAATGTTTACGAAACATATATGTATCACTTCTTGTTTATTTTTGTTATTGTATTGATAATTAGTGCTTTGTGCTTTGTTTGTTATAAAAAAAAGAATACGTTTTACTTAATTAACTGCGGTTATCTATGGTTATCTATGGTTATATTGTAGCTTTGTGTCGCAAATTTGTCGCAAATTTGCGGCGCAAAAATTAATATCATGGGAAGTATAGCGTATTATCTCGACATCAGGAGAGCTAAAAAGGACGGGACATATCCCGTCAAGTTGTACGTGAGTCATCACAAGAAGTTTTATGTCAAGACATCCTTCACGTCCAAGATAGATGAGTGGGATTCGTGCCAATACTCCAAGAAAGCTCCGAACTATAAGTCTAGGAACATGGCATTAAGAGCAGCTATAAACAAGGCTGAGGAAGTTATGTATAGACTAGAGATGGACGGAAGGTTGGCGGGTATATCGGACACGGCTTTGAAGGCTATAATAGAGGAGGCTATATCGGGCAAGCCTAGGAAAGAGATAACGATAGTGGATTGTTTTGACAGGTTTATTGTTACGAAAAGCAGGAAGAATACTATTATAACCTATGAGGCCACTAAGAGGAAGATAGTGTCGCTAGGGTTCGATATGCCTATAGGGGATATAGATAAAGCTTGGTTAATCGGGATAGACAAGCGAATGGAAGAAAGGGGGCTTAGCATAAACTCACGAGCGGTACATCTTAGAAATATAAGAGCTGTAATAAATTATGCCATAGATGAAGAGCTTATCAGTAATTACCCATTTAGAAAATTCTCGATTAGAACTGAACAAACGAGAAAGAGATCCCTTACTGTAGATGAATTGATAGCACTTAGGGATTACAAATTAGAAGGAATAGCGGTTAAATATAGAGATATCTTTATGCTTATGTTTTATCTTATCGGTATAAATGGTGTGGACCTATTTGGTGATTGCCAAATTGTAAACGGACGGCTGGAATATCGGAGATCTAAGACAGGGAAGTTATATTCCATCAAGATAGAACCGGAGGCTATGGAAATAATAAAAAGGTACGAAGGAGATGGCAAGGTAGTTGCCGTACCAGAGGAAAATGGAGATTATGGTTATTTTATGATAAGAATGGCTACAAGGTTAAAGAAGATAGGAAAGGAAAAAGGAGGAGACTCATTGTTTCCCGGCCTATCCTCGTACTGGGCGCGTCACACGTGGGCCACTATAGCCGCCTCGCTCGATATACCGAAGGAGACGATATCCGCCGCTTTAGGTCATGAGATAGGATCGCCAATAACATCTATTTATATAAGGCTGGATCAAAAAAAGGTTGATGAGGCCAATCGCATGGTTATAGATTACGTCAATGGCTACAGGAAAAGCAGGGATGAGAGGTGAAATAGAACAATAAAACACGCCCGTGTCAGAAAAAACACGGGCGTTATACTTTTTGGATGCGACAAATAGAACTATTTTGTCCTTTCGACCAAAATCGTTGAAATTCGAACTTGCAGTTGCTGCAACTCGATATTATTCAGTTCTTCCAAATCAATGTTCGCTATTTTTACTTTCCGATTTTCGTCAAAGGAATTTTTCTTCTCCTCATGAAGAGCGGTTACTAACTCGTCTATTTGACCCTTGATCTTTTGAGCCTTTAGCTCATAATTGATAGTTCTTGCCATAATATAGTTTTTTAATGTTATTTATTTGTGAAATCAAGCTTATAGCCTAGTGCATCACCTATCTTGGATAATAGGTCAACACCTGTGCTATACTTCCCAGTTTCTATCCGGGCGATGTTTCCCGGCGCTAGGCCTGTAAGTTCAGCTAGTTTGTACTGTGATATCCCGGCCTCCATGCGGAGCTGGGCTATCCGCTTGCCTATTCGCTCCCGGTCATTCATATCGCCCTTTCTTTACATTTACTGTTATTACCGTGTAAAATGGAGCCTCCATCCCTACTTGACAGTAGGCGTTGCCTTCCTTGTCTACCCAAACAGCCTTACCATAGCTGCTATCTGGATGATTGGTAGTGGATGTTACTTCAATCTCTTTGCCGTTCAAATTATTTTTAAGATATGTTTTCATAGATATTAATTTAAAAATCATACTGCTCGACACCCAAAGGGAGTAAAAGAGGCTCACCGTCGCTACCTTTTACCGGAAGCAATATACCTTCAAATACAATCTTCTCTCTATTCGTAAACCATAAAGAAGACCCTATTTCTTTTTCCCCGACCAAATTAGACGCTGACACACCCATTTCTTTTTTATTGTCAGCATAATTGTAGGAGCACCCATTAGGTAAATCACCATATCTTTCAGCTTTGACTACCTTGCTGAAATCAACTTCTATACCTTCATATCCTAAATCATAAGATGCTTGCAAAAAAGGAGTGTACCATCCACAAAGATCACATTCTTCGGCGTGTTTTTTACCTAATTCATAGGCTCTTTTATAATCGCTTATCGTAATTTCTCTCATTTTCTTAATGCCGCTTATCCGTTGCCGCCGGTTCTATTGTTATTTTGATATTGCAAATATACTATCAAATTTGATAGTATGCAAGTTTTTCAATGATTATTTTTTATGCTCTATGGCATATTTTCTTTCTCTTTTTCCTCCAGCACTTTTTTAAGCTGATATAGGCTCAAAATATCATACTCAAATGTCGGATTGTCCCAATTTTTCCGGACAGAGTTCGTTTGAACCGATATAAATTTCCGAAGGTCGAAGATATATTGGCATTGTGACAGTCTTATCTCGTTAAATGTGATCTCGTAGTTATCAAACCACTCAAGCAGTTGTTTAAGTTCCTCGTTCATGGTATATAAATGATTAACACCCGCGAATATACCCAATTTAACCTTGCTATTTTAGGATATAAAGAATTTTGTCTATATTTGCTTCAAATTTGTGACTTGTATTATTGATTGGATATTATGTTTAACAATATAATATAGGTCACTTATGGATTTTTCTAACAACTCATCTCAAAGGCAACAAGTGGACGTTTACTGTCCTGTCCATCATAATTGGATTGGCCACTATGATTATGGCTCCAAGGGAGTCTATTATTGCTGGTGCAAGAAATGCAAGAAAGAAATCAAAATCGTTATGGGAAAATGAAGAGGTTGACGCAAAAACAAGAGAATTTCTGTAATTATTATATCGAGTGCGGCGGGAACGCTTCCGAGGCGTACAGGCGTGCCTACTCTTGCGATAAATGGAAAGATAAGTCCGTATGGGAGAAGGCTTCGGCTTTATTGGATGATGTCAAGGTTCAGTCAAGGGTAAGGGAACTGCAAGAGGAGCAGAAAGTTAAATCTGATATAACCAAGGAGAAATTACTGGGCGAGTTAGGTAACATAGCGTTCTCGTCCATAGCCCACCTTCACAATACATGGATAGAGCGCAAGGAGTTCGAGAGTCTAACGGACAAGGAGAAGTCGGCTATCAAGAGCATATCTACTAAAATCCTGAAGAAAAATATAGGGACGAGCGATGACCCGGAAATCATTGACGTGGAATATGTCAAGATAGAGATGCACGATAAGCTGAAAGCCATAGAACGTATCTGCAAGATGCTTGGCTTTGACGCTCCAACCGTTGTAGACCTTGGCAAATCGCTGATCGGAATAGATACCGGAATAGATGATTAGTGTTCTATTTTTAAATAAATGGCTATGTTTGTTAGAAAAAATACGAGGTTTATAATTTTATAATTGTTCTATATTTAATATTTTGGGAGCTGAGACGGATAACAGGAGGATAATAAGCTACAAGAGGTTCAATCCGAACTTTCACCATTTGAAGCTGGCGTTGGGGAATGACGATATAAGGTTCATCTTCATGTACGGGGGATCGTCTTCCGCCAAGTCTTTCTCAGCGGCCCAAGCCTTCCTGTTGGAATGTATATCCAAGGGCTATAACACGATTGTCTTTAGGAAGACCGGAGCAACCATAGCGGACAGTATCTACAAGACGTTCCAAGAGGCGGCTAAATCATTGCATATAGATACTTTTTTCAAATTCCAAGAAAATCTTATAAGGTGTTTCAACGGTTCCTATATCCGGTTCAAAGGGCTGGACGATCCGGAGAAGATCAAGGGTCTCGAATCTTATCAGTACGTGTTTTGCGAGGAGATATCCGAGTTCGATGAATCCGACTTGAAACAGATAAGGAAGCGTCTCCGTGGTCGCAAGGGACAGAAGATCGTAGCTCTATTTAACCCGATATCGGAGGATCATTGGATCAAGAAAAAGATATTTGATACCGAGACATTGACCGAGGTGGACAATCATCTGTACGGGAAGCTCAAGGATAGCGTAACGGGTAAGATACTGCCAAAGGAATATTCCGAGGTAGGGAGGAAATGGGTCAATTCCGAGCGGACCATATACAACCCAAGAAAAAAGACTTACGAGACGCACCGCCCGGATATGGTTATCATCAAGTCCACCTATCTTAATAATTTCTGGGTCGTAGGGTCTCCTGATGGCACGTATGGCTTTTATGACGCTCAGACGATAGCGGATTTCGAGAGGGACAAGGAAAGGGATTACGCTTATTATCTGATATACGCCTTGGGCGAGTGGGGGACGATAAGGACGGGTGGCGAGTTCTTCCACGCCTTCGACCCCGCCAAGCATAAGGGCAAGTGCCCATATGTCAAGGCTCCCGTGCATATATCGATAGATAACAACGTCCTGCCTTATATCTCCATCTCTTTTTGGCAGGTTGAGACCGGGGATATAACGAGGATAAGGCAGATTCACGAGGAAACCCCGTCCGATCCGTTCAACACGGTCACCAAGGCCGCCGAGATCGCCGTTGAATATCTGGAGGGGATAGGGCATGATGATATGGTCTATCTTTATGGGGATGTATCGACCAAGGCCGGAAATACGATAGATGACGATAAGAGGTCTTTTTTCGATAAGTTCAAGGAGGGTATAGACAAGAGATTCCGCAGCGAGGACAGGTTGCCTAGATCGAACCCATCCGTATCCATGACCGGGGAGTTTATCAACGCGATATATTCCGGAGATATAAAAGACGTGTCCATCATGATAGACGAGAGCTGCGAGATATCGGTAAACGATTATATAACGGTTAAGAAGGATGTCAACGGGGCTATGCTCAAGCAGAGGGTAAAGGACAAGATTACGGGTCAATCCTACGAGAAGGCCGGTCACCTTAGCGATGCCAAGCGTTATTTTGTCACGGAGATATTAAAGGATAGGTATACGTCTTTCTCGCTAAGGAGAAGGCACAATAAAAATAAGGAGGAGGATATGAGATATTACGATCACGTAAAATTGGATATATCGAACGCCACGAGGATAGTCTATGTGGCAGTTAATCCTGATGGGCTTGCGGGTATGGCAAAGGTGGCATTGATGGACGGGAAGGCGTACGTTCTGGATGCCTCGTTGAGGGATATCACGGAGGCTGGAGTTCTAAGGGATTTCTTGCGCCCTATAGGATGGGGGGATGTCGTGTTTGAGAGCGACAAGGCTTATTTCCCTGTAGCTAGGGAGATAAGGGAGAGCGGGGAGTGCGATATAAGGATAAGGAAGAGGGCTTCCGATGCAAGATTGAGGATATCCGCCCATTCGGAGACCGTGAGAGATCGATTTTATTTTCTCGACAATTACGAGGAGAAGGATGATTATCTGTCGTTTGTCGAGAATATGCTAGATTATGGGGGCAAGGATGGAGGGGAGTCGCTGTGTTGCCTATCCGCTATAGCGGAGATTTTGGTACGAAACAATATTTAAAACGAATATATTATGGGTTTGTTTGATTTTTTCAGGAAAGAGGATAAGGTGGCGAATGTGCCCGATCGTCCTCCAAGGTCGAGAGGACTCGTGGATTTGTCCGGTTATCTGGGGGTGTTCAGCCCCTATACCTGTTCCGGGAATTTTATCGAGGCCTTCGAGACCATGGGAGAGGTCTTTTTCCCCGTGGATTTCTTGGCTAGCAGGATAGCGGGCGGCAATTATCAATTAAAATTGGCGAAGGATGATTCCGTGGTGTTCAATAACGAGGAGATGAACCGTTTTTTTAGCGATCCTAACCCTTTGTTCTCGTTCGAGGATTTGGTTAAGATGTTCTTTGTCTATAAGTATGTGACAGGTAATGGATTCTGGCAGGCCTCCCCGTCTGTAGGGAGGATAAAGCCTAAGGAGCTATGGAAATGGTGCGATACCTATTGGGTCTTGCCAAGTGATCAGGTCGTGATAAACAGCCCGATGTCCATTCCCTTGTTCCAGCCGTCAACAAAGGAGGATATAATCAACAGCTATCGTATTTCCACCAGCTCGGGACTTATGGATATAGACCCGTCTCTGGTCATCCACTACAAGGATATAAATATGCGATTGAATAGCTCATACCTAAAGGGACGTAGCAGGTTGGAGACCCAACGTTATCCTATCGCCAACTTGGTCGCCGTGTACGAGGCAAGGAATGTCATATACGTTAAAAGGGGGGCCTTGGGATTGCTGATAAGCAAGAAATATGACGCTGATGGTTCCCTTCCTCTCACCGACAAGGAGAAGAGAAACATAAGGAAGGAGTGGAATGACAATTATGGGTTGACTAATGACAGGTCCCAGATGAGCATAGTGGATGTCCCTACGGAGTTCGTGAGGATAAACATGTCCATCCAAGAACTTATGCCTTTCGAGGAGACTTTGGCGGACGCTATACAGATAGCCGGTATATATGGTATACCTTCAGTGCTGATTCCACGCAAGGATATGGCCAAATACGACAATCAGGATATCGCCGAGATATCCGTTTATTCCAATATCGTTATTCCTGAGGCCCGGAAATTCTGCCGATCGATGACCTCCTTTCTTGGCCTTGATAAGTCCGGCATGTATATAGACGTGGATTTTAGTGGCGTAAGCGTATTGCAAGTACGTGATAAGGATATGGTAGAGAAGAGGCGTATCGTATCGGAGAAATGCCAGAAGGAATTCACGGGAGGCGTATTGACGTTGAATGACTGGAGAGCGCAGATAGGGGAGAGCAAGGTAGGGAACCCCTTGTATGACAAGTTGGTTTACGATATGTCTACCGAGGAATTGGCCTTGGTCAAGGAGATCATATCCTTAGCTAGGTCTGGCGGTCCATCAAGGAGCGTCTCATCCTCTTCTGGAGGGACTTCTGATAATAAAAAACCGTCCGACGAGGGCGATGACGATAGGGGTGATGTTGATGATGATAAAAAATGATTCTATAGTTTTGCTTTTTAATATATTAACCCTATATTTGTAGGACATAACAAAAAAGAGATTAGAGCCTGAGAGCCATACCCGGCGGGAGTCGTATCCTGCGGGGTATGGCTCTTTTTATTTATACCGACATGGAACCGTATAGAAGCATATTATTTAAGACCAAGTCCACGGACGTGGATGAGAAAGGAATAGTCAAGGTGGCCGTTAATGGTATCGGGATAAAGGACAGCGACGGCGATATATCGTCTCCCGGTTCTTTCTCCAAGACGCTCCAAGAGAATTTCAACAGGTGCAAGTGGTTTCTCAACCATGACAAGACCAAGCTTCTTGGCTGCCCTATAGAGGGAGTGGAGGAGGATGGCAATCTGGTCATGACCGGGCAGATCAATTTAAAGAAGCAGATAGGCGTAGAGACGCTGGAGGATTACAAGCTATACAGGGATCATGGCAAGACCTTGGAGCATTCCGTGGGCGTCAGGGCCGTGAAGCGGGATTCCAATAACCCGGCTATCGTTAAGGAGTGGTTCTTGGGCGAGTATAGCACGCTGACCCATTGGGGTGCTAATCCTCAGACATTCTTGATGGATATAAAGGAATTGAGGGGTAGTGACTTGAGAGATCATATAAATATGATGCGTGACGCTTTAAATAAGAGATATAGCGGAGATAAGCTCAAGGCTCTTGAGGCTAACATATCTATCGTAGAGAAAGCGTTGATCGGATCTAATATAGTACAGTGCCCTCATTGCGGGCTGGCTTTCGATTATGGGTCAGTACCGGAACACACGTTGGAGAGCCAAGTGATCGATGCCGTCGGTGACTATTCACGATGGATAACGGAGGATGTGGTATATCAGGAGATGGAAAAGATCAAGCCGGAGTTACAAGACCGTATCTTGGAGATAATCAACTCCAAGAAATCCGTTGATGATTTCGCCTCTTATGTCCGCTGCCCTAAATGTTATTCCAGAATATATAGAAGCAACACCCTTATATCTGAGCCGGAAGACTCCACTCAGATAGAGAAACATAAAGCCGCTAGATGCACTTTAGGGTCTCTAGGTGATCTTATTAATAACAATTAATTAATTTATTTATGTTGAAGAAAGGTTTTTATGAGAATTTAGGAGGTCTCGCTATCATGGCGTTGACCTTGGTGGTTTTTGCCGTTATCGCATGCGTAGGCGATCCGGCCTATGCCTTGGCGGTTGCGCCGGTATTGTCCTTCTCCGGTTTCGCCAAGAAGGAGAGTGAGTTGAGTGACGAGGAGAAACAAACGCTTGGGACTATCGAGAAGATGGTCAACAAGTGTCTGGAGGATTACGGATCTAATGTCATAGACAGGAAGGAGTACGAGGAGACGATGTCCGAGATTAGCGAGAAGCTTAAATCTCTAGGTTCCGGTAATAACAATAAGGAAGTCACGGAGATTCGTGATATCATCAAGTCCATGGGCAAGGAGATTGAGCAAATGAAGGGGCGTGGCATCACCTTGGGGGGGGATAGCCCTCTTGAGAAAAGTATCAATGAGTTCCTTGACTCTGAGAAATTCAAGCAATATGTAGATGGTAAGACGAAGTCCTCCGGGAATTTCCATTTGGATTTGAAGGACGTGGTCAGTATGACGGATAGTTATACGGGCAATATCTTGATCAGTCAGCAGCAAAACAGGGTCGTTACGCAGGTAAGCGAGAAAAAGATCAATTTCCGTAATCTCATGAGCGTCGATCAGGGTGATCCTGCCTTCCCGATGTTGACATGGCAGTTGATCTACGACTTGGATCGTAACGCCACTTTCGTGTCCGAGAACGGGCGGTTATCCCAATCATCCTTCAAGTTAAAGGAGGAGAGCTCGGAGGTTAAGCGTGTCGGTACCTTCCTCTATTTGTCCAAGAGATTGCTCAAATCTAGGGTATATGTTCGCTCATGGTTGATCAATCGCTTATCCTCATGGGTAAGGATGGCCGAGGATTTCCAGATCATGTTCGGTGATGGAACGGGTGATAACCTGAAAGGTATCACCAAATACGATGGTGTTAAATGCGTATCCGATATCATAACCGACGCGGTTGTCAGCGGAGAGGCCGGATCTATCAAGGGAGCGAGAAGCTACAATGGCGGAAAAGCCACTATCGTGGAGTTTACCAACCCGCAGGACAAGATCGTCGACGGCCAGAAGATTAAGATAGAGGGTGTAACCACGTTTACGGCTTTGAACGACACTTTCAACGTCCATAAGATGAATGATCGGGAGATCATGGTCGAGGTTGCTTATACGGGCTCAGGGGTGTTTACCTCCGCTACTTTCGAGGTGAAGAATAATTTCTTCAACACCGTCGCATCCCCGAACCTAGGGGACGCTGTCAAGGCCATCTTCGGTGTCATGACGTACGCTGAGTATACCCCGAATATGATCGCCATGAACCCATCCACCTTGTTTGAGATCGAGACCTTGAAGGATACGTCCGGTCGGGACTTGAATCTCGTGACGTTGGTGAACGGCGTGAAATACGTGGCCGGAAGACCCGTTGTCGAGACCACTTGTATCATGCCGGGGTATTATTTCGTAGGGGACATGGTTAACGGGGCCTCCTTGGTGGATTATACCTCTATCAATATCGAGTTCGCCGATGATATCGAGAGCCGATTGAAAAACCAGACGGCGGTGATCGTGGACGAGGAGGTTATCATGCCGGTATACAACCCGTGGGCGTTCGCCTATGGCAAGTTATCCGACGTATTGACCGCTATCAAGAAATCCTCTTAATACATAATGACATGAGGGTTTCTATAATTATAACGGGTGAGGAGCTGGAGGTCGACAAGGTCATTCAGGAGAATTCCATACGAAAGGAGCTTGGCATGATCGATATATCCTCAAAGACGCCGGTTGAGACAAGAATGAGAATCCCGGACACGGATACCAAGACATCCGTCTTCGGGGACTCGAAAATGTCACTTGATAAAGATAAATAGCGATGATAATAGACAATGCGTACTTCAAGGGAGACCTTAGGATACAGGGACTCGTGATACCGGAGGACGGGGGATTCTCCAATGAGGCTTCCAATGCCATATCGGAGAACGTGGTATGGTATATCGAGACCTACGGGGACGAGTACCTCGTCTCGCTCATGGGAGGATATTATGACTCATTCGTCGATTACGCCGATAATGGCAGGAAGGGAAACGACATGTTTGATTATATCCTAGGGATATTGAGATCGAATAGGTCTCCCATGGCTATGTATGTCTATTTTCATTACCAGAGAAACGAGACGCTAATATCCGTATCCTCCACGTCCGATGACGTGGACGTGAGGCGGATATTGGTGCATACCTCCCGGATGATGACCCAAGCTTGGAATAATATGGTGGATATCAACATCGGGATATCGGATCGCGTAAGGGAGTCTTTCAAGGAGGACATGGATATTGACAGGAATATATTGACCCATATAAATGAGATGAATATATGAATGTCTTGGTGGATATATTCAGGGATATCGTCGCTGGCGTTTCAAAAGACGTTGGGTATATGGTCAATTACCAATTCGGTGATTGGCAATATATGGCCAAGACGCTTTCCGCCATGGGGAAGGCACCCGTAACGGCGGGAAGGAAATATCCTATGATAGGGTTATATTCCCCGTTCGACGAGGACAAGTCCAACCCTTCCTTAACGTCCGTGAGCCTTTCCTTGATAATAGCCGTGAATACGTTGGGGAATTATACCAATGAGGAGCGATTGGAGAAGTCCTTCAAGGCTACGTTGTATCCGGTATATGACAGCCTTATAAGGAGGATATCCAACGATCGCAAGTTTGATATAGGCCCCGGGGCGATAGTATCCCATGTGAAGACCGATAATTTCAGGTATGGAAGGGCTGGCGTGTATGGCGAGGGGAAAAGCGAGTTCGACGATCGCATAGACGCTATTGATATTAAGGATTTAAGATTAAATGTAAAAAATATAACATGTAGATAATTATGGCAGTAAAAATGTTCAGGGACTGCGGTTCCGAGATTTTCAATACCGGCACGAGCAAGTGTCCGTTTGTTCCCGACTATATCAAGGCGATCATACTCACTCCGGTAGGTATGACGTTCAAGATATCCGATTTTGACACGAAGCTGGGAGAGTACGCCCACGCCGATCGTCCGAACCGTGTCTATCCGATCTCGACGATCGCTGAGTACGCCACTTCCGGAGGCGAGGCCCAGACATCCGCTACCGGTTATGGCTCGTCCAAGATCACGGGTTATAGCGAGCTTGTCGAGACTTATACGATGAACGATTATGACGAGGGCTTACGAACCAATCTCATGAAGCTCAAGAACGAGAGCATGAGGGTGATCTTCATCGACAAGAATAATGTCGTATATGGAGAGAAGACCGATACGGAAAGTGATTTCAGGGGATATGAGCTCGGTGCCGTTTATCCGGGTGGACAGAGGTTCAAGAGTTCCGGAGAGAACGCATCGCTTACGATCAATCTCGTTTATAAGGATGTTGAGAAAGCATGGATGAACGCTATATCTTTCACTAGCGATATCGATATCTTGGACGAAGCGAAGGGATTGGTCTGGGTGGATGTCAAGAAATTACCCGAAGGAGAGAATAAGTTTAAGGTGGTGGAGCATTACGGAGGTTTTGACCTTACCGAGATGTACGGGACGTTGTTAGGTAACTCCTCTGTATGGAATAACGCTTCTGCGGCTACTTATAACGCTGATGACGGCACTCTTACTTTGACCCCTTCATCCGGCACTCCCGCGCTCAAGAGGCCATCCGAGTTATACGCCGAGGACGTTAAAGGAATAGAGCAATGGTCATAAACGGGGTATCGTTCAATGATGAGGCTTGTCTCGGTATGGGAAGGAAGGCTTTCGTGAAGGCTCACGAGGGATCTTTCTTCCTTGACCGGGGAATGGCGGATCGAAGGAGGATACTATGTGACGCTTATGATATAATGGAGAGGAACCATGGGGACGATAGCGGGAGTGGCGAACGCCGTGAGGACGCTGGAGAAGAACTTCTGGCCAGAGGTTACGAACAGCTTGAGGGAGAGCGAGGGATTGATCCATGACTTGATCACTGATCAACTCATGTCCGGGTTAGACGAGAACAAGGAGCCTTTGAAGCCTACCTATCTGGATGACCCGTATTTCGTGGAGACGACGAAGACCCCAAAGGCGGCGAGGGCCAAGGCCAGATGGTACAAGGCGATGAAGGAAAGCATAACCCCGCCTAGGTCCTCCGACATACTCCATCTTCCGCCACGAGACCCTAACACCCCCAACCTTATCATACGAGGCGATTACCACGCCAGTATAACGCCGATCGTGCAAGGCGGCAAGGATGGTGGCAAGATAGTCACGAGATCCATCGGTTTCTATGCCGGTGACGACGCTTTAGAGAAGAAATACGGCCCCGGTCATCTGGGTTTGACCCCGGAGGCTAGGGCTTATTTGATTGAGGAGCGGGTTGTTCCCGCGTTGGATAAGTTATTCAAGAAATACGGGTTCAAATGATAAAGCCGTGCAATTGCGCCTCGCAGAACAAGGCGATGGCCACATACGAGAACATAAGGAGGCTGGCTATCAAGATGGCCGTTTCCGATAAACGCATTTACGTGCTTATCCGTAAAACGGATGGCACGTTTGCCTTCGAGCCTTTAGATGCCATGGTATCTAAAGGCGATATTGTTGAATATATCCATTATTTATAAATAGTATGGCGAATATATACACGACATGCGACGAGATACCCTTATGCAAGTTCATCGAGATGTACAAGGGAAATCTTAACGCCCTTATAAAAGGAGGGAGGACCAAGCCCACCGATGGGGAGTTAAGGAAAGCGGCGATGGGGCTTATTGACGAGTATTCCGTTATAACCGGGAACAAGAATATCGCTATCGAGATAGAGGATCGGTCAAGGGCGGTAGATTGCAATATCAAGCTTATCCTGTTGGAGTCTGCGGATCATTTGATGGACGCTATGATGTACGCTGACGCTTCGGATATTCTTGGCAGGGTAGGTATCCGCATGCCGGAGGAGCCGGGAGAGCAAGATCTGATCGTCGCTAAAAAGAGAATCCAGTCCAAGATGTCGCAGGTGAAATATAACCTGAGCGTTCTGGATAGGAACAAGTCTAAGGTGGTAGACCCCAAGGATAAAGATTTCACCCGTGAGAGAATGATCGTGTCCACCTATTTCAAGATGCGTATCGATCCTGACACGTTCACCGCTGCCGAGTACGGGAATATGATAAGGATTATGTTTAACCAATTAGAGGACATGAGGAATTATGGCGGGAAACGAGACTAAGATCACTGATATAGTAGGGAAAGAGGCGTTTGATCAACTGGAGCGTCTGGATAGGAAATTAGCGGATACGCAGAATGTCTATATCGGGTTGGTAAAAGAGATAGGGAAAGGGTTGACGATAAATCCCTCAAGCTTGTCAGAGTTGAACGCCAAGATCGAGGAGTACAAGAAAAATGTATCAGCGCTTAAAAGCACGATTGACACTCTCAATAAGACCAATGACCAGTACAAGAGAAAGATTGATGAGCTGATAGAGGTTAACAAGAGATATGCGGAAGCGGCTGGGAAAGTTCAAAATAGTTTAGATCAATCATCCTCTTCCGTAGCCAAGGAATCAAACGCTATCTCGGAGAACATGAAAGCCAAGCAACAAGAGGTTGTCATAAGTCAGGAATTGAAGGGACTCATTGACCAGACATTGGGATCTAGGGAGGAGAATATACGCAGGGTCGCTCAAGAAAGGACGATATTGGCCCAACTATCCAAGGAGAAAAGCCAATTGAATAAAATGGAGAAAAGCGGGGCTATCTCAACTAAAGATGCCGTGCAAAAGAGGCAGGATCTGGTAAGGTCTGAATTGCTTCATCGAGAATCCTTGAGAGAGCTGTTGAACATTCTTACGAATGAGACAAAAATGATCAACTCGGCCAACGATAGTTATCAAGAGCAATCGTTGCAATTGGAGAGGCTGAGAAAGGCATATCGGATGCTTTCCACGGAAGCCGCTAACAGCAAGTTAGGAGTAGAGTTGCAAAAGAATATAGCGGCTTTGGACACTCAGGTAAAATCTGTTGATAAAAGTCTGGGACAGCATCAGAGAAACGTGGGTAATTATGTCTCCACTTGGGATGGAATGGGAAGCGCAATCAATCAATTAACCCGTGAGTTTCCAGCATTCTCGGTATCGCTCCAGACCGGCTTTCTCGCTATCTCTAACAATATCCCTATATTGGTAGACCAAATATCTCGGATAAGGAAGGAGAACGCCGCCTTAAGGGAGGAGGGATTGAAAGGTGTTCCCGTGTGGAAGCAGATAGCTAAGTCCGCTTTGTCTTGGAATACCTTGTTGTCGGTTGGTATAACTCTACTTACCGTATATGGTAAGGATATCTTTGAGTGGGGTAAAAACTTATTGTCATCCTCTAGCTCGGCTAAGGCCGCTTCGGAAGCCCAGAGAGACTTGAATTCATCCACCGGGGATTATGCCAAGGCTTTAAAGAACTCGACATCATCATATGGGGAGAATCTTGTAACATTACGCAACCTGCAAGCGGAATGGAATAATTTAGGAGATAATCTCAATAAGCAGAAGCAGTTTATCATTGATAACGCCTCTGAGTTTAAGAAATTAGATGTGTCAGTTACGGATGTTAATGACGCAGAGAATCTGCTAGTAGATAATACGGAGGCCTTTATTAATGCTATGTCATTAAGGGCACAAGCGGCAGCTGCGCAAAAATTAGCTCAAGAAAAATACACAGAAGCGTTACAAAAGGAAATCGAGGCTGAAAACAGAAGAAAAAATCCTACGTTTTGGGATAGGTTTGATCTTACAAAGGTATTAGATCCAACAGCTCAATCTCTATTATTTTTGACTGATAGATTTGAAGTCTTTTACAATACGTCAGATGAAGCTTTAGCTAAAGCCGGCAAAGCGGCTGATTCTATAGAAAAGGAAGGTAAGGAGGCTGAAAAGGCGGGAAACATATATCTGAATGCTATGCTTAAATTGAGAGAGGAAGAAAATAAAATATTAGGCAATTCCGATATTCAACTATACTCTAACGAGGAGAAACTTAAACGACAGCAGGAGCAAATAGAACGAGAGGCCAAGCGTAGGGAGAAATTAGAGATGGAGGCCGAACGGAATATTCAGGAGGCTCGTCTTAATGTGATGGATGAGGGGTATAAGAAAGACCGTCTTCTCTTGGAGCAATCTTTCCAAAAACGTATCGATGACGTAAAGACGAAAGGCGTAAGGGTTAATGAGCAAATCGAGGCTATTGAGGCTGAGAGAAGTAAGAAGTTGGCGGAATTCGACCGTAAGATCTCGGAGCAAAGGGCTAATGATGAGGCTCAAAATCGTCTTGCGATTGCAGAAAAAGGTAGCATGGATGAGCTTAATGCCCGTCTAGTCATATTACAATTGCAAAGAGATAAGGAATTAAAAGAGGCTGATAAGACTGAACAGGATAAGTCTTTGATTGTCGATAAATACAATAAACAAAGGCAGGATCTCTATAGAGATTATTATAAAAACTTGATGTCAACGCAACAATCTCAAAATGAAATATTCCTTTCTCAAAGGCAGATAGAGATAAACGAAGAGCTTAACATCTTGGCTAAACAATATGAGCAAGGGATTATCAAGAAAAAAGAATATGAGAAACAGAAATCGGATTTGGAGCATCAGTATGCTATGGAGTCATTGAACAGCCAATTGCAGATATTGGAGTCAAATCTTTACTTATTTAGCGGGAATGAGCGACTTGAGAAAGAGAAAGAGATAGCTCGCCTCCGTGTTCAATTATCTAAAGAGACCAGCGATAAAATCATAGAGGATGCCAAACGAGAGGAAGAGGAGCGAAAAAAAGTAGAACAGGCTAAAAAGCGCTTGATACAAGAATCTATATCTGCTATCATATCAATCGGTAATTCATTATTTCAACGTCAAATAGATAATGTAGATGCTGAAATAGAGGCTAACCAAGATGAGTATGACGCTAAGGTTGAGACTATAGACGCTCTTGCCGAGAAGGATATAATAACGACAGAGGAGGCCGAGGCCCGCAAGCGTGCGGCGGAGGAAGAGACCAGCCGCAAGAACAAGGAGCTAGAGAAGAAGAAGGCTGAGTTACAGACTAAACAGGCAAAGTTCCAGAAGGCGATGGATATAGCCCAGACAATAGCTGCCACATCTCTAGCTGTCACTAAAGCTTTACCTAATTTCGTCCTAGCGGCACTAGTAGCGGCTACCGGAGCCGTGCAACTAGCCACGATCATAGCCCAACCCATCCCCAAATACGCCCATGGTACCGACAATCACCCCGGTGGTCTGGCTATCGTTGGCGATGGAGGCCGTAGCGAGGCGGTATTGGTAGGAGATAAAGCGTACATTACCCCGGATAAGCCCACCCTGCTGTCATTGCCTGCGGGAGCCGAGGTCGTTCCGGATCTCAATGATCCGGCCTTCCTTAGCCGCTTCGTGGATAACACGTATTGGCTTACCCACAACAAGAAAGGAGAGCCGGTTCAGATCGTCAATAATTTCGACGCTGAAGGGATAATAAGGGCTAATAATGAGATAAAAAAGGAGATAGGCAAGCTATCTAAAACCATATCCAAGGGCAGCAAGAGCATCGATTTCGAGAATTACAAGAGATCGAGGATGAATTGAGCGTAAAACTTGCTTTTCTTATTCTTTCTAGTTATATTTGCTGGACATATAAGAAGACAGTAGAGCCTAAGAGCCATACCCGATAGAGTCACATCTATGGGGTATGGCTCTTTTTGTTTTTACTGGTCAGCCTACCACAACAGGCTAGGAAGATATTGGGCGACAGCGGTCGCTAACAGCCTCCTTGATACGATGTGTTGTGGCTCGTGTCGGGGAGGCTTTTTCATTAAGAGGTGCCGAAGTAATCAAAATAACAAAGTCGTTTTGATCTTATGGCTAAAATTGCGGGAGAAAATATTTTGAACAATTAAAATTTTAAGATATGGAAGCAATTAAAATTTTTGAGAACGATCGTTTCGGTGAAGTGAGAGTAGCCGGGACAAGTGAGAACCCTTTATTTTGCCTTGCGGATGTTTGCAAAATTTTAGGATTACGTGTAGACGCTGTACAATCAAGACTGACGGATGCCCCCATTCGGATTGGGGTCACCGATTCAATCGGTAGAGAACAGCAAATGAATTTTGTCAATGAAAAGAATCTCTACAAGGTAATCATGCGATCCGACAAGCCGCAAGCCGAACCATTCCAAGACTGGGTATGCGGAGAGGTTCTCCCTTCCATCCGTAAACATGGAGCGTATATGACAAACGACACATTGGAGAAAGCCTTGACCTCGCCCGATTTCTTGATCCAGTTGGCCACAAACCTTAAAGAGGAACAACAAAAGCGTATCGAGGCCGAGCGGAAAGTAACTGAGGCCGCTCCCGCCGTGGCTTTCACGAAGGCCGTTCAATCAGCGAACAGTTCCTGCCTGATCGGTGAGCTCGCCAAGCTGATCGCTCAAAACGGATATTCTATTGGGGAGAAAAGGTTGTTCGCATGGATGCGTGACAACGGATATCTCGGAAAGCATGGTGAGAGATACAATATCCCTAACCAGCAATACGTAGAGCAAGGCTTGTTCGAGTTGAAGAAAGGCGTAAGATCAGGGGATAACGGGGTGCTGCATACTACTATCACGCCGAAGGTCACCGGAAAAGGACAAGTTTACTTCGTGAACAAGTTCTTAGGAAATAAGGAGGCTTGTTGATTATCATAATATATCATTAAAAAAATCATCATTTGAGAGGATTTTGTTTATTATAAATTTTAAAATTAAAAAGAACATGGAAAGTAACACGGACGTTCGTATTACGAGCATTGTAAGCCAGCAGACCTTCTTAGAAATGGATGAGTTGGAAAAAAAGTTGGAAAGATCGGTTTTGTTATCACGTGAATTGATTAAAAATATGAATGAATTATCGAAATTTTTCCCTAAGATCAAAGAAGATTAGATTATACATGATAAAAACATTTTAGTAATCATGTATAAATAGCAGTTGAATTTATGTTTAAGACTTGATTTAGTATATCCCCCTCATGTCGTGAGACAGCAAGGGGAACGACAAAGGGCGTGATTACTCACGCCCTTATCAAGATCTATCAAGTAATGTATTAATCAAATGAAGTTAACTTGTGATAGATCTTTTGCGAATGCCTGTACCGATCTTTGAATTTTTTCTACAGTATTATGAGACGGAGTCCTGTGGCCTGTCATATAATGACTCAATTGCCCTTTGTTAATCCCTGTTATACGGGATAATCCAGCCAAAGAGAACGCCTTAGAGAAATATGACAAGAATGAGGCCATGTCATAGACGAAATCGAAATCGACTTCTTCAAATGCTTTTCCCTCTTTCTCATAATATTTTTTTGTATCCTCGTATCCTCCACGGAAGACCTTGATAGCTTCTTCCGCGGTTTGTCCGGTGCCTGTCACCATATAATCCATATCGTCTGCGTCCATATAGACGCTATAAGTACCATCATTAGCCCTCTCGATGATAGCTTTTACCTTCCTTCCTACACTCATCACAGAAGTTTTTTTATTGTTTATGAATAATATAAGAGATGGCGGGTTAAATACCCGCCGCCTTCCTGATCGCTTTTAATGTGCCGGTCGCAACCTCTTGCTTCTCGTGGTTGCTCATCTGGAATGTTTTCCCTGTCTTCGGGGAGTACCACAAGGGATGCCCCGCTTGCTGTTCGCCGGTATCGTAACACCCGGCTTTCTTTACCAATCTTTCCAGTTCATTGTACTTCATTTGTTTATTTGATTAATACGATGCAAAGATACTTGTTTGAGTATCATTCGCAAAATATTTACGACGAAATGATATTCAAATTAGTATCATTTAACAATGGTAGCTCATAAAAATCCCCTCCAGAGCTTTTTGGGTGGAGGGGATTTGAAGGTGGGTTACCAATCGTCATTGTTATTAGAATTGTCTGTGTCATATATCAATGAGTTAATTAGCCCATTGATAAAAATTTCAATTTCATCTTTTGCCTCTTTATATCTAATATCTCCATTAGTTTTAAATAAATACAGATCAGTGCTGTTTTTACCCTTATCTAAAAACAAGTAACACTTTTCCATATAACCGCTATAAGTATATAGTTTATTCTCGGAAGGAGTATCCACTCTAATTCTATTATCCTTAAACCTAAAGATCAGATTACATTCCAAGGTATATGTAAATTTCTTTCCTAAAACTTTTACTTGGCAAATATCTTTGTATACACCTCTTAAATTAATCATTTCATTAGGGATATTACTTGTCACATCATCTGGAGAGATATATTTAGACGTGATAGAAGATAAGACCTTAGCGTAAAGATCGCTGGCTTTTTGATCATCAAAGTTGAAAACAACGTAATTTTGTGATGGATTTTCTTTATTTATAAAACCACCGGGGGCAATTTCAAATTGAGCTTGTGTTATGCTGCAATTTAAAATGAGTAATAATAATAAAAAAAACTTCTTCATTTTTTAGATTGTTATATGTTATCTGACTTTATTCTATTGCATTTTTGACATAGTAATTGCAGATTTCTAAAAGAGGTAGCACCTCCTTTAGCTAATGGTATAATATGATCAAACTCTAAATTTTCACGACTTCCGCAATTGCAGCACTTTCCTCCATCACGATTCCAGACTGCATTTGCGATCTCCATTGGTATTGTCGTTCTGTTACCGTCTTTTTTGGTATATACATTGAACACTTTACCCTCGGATATAAGTTCATCCAAGGTTTCTCGTTCAATCATTTTTTTTCGTTCCTTTTTATATATGCTTTGTTTTATTTCTTCTCTTTCTAATTCTAATAATATATCTTGTTTTTTATTTTGTGGATATTTTCTTATTTTACAAATAACCTCATCACAAGAAATGACTTTGTTTTTTTGAAATTCAAATATGCCAGAAACTGGACTCATTACTAAAGTTCTATTTTGCATAACATATGGTACATCATCTTCTCTAAGAGTAATAAGAGGATCATTTACGTTTATCCAATTATAATTATCTTTTGTTTTATCAAATTCCCTGTTAAAAGATATTGTCGCAGAATCCTCTTTTGAGATTACATAAAAATAATCATCATCTTCTTGTGTTATATATTTGATACCTTGTCCTCTAAAATTGCTTATATGCTCTTTCTCTTCTCTCTCTTTCTCCAATTCATTTCGCAATGATTCAAATTTATCATATTCTTCTCCTTTATCAATACTGTCAAGATCAATTCTTATTGAAGATTTATAATTGCCATAACATATAGCTGATATTTTATCACATTTTTCAAGAGCAAAAATCACTTCATATTTTACTTTTGATTTAGGCGGTAAGTCAAAAGAACCTGATTTGTATTTTTTTATTAAAGAATATTTGTCGCATATACTTAGCCCTTTATATGAAAATCCATGATTATCTATTACGGTAAAGTCCCTTTCATATAGTCTGAAGTCTTCGTTTGATAAGTTCTCTATAATGAAAGACACATGAGTTGCTTCGAAATATGTGTCTTGTGAAAAAGATAACTCTTCTTCCACATAGCTGCATGTCGTTTTATCACATATAGATAAGCATCTTGATTTTTCATTTAAATTTATTTCAATCAATTCAATTGAATAATCAGGGGAAAATACCTTTATTCCATTTTTTATTTTCTGTTTTATAGTTGTAGGGTCATTATTTTTATTGATTTCATATCCTTTTTTTGTATTGGTTTTACTAAGTCTCTCTAATTTGATAGATAAGCCGTTATTTTTCTCTATCAAATTATTAAACTCTGATAATAGTTCTTCGTATTTTATTTTATAAAAAGACTCGTTACTTTTCTCTTGCTCAATATGGCTAATAACAAGTTCTTCTCTTTCTTTCATTAATATACTATAGTCATTTGTTAGTTTATCATAAGCATCTATAAGTTCTTTTCTACATTTTTCTTCATCATCCATCGATTTACTCATCCTTTCTATCAAGGACAGATATTCCTCTTGTTTTATCCTAGCATCTTCAATTTTATTGGATAGCTCATCTATGGTATCTTGTTTGTCTTTAAGTGCCGCTTCTAGTTTAGATTTCATTTGTTCGTACTTGGAAGTCGGTATTTTATCTGGGTTATTTCTAAATATTGAAAATAAAGGCATGTGTTTATATGTATTTTTTTGCAAAAATACATAAACTCATATGACCATGTCGTTTAAATGTAATGTTTTACAACATCATTCCACCTTAATCTTTAACGGATATCCGCAGTTAGGACATTTATACCCTCCATCATTCTCTTTTTGTACTTCAGAAGGGGAGGCGAAAAGTTGCCATACTGGTATTCCTATAGCATTAGCTATATTGGTTATTACTTTTACTGAAGGATTACCCGATATGCTTTGGTTTAAAGCACTCAAGGTTACATTTAATTTTTCTGCGACTTGCTTAGTAGTCATGCCTTGTTCTTCTATAGCTTCTCTTATTCTCATGATGTAAAGTTATTTCTTGCACAAAAGTATTTTTATTAATCATATAGACAAGGTATATCTTGTGTAATTAATGTTAAAACAAAGATATATCTTGTTTAATTTATTGTTTAGACAAGATATAGCTTGTATATTTGCATCATCAAAATAAAACAACAGTACAATGGCAACACAGAAATACAACAAGAGTGAGATCATGAAGGAAGCGCATAAGATCTATAGAGAGTGCAAGATATACGGACGTACATTCGGCTCGTGCCTTAAACAGGCTTGGGGATCGGCGAAAGCGATGGTGCTGCTTGCGGAAAAACGTGCGGCGTTTGCCAAGGAGCTTGCGCAAAGATCCCATGCTGTAAGACTTACTCATGTCGGTATGGCTAGCCTTTACGGTAACAGGGTTTATTCGGGTGATTGATAACTATACATTAATAATATAAGGAATATGGAAACGATAGAAGTTTTGAAGAACGTGCAAAGGATTGCGTTGGAGTGTATGATCGGAAGGAAACCGGTACATATAAATGTAGGCGTTATGCCGGAGACGGGCGGTTTATGCGTCACCGTACAGGACAGATCTCACGAGGTAGTCTACATGGAGATATTCAATGACTGGATGCCGGATCACAAGGAATGGAATAAAAAGACCTACGATAGGTTCATGAGTGTAATTAGCGACATGACCTGCGTAAGGCTTGCGGGATAACTCGAACGACGGGGAGAGGATCGGAAGTAGATGCCCCTCCGGTAATATCGCCGGAGGGTTTGAAGGGATTTTCAACAACAAATATATTAAGATCATGAAAGAATTAGTATTTAAAGGCGATAATAATCGCATTTTCACGAACAGCTTATTGGTCGCTGAGAAGTTTGGCAAATTACATAAAGATGTAATGAGAGCGATAAAAGCATTATTGACATCGGCGCAAAATTGCGCCAGTCTCTTCATAGAGTCTGAATATCCAGACAATTATGGACGTATGCAGCCAATGTATATTATGAATCGTGATGGATTTACATTATTGGTTATGGGCTTTACTGGTGATAAGGCCCTTCAATTCAAGTTAGATTATATTGAGGCTTTCAACCGTATGGAAGAGCAGATCAAGACTGGAGGTTCCCAGATTCCACAATCTTTCTCGGAGGCGTTGATGTTGGCGGCCAAGCAGCAAGAGCAGATAGAACAGGCAAATAGAACTATCAGCAAGCTCCAGCCCAAGGCCGATTTCGCGGACAAGGCTTTCGAGACCTCGGACAAGGTTGATATCGGTATGGCTGCGAAGATATTGAAATTAGGGTTCGGAAGAAACATCCTCTTCAAGAAGCTTAAAGAAATAGGCGTGTTCTTCTCCAACCGGAACGAGCCAAAACAGAAGTACATCAACGCCGGGTATTTCGAGATGACCGAGAAGTTTATTGAGAGGGAGAATCATCCGGGCTTTGTCGTGACGAAGGTACTCGTAACCCAGAAGGGGCTGGCTTACATAAACCATCTTCTGGGAGGTGATCCCGGTGACGGTAAGATTACTAGGATTGTTTGAAAGATCCCCTTCCTTGACTATGCCAAGTATAAAATGTGACCTAAATAGATTAGATGTACGGATTAAGTACATATACCCAAGACTTTAACATTTTGTGACTTGAAAATAATTGTGGAATATTAAAAGATTGATTGAATATGAAAGAAAATGAGATTAAAAGCATTATCGTGAAAGCCGACGGTAACGAGATCAAGGTTGATCATGCGCATGAGTTGGTAATAGGGAACTTGACCATAACCCCGGAAATGATGAGAGAGATAAAGAGTATGTCCACTTGCCTGTTCTCTAAGGATATGGACGATATGATAGATACGCTCATCAATTTGAGTTGCGAGGGTAATTACGAGGACGGGTATATCATGGACAAGATGAGGGCCGTGTCATGCGTAAGGGATTTCTTGCGGGTGATCGAGAAAGATAAGACGATTGATTAGTTGATATTATCTTAATAGTCATTATCTTTGTGACAGAGCCAAAGAGCCGTACCGGAGACGTATTTGTCCCCGGGCGGCTCTTCTTATTTATATGCGTATGATAAAAGCGGTGTTATTAATAGGAGGGAAGAGATACGACGTGACGGATCACCTCAAGAACTGGGAGGACGTGGAGATATCGGCTAAGAGAAAGGATCTTGGCGGTGTCGTTCGCTCCTTCTCGAACAAGTTCGAGTTCGTGAAGGGGGCATATGACCTTCTGGAGGCCGAGTATCTGTCCAATTACACAAGAGCCTCGGCCATATTGGTAATTGGCGTGTTGAACGATAGCTGGGGATATAACGAGAAGTTTCGTTGCAAGCTCGATTTCTCCACGTACCAGAGCGACGGGTATACGATATCCATAAACGCCATTGACGATAGCGTAGCGTCTATCATCAACGCCAACAAGTCGCAGGTATACGATATCCCGGTATCGGAGCTAAAGGAGGATACATTGTATTATGACAGGATAAAGCTGCTTAACAAGTCCACGATGTATATAACCCCAAACTTCGAGAACGAGTTGATGCCTGATTACGATCGGTTCATGGCTTTAAGGCTCCAGAGCCGGGAGACGTTATTACCTTTGGCTTACGGGGAGATAAGCACGCCGGTAAAGGGAGTGATGGAGGTCTACGACGTAGGTATGGATATCCCGTACGATAATGCGGGGAAGACAGGTTATTTCGCCTTGTGCCTTGTCGATAAGATCGAGATAAATCTAAGGATACGAATGGTCGTAGACTTGCTGACCACGGCGGTGACATCGTTGCACATAAGGCATATGTCTGCCGACAATAAGCTGAAGTCCGACAAAGCCATACTGCTAAGCAAAGATGGATCGTCAGCGGGCGTTACATCTGTAGATGAGAGCCTTTCCTACGCTATGAGGGATGGTGACAGGCTGATCGCCTACATATTGTGCGTAACGTCTATAGGGGAGGATATCGATGAGATCATCAAGATATCAAGGGACTACGATTTCTATATCGATTACTCGGCTCGCAACAAGCCCGTAAATATAGATGCTTTCTCCCCTAAAAAACTATTATCCTCGTTATTATCAAGGATGGGCGTGTCATTGTCCGGCGATATCGTCTCCGGTTCCATGCCTATACCTTGGATGATGGCCGCTGAGAGCGTGAGAGGAATAAAGGACGCGAAGGTCCATACGTCCTTCTCCAAGTTCTGTGATTTCGCCAAGGCGTTGATGGGGTATGATTACGAGATACTTGATAATAGCGTGCGTTTCCGGCATATGAATGATTTCTTCGTCAATGAGACGAAAGAATTGGATCACGTGAGCAATATGGAGCTATCCGTGGATGAGTCGTTGATATACTCTGGGGTTGAAATTGGATTCGACAAGCAGGACTATGATGAGATAAACGGGCGTGACGAGTTTCACTTCAAGAGCAGTTTCAGCACGGGATTGGACATAAAGGACAACATATTGTCATTGATAAGCCCGTATAGGGCAGATTGCTACGGATTGGAGTTTCTCGCTAACGAGCGTGACGAGGAATCGAAGGATACGGATTCCGACAATGACATATTTATTGTCCACGCTAGGAAAGATGGGGATAGGTTAGTTCTGGTAAGAGAAGAGAATGGGGGAGCTATATATGCCGTTACGGGAGTATTGTTCCCCGACACTATCTTTAACGCCTCCTACTCGCCGAGAAATATGCTTCTCGTCAATAAGGAAAGGCTCGGGATATGCACGGATTACCTGTCTTTCACGGCCTCGGACGGAAACTCCTCAATATCGATAGGAGGCGTATCGGAGACCCTTCCTATATCCCTGCCGGTTAACGACCGGAGGATTAGGATTGATAAGGTGTCCTTGGAGACCCCGGGGTTATCCCCGTTCCCGGGTAATTACAGGGGCAAATTATCGTTCTCGTACGCAGGGAGATCGTACGAGGGATGGGTTAGCGAGATAACGGAGAAGATAGGGAAATACCAAACGGCATCCTATTCGCTGATATTGTCTAAAATTACATGAATTTGTTTTGACAATTGATCCTTATCCCCTATATTTGTAGGACATAACAAAAAAGAAATTAGAGCCTAAGAGCCATACCCGGCGGGAGTCGTATCCTGCGGGGTATGGCTCTTTTGGCGTTTATAGGCGTATGATAAACGTGAGCAAGATATCACCATTGCTTTTTGACGTGGGCTATAACGGCATCGAGATGGAGCGTGAGTATATACAACGCTTCTCTAATGCCGAGAATATAACCGTGCAATGCGTAGTATCCCCTTCCACCACTTTGTCTATGAGGTTGTTCGACCTTTGCGCCAACGATAGCTTCGTCATATCCCCCATATCCTATGAGATCAACGACTCGAATAAGCTTCTGGAGTTTATCGTTCCAAGAGGGAATAGCCTTTATAGGGCTTCCATAATCGGGAGTGAGGGGCAGATAAGCAGTCTCCCCTTCCGGTTTTGCGATAACGGGGAATTGGAGGGGCTGACGGAGGTGTCCTATACCAACAGGGATAATATCACCTCGTTCGGGGCGGTATTTGAGGTTGGAAACAATCAAAGGACTTTCAAGCTATGGATAGAGGGAGGGTTCAAGTCGGATGGGCATTCCCTTAACGTTAGCAACGAGCAGTTCAGGACACAGGGGCAAGAGATCATAGAGCTTTACGCCGTACCGTATCAGGTGGACACGCTCACGATAGGGGATAACGAGGGGGTACCTTTCGAGATGGCCCGCTTGATCAATAACATATTCTGTCTGTCCGAGGTGAGGATAAACGGCGTTAGGTATGTCCGGAGCGAGTCCAGCGTACCCGAGAGGCAAGTGATAGCCGAGAGATACCCGTTGTTTGATTATACGTTTAACGTTGAGAGAGCGGAGAATATCTCCTTTAACGGGTTCACGGAACAGTCGGACGGATCTTGGGTCACGGGTTCCATAAGCGTGAACGTGGCAAACGCCAAGGACGGGCAGGTTCTGGTGTATGATGATTCCGTGGGGGCCTTTGTCAATCAATCAAACTTGGATTCGTTATGAGCAAAAAGAAATTGACCAAACATATATGGTACGGGTCGGACACGGTGATGTCCGAGGGTAAGCTGCAAGCAGCTCCTCCTCCCGTCGCTATAGATGACGGGACCAAGGAATGGCACCTCTCCGGATTGACGAGGGGCGAGTTGTTCGTGAATGATTACGCCGGAGACCCCGCCTTGTTCATCCTTGCCAGTGATAATAAGGTGCGAAGGATAGGAGGTCAAGGTTCCGGAAGCGGAGGTGAGGGGGGAGGCGGCGATTTCTCCTTGGCACAAGGTCCGGGTATAGAGATAAAATCGGATATCAATAATATATATACGATTTCCCATAAGGATACCTCTTCTCAAGAGAGTATAAATAAGACGAAGAAGAAAGGTATTGCGTCCGTATTGCTAGATGACTTCGGCCATGTCACGGGCTTGGATACCTGTGACATACTCGATCTTGAGGACTTGGATAAGAGGTATCTTCGCAAGGATATCAATGACGAGGCGGCGGGAGAGATCATCTTCGACAAGAAGATAGGCTCCTCCATCTTTCTTGACGGCATGGACGGTAAGGGCTGGGAGATCAAGGCCGACGGTTCCGGTATCATGGAGGCGTTGAAGGTGCGTTCCGACATATACGCTGGCAACAAGATCGGCTCCATATCGTTCGCCCCCGGCTTCACTGGCTGGGGCACGGAGATAGACATCCCCACGGCCACTGGAACCTTTGACAACATATTCGTTAGGAAGACCTTCACGGCCTACGAGATAGTGTATTCGCAGATATACGGGTTGGGCGGCAACCAGATCGTGTCCGATATCAACAAGATAGGGAGGGTCGAGAGGCTGTCCGATCGTTGGAGATGCTACATGGACGACATGGACGGTCTCATGCTGATGAACCTCAGGGAAGGTGACGGCGTGAGGATACAGAGAAGGAACGGTATCACGTCCACTAAATATCTATTCGGTCGCTGTATCGGTATCTCATCCGACTATTTCGACGTCGCTTACCCATTGATAGAGGGTACCGGAGAGCCAGAGGCGGGGGATTTCGCCATGCGTTGGGGTAACGACAGGGATACCACCAGACAGGGCCTTATCTATCTGACATCGGCGGATCAAGGAGCGCCGTTCATCGCCGTATATGACGGTATCACGGGCGTTTCCACGCAAGACACGCTGAAGGCCCAGATAGGCAACCTCTCCATGATCCGTACCAAGAACGGGACCCAACTGAAGGGTTACGGGGCTTACCTTAACGGGATCTATATAGAGAACTCGTCCATATACCTCGATAACGGCATGACCGTGGAACAACAGTTCTCCGTGATGAACGGGGAGCTGAGGAGCGAGATCGAGGGGTTAAAGAACGACATGTCTCTGGAATCCGGGAATATACTTGTCAATTCCACGTTCGGGAAGGACACGAGTTATTGGGCGGAGGCCAACGACATCCATCTCATCAACGTGAGCGGCAATCTCCTGTGGGTGGGCGGTTCTTTTTACTCGGACAAGAGGAAGGTCTCTGATATCTATAGGGATGGCAGCAGGAACGTGCTTCGAATCAAGGACACGTATATATTCCAGCGTAATGACGTGATGAAAGTTCCTGAGTTGGAAGAGAGCGAGGATGGTCATACGTTCTCCTTCTCCTTGTTTTACAAGGTCATGAGACGAGGTGTTTTGACGGTGGGTTTCCAAGGGCAGGAGTTGTACGAGTCCTTGACGCTGGAGCCGTCCGACGAGTACGTGAAACTGTCCAAGGTCGGCAAATGGGACGGTACCGGGGATTTCCGGATCGGATTCACCGGCGAGATATTGATCTACGGCGTGTCGTTGTTCAATGACAGGCTGGCCGATGCCGTGATAAAGCTTGAGACGCGGATATTGCAGACGGAGGAATATATAAAGTTACTGGCCACTAAGGATTACGTGGATAGCGAGACCGGCAAGATCTACGAGAAATATACCGGCGAGTTGTCGGTCATGGCCATGGAGATAGCCGCAAGGGTGACACATACCGAGTTCGATACGGAGACGGCGGCCATAAGGCGTGAGGTATCGTCCGCTCTTACCGTTCAGGATGGCAAGATAAGCGGGATATCCACGGATGTCAATAATATCCAGAATACGATAGATACGGCTGGGTGGATCAATACCACGCAAGGAAACGCGTTGTTCGCCGCCAAGAGCTTGGAGAATGGCGATAATATCATATCGTATATCAACCAGACGGCAACCACCACCACGATCAAGGCGGGGAGGATCGATCTTGTCGGGGCGGTGACGTTCAGCATGTTTAATACGGATCTTCAAAGCACTATTAACGGGAAAGCAAACTCGAGCGCTCTTGGGGATTTGGCTTATAGTACCTATATATCTTATGAAGATCTCACATCAGAATTACAAGACATATTAGACAATAAAGCTACATCTGCCGATATATCAAGCGCATTGGCAACCGCATTGAAGCCATATGTTACTTCTACTCAACTGTCTACCTCATTGAGTAATTACGAGAAGACAGGAGTGGCAGATGCTGCTATGAAAAAATTAGCTAGTGCTATAGTGGATGGTAATACGACTATACTTGGTGGATATATTAATACAACTCTTTTAAATGTTGATGAGATTTTTGCGAACGCTATATATATAGGTGCTTTCGAAATAAACGCTTATAAAGGATTTACTTGGACAGGGAAGGATTATTTCGGAGGTACGGAATTTAAATTAAGTCTAGGAACTAGTAAGATGTCGGTTAGCACGGATATGTCGGCTATCGTATCGGCAAGTAGCTCATCCGCTGAAGATCATTGCTGTATAGCTGCGGTCATTAATTCTTTTGGCGTGGCCATTTATGGATCAACGGATGGGTGGGGATCAAACTTCCCCCCGTTTGGAACTAAGTTCGCCGGATTCTTCTCCGGTAGCACGAAGACTACGGGAACTACACAGACCGGCACATTGGCCGCCGGCGCATTTCGTTTTGTCAATAAATTCATGGCAAATGGACAATATGAATATTATCAGGGCATAAACGTTGACCCGAAAGATTATGATCTTGATAATATCCGATTCAGGATAAGGGGAGGGATTATCGTCGGGGTTACGGATGATAGCGGAAATTTATTGCAAGGTGTTTAATTTTTTAATAATAAAAATCATGAAAGTAGATTTTAACAAGATGATCAAGACGTACAAGGGTGAGGATATGATAGATAGTTCAACCAACAAACCTTTGTCAATGCGTGATTTCTTATGCGGTTGCTTGTTCCTTTATCAGGATTCAACCACACCTGATGAGAAATATATGGCATGGAAGTTACTGAATAAAATAAACGTTCCCGGAAGCGTGGACATAACGGTAGAGGAGGCAGCGTTAATTAAAAAGGCCAGCTCTCCAAGAAGTCAAGCGGGCATATTCGGCCAGATCGTGGACACTATAGAAGGAAAGGAGAATGTATGCAAGTAAAGAAGGACACTAGATATAGGGAGTATTATAGCAATATAGGTAATATAAACATTGTCTATAATATCAGCAATCCTAGCGATCAAGAAGCGGATAGCGTGTCAATACGTATAGATAAGGACGATAAAACTATCGGCAATGGTACAATCAACCGTAACGGAAGAATGAGTATGTCTATCGTTGAGTCGGGCGATCTTAGCGTATTGGAGACGAAAAATGTCCTTGACACGATATTTGAAGACGTAAACAGCGTATTCAATCCTCAAATCCTAGAGTAATATGGAAAGCATCATCCTATCATCGGGCACCGAGGTGACCCCCGAGGACATCCAGAAGATAGCGTCGGCGGTCAACGACCTCTTGCTGACCACTTCGAAAGACCCGGGGCAGTACGAGGAGGCCGATAGCCTGCAAGGTATATCGTCCTTGCCGGTGTTCAGGCAATCCGGATCGGCCTACGATCTCGTGCGTGTGGCCATATCCTTGTTGAGGGGCGTTGACGGGAAACAGATCGTCTTGCAGGTCACCGCCGATTACATACAGTGGCGTTACGAGGACGGGATGTGGCAGAACCTCATACCGCTCGCCGACTTGAAGAGGCCGGCCACGGAAGCCGCCGCCGATGTGCGTGAGAGGATGGACGCTATCGTGAGCGAGGTGAACGCCTTGAAGACCCAGTTCGAGAACGACGTGAGGCACGCCTTGGAGAGGGCGGACGCGGCAACCGAGAAAGCGAACACGGCGGCTGAGAACGCCAAGTCGGTGTCTGACCACCCGGGCTATATCGGCGATGACTTCCATGTCTACACGTGGGATTACGCTACCGGGGCCTATATCAAGACGGACAGGATACTGAAACCGGAGGCGTTCACGATCTACAAGGTCTATAAGTCCGTCTCGGCTATGGAGGCGGACAAGTCTAGCGTCCCGGAGGGGAAGTTCGTCATCATCAACACGGGCAGCGTGGAGGAGGAGGATACCGGAAAGCTGTATCTGAGGACATCGACGGGCTACGACTATATCGTGGACGTTTCCGGTATGAGAGGATTCACAGGGAAGACCCCGCAATTCTCCATAGGCACCATAACGGCGGGAACGTATCCTTCCGTCTCGTTGTCCGACGGGGGCACGGACACATCCGGCAACCCCGTATACAGGATGAACTTCGTGTTGCAGAGAGGCCCTAGGGGATTCTCTCCCAAGATATCGATCGGCAAGGTGACGACCGGTCTCCCGGGAACGGTGGCCCAAGCCACGATAACCGAGAAGGGAGAGACCGAGGAAGGGGTCCCATTGGCAGAATTAGATCTTACCATCCCGCAAGGACGGGAAGGGGCGGTGGCCGGCGTATACAAGACAAGGGAGATCGACCATGTCCCGGGGGCTAACGACGTGACCTACGAGGAGGGCGGTGAGACCAAGAGCTACCCTATAGGCGGCGAGGTCTACCTAAGGGAATCTCCCGGCGACGTTACGTTCTACAAGCTCCACGACATAGTGGAGGGTAAGGCCATATGGGAGGAGTCTTCCGGAGCCGCCTTGCCGGGGAACATTTACTTGACCGGGGCTAATTATTTTAATGATTCGGTAAAAATAATAAAGGGAGGAATATTATCATGAGCAAGACAGGAGCTTACGTATATCAACAGATAGTACAGACCACCGCTGAGTGGGAGGCTGACAAAACCTTATACCCTGCATCGATATGGCTTTTCGAGAAGTTGGATAACGGGAACTTTAACATAAAGTTCTCAGACCATATCCATACCTACTCAGAGCTTCCGTTAATGTTTATGGGAGTGTATGTCAAGGTGAAGACTGACACGGACACGGAATACGTCTTGGAGATAACCTCCGCGGAGGGAACCATAACCACGCCTAACTTGCGTGACCATTACGACGATACGGATATCCGGAATCTGGTCACCGGTCTAAGGACGGACGTTGATAAGTTAAAGCCCGTTGTCACCTCCACCTCGTCTAACGGACAGATAACCATAACGCCGGACAAGGCAAAAAATGACGATCCGGACGTGTCGATAACGCTGGAGACCAAGGGGGACAATGATAAGTCGCTGATGGCCGACGGCAAGTACCGCAAGCTGCCCGTGTACGGCAGGAACCTGTTGCTGGGATCGGGGAAAGAGGTTAGCAACTCGAATTACAATATCGCTAATTATTGGTTGGCGGAACAGATACCAGAAGGGACACAAGTAACTGTTACTATATGGGGAGAACTGGGTGAAAATGCCGTTTATTTTACGGTATATAACTCAAGTGGTTCGGTTGGGTCTATGGCTGCTCTTAAAGATTTTGTTGACGGTAAATCAAGCGCTACCTTTAAATGGATGACAAAGTATGGGGGTAATATCTCGGCTAATACTTATTTAAAAATATATGTGGAAGGAACAGATGTAAATCCGTCTACCTCCACCATTCACAAGATCAAGCTCGAGTACGGCGACCTCTCCACCGAGTGGACCCCGGCATGGGAGGACATCCCCGACATCGAGGAGCGGTACGCCTACGGTGTCGAGTGGGACATGGCTTCGTCAAGTCCGGACGGGAAGCGTGTGGGGAATATGCAACTGCATAGGGATTTGCCGGTGCAGAGTAAGATAAGAGGGTGCGTGTTAGATAATAGCGGGGGAGTGAAAAAATATTTAGGAGCATCTTCTTGGTCACAAGAGGATATGTCTATAGATTATCTTTTAGAGGCTATAATGGCAGAAATGGATAGGTTTTGGATTCGTTTCTACATAAAAGGCCTTAAGTTTGGATGTATGATGTCTGATATTCCTATGCCCGGATATACCTATATTAATAAACGTTATATGAGTGCTTTCGAGGGAGGAATAGATAGGCCGTCGATGACTTTATTGTCTGCCTATGGAGTAGGTAGCACAAACGTAAACAGAAGAGGTGGCGACAACACCGCCGACTGGGACAACACCTACCGTTCCTTGTTAGGCAGGCCAGTCACGAACCTCACCCGAGATCAATTCCGTCAAGCCGCGAGAAAACGTGGTAGTGGTTGGGAAATGTACACCTACAACGCCCATAAGATTCTGTTCTGGCTATTCGCTGTCGAGTATGCCACACTGGATAGCCAGAAGCCTTTCAACGCCCAGAAGGATGCTAACGGTTTCGCCCAAGGTGGTTTGGGAGCGGGGCCGACGCAAATGACGGATTGGACTAACTTCAACAACGCCAACCCCCTTATCCCATGCGGCTATACCAACGAGTTCGGGAACGGCTCGGGAGAGAAGGCATATGTGGTGAAGAACGCTTCCGGCGGTACTCACGCCACGTTGATGGCTAACAGGTACCGTGGCATAGAGAATCCGTTTGGTCATATCTGGAAATACACCGACGGGGCTAATATACAGGTCACCACGGGCGATGCCGGATTATCTATATTATGGACTACCGATGACCCATCGAATTTCAGCGACACCTCTTACACCGGCTATGATAAGAAGGGCAATATCTGCCGTACAAACGGTTATGCCAAGAAGATGTTGCTTGGGGAAGATGGCGATATAGTGGCCACGGAGGTCGGCGGTAGCTCCTCTACCTACTGGTGCGACTACTATTACACCAACACATCGGCTAACCGCATGCAGGTGGTGCTGGTTGGCGGTAACGCGGGCGACGGGTCGTATGCGGGCCTCGCTTACGTGAGTACGAATGCTGCGCCTTCCGCTGCGCTTCGTTACTTCGGTTCTCGCCTTTGCTTTTTCCCCGAATATCGTAAAACGTCGGCGTAGCCGCACGTATCACGTCGGGAATTTTTTGTATAACGATTAAATAACAAGACATGAAAAGAACATATAGCGACACTATACCGATCACTATGGAAAAGGACGGTGACGGATCCTACCTTTACCGGTGGGACGTTAGAGAGGAGACAAGGGAGATGGGTGACGATATGGCCCCCGTGATCTCCTATAGTTACAACGAGGTCAGGGTATGGCCCACGTTGACGGCCAACAAGATATTGGAGGCCTGTATCAACGCCCTATGGGACAAGGACGTGGAGCAAAAGAAGCTGAACGACTACAACGCCGCCCAGCTGGGCATACTGGACTTGTCATACGTGGAGTCTTATAAGACGTTCCTTAACGAAAGGAAGGCGTTGAAAGACCGTGTGGATAGCGATTTCGCCGAGTGGGAGGCGGCGAGAGAGGATGAGAGCGTAGTGGTTGTTTAACTAATTAAAAAAAGCATCGGAAGAATGGATTGGACGATGATGTTAACCGCCGTATTAACCTTTGTTGGAGGAGGTGGTCTTGGAGCAGTGCTGATGTTTCCGCAAAAGAGGGAATCGGCCGAGTTGGAGAATGAGACGAAAGCGAGTGAGCAATGGAAGGAATTGTATATCAAAAGTCAGGAGGAAAAGAAAGGTTTGAGCAATCTTATAGATAAACTATACGACGATCAGGGACATTTTCGTGACGAGAATAACCGTCTTACAACCCAGATAGCGGTATACAAAGTACTTAAATGCAGAGATTTGAAATGTACCAATAGGAATCCTCCTATCGAGAACAATATAAATAGTGAGGATAAGGAGGATAAAGATTGCGATAAAGAAGGCTCCCCAGATCCAAAAGGATAGGGGAGCTGGTGTGAAATCATCGCTGACCATATTTCTCAATAGGGCAGGAGATAAGTAATAAAGTACACAAATGTAATAAAAAAATAACAATGGCAGAGAAAAAATTACCTAGGGGATTGAGAAATAACGAAGAATGGCGAGATATTTCGGGATATGAAGGATTGTATCAAGTTTCGTCAATAGGGAATGTGTTTTCCTATTTATCGGGAAGGTGCATAAAATCCCATAAGCATAAAAAAGGATATTTGGAATATAGACTTAACAAATGCGGTAAACAAAGAACATTTAAAGCGCATAGACTGGTCGCCTTATCATTTATTCCAGAGGTATTGGGCAAATATGAGGTCGATCATATAAATGGGATAAAGGATGACAACAGGGTGGTTAATTTGAGATGGTGTACGGGAAAAGAAAACATAAATTTCCCTATCGCCAAAGAAAAATATCTAAATGCTATAAAAAACAGGCTTGAAGAGGAAAGGGTGGCAATTGGAAAGAAGATTAGTAATAGCTTATTAGGCAATCAGTATTCTTCAAAGAAAGTTGTTGTTTCCAATGGACACGAAAGGATTGTTTTTCGTAGCGCCAAATCGGCCGCAAGGTATCTAAATGTGTCCGCTTCTTTAGTCTCTATGGTTTGCAGGGGCATTGGGAGAAATAAAACGGCGGCAGGTTGTTTATGTACATATTTAATTTAAAAATATTTGCTAAAAACACAAGAGCATGAAATATTCAAGAGGAATAAGGAATAATAATTTAGGGAATATACGTAAGAGTAAGGATAAGTGGCAAGGATTAAGCGATACTCAAACCGATCCTGAGTTTTTTCAATTTAAAGACCCTAAATGGGGATATAGGGCATTATTCAAGATATTGAAAAATTATCACGATAAATATGGGGTGCGAACCATATCGGATATGATAGGCCGATATGCGCCTCCTTCGGAGAACGATACGGACGCTTACATTAAGGCCGTATCCGATTACGCCGGTATCCCGGCTGATGATCCTATCAACATCAACGATCGTGAGCAGATGATCCGGATCGTGGCCGGGATGAGCAAGGTTGAGAATGGGAGAGAGGCTGAAATGTCGGACGTTATCGCAGGATGGAATCTACTTTAAAAATATAAGACCTAACGCTGTAAAGGTAAGCGTAAAATAAGATGAAAAAATATATTGGAACAAAACAGATTGAAGCAGAACCTATGACAATGGGCGAAGCTTTTGAGAAAGGATTGCTTAAAGCGGGAAGAGTACCTAACGAAAGCGAGAAGTCAAATGCTGGATATCATGTGAAGTATCAAGACGGTTACGAGTCATGGAGTCCAGCAGAGCCATTCGAGAAGGCTTATAAGATCTGTGATACGTTTATGAATCGTCTCCAAATAGAATTGTCCGAATTATCCGATAAACAAGAAAAGCTAGGTAAGTTTTTTGGTACGGATATGTTCAAAAGATTGTCAACGCAAAAGCAAGTATTGCTACGTGCACAATTCGGAGCGATGGAAGCTTATAGGCAAATCCTTATTGAGCGCATCCGTATTGAGGGAATCGCAAAATGAAACCGTGGCAAGCAATATTAATACTAGTGTGCTTGGTAGCCAGTTTCACGGCTGGCTACCATATCCGGGGGGATGTGACTGATAAAGTCGTGTCTAAATCCGATACCGTATTAATAACCGACACGATCCATGACAGTATCCCGTATCCTGTTTACGAGACATTGGTGCAGACGATACCGGAGCCGTTCCCTGTTTATATCACGTTGGACGGTGACACGGTAAAGGAACCTGTATATGTTCCGGTACCCATAACCAGCAAGGAGTACAAGACGGATGATTACCGTCTGTCGATATCCGGCTATAAGCCTAATCTTGATTACATCGAGGTTTATAGAAGGACTGAGTATATAACCAAGACGATCACCCCACGTAGATGGGGAATCGGCGCGATAGCCGGTTATGGGATCGGAAAGCATGGCTTGTCACCCTATGTCGGGATAGGCGGGTTCTATAGGATTTGGTGAAAAAGGTTAAGCCCACCGGATCTCACGATCAAGCGAGCTTAATATTTATTTATGAATGCGTGCGGGGTAAAGCCCCTATTCCTTCTCTGATTCGACCCGGACGAAGGAAAACATAGCCAAGCCATGTGTGTTTTTCGGGGCTTCCTTGATATAACATGCGTGGCTTTATTAATGTTCAATTAAAATATGAATATGAACAAGGTCGAAGAGTTTTACAAGCGAGTGATTTGTATCGCAGGTGAGGTATGCGGGGTTGATCCCGTAGACATGATGTCATTTAACCGTGAGGAATGCGTTAACGCCCGTGGTATCCTCATTATAATACTCTTGGATAAGGGGTACTCGGAGAAAGTTGTGGCCGATCTTACAGGGCTTACCAGACGGGGCGTTAATAGGATCAAGAACGATTTTCCAGATAGGATAAGGCGTAATTGGATGATACATATGCTTGACCGGGAGGTCAGGAACAAACTAGGAATGAATAAGGAATAAGCTAGGAACAAGATATTTCCCATGGTATGGACTTCTCTGGATTTTTGTGGTGTCCGGGATACCCGGACATGATCATTAAAAAATCTAGGTTATGAGAATTAAAGGAATGAATGGTGAGGAGTACAGTGTCACCGGGCAAGGCCAAGGTAATTACAACACCGTGGGAGCTTCCGCAGGTATCGCTTCTTTCTTGGGATTGAACGCCGGGAATCTTTTGGGTGGTTGTGGCAACGTAAGGAACGCTGGATATGGCGGTCCGGTTGAGGTAATCACATCCGAAGACAGGCCTATTTCCCGCTATGAGGCTGGGATGATGGATAAGATTTCCGCTAAGGACTCTGAGATCGCCTTGTTGAAATCCAACACTTACACTGACCAAAAGTTGGCGGATGTTTATGACCGCTTGTTGACAATCATCAACAGGAACAAGGAGGAACAAGCCTCAATTAACATGAACCAAGCCGTTTACAATGGGACTAACACCGCTACATTGAAATGCATGCAACAGCAGATCGCGGATCTAGCGGCATTGAGCGAGTTGGTGATCCCGCAGCGTAAGGTTTGTGATACGGGATGTTGCGGATGTAATTGATGATGACCATGTACTCTAACGCTCAAAAACTGGCGGCTGTGCTCAATAAGTGGGCACAGCCCGCTATCCAAGGTCTCTTGGGAACTCGGTTGGGACAACTTCCTTTCATAGCGAACATAGACGCTAAGTTACGCTCCACGGGTTGGGTAAGTCCCATGTGGAGCATATCCAAGGAGATATCCCCATTGCTAGACGGATTGTCATCCTCATTAGTTGAGCCGATGTTGGCTCGGTACCTTCAAGGCATCCCCGATGAGGCTATCCCGGAGTTGGCGCACAAGGTGGTGGAGGACGCTATAAGAAACGGCGGGCTTTCCCTGTTTGAGGGAAAGGTCGAGTTCGAGACCGATGACTTGGAGGAACTAAGGACGTTGTTGCGTTACAATCTTCCGGTCCCGGAGAAGACCGGCTCATATGAGGTATTGACAGAGGAACCTATTCCACAAGGTGATGATGTGGATAAATAAATAATCAATAATAATTACGATCATGATTCAATTAACACCAATTGCGATCGCCGCTACCAGCCAACAATACTTGACTAATGTAGTGGAGAATTTGTGTCAGGCCTATTGCGCAGACAATGGCGTACAGCCTACCGGCATAGTCAATTTCACCGTCGCCGAGCAAAGTACGGTGAATACGCAAACGACGGTTACGATCAATGCCGCTGTACTTGTGGCTTATACGCCCAAGGGATCCTGCAGGACGGTTACCAAGCAATGGGTCGAGCAATTCAAGGTAGCTTTTATCGGGGCCGCTGGTGCTGTTCCCACGATATCTCTTACCCCTCTCGTCACCCAAGTCACGCCCGAGAACGTCAAGTGTTGTAACCGTGCCTACGGTGTAAGTTTGGCTACCCCATTGACTATTTCCGCTACCTTTCCAGCGGCTCCCGGCGCTTGATTCATTAATGTTTAAAATGCAAGATCATGCGTTACAAAGAACTGATGAAGGATTACCACTCAAAAGGGATGGTATCCGAAAAAAAGATGTGGGAGGCCATAGGAGAGCTGGACGAGGCGATGGAGTGTCTAAAGGAAAAAGATCCCGACACGTATGACGAGGCCATACGTGATATACATGAGGTTTTTTGCGGTCCTCATTATAATGAGCATTTCGCTAAGATGGACGTGGCGGCAATGCACCATAAAGGCAAGTCGGGGGAGGATAAGGGTGAGCACTGGAACATCCAGCAAGTAACCGCCGTCGCTAAAGGCATGAGCGTACCGGGCAACGCTAACATATGGGATGTGTACGTCGCTCTTAACGCGAACTGGCACGACAAGGAGGTGAAGTTCTCGGAATGGTTCGGTCCGGACGCCGAGAAAAAGATCATCGATGATGCGATCAACTTCTACTTCTTGGACGATGACGCTCCGGAAGGCAAGGTCTGGATTTACATGTGTGCCATGGATGACTAAGAAAACCAAAAATAAAGGACACGCAAAGAAGGAATCCGCAAGACGGGAGATAGACCGCCTCACGGATTCCTTAGATTTCGAGCCTGTCAACTTTTACGAGGTGATGGCTCGGATTAGACACTTGATGTGCCTGTTATAGCCCAATATCGATTAATAACCCACTGAATAGATGAGCGTAATACAGAGGTTGTGCCTCTTTGGGATTGTTAGGGTTTCCCCATATTTAAGTCTATCTGCTGTCAAGGATTTGAATTTCTTCATGCTAATTGAACTATCATTCCGTCTCCAAACTATCCGAATATTCCTTTTAGGCCTCCATTAACAGCGCATCTTTTGGCTTCATTTGATGGGTGTACGTATACATCAAGTGTTGTACTTATATCCGAATGTCCTAGAATTGTGGATACTGTTTTAACATCGACTTTATTCTCAATCAAGGTGCTCGCAAAAGTATGTCGTAATCCATGAAATTTAATGCAATAATCTAACTTTACTTTTTCAAGAATAAACAATCTATAATATGTACGTAAAGTTCTAGGTTCGATAAAGTTTTCGGAGCAAGTGCAAACATAATAATCTGGCTTACATATGGCATAGAACTTTTTCACAATGGGTAAAATATTTTTAAGAATAGGTATGTACCTATCTGATGAACTAGTTTTAGGAGTTCCTATCTCAACCACTGTCTTTTTTCTGTCGGTGCCAATATTTTCGGGAAGATATATACGCTCTATAGTTTTATTGACATGAATTGTACTGCCAACAATATCTATATCCCGCCACTGTAATGCGCAAATTTCACCAATCCTCATGCCTGTGCATATTGTTAATAAAATGCCCAAATTGCGAGGTGATGGATTATTCATAACATACGCAACTATTTTACGATATTCTTCTTTCGTATAACGCTCTAATTTGGGAATGACAACCTTATTATTTGTTGGCCAAATAACCTTCCAAGTCGTATCGGGTACATTGATGTCCAATTCATCACCAGCGAATCGAATAAGCATCTTTATGACTATAAGGATATCTGAGCAATATTTCTTTGACTTAGTGCCCGAATCAAGAAGTTCATAAAGAAATGTTGTAACAACCTTCTTACTCATAGTCTCCACATCTGTAGATCCAAATCGAGGAGCCAGTATATTTATATATATGAGCTGATAACAGCTTAGTGTTGATCCCTTAACTTGTCTTCTCTTGATAGACAACCACTTATTATATACATCATTTAATTTCATAATTCTTGTACTATTTTGGCATTAGTATCTGCTTTTATTATTTCCGAAAAGGAAAGTGTATCATCTTTGCGATTAAGAAGGATATACTTCTGCTTAACTTCTTTTGTTAATACATCCCCGTGATAAACATATCCCATAATTCCTCTGATCGATAAGTTTAAAAGAAGTATAGGAATTGATCTATCAGATAATTCCCAGCATGATACAATATTATGAGATGGGAAATGCTCCCATGGTAATAATTTCATACAACGTTGCCACCAGTCCGCAATAATCATAGATCCACTTCCGGCAGTAGGCTCATGTAGACTCCCGGTTTGAGATGTTATTAATGAACATAATACTCCAAGAGAATTTGGAGTAAAATCTTGTTTTTTTTGCTTTCTTTCAGATAAATCGCTTTCGTAAAATTCTTGAAACCAGTCATAAGACAGATCGTTATCGTTAAGTCTAATCAACTCTCTGTATATTTTATTCCTATCTTCTAAATCCATATCTAAAATTTTAGTAACGGCATTAGGCAAATCCATAAGGTCTTTTATTAAAAACACCTTAAATAAGTCGTCTTTATTCATATCGTTTATCGAGCTGGTTAAGAAATGTTTTATTATATTTTATTCTTGCTGAAAGCATTTTTTTAGCGACCCCTTGTATATATCCTATTATAGATTGCGGGAAGACGCCATTTTCCACATTATCAATTGTTGCCATAATCGCACTTATAGCTAATTCGTTCGCTTCTTCATTAGATACCTTCAAATGAAACTTGCAATAACTTTCTATCTCTTTAATATAATCCATCATAAATAAAGGATGATTATTTTTTTTCAGGCAATCAATTAGTTTTTCATACTCATTAACATCAACTGGATATTTACACTTGACGCTAAATTTTTTGTGCTTTTTATAAAAAGCGTACCTATTTATCCCATCTCCATTATTATTGATAACAATATCTTTAGGTATGTACAATGGGTTAATATTGTTTTTGGCCGCATATATTAGGCGTTCACGTCTAAAACAATGCCTAATGCCATCATCCATTAATACAGATATATTAATACAACTGTTTTCCTTATTTGTTTTTGAGTTGATTATTTTTAAATCAGAAGTGACAATATAAGATGTTCCTGGTATATTTATAATTTCGTTCATATTCATATCTTCTTAATCATGAGCCTTCCCATGAAGGCTCGGTTAATACTATTCCCCAAGATCGGGTATAGGCATCCAAAAATCATATTCGCTAACTATCATATCGGTTCTTTCGTCTTCGTTTACCCTCCACCAGATCGATTTCATAGAATAATACATAAAGCCGACATAGAATCTATATTCATGATATATGACAACTTCTGTGTTACATTCAGGCAACCGTTCCTCAACGCTTATCCATGGTGATTGCTTTGCCTGCCATTCGGCACCTGCTTTGAAAGCTTTAAAGCTGGCGCTTCTTACTGGTAAGCCTTTTGTTATATCACTTAGCGCAAATTCCTTTGCCGCTACTTCTACTGCTTGTTCCATTTCAATATCTCTTTCCATTGTTAATGCTTATTGTTTAAATTCCCAAAACGAAAGCTTGCCTTTCACGCCTGTTATCGGCTTGTCAAACATTACAGGGTTTGCCAATACCCAATTATAGACAACCTTTCTGCCTGTAATATTCTCATGCAGTTTAGGATTCATGCCGACTGTGTAGTTTTCTGTTTTCTCTGCCCAAATGGATGAATGATTTACTACGCAATCCACAATCTCTACGCTGCCAATGATTGTACCAAAAGGCAGATTACCAAACATTGTTTCTTTAGCAATCGTACCAAATGCAGCCTTCATTTGGGCATCAGTTAAATCGACGCTAAACTTTTTACCATGAGAACCGGCAGCATGAATAAGCACACGTCCACGATAGTTAGTTCTCCAAGTACGATTCTCAATGTCTTTGATATCGTGGACTATCAAGGAGGCCCACGGTTGTTTGATGGTTATTGCTTTCATTTTTAACCTCCTTTTACCAATTCTAGATTATCATAAACATTACCTATTACTTTAATTTCTCTTTTATAATCAGTCCACCAGCAAGGACTAACTTGCTGCCAATAACGAGTTTTAAGATCACAGTCCAAATCTGTAAGATTAGCCAAGCAATAACTCGCCCATTCATCTATGTACCTGATCAATTTAGGATATTTGCCATTCACGCTGATAATGTCCCCCTCGTAAATCTCCTTTCTGCTCTTGTCTTTTAAGCCTGTGAACTGGCCTATAGTTGTTTCATCGCACATAACTCCAGACAATTGAAAGAAGTGAGTATCACCTCTAAAATTATACTCTCTCTCAACATACAGTTCATTCTGCTGGTCTATAATGCAATAGTCGTCGGCTTGAACCAATCCACCATACGCCCATTTATTATTATCAATACGCTTCGCTCTGAATTTAATCTCACGCATTTGATCCTCCTTTCTCTAAAATATCATCACAAGCCTCACCATCACACCTTACCGGCTTTTGATGGAAGGCGCACCAAGCGCCCCCGTTTGCGTCTTCATCCTCGATAAGTCGGCAATCACCGCATTTATCTGTTAGGTATTTCTTGTCAAGGTATCCTTCCTTGATAAGCCATTCAATCATATTCACAACAGCATCTAAGACATTCTTTTTCATAACCTCATGCTTGCAGTCGTATCCCAGTTCTGTGTATTGGATGAACCAATACACGCTATCTTTTGTGATTTCCAAACTTAAATCGGGTCGGTTGCGTTGTGAAATCGTGGCAGGAAGCATGTTTATCAGCTTGGATAGAGACCAAGCCGGGAATGCCATATCTTGACCCACGTGCCCTTCAATCCTTCTATATTCAAATGCGACCGGCAATTCAAACTCATCCAAATACATGTCCGCCGTCTCCGGTCTCACCCCGGCCTCTAATAGGCGTGATGATTGTTCTTTGGTTGTGCAAATTTGATTCATGATTTCTATTTATTAGCAAAATTTTAAATTCCATCTTTTCCCTTTAAGATTAGGGAAATGCCTTAATATCTCATCTTCAAGTTCCTCCTCTGAGAACAGGGGAATTCTATGGTTGTACATAATATTCCCCATATATTTGCCTTCGCTATACACATGAATGGTTTTCTTTATTTTCTTCATGCTTTATCCTCCTTCTTGTTGATCGCCTCATGAAGCGAATTATACACCCGGGCGAATATTTTTCTTTGCTCTTTGTCTTTTAATGAGTCCGCAAACTTGTGCATGACCATCTTCTTCTTGTTATCCCAGATTATCCGTGCCTTATCCACGCCGTCAACAAACAATATATGCGGATATTTACCCCATTGTATCAATATGCCATTATCGATAAGATCTGTAATCTCCTTTGGCATTAGCTCTTTATTACGGGCCATGCCTATGAGCTTACCTTCCTCTCGCTCTATGGCCGACTTGGTTTTGTCTATCTCCTTTTGGAGATTAGATATAGCGTTGTTCTGCCTGTCCCATCTTCGCATAGTGGCCGGGCCGTTCCTCTTATCGTTGAGAGGTTGCCCGTTAGCGGAGGCTACATCCCCAAAGTGTTCGTTGATCTTTTTGTCTAATTTATCCTCTTTCTTTTTAAGAGAGGATTTTAGTATCTCTAGTCTACTCATATTTATCCCTCCTGAATAATTACGCATTCTATCTCTTCGTCCCATGTTACATCCACCGGATCGTACTCATACTCTCCATCGGACGTGCGGATCATTACCTCCGCTTCCGGGTCTTGCTCTTGGAGAAGAGCGATTAGTTCTTTATTTCTCATAATTTTCTCCTGTTGATTTAAGGGGGTACCCCTTGGACGGAATACCCCGGGTAAGTATTAGTTCTGCTCGGCAAGTTTCTTGAACTCCCCAAGCAACATATAGATCGTGGCGATATCGTCCTTGAAACGATCCACCGTTTCCTCGTTGATGCACCATGAGTAATTGAATACAAGGTCTGTCAATTGTTCGCACATTTCCGATGGATTGATAACCTTGTTAATGAACTCGTTGAAGGACGTGAAATCGTATTCTTTAGCCTGCATAGCTCAACTCCTCCATCTTTGAAAATCCCAATACTAACATAAGAGAATCGAATTTGTCCACATACCACTCCGGTTGAGTTTCCTTCGGGTTGTTCTTGTTTATCTGATTCTCTCCGTATTCGAGTCCTTTCTTGGATATGGAGTTGAAATATTTGATCTTGCCTTTAGATGATTTACGTGATATACGTTCGATATATCCTAGCTCGATAGCCCTTTTGTAGAATTGATTCCGTGATACCTTGTAACCTTTCTCGTTGAGTAGATCGGTAGCCGACTTCATCACTCCCTTTGACGGTACGTAATCGGGCAATGGTAATCCAAGTGGCGTGGCTACCTTCTCCAGTAATGACAGCTTGGAAACGTCATTGAGGTTCAGCATCTCGCTTACACCTTTCACCCATTCGATTCCGGCACGTACTTTTGTTGGGGTAACGGACGATGGTCTGGATTGGCTAATTGATTTGCTTTCTTTCAGTCTTTCCTCGCAAGCGATGAAGTAACGGCGGGCTTGCTTCCCTTTCTCGCTTCTTTGTATCATTGATACTTCTTTCGCCATGCTTAATGTCATTGCGTAATCTTGAAGTTCTTGATTCGCAAGGGTGTTAAATACTTTACACCCTACATAGTCCTTGTTTTCGTCGAAACCGTACTGTAGTTGCCGATCAAACCAAGACTGGAATCTTTCTGTACAACCTAAAAAGTCGTACAAAGCTCTTGCGCTAACGGCTCTTTTACCGTTGCTTTCTGTGATGGGGATTAACGCCCCTACGTTTGTTGTAATTTCTGCCATTTTTGAAGTTCTTTAGGCATTACAGGAAAGTTTTGTGCTGCATCCCTATTTAGCAGGGCAAGCGAAAAGCGGTTGCTTCCGACCCGTTGAACTTCACCACATAGGCAGTGGGCGCATTAACGCTCCACACGGGAGAAACAACCGCTATATCATATAGATGCAACGATCTTACAAGCATAAAAAATGCCCGCTATATACGGCAGGCTTCCGCTTGCCTATGTGTATGAAGTTCGCTGCAAATATACCACTTCTTTCCAAAACGCCAAATGAAATCCTTGAAAAATTATCCCGCCCTGTCGAAAGCCTTCTCAAAGACCTCCGGCCTTAGCAAGGCGTTGCTTATCGCCGTGAACGCCTTCACGATCCCGGGCTGCTCATTTAAGTTTATTCTCACGTCCTTTCCTGTGACCTCGCTTGATAACCGGTCGCTCAGGTACTCTACCTTGTCCAATGCCAGAAAGGACAGGGGATTGTACGCCAACGGGACGATCCCCCGCATCCTTTCGCCGAAATCGTATATCGTGATCCTAGACATCTGCGCCAGCATATTTATCGTGGATGACAAGGAGCTATCCTGTTCGCCGAACCGGATACCCCGTGATCCAGCAATATCTGGCTGATCGTGTAGTAATACCGGTCTATATGAGGCTGCACGTCCTCCTCCATGCTTTGCGTTATCTCGGCGAACGCCTCCTTGTTGGCCTTGGCTATCCGGAAGATGTTCGTGTTATAAGCGTTTATCCCCCTCTCGATAGCGTTAGCCGTCCGTTTTGCGTTATGCCTGTAGTGTTCGCTATTCCTTATGGCCTCCATGAGTGATACCGTGTAGTTATACACTTGGTCGTTCAAGAAAAGCACCATGTAGGTTAGCGAGGTGACAAGTCCGTTCGTGTCCTTGTCGATCTCTTCCCAATCGTTGTATTGCTTCATGACTTATTTATCTAATTTGATTTGGTACAGGTGGAAACAATTCTCGTGCAGGTTAACAAATTCCTTACGTGGAGGGAATATCTGCGCTACCTGCATGCTGTCCGGCATAAACTTGTATCGTATCTCTTTCAGTTCGTAATATCCGAGCGTGTGATTGGCGGATACGGACAGATGCCATTCACCCATTTCCTTATTTATGAGAATATCCTTTCCTTTGTAGGTGAACATGCCCGTCTCGTAGACTCCGTGCTCATCCTCGATATGCTCATATATGAAATCGATCGGAAGCATCGTAAATGCCATTGGTAATGGCCGTTTATATTTCTTCAATTCCTCATTTGTCATTTTCTCTGTTTTTTTATTTATCTCATCATAGATGAATGCATCTTTCAACTATGATGAATATCTTTCTTTAGAAAACTAAGTATATGTTGTATAACCTTGATAGTCCATCCATTGCCCAACAAACGGTATATCTGCGTATCAGAGCAATCCCATTTGTACCAATCAGGAACGGTTTGTAGCCTAGAGCACTCGATCGGGGTCAATCTCCGGATAGATGATGTCTCCACTAGGGTCATGCCATTAGCTTGTGATCCTTTATATGAGGAGGCCAGTAATGAGTTCGATTTTCCGTCTTGATCTTTCAAGTTTCTTTCTTGTCGTACACTAAGTATGGCATGGTTTCTTCCGCTTATCTCGGCTAACAAGGCCGGACATTGTCCATTCGCATCATATACCCTGTTTTGTTGATATGGCTGGATACCCCCGCTTTCCTTACTCTCATTTAACTGGATAATCCTATGGAGCACATTGTTCTGTTCCCATGCGTTTGACGATAAGGTTGGTGCCTTGCCATGGAAAACATTACCCTTATTATTGCCCCTAGGTCTTTGCAGGATCAGGTCCATATCCGAATGGTTCCCTGATCCATGGCCTCCAGCTAAGAGACATGAGGCTTTGGTTTGATCTCTCCTTAACGAACCAAAAGTATTGATGATTTGGTAATTATGCCTAGAATCAATGGATCTCCCGGTCGAACTTCTTTGGCATGTTGCCTTCCCGTTTACCGAGATAAAGGTCCCGGTGTTATTGCATGTGCCAACGGCCATCAAGGAGACCGCTTTATCCCCGTCGATCTGGGTGAATCGTTTCTCCATATGTTTATCGTTTGAGATATACCTAATGGCCTTCTCGCTCAGGTAATATTTCTCGTCAACCTCTTCCTCCAAGATATCCCTTAACAATATACCCTCGTCCTTTGGCTGCGGTATGTCGGAGTGGATCTCCCTGAACAGTCCGACCTCCCTTGTCCTTATGTTCGTCCAATACCACCGGTTCCGGTTCTGGGCCGACACCAAATTTGAGTTTATGTTGACTGGATGAACACCGCAATACTCAGTAATTACCCGCATGTGCTCTTTCTTCATGTTCACGTTCTCAAGCAAGAAGAACACATCCGGGTTCAATGCCTTCACATGGTTCAGTATGTCCACGAATACGAAGAAGAGCTTGCTTCGAGGATCATCGAAAGCCAGTTGTTTGCCGGCGAAAGAGAATCCTTGGCAAGGACTTCCTGCCAGTATGAGATCTATCGTTCCCCAATCTATCTCCCATTCCCTCCACTTGGTCACGTCCCCTAAATGTATCGTATCCGGGAAGTTCAGCCTCGTTTGGGATATGGCGAACTTGTCGATCTCGCTCGCATAATAATGCTCCGGTTCAATCCCGAGTTCTCTTAATGCGATCCTACCACAAGACATTCCGTCAAATAAGGATAAAACATTCATGTCTCTCTTGTTTTAGCAAAAACTACGCTTTCATGATCCGGCCTCATATGGGCCATGCAAGCCTTGCTGTACTCGCAATCCCTAGCTCCATCGCCCCGGAACAGGCATCCCCTGCATACGACCGCTTTCCCTTGGTATATTGCCTCGAAGCGTTTGACTTGCACCCTGTTTGTCCCGACTTGGATAACAAAGCCGGTAGGGGTGTTTCTCAATCTCTCTGTTATTTCCATGTTATCTTCTCCTGCTTTCTCCGTTTAGGATTATCACGTTAAAACTCTTGAACCTGTCCACCAGCCTAGTTCCGAACCGATTCTTGAAATCCGTGACGGATAGGTTGGAAGTGATATGATACTTCTTCTGATGGGACTGGTATATCTCGTACCTCGCGTATAGGAACTCGTCTATTACGCTGTTAAGGCTGGTGCCGTAGCTTTTCTGGTTCTCCGTCTCAAGACCGATATCGTTAAGGCAGATATCGAACGGGTTCCCTTCCATGCTCCCTTTCCCGGCCTCCTCGTTGTACGTGAACCTGTCTATGTGACCATGGATCTTGTAATAGTTCATCATCTGGGTCACGGATAGGTTTACGAAGCGTTTGGGGTTATCCGTCAATTTCAGGTAATCGGCGAATATCTGCATCATGAGCGTTTTGCCCGTTCCCGGATCTCCCACGATAAGGAGGTTCTTGTGCAGCTTATAGTTCTCCTCCGGAAATACGGACTCGGCCAACGGGCAATCGTTGAAATAATACAACAGGAATCTCAAAACCTTGTCATTCCCCCTGTCTGTCTCGAATTGCCGCCTCTCGATCCCTAGGTAATTACAACCGAGCGCCTTTATCATCCGGGCGTGGCTGATGTACTCCGTATCGTCCGAGAGATCGTACCTAGAAACGTTCTGTATAGTCCTTGCGTGCTTCTTCACTAGGTTGAACACCTGTTTTTGCTGGAGCCTCTCTTTTTCCGTAGGCCCCCGCATGGCTTGTATAGCCTCCGAAAGTTTCTTTTCTTGTTCCTCCATTATGTCTTTGATTATAAGCCCTTAGTCCTGTTCCCTGCCACCAATAGGTGAATCGTCTCTTAACGTCATCTATCGTTTTTAGCGTATCGCCTTCCCCGGTGGATACCATCCAAGCGAGGAAGTTATCCAGCTCGCCGGGAATGAGGTCATTGAAAGCGACGCTCAATCCTGATATCTGGCAAGCGTATCTGCGCCATTCCTCGTCCCCCAATAACTCATTCTTGAAATTCTCGAAAAGCGTCTCACGCGTATTAAGACTCTCTCTATTTTTATTTCCTTTTCTTTCCTTTATAGGGTTTGTGCTTACATTAATGTCATTATTGCTTACATTAACCTTATTATTGTCCACATTAACTAGTAGGTAAGGATAATTAGATGAATCTTTTCTTCTTTTTATAGCCTTGAAATATCGCTCCTGAATACCTTTGCTAGTTAGAACACTTACCGTGCTAAACAGAGTCTGTTCAAAGAATCCCCACCTAACCAAGCGTGTTACTATCTGCTCCAGTAATTCTAAGCTAATGCCGGGTAAACCTCTAAGCAGTGACATCTTTAACGCATCATTCCACAATATGAAATACCCATTTCGGTATATCGCACAAAGCAGCTTTATAGCGGTGATCTCACCCTTAATGCCAAATTCACCCGATATTGAGCCTATTTTTTCATCAGAAAAGAAATCAACATCGAAAGGGAAATAGTCTAGCCCTTCTTTATTTGGTCGTGCCATGTTTATTTCTCCATAATTTAAATTCTTCCATTGTCATATTGCTTTTCTGTAAATTACATTTCTCACATAATACTTGAAGATTGTCCAAAACTGTAAAGCCTCCTCTTGATACAGGAATAATATGATCTATGCAGAGTTTTTCAGAACATCCACAAACAGCACAATATCTACCGTCTCTTTCAAATACTTTTCTTTTTATACTGTCATTTAGTTTCATGGCCTCTTCACGAATTGCATCTCTCATTCTTGAGCTTATTCCATGATTCTCTGCAAAAAGATATATTGCTCTGCCACCGATTGGAATGCGCTTTACTATTGTTCCATCAAGTGCATAAATGATATCATGCTTAATTTTGAATTTTCGAAGTTTATCGCAAGAAGGCATCATTTCATTAATTATATCCCCATCTTCAGAATAAAAGGATACTATCCGTTTCCCTTTAATAGTCTTATTTAACATAGATAGCTCCTTGGGGGTAAGCTTGCTTAGTCCTCTTTTCATACAGTTATCTAAATGATTATTATAAAATAGAGAGGATTTATTATCCTCTCCCATATGTTATTTCTCTACCTCCGATACATTCAATCGTGTCGGTTGCCTCAAATCGTGCCGATTGTATTAGATCAAGCCACGCTTCGCACTCCGAGAATGTCCGGGCTGCTTCCCACATTTCATTAGAAAAAAACTTACGAGAGAGCATAATGAAACCCTTATCCATATACTAAAAATCAAAATCCGGAGACTCGCCGCCCTGCAAGGACTTTAGTTTCTGGTCTACAAGGTGGTTTACATCCCATATATTTACAGGTTGTATTTGCAGGTTCTCCGCCATTTGCCTTGCTACTTCCTCGGAGACAGGATTTATAGCGTATATGGCCCCCGATGAGAGAAAGCGGGTGAAACCGGGCTGGTTACTTGTATCCGGAACGTCTACCCGAAGCATATTGGTACCGGCCACATTCTGTTCCGTACATCTTCCCGCTATCCTTGAATGGCCGAATAACTCGACCACGCACCATAAATCAAATTTCTCTTGTTCCATATTATTTTCTATTTTTAAAAGTGTTACAAAATCTCGTGGAGTTAGCTACCCGTCCAGCATCATGTATGATGCACCAAACGCATAGCCCCTTGTGAGGATGTCCGTTGGCGCAATCGCCACATTTCACCTTTTCTTGCTCGTCTTTCTTCTTAGCCATTTCAATCCTTTATGCCTTTCTGATCCCTCAAATCCTTTATTCGTTTCTTGTAATCTTCGATCATCAATTGGTAATCGAATGCCGAGAGTTTAGAGATAGAGTGCTTTTTCACCTCAAGCTCGTTAATTACTTTTATGCCATACTTATTTATCAAGCCCTTGGCATAACCGATGTTGTTGCCCTCGTCGAAACGGTTGCAAGACCTGCATTGAGCGTTGCAGTTTCTCTCGCTGTATCTGGTACCCATATGTGACCGGTTGACGAAATGTCCGCAATCTGCCTCTTTCCAATGCACGATCTTCCCACAGCTTATGCAACGGCAATAACCGTTGTTGTCAGCATCCCTTATTCTTATAAATACGGAGAATATACGGTCTAGTCTGTTCTTTAAAGAGGTTATGTTCTTTACTTTTCCCATGGATGTTTTCTTTTTTCGTTTATTAATAAGAATCCTGCCAAGATCACTGCTATAAGTCCGAGTATTGCGGTGATAAGGTATATGGCCATTGTCAAGTGATCTAAATCTTGTATTGTTCCCATGATTATATGTTTGTTATTCGTGGACGGTGCCGGGATCGAACCGGCCTCTTTACGTCATGCGCACTCCGTAACGTTTCATCCCGGAATACTTACCGCCCGAAATCCCCGCATATCCTCACGGGCGGCGGGGATAATCATTACTAAACTAAATCTAATACCATGAAAAACACACTAATATCAATATCAAACCTCTAGCTCTTCAATTAAGAGTTGTCCACATCCCATGAACCATACTTGGGAAGCTGGTGATTTCTGGAGCAAGGCGATCTCTATTGCGGCCTCCTTGAACTTGCTCTTGTCATGCCCGGCCTTTTGCCTGATGAAGGATTGCGTTCTCGTAATGAGATCTCCGTCCCCTTCCTTGGGATCACGGGTTATGATATCCTTGCACTCTCTCATCTTATCCTCTATTGATTTAGAGGTGTCGGACAATGATTTCTCTATCTCTTTTTTATCGATATCTACAACTCTCTTATTGACATCCGCGTTGAACGGGAATACGTCCATGATCATTGTCTCCGTGACAGAGGCTATGGTATAATCCGCCAATGTACCCTTCATTCCATCTTCCAATACGGCGATGGCCTCTTTCAGCGTAGTGGCTTGGGCAAGCATTTGTGCGGCGGTTTTCTTTTCCGCTCCGCTCTTCTCGTCCAACGTTATAAAATAAACCTTGATCTTATAGAACCGGTCACCATTCTCGTTGAAGAATAATTCGGATAAACGAGCTCGTTTAATGTCTGTTACCGTGAACTCACCCGTGATGAAGGGGCGGATCTCCTCGGTGATTTTTGCTTCCGCTTCCGTAAAACTTAAGCTATCAACTAAATATTCTTCTGTTACCCGTTTTTGATTGCCATTTTCTAATAATTTTTCAAATGACACTTTACATGAAAAATATGTTCTTGCCATAATTATTTATTTTTTATAAATTCCCACCTAAAACCTCCAGCTTGTCTATTTTTACCTTGACATACGCAAGATATGTTTTGACTTTTTATCCCTGTTGATTTGGCCGCTTGTGATATTGATTCAAATTCTCTTATATTATTTCCTTTATTATCAATTTGAATAACAGGTTTACCCGGCGCAAATTTCTTTTTTAAAATATCTCTTCTGTGTATCTGGTTTTCAGAAGAGTCACACCATTCTATATTTGATAGATTGTTATTGGTCTTATTTCCATCAATATGATTTACTTGATTTTTGAAAATATCACGGGGTAGGAACGATTTAGCTACTAATCTGTGAATAAGAAAACGTTTATATTTCCCATTCTTAAATAGTGTCACTGTTAGATATCCTTTACTATGCTTGCCAAGCGATAGAATTTGGGCATTTCTTTTATATCTTCCAGTCCCTTTACTTTCAAATATCCTTTCCTTAGACCTAACTCTACCCATATTAGAAACTTGATATAACCCTTCGTATCCAACTATATCTTTCCAAATTTCATCCATATTTATATCATGTATTGTGCATATTGTTAATAGTTTACGTTGTACTTCTTTCTTTCGTATTGTGGGATATACCCCTTGCAAGGGGTGTTCCCAGTAAATAAGACCGGTTCCGGCCTTACAGTTTCCCCATCTTTTTTAGACGGGTCTTTCCAATGCTTTTGTCGTTGATGGCAAAGGCAATGTCTTTTAGAACATGCCTCATTGAGGCAGAATATCAGTTCTTTCATCTTGGATTATTTTTTCGAGTTTCTTTAGATCCTTTTTGGCTAATCTTACGGTATCAGCTATCCTTGGTCTTCCCTTGGAATCCACGTGTTCTAGGATAACTGATAGATGGCGGGACAGTGTTTTAATGAAAGACTCGGATAGCTGGTACCTTTTAACCATGGCCGTTATTTTTTATAAAAACCTTGGAACCTCACGATACCTAGATACTCGGGAGATTTCATTAGTCCGTCCCCCATGCCGCCCAACGTCTCGGCTCCCGGCTCGTCAAGGACAACCTTGGAGTCAATCTCCTTAGGTACACGGAAGCATATCTGTACGGGGAAATTCACCTTAGCGTCTCCCGTGATCACGTTAACCGACGCTCTTTGCGTAGCTGCCATGATCCGGAACCCAAGCGATCGTCCCTTTTGTAGCAACATCTTCAGATTCTCCTCCAATGACTTTTCACGACCGACCGTGCGTAGTTCCATTTTAGGCTCGAGGAACCCGAAGGCGTTCTTTCGCTGGCTAACCTCGACCATTTCCTTTATGTCAAGTTCCGTTCCCGATCGGGAGGACGCTACCGCGTCGGCGAACTCATCGAACACCACCAGCGTTTTCCATGATGCCCTCGATTTAGCCCTTTCCTGCATATCCTGTACGAGTTCTTTCATCTTGGCCTCTATTTCTTCTATATCATTATAGACCTTTATGTATTTCTCGGAGGAATAATTACAGAACTCGTATTTCGGATCGAAAATTACGATGTCCCGGATACCGGCTAAGCGGGCGTATTCTATCGTGGATATGATACACACGGATTTACCGCTACCGGTAGCTCCGCAAATCAAGGCGTGAGGCGTGGAGTTGTTATCGAGATCCCACACCACGAGCCTTCCGAAGTTATCCGTTCCTATGGGAATCCTCATGCCGTCGATATACTTCTTGTCCCAGTACAAGGACTTGGTTCTTTTCTTCGGTGATTCTATGGAGAGGTAGGATTTTCCCTCATACACCATAAGCTCGTTACCCATCCTTATGGATGGCACGTCCAGCGCGTTCGCTATGTCTAGCTTGTATTTCATCACTGTCGTGATCTTTGTCCCAGCGGATACCTCTAGCAGATACGTGTCTGACGAGTACCCGTTAATCTCCTTGGCCACGTTCACGATCACCCCGAATGTCCGTAGGATATGCTCTATTTTCTCGCTGTTTGTCATATTACTATTGGATAAATCATATTGAATGAATGAGGAAGCGTTCCTCTTGAACTCGGATATTACCTTGGGGTTTACCGATCCAAGGGAAGCGTCCCGTATTTTTTTCTGTCTCTTCGATATCAATTCCTTCTTTGACTCGGGCACGTTGAAATCATCGACCTCCGCTATCAGCGTCTTGGCCCAGAAATTATAAAGCTCGGCCCTGTCCACGAAGTTGTCGCTATCGTTGATCATGTACACGTAATCCGGATCGGACACGGCCTCTATCATCCTTTTTAGCGGCTCGTACAATATGGCCTCGTAAAGCTTCCTCGTGTCGTTATCGAGATTGATCACGAATTTCTTCAACTGGGAGGAGCCGTCCTTGTTTTTCGAGATCTTGTTCTCCACGAACCATACCTCGTCAACATTCTCCCCGAAGCGGGACTCATAGCACTTGACGTAGGTCATCGCCTGTTTCCCGCAGGTAAACGTTAGCTCCTCGTCATCGGTGAACTTGGCCCTTGACTTATGGTCTATGATGACCGTCCGACCGCTTTCCGTCCTTATCGCCAAGTCTAGCCTAGCGTGGCAGGGCAGGGGGATGTCCACCCCGTTTACCGTTACCCATTCCTCGCACCTTGATTCCACGGCGATTATCTCCTTGATACCGGAAAGATAGATATCCTTCTCCCCGTAGAAGTTATTGATAAGCCTCGTGGCGTTCTTGGTGGCCTCGATCTTGCATTCCTCTACGGTAGGTGTCGTTTTCTGTATCTTCCAATCATTCGGGTGTACCTCCTCTATGTATGAGAACGCTACCCTCTCCATTTCCGTGATCGGTATTATTTGCCCCTTGCGCTGTAGCTCCATGAAGAAATACTCCAAGGCCGAATGATAGGCGTTACCCGCTACCGTGCTGGAGGATGATCTGGATCTTTCCCGGTAAATCTCCCGTTTCTCGAACTCCTTCTCGTTCCGGGAGAAAGAGGCTACCTTGCTGTAACTCCAAGAGTCAATAAGGTAGTTTGATAAATGCTCCTCCAGCTCGGCGTTGGTATAGGATGAGTACTTGTTCATGGCATGTCCTCTTTGTTTTTGCCCTTAGACTGTCTCATCGCCTCCTTTTTTTGATCGACATCTTTCTTTGTCTCACGAATTGGAAGGATTAGATCGTTTACCGTGGTATCCCCGTCCTTTAACGCTTGTATGATCCCGATCAGCATGGCGATCTCGTCGGGGCCTATCTGATTGCTGGTCTGTTTGCCGCATAGCTTAATGACCTCCTCTTCCGTTATGGCGTATTCGTTCTTGAACTTGTTGATGATATTAGTTCTCGTTTTTAATATCTTGTCAGCGTCGGATAGATCCCCCGTGATGAATTTTTGGGCGGCTTGATAGACCCTGTCCACTATGGCCTTGGGGATAACGGCGAATACGGAATTGCGATAAGCTATGGAGTTGGCGGCGTTTCCCGTTACGGTAATCATGTCGTCTGAGTAACGTTTCCCCTTGCTATCCACTATGCTCCTGCGAACCTCGAACGCGGACGCTACGTTTGTCTCCAGATCCCAGCATGTACCCCTGCTGATGATCTGCTTGTCCGTTATCTGGATAACCTTGGCCTCAGTCCTGATATTACCCCAATTGGATACGATTATCTTGGCGAGGTGTACGGATGGCCCAGTAATAGGTTTCCCTCCTCTTGGCAAGGCATAACTGCATGACCTTGCCGTGTCTTGATTCATCGTGGCCATTACCACGGAATTATCAATACTCCTTCTGATATCCCTAGGATATCTTTTCGCGGTCGCAACTTGTGAGTCCACGTTTGCTCTCTCAACCGCATCTACCTGTAAAATTTGTACTTCATGGCTTTCTGCTGGAAGTACCTCGTAACTGCTTGATTCCATGATTATTTATTTTGAATGATTTTCTTTACCAATATAAAGTGCTGGTTTCCCAATCTCGTTGATACCGATCGTCCTCGGATTCTGTTTCCTCCTCCCCGTCGTACTCCGGTTCGCCGTCGGGGTCTTTGATGTAGATGTCTCTCATGCGATCCTCCGATAAGCAATGCCTTGGGGCTATTGCATTTCTTTAAATACCCCTCCATCTAATTTGTAATATGTATCCGCCTTTATCTTCTCCCCGTCAACAAATTCCGTTTTTACGCAAACGGGGATATATCTTTGCTTTTTATCCGAATAAGACCATTCGGATAGTGTTATCCATGATCCTTTTGAGGCTTTTGCTACTGAGTTAATACCTGCGCACATGATGACACAGTCTTCGCCAGTGCTGTCAATCTTGGCATTGTTGCCGGACGAACCGATCTGGGCATTGTTGCCGGACGAACCAATCTTGGCTCCGTCGCCAGACGAGCCGATCTGGGCATTGTTGCCAG